>ERZ791923.366-NODE-366-length-70736-cov-5.578345_pt1 | contig 70736 bp, 59 predicted proteins | sample MGYA00510133_ERZ791923 | MGnify/ENA primary metagenome ERZ791923 (study PRJEB30046, sample SAMN00792106) | human gut metagenome | study: EMG produced TPA metagenomics assembly of the A metagenome-wide association study of gut microbiota in type 2... | reverse complement strand
ATTCAAAAACGACACCCGACACAAGAACCGCACTAAGATAAAAAGCGACTTACTACCTCTATACATAATACCGTCTAAAAAGAAAAAGCAATATTAGACAAAAGCGGGACATACATGTATGCTTGCATTAGGCCATTTCAACCGAAAACATTATTTTTGTTTCAAGAAAACAATTTAACCTTGCACATTGATATAAAATATGATTGACGAGAAGATAAGGTGCTACATACTTTCGTCCGCACCTGAAACCGCTGCGCAAACCGCAGCTGAATTGCAAGCAAACGGCTATAACAAACCCGTATACCTAATAAAAACAAAAAACGAGAGCAACACAGCCGACCAATTAAACAGCCGCGAACCGGAGAAAAAACACATCATCACCACCAAAGCCCCTGAGTCTACAGAGACCTTGGAAAAAATGTACAAACATACCTCCACACCTTATATACTGTGGTTCAAGAAAGCGTCATCGTTAAAACTTGCTTCGAATGCCCTGACAAAACTTATAGAAACTGCCGAACGCACAAAAGCCGCTATAGTATATGCCGACCATTACGACGTGAAAAACGGAGCCACAGAGGAGCACCCGCTCATAGACTACACTTCGGGCAGTGTGACAGACGACTTCGATTTCGGCTCGTTGTTATTAATTAGTACAAAAGCATTGGGAGAATATTTTGCTTCACCCGCCAAGGAACAATACCGCTATGCCGGATTCTACTATTTCAGGCTGTGGGCAAGCATTAGCGCACCCATTGTGCACATAAACGAATACCTGTATGAAGAAATAGAAACCGACCTAAGGCTGAGCGGGCAAAAGCAGTTCGACTACGTAGACCCACGCAACCGTAGGCGCCAGATGGAAATGGAATACGCATTCTCGCAATACCTTATAAAGATAAACGCTTTCATTCCCCCTTACGAGGAAAAGCGCGTGGATTTCTCAAAAGAGGAGTTCGACACGGAGGCCTCGGTGATAATACCTGTGCGCAACCGCGCACGCACGGTGAAGGACGCCGTGGAAAGCGCGCTTTCGCAAAAGACGAACTTTCCGTTCAACGTCATTGTTGTAGACAACCACTCCACCGACGGCACAACAGAGATACTCAATAGCCTGAAAAAAGACAAACGCCTTGTGCACATCATACCACGGCGCACTGACCTCGGCATAGGAGGGTGCTGGGAACTGGCCGCAAAAAGCAAGAAATGCGGACGCTTTGCTGTGCAGCTCGACAGCGACGACCTGTACGCCGACGAAAACACCCTGCAACTGATAGTAAACGAGTTCCGGCGCACTAACGCCGCTATGGTTATCGGCAGTTACCGCATGGTGAACTTTAAGTTGAAAACCCTTCCGCCGGGCGTTATAGACCATAAGGAATGGACTCCGGAGAACGGGCGCAACAACGCGCTTCGCATAAACGGCCTTGGCGCGCCGCGCGCATTCTACACGCCGCTGCTGAGAAAAATGGGTGTGCCAAACACTTCTTACGGCGAAGATTACGCACTCGGGCTTGTATTTTCACGCGAATACTACATCGCGCGCATATTCGATGTTGTCTATCTGTGCCGCCGCTGGGAAGGTAACTCCGACGCGGCTTTATCACAGGAAAAAATAAACAAGAACAACGCCTACAAAAACAGCTTGCGCGCAAACGAGATATTACAACGCCAAAAGCTCAATCGAGCGTGGCAGCACCGTGCCACACAGCGCGGAACAATAAATTTCTTCAACAAACAACTCGACAAATGGAAAGAAGTAGCCGAACGGTTCGAGAAACTTAACGACGTTGAAACGAAAGAGCTGCCATTTGGCGACACTTACATTGCAGCGCAATTCAATCCCGCGCGAATTGTATCGACGGGCGCAAAGGTTGACAAACGCTCCATTAGCAAACGTCCTTGTTTCCTTTGCGAGAAGAACAGACCTGCCCTACAAATCAGCCTGCCGGTTTACGGAACTTACAACATACTCGTAAACCCGTTCCCAATACTGCCCTGCCACCTCGTAATAGCCTCACGCTTCCACAAACCTCAATCCATCGCAGGGCATTACGACACACTTGTCGACTTGGCAAAGGCGCTGAAAGACTTTACTGTATTCTACAATGGCCCGACTTCGGGCGCCTCCGCGCCAGACCATTTGCATTTCCAGGCCGGCCTGCGCGGCATAATGCCTATCGAAAAAAACTGGGACACATATTTCCAGAAACTGAAAGAGATATACAACTGCAAATATCACGGCAAAAGCGGCAGTATCTACGAAATAACGAACTATGCCTGCCCGGCACTTGCGATAATTTCAGAGTCCGACGCCATTAACAAGGGATTGTTTCAACTTTTGTCTCTTATTCTCAAGAACGTAAAAGGCAGTGCGGAATTTCCATTGAACGTGATTGCATGGAACGACAACGGTAAAATAACTTCCGTAATATTCCTGCGCAAGAAGCTAAGACCGGAATGCTATTTCGCACAAGGCGAAGAACAACTGCTCGTAAGCCCGGGCGCTGTGGATATGTGCGGCCTTTTGATAACCCCGCGAAAGGAGGATTTTGACAAATTAACGCCCGAAAAAGCAATTTCCATATTAAAGGAAGTAACTGTTTCGGAACAGGAGTTTGAAGAAATCGCACAGCAACTAAGTAAAATCATTATCCACTGACAAAATGCGCAACACCTGCGACATAAAAGTCCCGCGCTACGTAAACGTCGGGATTATGAGCGACAAGAGGATTTCTTTCAGCCTTAACGGAACTTTCTCGGACGGCAACGAACCATTTACAGGGGAGCAGACAGCAACCGCACACGAAGGAAAGATTCTTTGGCATGGCAAAACAGCAAACACAATAGAGCTTGTTCCCATGGACAAGGAAGCAACATTCACGCTCAAAGACGTTACCATAGGAAAGCAGTTCCATTGGGAGCGCAAGGAGCAGGAAACATTTTGCGGCACTCTGAAAATCATTCCTGAAGGCGATGAACTTACGGCCATAAACCATATAAACATCGAAGACTACCTTGTAAGCGTGATTTCAAGCGAGATGAGCGCGACTTCTTCGCTGGAATATCTTCGCTCTCAGGCTGTAGTATCAAGAAGCTGGCTTGTAAGAATACTTTTATCGCGCATAAACGGCAAACCAATGGGCTCAGCAGACCACGCGCACGGTGCGTCGCAGGATTCAAACCGCGAACAAATCATAAAATGGTATGAAAACGACGCTCACACGAACTTCGACGTTTGCGCCGACGACCATTGCCAAAGATACGAGGGCATAACCCGGGCGCAGTCACAAACTGTGCGCGAGGCAGTACTATCCACGTGCGGTGAAGTCCTAACGCATAACGGTGCTGTGTGCGACGCACGCTTTTCAAAGTGCTGCGGCGGAATATCCGAAAGATTCTCGTCGTGCTGGGACGAACACGACGAGGAATACCTGTCCCCTGTTCGCGACTGCCCCGACAGCATGAACGGCAGCCAGTTCCCGAACCTCGCCGATGAAAAAGAAGCAGAAAAATGGATAAGTTCGTCGCCTGAATCATTCTGCAACACGCACGACAAAAACATCCTGTCGCAAGTGCTTAACGATTACGACTTCGAGACCAAAGACTTCTACCGCTGGGAAGCTGTTTACACACAAGACGAACTTGCAACATTGATATCACGCAAACTGAACACCGACTTCGGCAAAATAAAAAGTATTACCCCTGGCAAAAGGGGCGCGAGCGGACGTCTTATAACATTGCATATATGCGGAACAAAACGTTGCGTGACCATTGGCAAAGAACTTGAAATACGCCGAGCACTATCCCCTACTCACCTTATGAGCTCCGCCTTTACAGTTACGCCTCTTGAAATATCCGACGAAGGCATTCCCGCACGCTTCAAAATCACCGGTGCCGGCTGGGGACACGGCGTTGGCATGTGCCAGATTGGGGCGGCCGTTATGGCGGCAAAAAATTACGACTACAAAACCATATTGAAACACTACTATAAAAACTCCGAAATAACCAAACTATATGATTAAAGCAACAAGAAGCCCTAAGCGGGTATCGCCATGGGCATGGATTCCGTCATTATATTTTGCCGAAGGCATTCCTTATGTCATTGTCATGACAATAGCCGTAGTAATGTACAAACGTCTCGGAGTTTCCAACACCGACGCGGCACTATATACCAGTTGGCTCTATCTGCCATGGGTGATAAAGCCATTCTGGAGCCCGCTTGTCGATTTGATTAAGACCAAACGCTGGTGGATATGGGCAATGCAATTACTGATAGGCGCGGCTCTTGCCGGTATAGCGTTCACGCTGAACACAAGTCCTACGATACAGGCAACATTAGCATTCTTTTGGCTTATTGCATTCAGCAGTGCCACGCACGACATTGCAGCCGACGGGTTCTACATGCTCGGCCTCGACACTCACGACCAGGCGCTTTTCGTGGGCATACGCTCAACGTTCTACCGGATTGCCACTATTTTCGGACAAGGATTGCTCATAGCCGTTGCCGGATTCCTGGAACTTTACACGCGCAAGGTGGCATACGCCTGGAGTCTGACTTTCTACGCCGTGGCAGGCCTGTTCATCGCCCTGTTCCTGTATCATAAGTTCATACTTCCCCGCCCCACGTCCGACCGCCCGGCAGGCACTAAAGTTGCCGATGTGGGCAGAGATTTCCTAAACACTTTCATTACCTTCTTCCGCAAACCATATGCCGCCATATCGATTGCATTCATGCTGCTTTACCGCCTGCCCGAAGCATTGCTTGTAAAAATATGCCCGCTGTTCCTTATCGACAAACGCTCTGTTGGCGGGCTCGGGCTGTCTACCGCCGAACTCGGCTTCACCCAAGGCACAGTAGGTGTAATAGGCTTGACTATAGGCGGCATACTCGGAGGAATTGCCGCCTCGCGTGGCGGACTGAAGCGCTGGCTCTGGCCAATGGTGTGCAGTATTTCGATACCCGACCTCGTGTACGTGTACATGAGCATGGCGCAGCCGGAAAGCCTGCTGATTGTAAACGTACTGATTTTCCTGGAACAGTTGGGCTATGGATTCGGATTCACCGCATACATGCTGTTCCTTATATATTATTCGCGCGGCAACAGCAAGACGGCCCACTACGCCATTTGCACGGCATTCATGGCACTCGGCATGATGTTGCCCGGAATGGTTGCCGGCTGGCTGCAGGAAACAATTGGCTACACATACTTCTTCATACTCGTAAGCATACTTTGCGCTATCACGGCCATAGTATCGTACTTCGTGAAGATTGACCCTGAATTCGGCAAAAAGACTCCGGCCAACGAATAAAACAAGCTAAAAAGCCGTAGCCTCATAATAGACAGTGAAACTTATGGCACGGAAAATTGCCGGAAACATGTCTGTTTCGGGTGCTGAAAATTGAAAACTGAAACACAGTTTTTTAAATACCATTCTGAGAAAAGAAAAAATATCTCTGAGATATTTTAAAATATGTCTGACATAATTCAAAATATGTCGGACATATTTTTTGCGCCTTCTGAAACCGCTTGAAAACCGTGCCGGAAAATGCAGACAAAACCGGAATGTTCCCTACAAATCTTCTGCCCGAACAAACAATACTCTGTTTTTAGTATGAATCCTTAGCGTATAGCGATACGAAAAAGCACATTACAATCACGCAACTTACAGGTATTGCACTTATGGTAACAGGAGTTGCATTGATTAGACTATGGTTTTCATTTCCCGGCTCACAATTTTCCGTATCTTCGCAAAAAAGAATTTATGATAAACATTACAGCCATTAGTAAAGGCCTGAGAACTCCTATAGCTATAAACAAATTACTCAAAATTTGGGAGGCTTCCGTGCGTGCAAGCCATAAATTCTTGTCAGAAGCAGAAATCAACCAACTTGCCCCGCAGGCCAAAAGCGCCTTGCAACAAATCGAGACATTATGGGTAGTGCAAGACGGAGAACTACCCGTTGGCTTTATGGGAGTGCAGGAACAAAAAATCGAAATGCTTTTCCTTCACCCCGACTATTTCCGCAAAGGTATAGGCAAAATGCTCGTAGAACGCGCGTTCAGCGAACTGAAGGTAGAATGCGTTGATGTAAATGAACAAAACCCCAGCGCCATCAGGTTTTACGAACGAATGGGATTCAAAACGTTCAAACGTAACGAATGCGACAGCGAAGGCAACCCATTCCCTATTTTGGAAATGAAAAAAGGTTGATACGTCATGCTTAAAGATTCACAAGTATATAACCATTGGAACATTGTGCGCTGTTGCTTTGTTTGCGACGAAATGCTCCGCAAAGGAAAGCGCAGGCCTTCAGACGTATATTTCGAAGTAGGATTCAAGAACCGTTCGCATTTCTCCATTGCCTTCAAACGGCAATTCGGCATATCGCCGGGAGGGGTGCCAACTATTGTATAACAATAAAATAACAAAGACTATGAAAAAGATTTTAATCGTATCGGGACATCCCGACATGAACGATTCGTTTGCAAACAAAACGATTTTAGAAGAGACAAAGAAACTGTTGCCCGAAGCCGAGTTCGTTTATTTGGACCGACTTTATCCTGATTTCCGCATTGACACGAAAGCCGAGCAGGAACGCCTGCTGCGTGCCGATATAATAGTGTTGCAATACCCTCTGTTCTGGTATAGTGCGCCCTCGCTGCTGCACCGCTGGATTGAGCTGACCTTCACGCACGGGTTTTCGCATGGCAGTACAGGAGACAAACTGAAAGGCAAGCAACTCGTGCTGTCATTCACTTCGGGCGCGCCCGAAGAGATGTATAGCTACGACGGTCCTCAGCATTATCCCGTAGACGACTTCCTGCCTGCATACAAGCAAATGGCAAACCTCTGCGGTCTTAAATGGTGCGGCTACTTATACAGCGGAGGACTGTCGTATGCCAGCCGCCACGACGCGGCCGAACTGGCACGTATGAAAGAGAAAGCCATAAGTCACGCCCATTTGCTTGTGGAAAAGTTGAAAGGCATGGAATAAGCAATAAGTTAATGTGCTGTTTTGCACTACAAACAGGCAAACTTGGCAAAGACATAGCTTTGGTATAAAAGCTGGGAAATTGCTGAAAAGGCCGAAAGTATTTGTGCCAAAAAAGCACAGGTAAAATGTCTGTTTCGCGTGCGGAAAATTGAAAACTGAAACACAGTTTTTTATATACCCCTCCAAGCAAAGAAAAAATATGTGCCTTGGATTTTAAATTTAGTGGCTCGGGTTTTTAAATCCGAGCCACTAAATTTTTACCCTTTCCGATACCGCATGAAAGCCATGCGCGGGAATGCAGACAAAAGCCGCCCCTACCCTTCGATTCTGGCGAATCATGTTGCGCAAACCCTAAGCAAAGCTGCAATGCAGGAAGGAATCTTGTTGTATTCAGCCGGCGCGGCTTTACACTTCAAAGCCGAATGAATATTCCTTACCGTCGGCCTTGAACATTACCTTGTACCGAGTTTTCCCAGTTTGATTTGAAGGCACACTTTGCAACGGCACCGAAAACATAAGGCTGCGACCTTTCGGTATGGCTATACCGGTTAAATATGCCAAGTTGCTCCCCGCTTCTTTTCCCTTTGTCTTGTAGCCGGTCTCAACCCATTTGCTTCCGTCGAAGTAATATACCCTGTACATCACGTTTTCCCACGACGAAAGATTTCCTAACCCTACGGCGCTGTCCGAAACGTTTACTATCGAGATAATCATAGCTTTGTTTTTCGGGTCAGCTTTCCACACGACATCAACGGGAGCTTCCGTTTCATGGCTCTCGGCAACAACTTCCGGCGTTTTCCTTTCGCCGCCGTTACAGCCGGTGAACGCCCAAAAGCACACAACTAAAAATAAAAGCGACAACAGGATTTTCACTTTGCAATACTCTTTTAAAATGCCTGTAACTTAGTTATAAAAAAGCATGTTTGCCCTTAAAGGACAAACATGCCTAATTATTTGAACTGTAATTTACTTCTTAATTACCTTCTTTATCTTTCCGTCGGAATACTTAACTACGTAAATATTGCCCGGAAGCATTTCAGTAACCTTTATGCCTTCGATTGTATAAATGTCTTTGATTTCAGACTCTATAACCGTATCGGGAGTAATGCCGTTGGTCTTGTCTTTCTCAACATTAACGGTGTAGGTCTTTATCTCCAGCATATCGTTCGACGTTGCCTTGATTGTTACGGTTGCACCACTTTCTGTGTTCTCAATGCTTTTCTCGACAATAGTTCCCGCACCTGTTGCGGTTACAACAACATCGTCGGCAGTAAGGGAAGTGTAAGCCACCTTAACATTGTATTCATACTGTCCTTCACTAAAATTGGGAACAGAAACGCCCTTAACCTTTACCTCCGATACGCCGCAATTGTAAACAAGCGACATGTCATCGATAAACAAAGAGTCTATGCTTCCTTTTCCCGGCGTTGCATTAGTCGAAGCCGTCACATGTATTACTTTCGGAGTAAGCGTTGAAGCATTGGCGGTGTACTCGAACGGAATGACCAAACGCTGCCAAACGAAACCGTTGCTCTCTATCGTGTTGTTCACCGCACGCGCCAAAACGTTGGTATATTCCTTGTCCTCGGGGTCTTGGTAATATGTTCCGTCGGTAACGACCGCTTTTATCGTAGCATAGGGATATTCTTTACTCGGGTCGGTCTGTTTGAACTTAACCCAGACAATAAGGCTGTCGGGACGTGCATTGAGCTTGGAATAAAACGGGTCTCCGTTGGCGTCAACATCCGTTACAGTAAGGTCGCTATACGAATGGTTTTTCGTGTCGGCCGCATCTATTGCACCGGCATTTAACCGGCCTGTTGTAACCGTACCGTTGGCAATCACGCCTATAGGCGTAGGAGACGATGTTATCAAGAGACTGCTTTGTCCGGCAGAACCGGGACGGACATCATTGCTCGCAAAAGTATGGGGTGCATTCATTGCAAACCATGCGAGAATTGACGACAGCCCGTCGTTTGTTGCGCTCATAAATGAGTGCCAGTTGTCAGGCTCATCGCTTGTTACCGTTTCGTTAGGACTCATAGGATTGGTAACTGAAGCTTCATGGAATGTTTCAAATCCGGAGTTCTTAATCTGATAACCGCTGCTAAACGTAACCTCTATTACCTGCTTCATAGTAGACATCATATCAATATCGATATGCGCATACAAACCATACTCATTGATTTGTGCAGTAAGTTCAATGGGTATGCTTCCTCCTGAGACCATGCTCAACTTTGGGCCCATCCATTCAGACGGCTGGTAGGCAGGGTCATCGCCTTGCGTTATGGTAATTCCCTGCGAAACATTGATGACTGTAACGTCTCCCTGTTTTGTCCCGTTCACATTCGCTATCTCGATATTCCCAACCGGCATATCGTTGCCTCCGGCTGACAATATGAAATTCTTAAGTAAAAAGGTATAAGTGCCATCCCTATTGTCGTTTACAGTAAATACGTCGTCCTGATATGTAGACGCGCCATTTATTGTAACTTTGAGCTTGCCATTGTATTCTGTTGCCATAGCTACAGAAAAAGAGGCGAGCAAAAGAATTAAAGCGGTAGATAATTTTTTCATTAGCTTATTTATTTGAGTTTAATATTTTTACTTGAGTTTATATGTTATTCCTAATGTTCCGAATATGGGATATAATGTCTGTTCTATGGTTTTGAAACTGCTCTTATGCACACCTGTCAATCCCCAGGTGATGTCGCCGAACAGTCCCCAGCGTTTTGTTATACGCCAGTCTACGCCGGCGTCTATGCCGCAATGAAAGCGACGCATGTTCCCGCTGAAATCGTAGTTACCACGTGTTTCTTTGGTGGAGCCCATGTTTATTTTCGGCCCTGTAGGGTCTGTCTCGCGCAAATATCCGTCGTATACATATCCCTTGAACGAATGGGATGTAACGTAAGATATGTACGGGCCTAACCTGAAATGAAGCCTGTCGTTTAAGGAGTATGTCGCAGTTATTGGCACGGTGAGCATCCACAGTTCTACTTCCGTAACTATTTTTCCAGTAAAATAACCTTCCAATGATTCTCCGCCGCGCACTATCGCCATGTGGTAATTCATAACGCTTGCGTCGATTTCCATACCTTTGTTCTCGAGATGAATACCTACTTGCAATCCCCAAGGGCCTTTCAGTTCCTTTTGCACATCGAAGCCTAAAGAGTAATTCGGCTGCAGCGTATATTTGTTCAGCGAACGTATTGTTGCCGGCATGCCTATAGGTGCGGTTCCGCCAATACTATAGCCAAGGCGCACGGTGTAATTCAAGCTGTCGGTAATGTATGCACCTCTTAGCGTGGAAAAGGCGCAGATTAGTATTACCGCTACCAATATTGTCTTTTTCATCTTATTCTTCTATTGTAGAGCAAATAACCCTGACTTTATCAACCATTAACGTGCTTCCTGTTGCTCCTTCGAAATACGCACCCATTTCGCTCGACGAGAAAACCAAGGTAAAACTGTAACCGTAATTCTCGAGCAATTCCTCGTCAATTTCTTCATAATAAGTGTAATCTATCGAAAACTCGGTCCAATCCTCTGTGTCGGTTATGCTCGACAGTTTAGCAATAGCCACAACTTGGGGACTTGTCTGTACGTTGTCACCGTAAAGCACTACAGGTTTGCCTTCCTTGTCGTGGTTCTTGTAGAGCACGGAATATATCGTACCGAAATCTTTCTTATCCTTTTCTATCTTGCCGTCTTTGTTCTGATATTCCTCGCCGGCCTTATATTTATAATATCCTATTACTTTTATTGGCTTCTTGTCAAACCTTGTTCCGAAACGCGTGGCCTGCATTGCGTCCTGCATGGCCAGCAAAACATCGAACTCGCCTATGAACAGGTTTCCGGCGGCGAGCCTCATGTTAGCCCACATGCCGAATGTTCCGGTGCTCAAAGTAGTCAACTTTACTGCCGAGCCGTCGTATCCTTCGGTTACGGGAACGCTCGGATACATGTCGGGTGCTGCCGATCCCATGCTTATCTTGTATCCGGGATTGCCCGTTGCCCATATATTTTCAGGCATTCCTTCGTTTGTGTTTATCCATTCGTAATATTTCTGGGCCTCGTCTTCGAGTTTGTACTCTTCAAAATCGAACTTCAACGTATCGCTTACGGTTCGCGTTTCGGGAACAAAAGACACCTCATACGACCTGCTCCACTTGCGGTCTTCCGAAGTTACTTTGTATATCACGCAACCTTTGCTGAAATCCTGCACAGAGCCGCTTGCGGGTTCTATGGTCGCACCTTTCGTTATTTCAAACTTGGGAGCCAGAGCCGTAAGGTCTGCCTTTTTCCTGACATTGAAAACTATCTGGTTGCTCGAATAGAGCACATTTACCAATGTGTCGCTTTCGTTAAAGAACATTTCCAAAGGAGTCTCCGTGCTTATATATGCTTTTGTTATATCGCATTCAGCGCCTGCCGGCTCGTCCTTAAAGCATGATGTAAAAAACAAGATACCAGACAGTATCAATATTGCATTCCGGAGTTTCATTATGGTTGTGTAAAAAATTTGTGCAAAGTTAAGCGAAATATTTTTTTACGCCCACATTTCATTATAAAAATTTTGACAAATGCTCCCTTATATTACGCGGTTTGTCATTAAGTTATCCGAGAAGCCCATTATGCAAAACTACAAAGGCCTTAACTTTTAAATATAGTTAACATTTTCCGACGCAAAAAAAATCGTCTTAAAAAACCGCCGATAAAATATGTCCGACCTATTTCAAAATACAAGGCACATATTTTAAAATATGTCTGACATATTTTTTTCTTGCTCCTAAAGGCGCGAAATGCTTATGTAATAACGGAGTGCTGAGCGGCCATTGGATTTAATTTATTTTAACATCTTCAAGGTTTACGAGCTTGTTAACTATAGCATATATGGTAAGCCCTGCTATTGAATGGATGTTCAGTTTTCTCGATATGTTTTTTCGATGAGTAAGCACGGTATTTATGGAGATGAAAAGGTGGTCGGCTATTTCCTTGTTCGTCATCCCCTTTACTGCGCATGCCAGAATCTCGCGTTCACGTTCGCTGATAACCTCGCGCGGCTGTATTCTTTCAGTCTCCGGTGCGGCCTTGGTGTTTACCGACTTCAGAACCGTGCTTTCAAGTTTCCTGAGCGTTGGGACAAACAAAGCGTTTTCGAGTTTGCAGTGTGTGTCGAGGTCGTTCTCACAGGTATATATATCGAAAAGCACATCGTTCAGCAAGTTCACGTTTTCGGACGGCACATTATACTTTATAAGCAGGCTTTTCAATTCTCTTAGTTTCAATTCTATCGCAGAATGCCCGCGAAGGAACTGTTCCACCGGGCGCGAAGCCGAGCCGTGCCCCTCGAGCAGGTTGTTTACGTATGTAAATATCTTATTGTTCTCGAATTCCATGTGCTTGCGCACCTCGTTCGTATATTCATCATAAAACTTAAGGATTAAGAAAGCCACTTCGTTCTTCATCGAGCAGTCTACCGCTTCAATCAGCTTGCGACGTATACGCGGGAGCTGGAAGTTTAAGAAATAATCGTGGGCGTTTTTGAGGTACGACATGAGTGCCGGAATGGAAACGCTGCCCAACGACCTGTCTGCACTCTCGTCGCCAAACTTTATATAATTTGCCACCGCAAGGAATGTATTCACATCCACGCCGTTTTCTTCGCAAACTTCGTTAACAGTCCTGTCTCCCACTCCGAGCGGAATGCAAAAGCGGCTCATAGCCTGCAGCAGGCGGTGTTCGTCGCGAATAATATCGCACATCTTGTCGCCACTTTTATAATATCCGGATGTCATATTCAAACACATTATTTATTCAAGTGCAAAATAAACTCTTTTATCGTTGCCGCAACATCACCATTTAAGGGTATTTTGCCATAAGGCAGTCAGCGACAAGCATTCTGGTAAATGCAAGCAGCTCACCACAAATTGGTATTGTACAACGTTAACAACAAAAGTAAAAAAAACTGCGGTATCCATTTTATATGGTTTTCGTATTTTTGCGTATCAAAAAAAGCAGACACTCATAATGCGCTTATCAGAACTTAAAACCGGCGAACGCGGCGTAATAGCAAAAGTGTACGGAACGGGAAGCTTCCGTAAACGGATTGTGGAAATGGGATTCATCAAAGGAAAGACCGTCAAGGTTGTATTGAATGCGCCTTTGCACGACCCTATCGTATACGAAATTATTGGTTATAAAATCTCTTTGCGGCGCGAAGAGGCCAACATGATAGAAATAATCAGCGAACATGAAGCAAGGCTTGCTAACCAACAGTCGGCAAACCTGAAACCCATAGTTTCGCATGAGCAGCAAATTTCCCCCTCAGGCACAGACAACGACGAGCCACATATAAAACTCATGAGGCGACTTGCCGACGAAAGAGGAAAGAACATAAAAGTCGCTCTCGTAGGCAATCCGAATTGCGGAAAGACATCATTATATAATATAGCATCGGGAAGCCATGAACATGTAGGAAACTACTCCGGAGTAACAGTAGACGCCAAGGAAGGGAACCTTAATTACAACGGTTATCATTTTACAATAGTAGATTTGCCCGGCACATACTCGTTATCGGCTTACAGCCCTGAAGAAATCTATGTAAGAAGGCAACTCATAGAAAAGACACCTGACATAATAATAAACATTATCGACGCCACGAACCTGGAGCGCAACCTGTATCTTACCATGCAGCTCCTCGACATGAACATACCCATGGTCATCGCCCTGAACATGTACGACGAACTGGAAAAAAGCGGAGATGAGTTTGATTATAAAAGCCTTGCCTACATGTTGGGCGTTCCTATCATACCAACAGTAGGACGAACGGGAGAAGGCTTGCACGAGGTGTTTGACGCCGTTGTAAACGTTTACAACGGCAACGATGAAATATCACAACGCCACATACATGTGAACCATGGCGCAGAAATAGAACAATCTATAAATAAAGTGCGCGCGGCAATAGGAAAAAACGACAGCCTGCGCTCGCGTTACTCCTTGAGATACCTCTCGATAAAATTGTTGGAAAACGACAGCGAGACAGAAAAGATTATAAACACGCTAACTAACCGGAACGAAATAATCGCTGTATGCTACGAAGAGAAAAAGCGCCTCGAAAAAGCGTTGGGCGAGTCAAGCGAATCGGCAATAATCGACGCAAAATACGGCTTCATTTCAGGAGCACTGAAAGAGACATTCCATCCGAAAGAAGAACGACGAAATCATAAAAGCATAAGCGAACGAATAGACGCAATCGTCACGCATAAGATATTGGGATACCCGCTGTTCTTTGCCGTGCTATACATCATGTTTGAAGTAACGTTCACACTCGGTAACTACCCCATGGAATGGATTGACTGGATAGTGCAGAAGGTAGGCGAATTCGTGGCAACAAACATGGAAGACGGACCGCTGAAAGACTTGACCGTAGACGGAATCATAGGCGGCGTAGGAAGCGTTATCGTTTTTCTTCCAAACATACTCATACTGTATTTCTTCATTTCATTACTTGAAGATACCGGGTACATGGCACGCGCCGCATTCATAATGGACAAACTTATGCACAAGATGGGGCTGCACGGAAAATCGTTCATACCCATGGTTATGGGATTCGGCTGCAACGTCCCCGCCATAATGGCTTCCAGAACAATAGAAAGCCCTCAAAGCCGCCTGGTTACAATGTTAGTAACTCCGTTAATGTCTTGCAGCGCAAGGCTTCCCATATACATAGTAATTATAGGGGCGTTTTTTCCCGAAAATGCTTCAATCGTAATGCTGTCGGTATATACGTTAGGCATTATAATGGCTGTTATAATGGCCAGGATATTCAGCAAACTGTTAATGAAAAAAGGAAATCTGCCATTCGTAATGGAACTGCCTCCATACCGTATTCCTACACAAAAATCCATTTTCCGGCATACGTGGGAAAAAGGCCGGCAATATTTAAGGAAAATGGGAGGTATTATACTTATATGCAGCATTTTCATTTGGTTCTTAGGATATTTTCCACGTTCGTCAGGGCAGACAACCAAACAGCAGCAGGAAAATTCATACTTGTGCAAAATAGGTCAGGCAATCGAGCCTGTTATGAAACCTCTGGGCTTCGATTGGCAAATGGATGTCGGAATAATCGCAGGTGTAGGAGCAAAGGAACTAATTGTAAGCTCACTTGGAGTAATGTACAGCAACGAAAAAGGCGATTTGGAAAGCGGCAAAGAAACATCGCACGAAGAAACACACTCTGACGACACATACTTGCAGCAGGCCCTTTCCAAGTCAACAACACCGCAATCGGCAATAGCATACTTGGTATTTGTGTTGCTTTATTTCCCTTGCCTTGCCACCATTGTTGCAATCAAAAACGAATCAGGGAAATGGAAATGGGCGTTATTCACAGCCGGATACACAACACTACTGGCCTATACGATGTCTTTCATTGCATATAGGATAGCTTTGCTTTTTTAACGTGATACTTTATATATAGCAGCCGGAGGATATGAAAATTATCTTCCGACTCTATTTTTTCGTCGGTCGCCAAAGTATTTCAGAATATTACTGACTTAAAACGCCGCAACAATACTCGCATTAACATTAAATAGCACTACATATCGTTTGTTCATTTACAAAAATGAGTTACTTTTGCAGTCGAAAACGCCAGTGCGGCTCTATGCGGTAATAGCTCAGTTGGTAGAGCGTTGGCTTCCCAAGCCGAAGGTCGCGGGTTCGAGCCCCGTTTACCGCTCTTTATATTCAAACTCTTACAAGGGAATTGCTTTCCGTTGATAATAAAAGCAAGAACGCAGCCTAAGCAGTATGACAGCCGTAATTCTCATTCTCATAATCATAGGATATGTGCTTATAGCAACGAGAGCCTGGAATCATATAAACAAAGCTGCCATTGCAGTTTTTATAGGTGTAGCGGCATGGTTGTTATACATATTGAATGGATTTCAATACGCGAAGAGCGAACACGCCGATGAGCTTACAAGCTATTTCCTTTCAACGGCCTGCGACACATTCTCCATAAAAGAGTTTATTTCCTCGCACATTTTCGTAAATTACATAACGCAGGCCTGCGAAGTTGTTTTATTCCTGCTGGCAACTATAGGAATAGCCGAAGTACTCAACGGGAACAAATGCTTCAACTTCGTATGTGATATGATAAGAAGCCGGAAAAGTAAGAATATAATGTGGGCTTTGGTTGCCGTTACATTCATTATTTCCGCCAATCTGGACAATCTCACAACGACCGTAATGATGCTGGTTATAATGCACAAAATAGTTAGCGGCACAAAACTGCGCATGATTTATGGTGCTGCAATAGCCATTGCGGCGAACTGTGGGGGTGCGCTGACAGTAATAGGCGACATCAACGGGCTTACATTATGGACAAGGGGATTTATAACACCTTCCATGTATTCACTTGTCATGGCTGTGCCGGTAATTACCATGACTGTGGTTACCACATGGCTTATTGGCCGAATGCTACCCGAGAAAACAACAATACCGTCACAATACGACTTTCAGATTAGCGACGACTCCGCGCTTACAAAATGGCAAAGGAACACGTTATTGGTTATCGGTATCGGCGGACTTTGGTTTATACCTACGTTTCACAACCTTACAGGCCTGCCTCCTTACGTAGGCGCGCTGTGTGTGTTGTCGTTACTTTGGGTAGTAAACGAGATTTTCAATCTGCCTTTCATACGAAGCGGGAAAATGGTAATACACCACTTCCCCATCGCGGTACAATACGAAAACATTCAGGCCATACTTTTTTATATAGGCATAACGCTGATTGCCGGGGTGTGCATTGAGATAGGAACTATAGAAAAGCTGTCGCTTTGGATAATGCAAAACGCCGATAACGTGTACATCTTGAGCGCGCTATGGGGAATAGTCTCCATTGTGTTGGACAGCGTAATAATCATAATAAACAATGCGAACCTGTGCTCTGTTGAATCATGGCAAATCATTTCGCGCTCTGCCAGTTTCGGGCAAAACGGGGCATTTTGGCCGCTGTTGAATTATTTCTGCCTCTTCGGGAGCACACTCCTTACAATCGGTACCGTAGGCGGGATAATGCTAATGCGCATGGAAAACGTATCCCTTGCCTGGTACATAAGGAGAATCACGCCAAAGGTGGCCATAGGAGGCATTGCCGGTACGATAACAATATTAATCATAACAACTTTATTAGTATAACCTATCTGATTTTTGCTAACATAGAAATTGAAAGGAGAGAATAACATGGCAAAAATAAACACAATCGGAATTTTGACTTCAGGAGGAGATTCCCCCGGAATGAATGCTGCTATCCGCGCCGTAACGCGCAGCGCGATATTCAACGGTTTTCAAGTAAAAGGCATTTACAGAGGATACACAGGCCTTATCAACGATGAAGTGAAAGACTTCACCACCGAGAGCGTAAGCAACATCATCCAGACAGGCGGAACCATACTGAGAACAAGCCGCTGCAAAGAATTCATGACTCCCGAAGGACTTCAGAAAGCGTATGATACCTTGCAGAAAGAAAAAATAGACGCCTTGATAGTAATCGGTGGGAACGGTTCCCTGGCCGGAGCAAGCAAATTTGCCGAAGCATACGACGTGCCTTGCATTGGGCTGCCCGGCACTATCGACAACGACCTGTACGGCACAGACGTAACTATCGGATACGACACCACGCTGAACACTATAACCCAATGCGTGGACAAAATCCGCGACACAGCAACCTCGCACGAACGCATTTTCTTTGTAGAAGTAATGGGACGCGACGCCGGATTCCTTGCACAAAACAGCGCTATCGCTTCTGGTGCTGAAGCAGCCATAATCCCGGAAGATTCTACCGACGAAGACCAGCTCATGAAGTTCATGGCGAGGGGAATAAGAAAAAGCAAACACAGCTGCATTGTAATTGTCAGCGAGAACCCGAACGGCCACGGCGCAATGTATTACGCCGACCGTGTGAGAAAAGAATACGAAGGCTACGATGTGCGTGTTTCCATTTTGGGACACCTCCAAAGAGGCGGTTCCCCCTCAGCACGCGACAGGATATTCGCAAGCCAGGTTGGCGTAGGCGCAATAAACGCACTGCTCGAAGGACAGCGCAACGTCATGGTAGGAATAAAGAATGACGAGATAGTTTACGTTCCGCTCAAGAGCGCTATTGGAAAACGTAAACCTATCGACAGGCAACTAATAAGGGTGCTTGACGAACTTTCAATTTAACAAATAATTGTATCTACGTGATTAAAAGGCCGCTTTTGCGGCCTTTTTTATTCTTATTTACAAGATTCCACTTCACTGTTGCGGTGTTCTAAAAAAGGATTCTTTCCATTATCTGATTTTGTCTGCCACTATAGTGCCCGGTTTTCAACCCCCAAAAAATATGTCAGACATATTTTAAAATAGGTCGGACATATTTTGAAATATCTCAGACATATTTTCTCTCAGTTCAAAGGCGGGTATAAAAAGCTGTTTTTCAGTTTTCATTTCAACAACTTATAAAAACGTCTCCAAAGCACAACTTATTTTCCGTCATTATTGTCTGTTTCGGCTCGACAAAAGCTAATAAAGCACTATACGATATTCGTTGTGCGCGGCAAAACTCTTTCAACGTTCTGCCTCCCCGTAAGCAAAAAACTTTTGTACAATACCTCGCCTTTGCCTTTGTTTATGGGCTTTTCGCGCAACTTAGTAGTTTAAATAGCGCAAATTATACCCAATTATTACTAAACACCGGAAAAAAACTAACAATAACATGTCGGTTTCGGATTTATTTTAATAGCTTTGCAAGAAAGATAAGAGAATGTTATGGCAAACAACAACGGTCGAATTTCACAAATAATAGGCCCTGTGATAGATGTCGTTTTCGACACAGCAGGAAAAAAAGCCGAAGACGTATTACCAAAAATCCATGATGCCTTAGACGTAATCAGGGAAGATGGTAGCAAACTTGTAGTTGAGGTACAACAGCATATTGGCGAAGATACCGTCCGCACGGTTGCAATGGATAACACCGACGGACTGAAAAGGGGGTTGGAAGTAATCCAGACCGGCAGCCCTATCACAATGCCCAGCGGCTCGCAGATAAAAGGCCGCATGATGAATGTAATAGGTGACTGCATAGACGGATTGAAACCCATGGAACACGATAACGACTACCCCATTCACCGTAATCCGCCTAAATTCGACGAGTTGAAGACATCGCAGGAAGTCCTCGCCACCGGAATCAAGGTAATCGACCTGCTTGAACCATATCTTAAAGGTGGAAAAATCGGATTGTTCGGAGGTGCCGGCGTTGGCAAAACGGTTCTTATAATGGAACTTATAAACAACATCGCAAAAGTTCATGACGGTTTCTCTGTCATTGCCGGTGTGGGCGAGCGTACACGCGAGGGTAACGACCTGCTCCGCGAAATGATTGAAGCAAACGTAATACGATACGGCGACGCATTCAAAAAATCCATGGAAGAAGGGCATTGGGATCTTTCCAAAGTGGATTACAACGAATTGGCAAAAAGCCAGGCCACACTCGTTTACGGACAGATGAACGAGCCTCCCGGCGCACGTTCTTCGGTTGCGCTTTCCGGACTTACGATTGCAGAATCCATGCGAGACGCAGGTTCTGAATCAGGGAAATCGAGCGACATATTATTCTTTATCGATAATATATTCCGTTTCACGCAAGCCGGCTCGGAAGTATCGGCGCTGTTAGGCCGAATGTCTTCTGCCGTAGGATACCAGCCTACACTTGCAAGTGAAATGGGCGCAATGCAGGAACGCATTACATCAACAAAGAAAGGCTCAATTACGTCAGTACAGGCCGTATACGTTCCAGCCGACGATATGACCGACCCCGCTCCTGCAACGACATTTACCCACCTTGACGCTACTACGGTGCTCAGCCGAAAAATCACCGAACTCGGTATCTATCCGGCTGTGGATCCTTTGGCTTCGACGTCCAGGATACTCGACCCGAAAATCATTGGAGAGAAGCACTACAACTGCGCACAAAGGGTAAAACAGATATTACAGAAATACAAGGAACTGCAAGACATCATTGCAATTCTCGGTATGGACGAACTTTCCGACGAAGACCGTTTGACCGTAAACAGAGCAAGAAGAGTACAACGTTTCCTGAGTCAGCCGTTTACCGTAGCACAACAATTCACTGGCCTTCCGGGAGTGCAAGTTCCAATAGACGAATGCATAAAAGGATTCGACATGATACTGAACGGCGAAGTGGACGACCTTCCCGAACAGGCTTTCCTTAACGTCGGAACAATAGACGACGCAATAGCAAAAGGCAAGAAACTATTGTCGCAAGCATAAAGACATGAAACTGACAATAATATCGCCCGAAAAAATAATCTTTGAAGGAGAAACCGCATACGTCACTGTACCCGGCGGCAAAGGTCCTTTTGAAATTCTTAGAGGACACGCCCCCATCATATCAAATTTGCAAAAGGGAGTCATATATTATGACAACAAAGGTAAGTGTTCAGTAAAAATAAACAGCGGATTTGTTGAAGTGGCTAACGACAACGTGACAGCTTGCGTTGAAATAGCCAAATAACAATCAGGAATGAGCAGAAAGGCGTCATACATACTGTTATCAGCAATCGTTTTGGCAGTGGTGGGAATTGTAATCATTGCTCTTGCGCCGGATTCGTACCGGTGCAGGCAATTTTACTCCGCCTTAATATCGCTTACAGTATTTTACACGGCGTTGAATGCGTTCTCTCTGAACTTTCACGGAATAATATCTAAACAAAAGAATGCATATCTGACTCAATTTTACCTGATAGACAAAACAATAAGGTTTATATTAAGTATAATACTAATAAGTATATTACTATATTTGAACAAATCTTTAGGAATCGCCATTTCAGCTTTTGCATACTACGTGGCAGCTATGGTTGTTGAAATAACATATTTTGTAACTGTAGATAAAAAGATAAAAATAAGAAATGCGTAAATACATATTACTACTCATATCCTTCACATTTGCCCTTTTATCGACAGCCAGCGCGCAAAGCACAAGTGCTACCGAGGAAAAGACCGAAAAAATAAATATACAAAATATCATTTTCGGCCATACTGACGACGCATACGAATGGCATATAGCCAATATAGGCGAAAATCACATAATCATCCCACTACCTGTAATACTATGGAGCGAAGCAAGCGGCTGGAACGTGTTCCTTTCATCGCAATTTGAAAAAAACAACGGCACGTACAACGGCTTTTACATATCGCAGTCAGGTAAATACAAAGGTAAAATAGTAGAACGCGACGCAAGCAACAACGAAGTACGCCCGATAGATATATCCATAACAAAAAATGTACTTGAGCTGTTTATTGTTTCTGCGTTAATGCTCTTCATTTTCCTCTCGTGCGCACGGTGGTATAAGAAAAAACAGCCGCACGATGACGCTCCGAAAGGTTTTGTTGGTTTCATCGAAATGTTCATAATGAGCATTAACGACGATGTAATAAAAAGCAGCATAGGAGAAAAGCACTATAAGTTTTACGCTCCATACTTACTTACAGCGTTCTTCTTTATCTTTATAAGCAATCTGATAGGCTTAGTACCTATTTTTCCGGGAGGCGCAAACCTTACGGGCAATATAGCAATAACCTTTTTCCTTGCCGTGTGTACCTTTATAGCAGTCAATCTATTTGGGAACAAACACTATTGGAAAGATATTTTCTGGCCGGAAGTGCCTACATGGCTAAAATTTCCCGTGCCGATGATGCCTGTTGTAGAATTTTTCGGTGTATTCACCAAACCATTCGCACTGATGATTCGTCTTTTCGCTAACATCTTAGCGGGACACGCCATCGTCATATCATTAGTTTGCATTATATTCATTACAGTACAAATGGGTGCGTTTATAGGGACATCCATGACCATAGTCAGTGTAATAATGACTATATTTATGGATTTCCTGGAATTACTGGTCGCATTCATACAAGCATACGTATTTACAATGCTCAGTGCTGTATTTATAGGCTTAGCACACTTAGAACCAAAATCAGAGTAAAATCATAAAAAATCAAGAACCATGTCATTATTATTAATTTTGTTAGATGCGGCGCTCGCTAAATTGGGCGCAGGTATAGGCGCTGGACTTGCAGCCATTGGCGCAGGTATAGGTATCGGTAAAATCGGCGGTGATGCCATGTCGGCTATTGCACGGCAACCTGAAGAGACGAACAATATCCGATTGAACATGATCATTATTGCCGCTCTTGTTGAAGGTGTTGCACTGTTCGCAGTTATTATTTGTCTATTAGCTTTGTTCCAATAACAACAATTTAATATGCCGTCCTTACTCACACCCGATCCAGGGTTACTTTTCTGGATGCTATTAGCATTCGTCATAGTTTTCATAATTCTGGCGAAATTCGGTTTTCCTGTTATAACAAAAATGGTTGAAGACAGGAAAAACTACATTGATGAATCGCTCAAAAAAGCACGCGAGGCTAACGAAAAATTAGCGAACATACAAAGCGAGAGCGAACTCATCATGCGACAAGCACGCGAAAAGCAGGCAGAAATATTAAAAGAAGCGATGGCTACACGCGATAACATAATCAAAGAGGCTCGCGACAAAGCAGATATCGAAAGCAAAAAAATTATCGAATCAGCCAAAGAGCAAATTAAAGTTGAAAAGGATTTAGCTATACGTGATATTCGCAGCCAAATCATAAACTTGTCAACACAAGTCTCTGAGAAAGTGTTGCGCAGGGAGCTTGATGACAATAACAAGCAGCTTAGCTACATTGACAGCCTGCTCGATGAAATCGAAGCCGTAAAGTGAAAATGATTTAACAAGATTTGTCAGATGGATATAGGAATAATAAGCGTAAGATATGCCCGTGCGTTATATAAGTTTGCATTGGAGCAAAAAGAAGAACACACTGTATATAAAGAAATGGAAACTATTGCTAAAGTATACACGTGTGAACCTAAATTGCGTCTTATAATCGAAAATCCGTCCTTGACGTCAGAACAAAAAGAAAACATTCTTAATCTTGCATGCGGGGATTCCATCAGCGAGTCTACAAAGCGTTTTATCAAGCTTGTTGTTTCAAGACACAGGGCAGACATCATGCAGTTTATCGCAAACTCCTACATATCTCTGTATCTGGAAGAAGAAAACATTTTGAAAAGCCGCTTGATAGTACCTGTTGAACTTAACCAAAAACTTGTTGATAAAATACGCGCTTTAGTAGAGAACCGTACACAAAGCAAGATAAACTTTACTATAGAGAAGGATACATCCATCAGTGGTGGCTTCATTCTTGAATACGGAACATACAGAATCGACGCAACAATAAACAATCAAATCAGTAAAATCAGAAAACAGTTGCTCGCAAGCAGCAATCAGGCATTCTGATATACATAAAAAATTAAACCAGTCAATATATGCCAAACAATATTAACCCTGCCGAGGTATCAAAGGTTTTGCTCGACCAGCTAAAATCGTTAAACAACGATGTAAAGCTTGAAGAAGTCGGAACAGTTCTGCAAATCAGCGACGGCGTAGCACGCATATACGGGCTACTAAATGCAACCGCAAGCGAACTTCTTGAGTTCGAAGACGGCACTATCGGTGTTGTCATGAACCTTGAAGAAGATAATGTCGGTGCTGTCTTGTTAGGTTCATACGAAGGTATCAAAGAGGGACAAACCGTAAAACGCACAGGCCGAATTGCTTCAATCGACGTATGCGACGGAATGTTAGGCCGTGTAGTTAACCCGTTGGGCGTCCCAATTGACGGAGGCCCTGCCATTGAAGGGGAAAAGCTGAGAATGCCTATCGACAGAAAAGCGCCAGGTGTTATTTACCGCCAACCTGTAAACCAGGCACTGCAAACCGGATTAAAAGCGATAGATTCAATGATTCCTATAGGCCGGGGGCAACGCGAACTTATTATCGGCGACAGGCAAACAGGTAAAACGGCAATAGCAATCGATACAATAATAAACCAGAGAGAGAATTATGAAAAAGGAGACCCTGTTTATTGTATATATGTTGCTATTGGTCAGAAGGCCTCAACAGTAGCAAATATTGTACAAGTTCTGAAAGAGCATGGCGCTATGCCGTACACAATAGTAGTAGCAGCAACGGCAGCCGACCCGGCTGCACTGCAGTACTATGCACCATTTGCAGGCGCTGCAATCGGAGAATATTTCCGCGATCGTGGAAAGCACGCCCTTGCCGTATACGACGATTTGTCAAAGCAGGCTGTTGCTTACCGAGAAATATCCCTCATATTGCGTCGTCCTTCTGGACGCGAGGCTTACCCGGGAGATGTATTCTACCTGCATTCACGCCTTTTGGAGCGTGCCGCAAAAATCAACGACCAGACCGAAGTGGCACAAATGATGAACGACCTGCCCGAGTCTATGAAAGGCAAAGTCGTGGGTGGTGGTTCCTTAACCGCGCTACCTATTATAGAAACGCAAGCCGGCGACGTATCGGCCTATATACCTACGAACGTTATTTCTATTACGGACGGACAGATTTACCTTGACACTGACCTGTTCAACGAAGGATTCCGCCCGGCCATAGACGTTGGTATTTCCGTTTCCCGTGTAGGCGGTGCGGCGCAAATAAAAGCGATGAAAAAGGTGGCCGGTACTTTAAAGATAGACCAGGCACAATACAGGGAATTGGAATCGTTCTCTAAATTCTCTTCCGACATGGACAAGGTTACTGCAATGACGTTAGACCGTGGTCGCAAGAACAACGAGCTGCTCATTCAGGAACAATACTCCCCCATGCCCGTTGCGGAACAGATTGCAATTCTGTATTGCGGAGTACATGGACTTTTGGCAGACGTACCATTGGAGAAAGTTCCCGATTTCCAGAAAAATTTCCTACAGATTATGCGCACCACGCATAAAACAGATGTTTTGGAGCAACTGCAAAAAGGAAACTTATCAGAAGAAGTTACCTCTATAATCGAACACGAAGCAAACGGCGTAGCAGCACAATATAAAAACTAAGGAAAATATTTTCGTATGGCCTCACTTAAAGAAGTTAGAACCCGGATAAACTCTATAAAAAGCACACGTAAAATTACGAGTGCAATGAAAATGGTCGCTTCATCAAAGCTACATCGCGCGCAACAGGCCATAGGAAACATGCGCCCTTACGAAAAACACCTCTTTGAAATAATGTCAGGTTTTCTCTCAAAACTTGAAGATGATATTGAAACCAGATATTCCGAAACGAGAGAAGTACGTAAAGTCGCAATTGTTGCAATATCTTCCAATTCCAGCCTGTGCGGAGCGTTCAACACGAACGTAATCAAAGAGCTGAAAAACACTGCGGCCGAATACCGTGCCAAAGGTTGTGAGGTTGAGGTATACCCCATAGGACGTAAAGTTGCCGACGCTGCGCGAAAAATGGGCTTCAAATTCGAGAGTGACCACTCTGCATTGCTTGAACATCCGGAATATGGCAGCGCCACAATACTGTCGGAAAAATTGATGACAAGATTCAGTATAGGAAAAATCGACAAGGTTATTCTCATCTACCAACATTTCGCGTCCACCTCGCGCCAGGAAATGCGAGCCGAAACATTCCTGCCTATCAATCTGCAAGAAATCGGTACGGATAACAAAGCTGCTGAGCGTAAGGGGAAACAACTGGACTTCATCATTGAACCATCTGTACAAAGCATTGTGGAATCGTTGATCCCCACTTCGCTGCACTTCAAAATTTTCACCGCTTTGCTCGACAGCCTTGCCGCCGAACACTCTGCACGCGTTATGGCAATGCAGGTTGCAACCGACAATGCCGACGAGCTTATCGAACAACTTACGCTTGCATACAACAAGGCACGCCAGCAAGCTATAACTTCGGAACTGTTAGACATAATGGGCGGCTCAATGCAATAGCAAAGAACAAAGAATACAATAAAATAAAACCGAATAGGCATTTTAAATAAGCCTATACGGTTTTATTTTAACAGCAAAGCACTACGCAAAAAATATGTCTGACCTATTTTGAAATATGTCTGACATAATTTAAAATAGGTCAGACATATTTTTTATTTGCTCCTTTACGTTTCCCGGGAACAAAGACAAAACGTACATCTACACACAAAGTACGTCTGGCAACCAACTTATTTTACTCGTCTTTATCTACATTGCCATTCTTTGCACGTCCGGTCAGCTTTTCCATTATCGGAGCAGGCATATCGACAAGGTGTAAATCGCGCTGTGGGAAAGGAATGGATATGCCGGCACTGTTCAGTGCATTATACACCGCTTCGTAAACTTCGCTTATTGCATATATTTTTGTTTCAACAGGAACACGCAATATGATTCCCAGATTCACGCTGTTGTCACCAAGTTCTTCAACCACAACCTTGGCCCCACTCTTCTTGTCAAAGCAGTTCAATTTTTCCACAGCCTGTAACATAACCTTACGTGCGTGTTCCACATCCGTTCCGTAAGCTACACCCACGGAAACACGTACCGTTTCGTTATGATGGTTGCGCGTCATGTTCTTAAAATTCTTTGTAAACAGCTGGTTGTTCAATATGGCTATCACCGAACCGTCCACAGCCTCTATCATTGTGCTCTGATAACTTATGTCGACAACGCGCCCGCGCACGCCGTCACACTCTATAACATCGCCGATATGCAAACGTCCGGTCATAAGAGACACACCGTAAAAAAGATTTTCTATAGTGTCTTTCATCGCAAAGCCAATACCTGTGGAAAGTCCGCCCATGGCAACAAGGATTCCGCTGGAGTTTATATTAAGCACAAGCATTGAAACCATTATAAACACGAACCATAGAACGAATGCCCCCGCTTTCATCATCAATGCCTTCTCCCCCATTACCGCATTTTGTTTTCCGCCATAATAAAGCAAGAAAAATGCTCGGAACACATACACGGCATACTTCACTACGAAAAACAGCGAGAACACGATTAACAGTTTTAAAAGGCTGACTTTTGCCACATTGGCTATATCTATGAAATTTGACAGGAAAAGCACGCGGCAAAGCTCTGTAAGCGAGAAAACCTCGGTTGCCATATAAAAACTAAGGAACAAGCTCGACGCCATCAGAATAGGAACGAGAGCCTTGCGGATAAAGTCGTAAAACCACGTCTTGCGTATATCGACTTCTCCTCTTTTGAAATGAACACGCTCATACTGGGTAAGAATATCATACAAGCATGTGATTGTCTGAATGCACGTAAACTGCATTATCCACCATATCAGCAACTGCACGCTGAGCAATGTGTAGCCTAACCACGACGTTATAACACTCGCAATCATTATAACAAGCGAAATGCTTGAATAAAACGTGTCGCTGCGCGGCATATTCTTTTGATAGCGAATCAGCACAAGCAATTGCCACAACGTCGTAGCCAGCATTATTGCCGGAAAAACAAGATTGACAAGCTCGTTCGGTATCAGAATAATGCGGAAAGTTATTACTATGAATCCGGTGAGCATTATCGGTGCATATATCCGCAAACCGCTGTTCACCTGCTTGCCGTTAAGACGCACAAGCATAGACAACAGAATAACCGCAAGCAGCCACATGTATTGCATAAGCAGTTTGCAAGCCATAACGAAAAAGTTGTGGCGCAACACAAAAAGCCCGAGCACCATAATTACTATTGCAAATGTTATTACCGTCGACGCCAATACTATGCACGTGCGTTTTTCCAGGAATTCGGCTGTCTTGAACTTTGCCGGCAGCAGGAAACGTATAAACAGCAAATTAAGCACAACAGCAACAAGCCCGTAAAAAATCATAAAAACGAACCAGCCTATAACTACAGGGCCACGCCATTGCGACTCTACTTTCGAATTACCCGAAGAATACTTCTCCTGCAAACCGAACATGGCACGCTGGTACGAGCCGCCCAAATCCGACAGCACTGTAAGGTAAGTCTCGCCACCATTTATAAATATGCTTTGCCTTATGTTATCATAACGTTTTATTGCATAGTCGTTGAGTTCTTTTAAACGTTGGCCCACCGTTTCATAAATGCGTTTGTACTCGCGTAAATCCTGACTCTGGTCGTTCAAAGAACGCTTCATCGCCGTACAAAGCGTAAGGCACACGTCCCGGTCCATACGTTCACGTTCTGTAAGCATTTCCTTAGGCATACTTTCAAGATTGTCAATCAAGCCTTCATACCTTGCCTCCTCAACTTCCATATTAGTCAACACCTTGTCGAACGGCATTTTTATAGTGCTGAAATCGTTGTAAAGCGTTGTTGCCTTGTCGCATGCGTATGTAAGGTCAAAAATGTAATCCATTTTCTGCGAATAAAGCATAAGCGCAATCTGGTTGCTTTCACTCATAATCTGCATTACTCGCGACTGCATATTCTCCCGCAATTCCTTACTCATTATCATGCTGCGCCGCGTATCGTTGTGGTTCATCTCCAACTCTTGACGCAACACGGCCAATGTGCTCCCCAAATTCTTTTCATCAAGCACTGCAAAGGCATTGTTTGATGTAATGAAAGCGATAAATACAAATAAAAAGAACTTTTTCATAAAAAATGATACGTATGTCAGGCAAATATATTAAATTCGGCACGAAACGTGACAAAATTAGCTCAAATAAAGAAGAAACGAACTTATAAAGTCGTATATTTGCGGCCTAAACAAAATAAAGACATGACAACATTAATTGCTGACAGCGGCTCCACCAAAACTAACTGGTTGTTGATTTCAAACAACGGCAAAATCGAAAAGTACCAAACCGAAGGAATAAATCCCGTTGTGGGAGACAGTACTCTAATCAGCAACACCATTGGAAAAAGTTTCGCGCCCTACGTAGAGGGCACTAAAATAGATAAAATAATATTTTACGGCGCCGGGTGTACCAGTTCGAAAAAAGGCGTTGTAGAAAAAGCACTTTACAAATTCTTTCCCGACGCGGAAATCGAAGTGGAATCAGACGTACTTGCAGCTGCACGCGCTCTTTGCGGACACAATGAAGGCATTGCCTGCATTATGGGCACAGGGTCGAACAGTTGCCTGTTCAACGGAAAACAAATCATACGCAACATTTCTCCTTTAGGCTACATACTGGGCGATGAAGGCAGCGGAGCCGTATTAGGGAAAAACCTGGTAGGCGACATATTGAAAAAGCAGTTCTCCGAAGAAATATGCCAAAACTTCTTCGATGAAACAAAACTTACGGAAGAGGAAATAATCGACCGCGTTTACCGCAAACCCATGCCTAACCGCTTCCTGGCAAGTTTTGTACCGTTCATTCACCGCCACCACCGCGACAGCCAAATTGGAGAGTTCCTGGTTGCCAACTTCCGCCGTTTCTTGCAAAGGAATGTATTGCCCTACGAACGTCCGGACCTTGATGTAAACTTCATTGGAGGCGTGGCACATAGTTTCAAAGAAGAAATAGGCGTGGCCATGCAGATAGAGAACCTTAAACTCGGCCGAATAGAACTTACCCCGCAAGACGGACTATTGGCCTACCACACTGCTACCTCAAACAACATTATTTTCTGAGAATTATTTTCGCACAAAAATCATAACGAGCCGTGCAATCCGCAAGGATTTGTGCGGCTCGTTTTTTATATAAAGAAGACCAAGCCTTCAAAAAAGTATTCAAACTATCCGGTTTCCAAGTTAAGAGCAAATAAAAAATAGGTCTGAGATATTTTAAAATATGTCCGACCTTTTTTAAAAAGCAAGGCACTAATTTTTCGCCCTATCAAACCCTACTGAAAATCAAAACCTTACAATTGTCGTTTTTTGTCCGTATCAGCCCACTTTCGGGCGACAGTATTTTAAGCCAAATTGGTCGTTAGGCCTCGTCAAATTGCGTGCTTTCTGTGACTACAAGTCATTCACTGTTTCGCTAACTCGTATATAAAAATTTATCCCCCGACTTATAGTCAAGGGATATAAACAAGTCACGCACTCATATCGAGTTTTTGCGCGTGATTAATACGTATTATTTTCTTTTAGGAAGAAAAACCTTTGCCTCGGACGAAGGGTATAAAACTACGAGAGAATCGCTGTTCAAAGATTTTATACTTACTGTATCCTTGCCGTCCAACACAAAAAGCCCGTTCCTTATGGCATAATCAACTCCAAAGCGGTTAAGCAAAGTCAGGTTGTAGGCTTTAGCAAGAGTATAACCTACTTCGGGATTACCCCTTTTTGTTATTGCGAAGCTGTCGCCCTCCATTATATATCCGTATATTTCGCTGTAAGTGCCATCCTCGCCGGTACGATCCATAACAAGCGTATCGCCTGCGTTTGTAATCAAATACAACGTACTCATACCACTCTCTGCCGCAACTCCAAAAATAGTACTATCGGGTACAGCCGCGATTACGGTATCTTTCTTAACCTCATTCTTCGATTCGGGTTTCTTATTGTTTCCACACGAAAACAAAGACATTGCCAAAACGGCACAAACCAGAAACAAGCCACATTTGTTCATTTTTTACAGCTTTTCTCGCAGCAAAGTTACATTTTTTTAGCGTTCCACCACAACAACAGAAGAAAAGAGTAACGCCATGCGGCATAACATCGGCGCTTTTTTAAAAGTACAAGTAAAGATTTTTCGAGATAAAACATTTTAAATCAAAAAAATCCGGCATGTAATATATGGATATGGAATAAAATACATAACTTTGCGCCGCAAAAAGAACGGATTTGTCTTCCCGTTATCCTACAGGCCAGGCAAACAGCGGCATACGCGACCTTTCCTGCAGTTTATGGGATTTCAACATAATGTCTAACATTTTAATTTAAACAACAAACAATTACATGGAATTAAAAAACATTGCCCCGCTTGAAAATTTTGACTGGGATTCCTATGAAAAAGGTGCAGTTGAGTCACAAACAAGCAAAGAAGAACAAGAAAAGGCTTATGACGAAACGCTCAATCAGGTAAACGAGCACGAAGTCGTAGAAGGCACAGTTATTGCCATCGACAAGCGCCAGGCAGTAGTAGACATAGGCTACAAGTCTGACGGCATTATTCCTATCAGCGACTTCCGCTACAATCCCGACCTCAAAGTAGGAGACAAAGTTGAAGTTTACATCGAAAGCAAAGAAGACAAGAAAGGCCAGCTTCTTCTTTCGCACAAAAAGGCGCGTGCAATGAAAGCATGGGAGCGCGTCAACAAAGCCCTTGACGACAAGGAAATCATCAAAGGTTATATCAAGAGTCGCACCAAAGGCGGCATGATAGTAGACGTGTTCGGAATAGAAGCATTCCTCCCCGGCTCTCAAATCGACGTCAAACCCATACGCGACTACGACGTATTCGTTGGAAAAACAATGGAGTTCCAAGTTGTTAAAATCAACCAGGAATACAAAAATGTCGTGGTATCACATAAAGCGCTTATCGAAGCTGAGCTTGAAGCACAAAAGAAAGAAATCATCAGCAAACTGCAAAAAGGTCAGGTTCTCGAAGGAACTGTCAAGAACATCACCTCTTATGGCGTGTTCATCGACCTTGGCGGCGTAGACGGGCTTATCCACATTACAGACCTTTCATGGGGCCGCGTAAACGACCCGCACGAAATCGTACAGCTCGACCAGAAGCTCAATGTTGTAATACTTGACTTCGACGACGAGAAGAAACGTATCGCCCTTGGTCTGAAACAACTTACTCCTCATCCTTGGGATTCGCTCGATCCCGACCTCAAAGTAGGCGACAAGGTTAAAGGTAAAGTTATCGTTATGGCAGACTACGGAGCATTCGTTGAAATAGCTCCCGGAGTTGAAGGACTCATACACGTAAGTGAAATGAGTTGGAGCCAACACCTGCGTTCCGCACAAGACTTCCTGAAAGTTGGCGATGAAGTTGAGGCTGTTATCCTTACTCTCAACCGTGAAGAACGTAAAATGTCACTCGGATTGAAACAGCTCAAGGAAGATCCTTGGAAAGACATCGACGCTAAATACCCCGTTGGAAGCAAGCACACCGCCAAAGTGCGCAACTTCACCAACTTCGGAGTATTCGTTGAACTTGAAGAAGGAGTTGACGGTTTGATTCACATTTCCGACCTCTCTTGGACAAAGAAAATCAAACACCCGTCTGAATTCACACAAATCGGTGCTGAGATAGAAGTTGTAGTTCTCGAAATAGACAAGGAGAACCGCCGTCTTAGCCTTGGCCACAAGCAACTCGAAGAAAATCCCTGGGATGTATTTGAGGGCGTGTTCACCGTAGGCTCCGTTCACGAAGGAACTATCGTAAACATTATGGACAAAGGCGCAACCGTACAGCTCGAATATGGTGTAGAAGGCTTTGTAACACCCAAACATCTTACTAAAGAAGATGGTTCGAAAGCACAGGTAAATGAAAAATTGCCTTTCAAAGTAATTGAGTTCAACAAAGACAGCCACCGCATTATTCTGTCGCACAGCCGCACATTCGAAGAGCCACAGCATGAAGAGAAAAAAGCTGCAACTTCGAAGGCTGCTCCCAAGAAGGAAGAAAGTGCACAAATCAAGAACCAAGCTGCTGCAACAACACTCGGCGATATCGACGCACTTGCAGAATTGAAAGCAAAAATGGAAAAAGGAGAATAAACAGACAACTCCAAATAACCAAAGAAAACGGCGCATAATTAATGCGCCGTTTTTTAGTTTTAGTCCTTTTGTCTTAACAACAAACAATGCAATCTAAATTCCATGAAAATGAACTGCGCTACAAACCGCCTTGTCTGAAATTTGTTACAATAAAGAAAAGCGTAATAAAACCTTATTGAGAAGAAAAAATTATGTCAGACATATTTCAAAATATGTCTGACATAATTCAAAATATCTCAGAGATATTTTTTGCCGTTCCTAATTACCAAAACAAAAAGGCAGACAACTCAGACATTGCCGCACAGCATAGCGATATAAGAAATCTGTCTTTTCATTTGTTATTAAGCGCTCTTTTTTTATTTTTGTAAACAACTCACTATTTATAATTTTTTACACCTATCTGCAATATGCGTAAATTAATCATCAAAACCTCATTATTGGCCGCTTCCTTAATGGTAAACATGGTTGCATACGCGGCCACAGGCAACACTTCAGGCTGTTTGAAAGAACAAACAACTTATGCCCAAAGCTACAATGTAGATATTTGTATATACGGAGGAACGTCTGCCGGAGTAATGGCTGCCTATACTGCAAAAAAACAAGGCAAAAGCGTGTTGCTTATCGAGCCTACCAAGCGCATTGGAGGATTGACAACCGGCGGATTGGGCCAAACCGACATCGGACACATTGAAGCGATTAAAGGATATGCCTTGGATTTCTATAAACGCATTGGCAAATATTATGGTAAAAACGAAGCCCAATACACATTCGAACCAAAGGCCGCGCTCAGCGTGTACAACGAATACATAAAAGAAGCTGACATAAACATTCTGTACAACCACAGAATCACAAAAGCAAAGAAAAAAGGCAATACCGTCAAGGACATTACACTGGAAAAAAGTGACGACAACAAAATCAAGGTAAAAGTATCTGCCAAAGTATTTATCGATTGCAGTTATGAGGGCGACCTGATGGCAAAAGCCGGAATTACTTACACATACGGGCGCGAAGCCAACTCTGTTTACGGCGAGACTTGGAACGGCGTGCAAATGCTCGACCAACACCAGTTTCCCGACGGCGTAGACCCATACAAAGTAAAGGGAGACCCGGCAAGCGGACTGCTTTATGGAATATCACCCGAAAAAATGGGAGAACAAGGCACCGGAGACAAAAAGATACAAGCCTACAACTATCGTATAACACTGACCAACGACCCGGCAAACCGCATAGAAATAACAAAGCCCGAGAATTACGACCCCAGCCATTACGAACTGCTGATAAGGATTAAGGAAATAGACCCGTGGAAAACTATTGACGACGCCATTTATTGGGGCATGATGCCAAACAACAAAACTGATATAAACAATCGCGGCGGTTTCTCTACAGATATGATAGGAGAAAACTGGGACTACCCTGAGGCAAGCTACGAGGAACGCGAGCAGATAGCCAAACGCCACACCGAATACACCAAAGGATTCCTTTACTTCTTGGGACACGACCCACGTATTCCGCAAAACATACGTCAGGCCATGCTGCAATGGGGTTATCCAAAAGATGAATACGAGGAATACGGCCACTTCACACCACAACTATACATACGCGAAGCAAGGCGTATGGTCGGCCCCGTTGTCATGACGCAAAAACATTGCGAAGGTAAAGAAACTGTCAACGATCCTATCGGCTGGGCCAGTTATACGATGGACTCGCACAACTGCGGGCGATACGTGGTAAACGGAATGGTAAAAAACGAAGGCGATGTGCAAAAGCCTGTGCCCGCCCCGTACAAAGTATCATACCGCGCCATAACGCCCAAGGAAGACGACGCAAAAAATGTATTGGTTCCTGTGTGCCTTTCGGCTTCGCACATTGCATACGGTTCTATACGAATGGAGCCTGTTTTTATGATGATAGGCGCAAACGCGGCCCTTGCCGCATGTCAGGCAATCGACCGGCACGACTGCTGCGTGCAAAAAGTGGATGCGTCCGAAGTAATGCGCATGTCCGACTCATTATAAAATGCAAGTCGTATTACATTACCTCATTTACACAGAATATTAATTTGTTTACCTTACTGCTATAGGCAATGAAACAAAAAAATCTTAGAGGGTACTCTAAGATTTTTTTGTAATGCTGTTTGCAAGTTACTCTCTTCTGCTCCACTACTCCATTGCTTTTGTAACAAACTGATATGCCTTATACCAATCCGTATCAAGACAGAACGGAGTGAGTTGTGCGTCGCCGTCAATATATTTATTTATCTTTTCCTTATCCGTATCATTGAATAACGGGCAGGCACATGAGGCTTGTATGAAAAGAAGTATTTTGGCTTTACGGTCTTCGGCTGAGAGGTCTGTAGAGTAAATTATTTCCGTATAAAACATACTCAGGAATTCCGACATGTAATACGACTGCACATCCAATAAATCTATAGCAGCAACAGAGTCTTTTTCCATTGCCTTGCCTTTCATATAATTCAGCTCATCCACCTTAAACTTCGCTATCTGCGTATTTGTAAACGTGCTTGTCGGCTCATTAAGAATGTGCTGTGCGCTTTCCATCACTTTATTGAACACTTCTTGCGCCGAAGTTACTCCGCTAACGGAAAACAGAGAAAGGAACAATATGTATAATCTTTTTTTCATAAGCTATAGTTTCTAATCTATTATTTTCTTCAATTTTAATTTATGGTCTATCGAAGCCGGGTATTCTTCTTCATAATGAGTTACCATTATTAAAGTCTTACCTTTTCGTTTACAGAAAGCGTCTATTACGGCACGTGCCAACATCCGCCTATGTTCGTCCAATCCATGAAAAGGTTCATCGAGGACAAGCAACTCCGGGTCTTTCACAAAGGCACGCACTAACAGTAGCATACGTTGCTCTCCGCTCGACAATTGCAAGTACGGACGTTGTGCAAGGCTTCCGACACCAAATATATCCATCCAGAACAGGACCTTTTCTCTTTCTTCGTCTGTTACGCGCTTGTACAGCCCAACCGAATCGTGCAGGCCACTCGCCACGATATCAACGGCCGGAAGGTTCTTCTTGTATGAACGGTACATTTCGGGGCTTACGTAGCCTATTTTTTTCTTTATGTCCCAAATACTTTCGCCACACCCGCGCTTGAAGCCGAACAAACTTATATTGCAGGCATAGGCCTGCGGGTTATCAGCACAAACAAGGCTTAACAACGTAGACTTTCCTGCCCCGTTTTCTCCGCTCAAGGCCCAATGTTCACCCCTTTTGACGCTCCAATTGAAATTCTTCAGAATGGTTCGGTTGCCGTAGCTTATCTTAACGTCTTCGCACCGGATTATTTCATCGTCAGTACCGGTCGCGGCGTCAGGCAAATCAAATATTTTTCTTATGCTTTCATCTGTTTTCTCCCGGTCGCAGACCTTTGCCTCATTAAAGCGTTTTACGAACGTATCTTTATCAGCTATGGGAAGAACTTTCCTGTTTTCTACCGGAAGGACCTTGTTGATAAAATAAGGTATGTCTTTTATTCTTGATACCACGACGATTATCATCGTCGTGCCCATTTGTGAAACTCGGGCTAGGAATTCTGAAACCTGTTGCCTGGCATTTGCGTCGAGTCCGATATAAGGGTTGTCGAGAATCACGAGCCTTGGCTCGCACTGCAATACTTCCGCAAGCTGTACCTTGCGAAGTTCTCCGCTCGAGAGCATAATCATCTTCTTATGCAGCAAATCCTCCAAGCCTAATATCCGGTTAAGTTCTTCGCTTATATCCTTTGAAGCAGCGGCGTTGCTCAAGACTTCTTCTACCGTGTTCGAGTCGCCAACATCCCATTGGTTCCAACGTTGCTGGTAATACGTGCCCGTTGCATTGCCATAGGCATCGCGAAAGGTAACGGTCTTTATATTTTCACTTACTTTTTTATGAACCGATGGCGTAAAGTCGTACTTCACTTCCGTTCCCCACAAAGGGTGTGCTCCCGTAAGAATATCGACCAGCAAAGATTTTCCGCTTCCGTTTTCGCCTATTATGGCAAGCGGTTCGTCCGAAGGTATGCTTACAGTTACAGGCTCATTCATGCGATAAGCCTCTATCCGCGTTACTCCGTTTGCTACTTCTATTATATTACGCATAAGTTTTACTTCGTTTGCAAGGATTTCATAAGCTCTACCTTACCCTCTCGGGATTACTTGCTACAAAATCTTTCCAGTTCTTCGAAACGTGCCGCTCGCCTGAATGCTTCATCAACGCAGCTTCGTCAATCACCTTTATTTTCCCGGCGGCCGACGTACTGTACATTTTACAGGAAGTTTCAAGAAAATGACAATATGCGGCAGCCAAGGCATCTGTTGCGTCGAAATAAGGAAGCAGAATTTCTTCCTTTATATTAAGGTAACGCTGCAACATTGCCGAAACCTGTTGCTTCGAGGCCCGTCCGTTTCCCGTTATGGCCATCTTTATTTTAAGCGGAGCATACTCATGTATAGGTATATCCTTATTGATGGCCGCGGCAATAGCTACTCCCTGGGCGCGGCCCAGCTTCAGCATGCTTTGCGCATTCTTTCCAAAGAAAGGAGATTCGATACTCAACTCATCGGGAAGGAAACTTGCGATAAGCGAATTTATGCGCTCGTAAATACGCCCGAGCTTAAGATACACATCTTTTACTTTCCGCAGGTCGATAACACCCATGGCAACCATCTTGGCCTGCCTGCCGTTCACGCTGAGCACCCCGTATCCCAAGATATTCGTTCCCGGGTCTATACCCATAATGATACGCTCGGCTGCCTTTTTGCGCGATACCCAAAAGGTGTTGTCCGAAAAAGCAGCGTCATGTTTCGTACTCGCGTCATTGCCCGGTACTGCCGCCGCCTTCTTATCGTTTGATTCCTTGTACATATCCTTTCGAAAAGCAATGCAAAGTTACGCTGTTATTAAATACATACGACAATAAAACATTTAAAGAATATTAAAGTGAAAAGCAGCCTGTTCAGGGCTTTAAATACAAATCCAGTAATACATCCGCATATACTTACCTACACGTTAAGGGGCACAGAAAAATGTTCTTTGCTGAATATCTTTTCGGCAGGAGCGAGCGGCATACTCATACATACACCTGCAACAACGAAACGGAGCGTAAAACGATGAAAAAAACAAAGGCCGAAAACGGCTATTCCGTAACAGAAAAAGTGAAAACTAATTTTCAAGCGATTACACCCCGTTGGGAGCAAATAAAAAATACAAGGCACATATTTCAAAATATCTCAGACATATTTTAAAATAGGTCAGACATATTTTTTGCCCCTTGAAAACCCGTTTGAAAAACGCCCCGAAAGTGCAGACAAATACAGACAGGCGTTTCCTGCAATAAAACACATGACGTTTTTCCATTCAAAAGACGATATTTTAATAGGAATATATTAAAAATAAGCGGCTTATGAGTTCTTTACAAAGAGTAAGGTAATGACTTGACGACAGTCGTAAATTCTGCAATTTGCAGGACGCTTCTGTCAAACAACTCCTGATAATGCAAAGGTACTAAAAATTTTGAAAATAAAAAGATGATTTTCTTATTTAATACCTTATTCGTAAATACCATTTTGGTAATCCTGTAAAAATTGCGTGAACGTCTTTCCCGTCTGTTGTTTGAAGAAACGCATCAGGTGGCTGGGGTCGGAGAAATGGAAATCATCTGCCAGTTGGCTGACGGTACGGTTGGAAAACAGAAATTCGTTTTTTAATTCTTCCAGCAGGCGCTGTTTCAGCAAATGGGTGGCAGACACTCCGAATTGTGCCATGACGGAAGCATTCAGCGTGATGCGGCTAATATGAAGCTTGTCAGCGTATTCCTGCACCCGTTGCAGGGTACGGATATGCTGCTCCAGCAAATCCTTGAACTGAAAGGCATAATTGTTCTTCGCGATTTCTACGGGCAAGCGGTAGGCGGCGGCGTAGGCCCGATTGATAATCAGCAAGAGGTAATAAAGCACGGACACGATGAGATTGTATGTGTCGGCAAGGGGATGCAGCAGTTCTTGTTTTATCTTCCCGAGCAGGCGCATATACTCTGCCAATTCCTCGGGCGAGGCATATAGGTAAGGTGGCGTATCGGTCTGATAATAATACAGCAGGCGATAGACGAAGAATTTGTCGGTGATGAATGTACGCATGAAGTCTTCTCGGAAGATGAGGAAGGTGTAGTCCAATGCCGGTTCGTCCACGTGCCACTCCTGTTGCTGGTGTGGCGAGAGAAGCAGCACCATGCCGTCGTGCAATTCTATCTTGCGAAAGTTCAGCAACAGGTAACCATTTGCTTTGCGAAAGAAGTAGAAGCTGAAGAAGTCCGTCTTGAACCTCCTGTATTCGGTCAGCACGGAGCCAATATCCTTATTTGTAGCGGTATTGATGTAAAAATCCACACCGCAATCCGTCTTGCTGAACGGAACGCTGACCAACTTTTCGGGGTTGATAATCTCTTTCATACGCTTGCCGTTTGTGCAAAAGTAATGTTTTTATTTATCAAAATGGCATATATTTGCAATTTTTTGGCATAAAACTATTGAATGATATTACTGAACTTTGTAACCGGAAAAATGGAAACATACGATATGGTTGCAAAAGAAAAAATAGACTTGTTAAAGAAGAAAATAGACGAAGCTGATGCCATTGTAGTGGGCGGTGCATCGGGAATGTCTGCCGCTTCCGGATTCGTTTTTTATTATCAAGATGATGACGTCTATAAAATGTTGGCAGGAGGATTGGCTGAGAAATATAATATCCATAATTATTTCGACTTATTTTATGACAGGCGTCTCAGCCGCGGAGAACTTTGGGCAAGCATATTACGTGCCACCCGTTATATTTATGAGTGTTATACAGGTGAAACTTACAAAGATTTGGCAAAACTTCTTCAAGGAAAAAATTATTATATAGCCACAACCAATCAGGATGCACAGTTTTTCCGGGTATTCCCGGATGAAAAGATTACTCGGATTCAAGGAGATAACCGTTACTGGCAATGCAGCCGTCCGTGTCACGATGAAATATATTATAATAAGGAGAAAGTTTTCGAGTTAAGCGATAAGATTGTGGGAGATGTATTGCCTGACGAACTGATTCCCCGTTGCCCGCATTGCGGCGAAGAACTGGCTCCGTGGGTACGCTCGCACACATTCCTTGAAGGTGAATACTATCAGCGCGAAATGAAAAGGTACCTCGATTTCCTGCGTGCCAACTCACGGCGCAAGGTACTGTTCCTCGAACTCGGTGTAGGTATGATGACCCCGATGTTCATTAAGGAACCGTTTATGAACATGACTTATCAGTTCCCCGATGCCTTTTATGCCACCGTCAATCCGCAACACGCCATTGTGCCGAAAGAGATTGCGAAGAAAAGTCTTGCCATCAGTGATGATATTGCCGTTACGTTGAAGAAACTGCTTGGCAAGTCCACGGCAGGCATGAAAGAATTTAATGCAAAGGAAGCATTCAATCCCTCACGTATTTATTAAAATAATATAAATGACTATGGAGATAACAAAGTTTTCAGAAAAAGATATGAATGCTGCAATAAGCATGGCACGGCAAACTTGGCACGGATATTACGATGAGTTCCGGGCTGAATACATCCGTTGCATTGCAGAATGTATCGTCCGTCATAATTACACGGACGAGGATTTGGCATTCAAAATCACCTGTAACGGAGAAGTGAAAGGCATCATCTTCGGCACACGGAAAGGCAAGATGGCAGACCTGTCCGTATGGGTCGGCGAGCAATGCAAGACGATGAACCCGCAGGAGAAGGAGTTGCTGGAACGGCTCAACGACTATATGGACGAAGCCGACCGGAACACCATCGCGCAAATGGGCGATGGCGACGTAAAACTCTCCCTATTCATTAGCATACAGAAGGGATGCGGCAGGGAACTGCTACGCGCAATGATGCAGGAGTTCAGCGCAATGGGCGCTAAACGGATGTTCCTATGGACAGACACTTCGTGCGACCACGATTATTATCCTGCCCACGGTTTTGCCTTGGCTTCCCGGTATCGTGATACGCATTACTCTACCGAGGAAGCAGATTACATGACCTATATCTATTGGAAACCCTTAGCATAAAGGTCATGAACGAAATACAACAAGCTGCCCAGGCCATCGTCCGGGCCGATGCCCTGCTGATAGGAGCCAGCAACGGGCTTTCTATCGCTGAAGGCTATCACGTCTTTGCCAACAACGAGATGTTCCGTTGCCAGTTTGGGGATTTCCAACAGCAGTATGGCATACGGAATGTCATTGAAGGTTGTTTCTTTCACTACCCTACGGAAAACGTACGGGCAGAGTTTCTGCAATGCCTTGTGCAGCACTGGGTCAAAGAGTACCGTCCCTCGCAGGTGATGAAAGACCTGCTTGCCGTTGTGAATCATAGGGATTACTTTATCCTTACTTCGAATGCCGATACGCATCTGGAACTGTCCGGCTTCGATGCGGAAAAGGTCTTTGAGGTAGAAGGTACTTTCGAAGATTTATTGGAACACCGCCCACTTAAGGATAAAAGTTGTCAGGCAAACGAATTCCTTCGGCGTTATCATAATAGGAACGTAGTTATCTTTGAGTTGGGTATCGGTCGGTACAATCGACTTATCAAACAGCCCTTGATGCAACTGGCAAATAGCGAGCCTCATGCTATCTACATCACGCTGAACTTGGCATCGGAATTGTACATTCCCGATGCCATTGTCCACAAGTCCATCGGACTGGCAGGCGACATAGCCGTGACGCTCCAAGAATTGAAGAATGAACTTTATCAAAATGGTACATATTCCCATGTTTAAGGCATAGAGTCACGGGAAGATTCTTCCGAACTTTGCAACCGTAAACGATAAAACAATTAAAAATAGTAGAATGATGAAAAAGACAACGACTATCCGCTTGGTGCGCAATGCCACTTTGAGAATCAATTATGCAGGACACAACATCCTTGTTGACCCGTTCTTTGCCGACAAGGGAACCATCCAGTCGGCACTTGGTGTGTATAAAAGTCCCCGTGTGTATCTCGTAATGCCCGTCAGTGAGATAACAGAAGGGGTGAACTTTGTATTGCAAACGCACATTCACCCCGACCATTACGATGAAACAGTAAAGCGGCATCTGTCGAAGGACATCCTTTATTATACCCAACCGCAGGACAAGGCGACGGTGGAACAGGATGGCTTCACACGGGTGGAAGTAATCGAAGACAAGACAACAATGGGTGGAATGACCATCCATCGTGTAAGCGGTCATCATGGTTTCGGCAAGATTGGCGAGATAATGGGACCTGTGTCGGGCTATGTCCTGACATCAGAGGACTGTCCTACGGTTTATATTATGGGCGATTGCAAATGGGAAGCGTGCATCCGCGAAACGGTGGAACGGTTCAATCCCGACTACATCGTGGTGAACAGCGGCGGTGCAGTCTTTCCGGAGTTTTCCAAAGTGGACGGCTGCATCATCCCAGATGAAGCTGAGGTGATGCAAATGTTGGATGAACTGCCCACGCATATCAAGCTGATAGCCGTCCACATGGATGCTATTGACCATTGCCAGACCACCCGTGAAATCTTGCGCAACGAAGCGTGGCATCACGGAGCGGACATGAACCGCCTGATTATCCCGGAAGACGGAGAAACCATCAAATTATAAGCCCTATAAAAATTGCAGAGATGAAAGAAATCAAAAAAATAGCAGCAGCCGAAAATTTCAGTGTAATAAGCGTTGGCAAGCTAAGTGAACTGAGTGAGTATGTGATAGAACTTTCACCCGAAGTGAAGATTCCGGGAAAGGTGTTCGGAGGTGCGGCACTTCAGGCAACGGGCAGTGAATTTTCCTTCCAGATGTTCCAACCCAACACGGAAACGGACTTCCTCCACACCCATAAGAACCACGAGGAGCTTTACTTCTTCCTTGCAGGAAAGGGCGAGTTCCAGGTGGACGGACAGGTGTTTCCCGTTGAAGAAGGCAGCATAGTGCGCGTGGCTCCCAACGGAAAACGCAGCGTACGCAACAACGGAACGGCTTCGCTTGTAATGCTCTGCGTACAGTATCGTGGCAACACGTTCACCGCAGAAGATGCTACCGATGGCGTGATTTTGGACGAACCGGTGAAATGGTAATATAATACAAATTGCTGATTAACGGGGGAGAGCGGCAAGCGGTTTTGGTCTGCCCAAAACACAAACTTGCTACCCTCCCGTTGGCATTGTTTATAATCCCATGCCCTTGCCTCTCCTAAGCGGCTCGACAGTCCTCCTAATGGACGAGAATAGCCTATCGAATTGTTCCTTGAACCATTCGCCAATCGGTTGCCCGTTAATGGCAAGTGCAAGTTTGGATTTGTCTATTGGGTCTTTCACCACTTGGAAGCCCGCCCTTTCGGTCGTGAACTTCCGCCTGTGTTCCTCCGAGTAGAGTTCACCCTCGTAGAACAACGGCTTGCCGCTGATAAGCGTGGCGGTCTGCCGCTCGTTGAAGCCGACTTTGAGGCAGAACTTCTCCATGTACACCAACTCTTGGAACAGCGGAAACCATTTCTTGGCTTTTTGGATGATGGATTTCAAGAATGACACTTCCTTTTGGTGTTCCGCTTCCTTGTCCGACATCTCCCTGCGGTGCTTGACTTGCAGTTCCATAAGCTGCCGTTGGTGTTCCTCCTGTTGCCGCTCCATCTGTTGCTGCAACAGTTCTATGCTTTCATCACGGGCGGCAACCTCGCCTTGCAGGGTACGGTTGTCGGCTTCCAGTCCTTTCAGCTTGCCGCTGCCCAAAAGAGAACCGACCTTTGCCACAAGTGCCGTTTTCACTTCGGTCTTGGCGGCTTCCAGCTTCTCCGATTTGATTTCTTTCCGTACTTCGTCAAGTTCCTGCTTCGCCTGTTGGCGTTCGGTCTGCAACTGCCGGACATTGGTTTCAAGCTCTCCCGTCTGCCGTTTCAGGTCACGGTAATATTGGGCGGTGGTGGTGTGCCGTGCCTCCGAACCACGGATGCCACGCTGCAAGCCGTATTTCGCCATTGTTGCGGCGTAGCTGTCGTGGTAGGCTACCAGCTTCTCACGTGTCAGCAGGTCATCGGCGCACAGGCGCACGGCGTTGGATTTCTTGCGGTAGGTGCGTCTGCCCTCCGCCTGCTTCTTCGCTTTCCTGCGCTCGCCCGTCACTATCGGCACTACCGTGGCGTGGATGTGCGGTGTGTGCTCGTCCATGTGCAGCACTGCCGAAACGGTGTTCTCTTTTCCGAACGTGCGGTGCAGCCATTGCAGGTTGTCACCGCACCATTCGTCCAGCCTGCCCTCGTCCTGCACCCTCACCATGTCCTCGTGCGTGCCCGAAAGCACGATGCGGATTGCCCGTACTTGGTCGGGTGTTATCTTCCGCCTGATGCCAGCCGTGCGGATGCGGTGGTTTATCGCCTCGGTGCGGTCTGCCACACCGTCGGGGAATTGCACCAGCTCACGGTTGAGATGGGTGCGTGTGGGGGTCTGCGTTCTTGGGCGTGGTCTTGCGTTCGATGTGGTCGGATGCGCCCGTGTCAGCCGACCCTTTCGCCTTGTTGATTTGGATGCTTATGTATCCCATGTTCGTTTCTTGTTTTGTTAGGTTCTACAAACTTGTTTGTCGGTATCCGTCTGTCTGCGGTTCGTACCGCACGGGCAAACGGGGGTGTCCAGAGGGGTGTAACCCCGTTGGCTCATTGGGGTGTTTTTAGCATGAGCGAAGCGGTGCGTGAAGAAAACGCCCTAATGAGCTATGGCTTTTTGTTTTCCAAAAGCCTGCGGCGGTGTCGGCGGTTTTCGGATGCTGTTCTCTTTTCGCTTGTAACATCGGCTTTCCCCTGTCGGTCGGCAGGATGGAAGTCCGTCCGATCAGCCTGCGGATGGCGGTGTTCACCTCTGTTGCTTTCCCGTTGGACTTGATGAGGGGTGAAAATCTGATGAAATGATGAATGGATAACATAACACACTGACCACCAGATGGATGTACTCTCAACATCTTTTCATCAAACCGCTCGCCAAAAGAAAAGTGATGTATGGGGCTGCGTCCGCTTTCTCTTTTCATCAGCCAAATACTTTTGTTGAGCGTTTGATGAGTATGTAAGTTGCTGTTATTCTTTATGTTTATATATGCTTTCATCATTTCATCAAAATATCAGAGTGTTTCCAATTGCGCTTTGCTTACCGTGTAGTAGCGTCCAATCCTCCTTACGGGTGAGTAAAGACATTCACGGTTGTAGTCGTATTGGTAGGTGGTGTAGGAAAGCGAGTTGGATGCAGGTGTCAGCTTCCAGCACTCCTGCACCACTTTCCGAACCTGCGACTTCTCCACCTTGACTTGCGAGCAGACGAGCAACGGAACAATATCATTCAGACAGAACGAGACAGATTCAACGCCGACACTTGCCATGATGTCGAGCAACAGTTCAGCCATCTCAATCTCCAACCTGTTGCGGTTGCTTCGGATTATCTTCCGCAGGGCATCCGTTTCCAGCAGCTTCGGGTTGAACCACATACGACTTTCTTTCCCGGTGGATAGCTGCCTGTGTTGCAGGAAATGGAGAAAAGCGGGTATTTCCGTTTTCAGCTTTTGCAGGAAGTCAGTGTCGTCACTCTTGAGCGGCACAATCTTCCGCACCCAATAGCGTGTTTCCCCTGCGTCGATGATGACGGGCAGGTGCTCGTTGTTGGAGCAAAGCACGAACTTGGCAAAGAAGCCTATCTCGTCACGGTCTTTGCCTTTCGCCTCCACCTTGTAGGATAACGTGGTACTTAGGTTCTTCAACCGCTCGCTGTCCTCACGGCGGTTAAGCAGCACCTCGTCCACCATGATGAGCAGTTTGCCCGCCCAGTCGGAATTGAACTGGCTGCGGAAGTCCTCGTTGGTGTTGAACGTCACGTTGTTTTGGTAGATGGCTTTCAGAAAGTTCAGGAACGTGCTCTTGCCCGTATTCCTTTCTTCGGACACGAGCAACAGGATGGGTTGCTTCTGAATGGGATAGAGGTAGAGCAGTTGCAGGTAGTCCATGCCCTGCTCGTACTGTTCGCCGAAGATGTGTTCCACCAACGAGCGGATGCAGGGGAAATCCCCCTCCTGCGGTCGGTGGCTTATCGGCTCATATAGGTTGAGGAACTTGCCGACTACGGGCTTGTAGTCCACATGGTCGGGTACGGTGCAGAAGCCGTCATACTTGGGGATGCCCGCCATGTAGTCCTTGCCGTAGTCCTGCCGCAGGGTCTCGGAGTTCCATGCGATGCGCTTCCTCACATAGCCGCCGTCGATGCGGGGCTGGTCCACAATCTTGTAGAGCGTGGTGCCTACTCGGATGAATTCTTCTTTTTTCTCCATGTTTTCAATAAGATTTTAGTGCTGCCGACGCCTTGTCGGCAAGCGGATTAAACATGGGCACAAAGCTACGGAAGGACGGCTAAAACCTTGATACGTAAAACGATGCAGAACGGCGCAAAAGAAACAGACAAACAAGAAAATGCAGCGGAACGGGTAATATCAGCCTTAAAATGGCGAAAAGAAAAAGCCCGAAGAAGCAAAACCGCACTTCTTCGGGCAAATGGGTTGCCGCAGATATTCGTTGGCAAAGGGATATGCTGGTTTATAGGTTTACTGATGCCATGACATCAGTACATCAGGTTAAATCGCTCATAAACAATCCGTAAAATTTTCCAAAGCGCACAATCTAACATCTGCATGAGGGTCTGCTGCCCATTGAAAACAACAATATTTGCCTTTCTTTTCGCAAGCACAGCCTTTCCAATAAAGCATTACGCACCATTACCGCATTTGAAGTATTGATACGGAAAGCCAGTGCCACGACCATTGACAAGGAATAAACTTCCGAATAATAGCCGTTGGTCAGCTTAATACGCCTTTCTACCTCATAGGGCTTTAACACTCCGCTCTTGTACACGGCTCGTATGGCGGCACGGAGTATCGGGGCGATTACATAGAATAGCTTTACCAACTCCATTTCACTCATCCAAACATTGGCGGTATCGGACGGTACGGCAACCCTGCCGTACCCGTCCATCGTGATTGTTGTCCGTTTCATACTCTGTGCGTTTATATGGTGAAACGTCCGTTTACCTTGCTCTCGAAAGCGGATATGTCGTTTTCAAGTTTCTTGTTCGTTACCTTCGCGTAAATTTGCGTTGTGGTGATATTGGTATGCCCCAAAATCTTGCTCACGCTTTCTATCGGCATACCGTAATTGAGAGCCAAGACAGCGAAGGAGTGGCGGCTCAGGTGGAATGAAATCGGCTTTTCTATCCCGCATTTCTTCGCCACGGCCTTGATGCGCTTGTTCACCATGTCAAGCGAGCCGATATTGAAAAGCCGCTTGTCTCTTCTGAACGGCTCGTAACGCCTGATTATCTGCATAGGGATGTCCATCAGCTTGATTTGGAACGGTACGCCCGTCTTTTGGCGTTTCGACACAATCCATGGTGTGCCGTTCATTTCAACAATGTTGTCAGTGGTCAGGTTCTTGATGTCCGTGAACGAGATGCCCGTCCAACAACCGAACAGGAACAAATCCCTTGCCAATGCAAAGTTGGGATTGTCCAGCTTGATTGCACTTAATGCTTGAATTTCATTCTCCGTCAGAAAGCCACGTTCCTTGTGGTCGGGGTCAACGTGGTACATCGCAAACGGGTTTCTCGGTATCTTGCCGTTGTAGTGCGCCGTGGTGACGATGTGTTTCAACGGTATGGAGTATATCCACACGGATGACTGCGCCAGCCCGACCTCGTTTCGCAGGTACAGGCAGTAGTCACGGATGAAATCCTCCGTCAGTTCGTTCATCGCCATGTCCGTCCGCTTGTAGTGCCTTGTTATGAACTCTGCCACGTATTTGCGGACGGTCAGGTACTTTTGGTACGTGCGCTTGGAGCGGTCTTTGCCCACCCGTTTGGCAAACGCCTCGTTCTCCTTGTCAAAGGCACGCAACAATGTCTCATACTCCGTGCCGATGCCTTGGTAGGCATTGCGCACCATTTCTGCCGTGACAAACGCCTCACGGTCGGAAAGCCGCTGGTAGTGTTTCGTTATCTGCGCCTTGATATTATCAAGGGCGTAGTTTACTGCCACCGCCTCACGGCTCTTTCCTTTCGCCCTGTTGCCTTTGGCATCCCAAAGTTCCTTTGAAATGTGCTGTTTGCAACTGAACTGTGCGATAGTCCCGTTGATTGTAACCCGTCCCATGATGGGGACAATTCCGTTCTTTTCCTTGCTTCCGTTTACATAGAAGACTGTCTTGAAAGTGCTCCGCATAATCATTCTTTTTGTTTGGTGCAAAATTAGTTTATGGGAGTTGTAAGGGCAGAATGTAAACCTACGCAGAACGCAGAAATAGAGCCTGTTAGCGTTAAATGTGCAATTGGTGTCGGGTAATGGTTTGGAAGTGCATCTCTTACTGCAATCCGCCTAAATCCGTTTTTACGTCCTTATGTCATTCCGTGCCACCAGAAGCCAAACTCTCTGACCGTCAGTGAGAATGCTCAAATTCGCTTTATTCTGCGTTTTATCCTATTATTTTCCATTCAAAAACATCTAACCGCAGGTCCGCGCCACTGCCTGTTTTGTGTTAATCCGCCTTATTCTCCCACCATATCACAGCGGCCATACCATTATTTGGGTATAGAGCTTAAAATAGCTTGTGTAACAGCCATAAAGAATGCCCATTTTTAGGCATTGCAAGAAATTTTAAGCACTTCTAACTTTGCACCCGAATTAATCAAGGATTTATAAATAAATGAAAATTACAACAGTTTTATCGATTATCGGTGCGGCTGCGTGCATGTTGACACCCAATTGCGCAAAGGCCCAGTATTCTGCAGCCGACAGCGTGCAGAACCACGTAAAAGGCAACCGTTTGAGCATAGGCGGATACGGAGAAGCCGCTTATACACGCAACTTCTACAGCGACAACGTTTACCGCTACACAGACCCGAAAAGTTATAAAAACGACCCGAGCCACGGGCGTTTCGACATACCCCACGCTGTTATCTATATAAGCTACGATTTCGGCAAGGGATGGACAATGTCGAGCGAAATAGAATTCGAACACACCGGCTCGGGAGGCGCTATCGAAAAGGAATACAGCGAAGGCGGCGAATGGGAACAGGAAGTAGAGAAAGGCGGCGAAGTGGAACTGGAACAGTTCTGGATTCAAAAGTCGTTCGGGTCATTCTTGAACGTGCGCGCCGGACATATTGTAGTACCAGTAGGACTTACCAATGCACATCATGAGCCGCTCAACTATTTTACGGTTTACCGCCCCGAAGGCGAAGCCACCATACTGCCCTGCACATGGCATGATACGGGAATAAGCATTTGGGGACGCCTTGGCGATTTCCGTTACGAAGTACAGATGCTCGCCGGTCTGGACGCGTTCATGTTCGACAGGGAAAACTGGATTCAAGGTGGCGTCGGCTCGCCTTTCGAATTCAAGGTTGCAAACAAATACGGCTTTGCTGCACGTATCGACAACTATACACTACCCGGACTTCGTGTAGGTTTGAGCGGATATTACGGACAGGCCATGCACAATTCGTATCCCCACGAGTTTGAAGGCGAAGACGCCAATGGAAACAAAAAGACCTACGACGGCACAAAAGGGCGCGTAGCCATAGGAGCGATAGACTTCACGTTCAACCGGTACAACTGGATTGTGCGCGGAAACGCCGACTACGGCTATTTGAGCAACGCCTCGACCATCAGCAAGATAAAGAGAAACCTTACATCGAACAACGCCCCGTACAAAAAGACACCCGTCGGGAAAAACGCAGTAGCCGTAGGAATAGAAGCCGGATACGACGTGTTCTCGCAAATAGGCAAGTTACGCGAAGACTACCAGAAACTGTATCTGTTCGGCCGATACGAATATTACAACTCTTATATCCCGGCAAAAGACCAGGCTAAATATGAATATACCGGGAAAAACCGCATGGCTTTCGGTGTGAACTACTATCCCATACCACAGATTGCGGTGAAAGCGGAATACTCGAAAAGATTCTTTAAAAGCCAATACAACAACGAGCCTTCCGTATCATTGGGCGTGGCTTATCAGGGATTCTTCCTATAAAACATATTATATAACGATTTAAAATACTACCGAAATGTTTAAAAGTTATTTCAAAAAAGCAGCATTCATAGCCTTCGGCGCTGTGGCTGCATTCAGTTTGACATCGTGCGATGATGATGACAACGGCGGTGGGAGCACTTCGCTGACCGCCAAAGAAAGAGAAATGAGAACGGTAGCACAGGTTTACGTAAACAAAACAGTGCTTCCTACGTACAAACTCTTGGCCGAAGCAACCGGCGACCTGTACAACAAACTTCTGGCTGCCAAAAACAAATTCGTGAACGATCCGAACAGCCTCACACAAGCTGAACTCGACGACATCTGCGAAACGTTCATCGACGCACGCGCATACTACGAAGAAAGCGAAGCATTCCTCTTCGGTGCGGCCACCGACTTCGGAATCGACCCGCACATCGACACATGGCCTCTTGATTTGCACGGGCTGGCCATGGAACTTACAAACAAACTGCACCTCGAAGAAATGAGCGGGGACGAAGACGCTGCAATAGCTTTCGCTTCAGGCAAGTTAGGACAGGAACTGTTAGGCTTCCACGGTATAGAGTTCATCATCTTCCGCAATGGAAAGAACCGCACGGTAAGCGCACTTCAGAATAAAGAAGACCATGCTGTGTTCAAAGAATTAAATGCAAATGTTACCGGAGAAGAAGAACTTATTTATGCAACTGCCGTTGCCGGAGACTTGAGAGACAAATGCTGGCAGATGGAAGTAGCTTGGGACGACAATGCGCCGCAAGAGCATAAAGACAGGATTGCCGAACTCGACCTGCCTACAACAGTAACCGGTGGACGCTATTCCTACGGCCAGAACATGATCAACACAGGAAATGCCGGAAGTTCTTACGCCACATGGCAGGAAGTAATGGGAACTATTCTTATTTCCGGCTGCCAGAACATATCTACCGAGGTTGCATATAAGAAGATTGGCAATCCCTACGGAAACGGAGAAGAAGCTGACCCCAACTACATAGAATCTCCTTACAGCCAGCGTTCCTTCTATGACTTCAAGGACAACATTATAAGCATTCAGAACTCGCTTTATGGCGGACGCCCGGAAGACAGGAATGAAAACAGTTCAATTATGTCTTATCTTAAGAAGTATAATCCTGACCTTGCCGAAAAGATGGAAACCGACCTGAATGCTGCGATAAGTGCTTTGGAAGATTGCCAAAACCAGCTTGTCGGTGGATTTGTCAACAATCCGACGGATCCTCTTGTGGGAATTGCGCAAGACAAGATATACACCTTGGATGACGACTTACAGAAAGCCGGCGAATGGTTCGCAAGACAATAAACATTATAACTCAAAATGCCATAGTTGTGCTTGATTTCTCAAGCACAACTATATGCGTATAAAACAAATAAACAACACGAATATGAAAATCAGCAACAAACTCTCTTTATTAGTTTTATCATGCCTCGCCATGACCTTGAATTCATGTAGCGACGACGACAATATATCCAACATCAGCCGCGGTGACGCAGAGTATGTAGGCAAAGCCGTAGGCAACTTCGACGAATCGGAATGGTTCCCCGGCGGAGAATTAGGAACTACAGACAACGTTGTAGCAGGCTGTTACGAAGATGAATCGCCAGCGGTTAACGAACAGGGACTATTAACGGAATTCAATACCGGCGAATACTTCTTTGAACGTAACTTTAATTTAAACACACAACCCTTCAATGGTTTAGGACCGGCCTCTCTCAGAAAATCCTGCATAGACTGCCATCCCGGCTATGGACACGGTAAAAGGCAAGAAAGTTATAAGTCGCAATTCGGAAATGGATACCTTTTGGTAATATACCATCCGCTTGACGGGGCAAACAGCAACGACGGTCCTTACATTAGCGAAGTAACCGGAATGCCGCAAACACAAGCTACCGCGCCGTTCCTGCCACCTGTTGATGAAGATAAAGTTACAATAGAATGGAAAACCGTAACCGCCATGGAAAGCGGGCTTCCAATGCAATTTGAAGACGGTGAATCGTATGAGCTTATCTATCCTGAAGTCAATATTCCCGAAGACGCATTCAACACAAACCCCAAACCTACTAACATAGCCGTTCGCCTGGAATCGACAATAGGAATAATGGGTACAGGGCTTTTGGACGCAATACCCGAAGATTCAATAAAACGGCAATATCAAATTGCGGCAAGCAAAGGAGCCGACCTGAATCCTAACTTCTGGGACAAGGAAGCAAACGATTTCGCTCCGGGAGCATGGTATACCACATGGACTTCCAGCGGTGCCTTGGCCGACGGCACTAAAGTCACTAAGATGTTAAAACGATACACATACGCCTTGACACGTGCTTCATTGCAAGACGGAGCAGGCGCCAATGCTATATGGAATATAACGAACGTATCGCGCAGCGACCGTCCCAACCTGTACAGCACCGACGCATGGGCCTTGGCGATGTCGGAAAACAAAGACGTTATTGACAACATCAAGAACAACCCGTTCTCTCCCTACTATGCCGACGGCACGGAAGAGGGAATTGCCGACGCTGTAAAGAATTTGCTTTCACCAAAAACAGACCAGTTCAACAACCAATGGCACAACTTTACCCCCGAGATGACCGACGACAACTATTATGCGTTCATGGTTTGGCATCGCGGCCTTGCCATACCGCGTGCCCGCAATCTCAATGATAAAGATGTGCAACGCGGCAAGGAACTTTTCATGCAAATGGGATGTGCAAGCTGTCATCGTCCTTCATGGACAACCGGTGAGGACAACTACTGGACGTCGGACAACATCAAAAACCGTCCCTTGCCAAAATATCCGCACCAGAAGATTTATCCGTATACCGATATGTTGCAGCACCGTCTCCACATGATTAATGACATACACGGCTCATGGTGCCGGACCACTCCACTGTGGGGACGCGGCCTGTCACTGATAAACACAGGCGCAGAGGACCGTCTGCACGACTGCCGTGCTCGCAATGAAATTGAAGCTATCATGTGGCACGCATATAGTAAAGAAAGCGACGCATACAGCTCCGCCGAAAAATTCTACAAGTTGAAGAAATCCGACCGCGAAGCTGTTGTGAAATTCTTACGTTCCATTTAAACCTCGTTTGCCTGGCGCGGATTAAACAGCTTTGTTTTTATTCGTATGCAAACGCGGTCATAAGAACCAAAAGAGGCTGTGATAATCTATAGCGCAAAAGGCAAAAATTTTAAGCCCGCAAGGAGAAAGAAAAAAATATGTCTGACCTATTTTAAAATAGGTCAGACATATTTTAAATTATCTCTGAGATATTTTTTGCGGCACGAATCAAGCCTGCCACTCCATGATAAAAATCTTCCACACCGATATGGGTCTTTTAAAAAGTTGCTGACAGCAAACCGACATATCAAAAAACAATAATTTACAAGATTACAAGTTTATTAAACACGTTTACCACAAAAACAAGAACATTACAATTTAAAGCCTATTCCATAGAACATGATAAAAAAGACCGTTTTCATCCTGTACTGCGTAGTAATTGCGTGCATGGCAGCCGCCACTATCGTTGAAAACTGCTTGGGAACAGAATTCACTCACATGAACATATACGGCTCATGGTGGTTTTCCTTACTGTGGGGCGCTTTGGCCGGTACCGGCATATTCTATTTCATAAGCCGGAAAGTGCGCCGCGTATCCGTTGTTGCGCTACATGTTTCTTTCGTTATAATATTAATTGGCGCACTTATTACACACCTGTCCGCAAAACAAGGATATGTACATCTGAGAATGGGCGATACGGTATATACTTATTATGTTGTAAAATCAAAAGGCGAGGCCAAGGAAACCGACCTGCCGTTTTCTTTGGAACTTACTTCATTCAACATAAAATACCATAGCGGCACGGATACTCCTGCCGACTACAAATCGGAATTTGTCATAACCGAGAATAACGTGGAAAAACATGTTTCCGTGTCGATGAACAATATATGTTCTTACCGTTCTTATCGCATTTACCAAAGTTCATTCGACCCAGACATGCGCGGGAGCATACTCGCCATAAACTACGACCCTGCAGGAATACCGATAACATACGCCGGATATTTCTTGCTTTTCCTTTCATTGATATGGATTCTGATAGATTCAAAAGGACCATATAGAAAAATTCTAAGAAGCAACATTCTGAAAAAAGGTTTTCTTCTTTTTATTGCCTTTTTCCTAACAGGCCAAAAGGCCAATGCTGCCCCGGTTTTGCCTAAAGAAACGGCAAACGAGTTCGGGCGTATGTACATTCTTTATAATGGAAGGATTTGTCCCATGCAGACCTTTGCTTTGGACTTTACAAAAAAACTCTGCGGCAAGGCTAAATACAAAAACTATACAGCCGAGCAAGTACTTACCGGATTTATTTTCTACGCCGAGGAATGGAGCAACGAACCTATAATGAAACTTAAAAGCGGAGTATTGCAAAAAGAGCTTGACCTGCCCGAATACACTTCGGCTAATTCATTTTTCAAAGGCTATATGAACAGTTATATCCTCGGCCCGTACATACAGGAATATTATAACGGCACACGTAACGCCGTATGCAAACAGGCTGTCGAAATAGACGAACGCCTGCAGTTGATAATGGAATTGAACAGGGGAACATTACTCAAGATTTTCCCTGTTACGGACAACGGAAAAACTGCATGGTATTCCCCAATAGACGAAATACCCTCCACGGTCGACACATTGCAAACGAAATTCATGCAAAACGTCCTTCATCTTATAAGCCAGGAAGCTCGCGACAAACAAATCGCGACAGTAAATGGAATAATAGGAAAGTTGCAGGCTTACCAAAAGAAACACGCAGGAAATTCCCTCCCTACTCCTTTACAAACACGCGCAGAACGGATATATAACGCCGTACCTTTTGCTACAGTGCTTTTCATTACGAATCTAACACTTGGCCTGCTCTCTCTGATATTCTTTATTACGGCAACAACACGCAGAATTCGACCCGAAAGGCAATCAAAGGTAAACGCAGTTTTCACCGCAATGATGTGCATATCCTTTGCCTTGCTGACATTGTGCCTTACATTAAGGTGGATAGTGAGTAAGACCATTCCCATGTCGAACGGCTACGAAACAATGTTGACCATTTCATGGGTTATAATGGCTGCAACAATTTGTGCAAGCCACCGGTTCAGAATTGTCATCACTTTCGGATTTATTTTGTCAGGATTGTTCCTTCTTGTTTCGCACATCGGGCAGATGAATCCGCAAATCAACCACATCATGCCTGTTCTGTCTTCGCCGTTGTTAAGCATTCATGTGAGCGTAATCATGGTATCGTTTGCCTTGCTTTCCTTTACTTTTATTTGCGGGTTGACGGCTTTTATTATTAATCTTATAAACAAGGGCGGGATTGCCGGACAAGAACGTATAAAAGCATTACAAATGCTTTCGCAGCTGTTTCTATACCCTGCCATTACGACATTGGGCATAGGTATTTTCGTGGGAGCTATTTGGGCAAACGTATCGTGGGGTACATACTGGAGCTGGGATCCCAAAGAAGTATGGGCGCTTATAACATTTATGATTTATGCCATCGCATTGCACAAATGCTCTATCCCCATGCTTAACCGCCCCATGGCATACCACATATTCATGGTTATAGCTTTTCTTTCTATTATTATGACATATTTCGGAGTAAACTATTTGCTCGGCGGCATGCACTCTTACGCATAAACAGATACCGACTTTCATTCTTGGGTTACAACAGGGGCTTTTTCAAGAATTCCGCCTTCGTTGTAGCGTTGATTGTTGGGAAGCCCCTTCTTGTTCACGCCTTTTTCCATTAGGGCTTTAAGTTCGGGCAAATGTTTTTGGTAAACTCCGCGGGGCAGTGTGCCGTATTTCCTGCACAATGAAGCTGCCATGCCCACTACTTCGCCCATCATGCCTGTTGTCCGCATTACTCTGACAGTACCCAGTGCAACATGCGTGACACTGATGTTTCTCCCGGCCATGAAGAGGTTATTTACATTGCGGGAATACAGACAGCGATAAGGTACGGAATAAGGGTAAATCAATATGTGTTTGGTTACGGCCTTGAATTCAGTATCCGGAAAATATTTGCTGTTTTCAGGGTCCGGGCGGTGCAAATCTATGCTCCACGTTGTTGTAAAAGAAGCATCTTCGTGAGCCACATTTTTCTTTATGTCGTCTTCTTTCAGGATATAGTCGCCCATAAGACGTCTCGATTCACGCTTACCTGCAACGTAAGCAACCCAACCCAGTTTGCGCTTTCTGAAATCAGTATTATCTTTTAGACTGTTTTTAAGAAAACTCCAGTTTGAATAAATTACAAGCATTCCGTAGTCGCGAATTCTTTCAAAGTCCTTAATCTGGTCGAGGTTCATTCCTGTCTCCCATGTCCATTCGCCCATTGTTACCCGTTCGCAACTGTTTTCATTGAACTCCAACCCGTAATCGAACTCGGGGAACGTCACGGGCTTGTCCGTCTCGACCGAATACCATTGCACGGAAGAACCCATAACCATACTGTCGGCCTTCTCAGGAGCTATATCTTCGTTGAATTCAGCACGCCCTTCGCGCCCCATACGGTAGTCAGCTCCGGCCATATAGCCAATCGAGCCGTCCCCCGTGCAATCTGCAAACAGAGGGGCGGTAAAACGCAACTCATTACCGTTTTCGATATGTTTTGCCACAACAGACGTTATCACGTCGCCGGATTTCTCAACAGCAAAGGCACGGTAGTTCAAAAAAAGAGTCACATTTTCCTCCTCTGCTATCCAATCCATTTTCTTGTCATCTTCATAATACTCCGCAGGCTGCGCGTTTCCGCCCTTAAGCGGACCGAATTCCTTTTGCAGTCCCCCAAGTTCCTTGTATTTGCCGACTTCAATCCTTCCGCCCAGGTGTACACGCACTTCCGAACTGTTATTACCGCCAAGCACCGGCCGGTCGTTTATCAGTGCCACTTTGAGCCCGAGTCTTCCGGCCGATACGGCGGCACTCATACCTGCTATTCCACCGCCGACAACAACCAAATCGTATCCGCTTTCAGCGGGAGGAGTTACGGGGATATTCAGTTTCTCACTTCTGAATTTATCCAGACTGTCAATGTCGGAAGGAGGCACATCTTTTGCGTCGGTGGTAAAATAAATTGCGTCGCAACGTCCTTCAAACCCTGTAAGGTCATGCAGTTTGATTTCGCAATTCAAAGATTTCACCGATATTCTTCCCGCTGGTTGCCACAACCACTTGTTCCCTGTTGCCCCTAATACTGTTTTTATCTTTTTTCCGTCCACATACAGGCAGAACTTACCTGCTCCTTCGCCTTCTTTCCATGGCGAAGTCCAGTTATAGGTACGTACATACACATAATATGTGCCTTTTTCAGGAAATTCGACCTGCGTAGACGCATCTTTCACAGGCTCACCCATACCGTGCGCCAAAAGATAAGGAGAACCCATTACGTCCATGAACTGCTGGTCTACCACCCAGCCGCCCTTGCAACTGAAACTTTCGGTCTCGACAAAAAGGAAGGCCGATTTTACGTTTGGGAATACTGCAAACAATGCGAACAAAAGAATAGCGAGGAATTTGGGTTTCATGGTTATAGCTTTTATATAAAAGTTGATAAGCAAATTTACGAAAATAGAGCAACATATAGTACGCTCCGGCCGCAGATTATATAAAAAAAGCACCATGCCGCAATCACTTGCATTGCACATAAAAAACCATGTGTCCGGAAAGCCGTATTATCGACGCGGCAACCGGTTTGTCTGCAATTTGTCTGCTTTTACATTTTACGGTAAAAGCCTCCGAAAAAATATGTCTGAGATAATTCAAAATATGTCTGACCTATTTTAAAATATCTCAGACATATTTTTTTCTTGCTCCTATCTGATGGTAATAATAAGATTCACAATTTATATGTTACGCGCGCTATCTGTCTTTCTTTTCTGCCACAACTGATAACTGTTTATTATATTCTGCCAAATAACATAACTTCCGGGAGCAACAGCCGCTATTGGGTTTAAAAAGTTCAACGCCATCCATATTGTAAAAGCAGTGTTTTTCTGGCCCAATGCCTGTCCAGCACTAATCTTATCTTCCTTGCTATATAAATGTCCTATGAATTTACCGTAAGCGAACTTGAACAAACATACTATTGCCGCTCCCGAAACCAGAGCTATTTCCAAAATACCATCCGACATATTAAGCCACACCATGCGTACCGTCAGCCCGGTAACTATAGTCAACGAAAATCCCCATAAGTAATATGATACATCTTTTAAGGCCGCAAGACGTGCGTGTAAATGTGGCATTGCATATTTTAGCCCGAATGCTAATATAAAAGGCAAAAGCAAAAGAGTTGAAATCTTAAACAAGACATGAAAAAAAGCCGAAAACACATCCATATCAGGAAGAGGATTTACTAACGGACATAAAACCGTTATCAGTAAAGCTGACAGTATATTGCTTTCGAGCGTATAAGAAGTAAGACTTGCCGCGCTTCCCCCTAATTTGCCCGTAACAACAGCGGCGGCCGTTGCCGTAGGACTTAAAAGGCATGCCATAATGCCCTCTGCCAAGACTTTATTAAATCCTTCGTCATTAAAAAAGTTAACTATAACGTACATACATGCTACGCACATAACAGTTTGCGACAACAAAAGTATGAAATGCCACTTGCGGGGCTTCATTTCCTTAAAATCAATCTTGCAGAACGTAAAGAACAACGTAAAGAAAATAGTAACCGGCAACAACCAGTCTGATACGTCGAGCAAATCTTTGCGTATGGGGGCAAATAACGATATTTTAGAAATTATAAAATACAAAATGGTTCCCGAGACCATCGCAACCGGCAATAGCCAATTTCTCAAAGCAACAACAAATTTCGACATCATTTACTGTTTTATATTTTACGCTCAAAATCGTTTACGCAAGTGCAAAGTTAGCTGTGATATAAAGAAAAAAGCATATCAAAATGCCAATTTAACGCAAATATGTCAAACTATACGCGTTTTTGCACATCGTGGCATACAAAATAATACCGTATTATTTTAAATTTGCGCTTAGTACAAACAATCAAATAATACTTATATGCAAAATTATCCAATCGAAAGAAAACAACGTCGAATTAAGAAATTTCATTTTTCTATTAGAGTTGCAGTTGCAGGCTGTTTCGCCTTTTTGGCTTCTATTTCCAACGTAAATGCACAAGAAAAAAGCACCTCCGACACGCTTGCCGCTACCATAGATGAAGTAGCAATCACAGGAACACGTGCTCCATTAGCAACAGATAAATCCGCAAGGATTGTAGGCGTTATCACAAAGAAAGACATCGCGAACTCGGGAGCAACAACGGTAAACGATTTATTGAAACTTGCAGCAGGAGTAGACGTAAGGCAACGCGGAGGCTTTGGAATACAGACTGACATCAGCATAAACGGCGGAACTTTCGACGAGATAACAATTCTGCTTAACGGCGTTAACATCAACAATCCGCAAACAGGGCATTTGGCCGGTAGTTTTCCTGTTTCGCCGGAAGATATTGAAAGAATAGAAATACTTGAAGGTGCGGCCGGCCGTTTATTCGGAAGCCAGGCTTTCAGTGGGGCAATAAACATCATTACACACAACGTAAAAGAAAACGCAATCAGAGCAAACATATCCGGCGGCTCTTTCGGCACATTCGAAAACGGGGCCGGCCTTGCACTTAAAACGAAAAAGACATCCCATTACGTAAGCGGCAATTACCGCAGAAGCGACGGTGGCACCGACAACAGCAGTTTCAATCAAGGAAGAGCCTTTTATAATGGAAAATTCAAAAACGATAATGTAAAAATCGACTGGCAAACCGGTTTTGTAAAGCAAAGCTACGGTGCCAACACGTTCTACAGCGCTGCATATCCTGACCAATGGGAATCGAACTCACAGATTATGATGTCGGCCCAAGCCGAGACTTACGGTAAAATACATATTTCTCCTAAAGTTTCATGGGTTCATGCCAACGACCACTTTCAACTGATACGCAACTCCCCCACTGGCGAAAACTTCCACAAGAATGATGTCTTTACGGTGTCGGTAAACGCATGGACCAACTGGGTACTGGGGCGCACTGCCATAGGAGCGGAACTGAGAAGCGAGGACATCCTTTCAACCAATCTGGGAAGACCGCTGGATTCTACGAGATATGTAAAAATACGCGGAGAAAAAGGCAAATACTACACCCACAACGACTCACGCTCCAATATCAGTTACTTTGTTGAGCACAATGTTGTTCTACGTAACATTACCATATCGGCCGGACTTTTTCTAAACAGAAACACAGCTATCGACGATAAATTCCGTCTTTACCCGGGAATAGACGTAAGTTACCGACCTGCACGCAACGTCAGACTAACTGCTTCGTGGAACAAGGCAATAAGACTGCCTACGTTTACAGACTTATACTATAAAAGCCCTACGGAAGAAGGCAACGCCGGTCTTAAACCGGAAAAGACATCTTCTTTCAAAATAAACGGAGAATACAAAAACCAGTGGCTTTACTTAATGTTGCAGGGGTATTATAATCACGGCACCGACATGATAGATTGGGTAATGCGGTCGGCCGATGACAAATATCACTCGGCTAACTTTACACTCGACAACTACGGTTTCACTATAGCAAGCGCTATCGACTTCAAGAATTTGACGGGCAGATATTTCCCCATAAGAAAATTCAGCGCGTCTTACGCATATATTTACCAAGACCGAAAGGACGACCAATACGTTTATCGTTCAAACTACGCAATGGAATATCTGCGCCATAAACTTGTGTTGACTTTAGACCACGACATCTTTTCGCGTCTTTCTGCGGCATGGTCTTTCAAATGGCAGCAACGCGAAGGCGCATACATAAAATACGCAAACAACGCCAGCACAGGCAAACTAATCAAATACTCGCCTTACGGACTGCTGAACGTAAAACTTAGCTGGAAAGCTCCGAAATACGAAATATTCATGACAGCAGAAAACATTACGTCACATCGCTACTACGATTTCGGCAACATAGAACAGCCAGGTTGCTGGATTATAGCAGGAGCAAAACTAAATCTGACGTTCAAATAATAAAAAGGCCATTAATATGCACACAGAATATTAACCGACGTGATAGGAGCATTCAAAAACTACGTCTGACCTATTTTAAATTATGTCTGACCTATTTCAAAATATGTCAGACATATTTTTGCGGGCTTACCTGCAGTACCGGTTACCGTGCCTGATTAATGCGCCAAAAAGGCATGTGCATTGCTCAAAATGAGCAGCATAATATCATTTAACCGGAATTTATCACAAAAGGGCGCAAGGCTTGTCGGCAAAAAGGCTATATTTGCGTTATAATTAATGCAGGCAACAAAAAACCATGCAATTTCTCTCATTTAAGTAATATCAAATAAAAATATTATGAGTTTCAATCTTCCGCAATCAAACAAAAAACGGGTCGTAATCGTAGGTGGTGGCTTTGGCGGACTTAAACTCGCCAACAAACTGAGCAATTCGGATTTTCAGGTTGTTCTTATAGACCGTAACAATTACCACCAGTTTCCGCCTTTGATATACCAGGTTGCCTCGGCAGGTGTTGAGTCAAGCTCTATATCCTTTCCTTTCCGTAAAATATTCCAAAGGCGCAAGAACTTCTATTTCAGGATGGCGGAAGTACGTACACTATTCCCTGAATACAAAATCCTGCAAACATCAATAGGAAAAATAAAATACGACTATCTTGTTCTGGCTGCGGGAACGACTACGAATTTCTACGGCAACAAACACATTGAAGAAGAAGCCATGCCCATGAAAAGCGTAAGCGAAGCAATGGGCCTGCGCAATGCATTGTTGGACAATTTTGAGAGAGCGCTCACATGCGCCGACGAACAGGAACGTCAGGAACTGCTCAACATAGTAATCGTAGGCGGCGGCGCAACCGGAGTGGAGATAGCAGGGGCATTGTCGGAAATGAAAAAATACGTTTTGCCCAAAGACTACCCCGACATGCCGGCCAGCCTGATGCACATATACCTAATCGAAGCCGGGCCGAGGCTTCTGCCGTCAATGAGTCCGAAATCTTCAGAGCACGTAGAGCAGTATTTGCGTGAAATGGGCGTAAACATCGTGCTCAACAAAATGGTTACGGATTACAAAGACCACCGGGTGCAGCTAAAAGACGGAAGCCAAATAGCCACAAGGACCTTCATCTGGGTAAGCGGCGTTTCGGCCGAATATATCAGGAACATCGACAACGACCTTTTAGGGCGAGGACACAGAATAAAAGTGGACGAATACAACAGGGTTGAAGGATTGGAAAATGTTTTCTGCATAGGCGACCAATGCATTATGGAAGACGGTGATCCAGCTTGGCCGGGAGGACATCCACAACTGGCACAGGTTGCGATACAACAAGCCGCACTGCTTGCAAAGAACCTTAAAAGGGCGGAGAAAGGCAAGAACATGAAACCCTTCCGCTATCACAACCTCGGAACAATGGCAACTGTTGGGCGAAACAAAGCCGTTGCAGAATTCAAGAGAGTAAAAATCTACGGATTCCTGGCATGGTTAATGTGGCTGCTTGTACATTTGCGCCCGATACTCGGTGTAAGGAACAAACTCATTGTTATGTTCAACTGGATGCTTAACTACTTTTCATACAGCCAGTCATTACGCATGATAGTGTATGCAAAAAAAGCAAAGGAAGTAATAGAACGCGAGCAACGCCTGGCTTCAACACATTGGGGAACAGACCTGCTCAGCGAAGGTTCGGAATACGTAAAGAAACACAACACGAAATAGGAACAAGCCTTGAACAGGCGCAAACAAACTGCCACAGAAAAAAGATTCTATCAAAACAATGGGATACAAACACTTTATATTCGACGTTGACGGAACCTTGGTAAACAACGAATACGCGCTTCTAAACGCATGGAAAGACACGTTTCTTGAAGTGCAGGGCAAGTTGTGGGACACAAAAGACCTTACCTTTGCCTTGGGCATTCCCGGAGAAGACATTATGAAAAAAGCCGGAGCCGAATATTCAGAAGAAGCGTTCGAGCTATGGAGAACGCATTTGCAGAAATACCGCAATACAATAAAGCTTTTCGACAACATGCAGGACACACTGGAAAAGTTGAAAGGCAAAGGCAAGCAGTTAGGAATAATAACATCAAAGACACATGCCGAATTCGACGGCGACACTGTAATACAATCTATAAAAGACATGTTCGAGGTTATTATATGCGCCTCCGACTCTCCACGACCTAAACCTTTTGGCGATCCAATCATTACATATATGGAAAAGACCGGGACAACCGAAAAGGATGTCATATATATAGGCGACAGCACTTATGATTTCGAATGCGCGCAGAATGCGAATGTCGATTTCGGTTGGGCCGCATGGGGAGACAGCCAGATAGCAGGTATCGATTCGAAATACAAATTCTCAAAACCTGAAGAGATACTGACTCTTTGCTAAATCACGGCGCAGGCATTTTATGATACGCAAACATCCAGTTACCTAATACCCGTCATTTCACTTACTTCAAAAATTAGCGCACTCCATTGGGAGAAGAAAAAAATTATGTCTGACCTATTTTAAAATATGTCAGACATATTTTAAATTATCTCTGACATATTTTTTTGAGACTCCTTAACGGCACAGACAAAATAACTGGCCGGCATACTTCCAAGCCTTACAACCCTAAAAGATTCCATCAGCAGCAAACCTGTCTGCCCTTATATAAGGCCGTTTTCTTACGGGTCACGCTTTAGCCTCTTTTTATGCAAAAACATTAACTTTGCATTGCAAGAATTAAAAGCCATAAAAATGAAGTGTAAACTGGAATTCCATATAAACTACCGCACAAAACCCGAAGAAACGCTTGTAGCAAAAATTTTCAGCAACAAAAAAGGACATTCTCTCTTCGAACGTATTTACCTGCAAACAAACAACGACTTTGAATGGCATACACGACAGGAAATAGACCTTAACCCAAAGGCGGAATACACATACCATTACGTAATTTTAAAAAACGGCAACGAGGAAATTGCAGAAAAAGCCTTCCCGCTGCACGAATTAAGTGTGTCGGAAAAACAAAGTTCATACACATTTTACGACACATGGCGCTGGGACGTAAACCAGCTCAATCTGTGCAGTTCGGCCTTTACCGACTGTATTTTCAAGAAGCATAAAAATATACCGGTAGACATATACACTGACGAACAATGCGCAGAAATAAAAATACACGCACTACTCCCGCAAAACGGGAAGTACGAAATTTTTCTGGTGGGGAGCAATGACATATCGGGAAACTGGGATGTAAACAAAGGTATAAAACTGCAACCCGCTGGAATGTACAAATACAGCGCAACCATAAAAAGCAAAGAACTAAAAGACACACAATACAAATACGTAGTTGTAAACAAGGCCGACAATAACGTCATGTGGGAAAGCGGAAACAACCGCGTATTTCCGAAACCAGCAAAAGAAGGAAAAACCGTAATCGACGACGGTTGGGTACGGTTATCCATGTTCACCGATTGGCGCGGCGCCGGAATTGTAATACCATTGTTTTCCCTGCATAGTTCCGGCAGTGCCGGCATAGGCGATTTCCTCGACTTGAAAAAATTCATTTCATGGGCGTCAGGCGTTGGATTTTCAGCAATACAACTATTACCAATAAACGACACGACGACATTAGGGACGTGGCGCGATTCATATCCATACAACATTACTTCGGCTTACGCGCTGCACCCTATTTACATTGACCTGCGTAGCCTGATAAACAAATACGACCCTACGCTAAGGGAGGTATACATACGACAGAGCGCCAAGCTGAACAAGGGAAAAGAGCTTGACTATGAAAACACCCTAAAGTTCAAGAGCAAAATATTAAAAGCCATATATGCAAAAGCCGGTAACGACATAAACAATGATAAAAAATACCAGGCTTTCATATCGCAAAACAAAGAATGGCTGCTACCATACGCCGCATACTGCTGTTTACGGGAGAAAAACAAAAGCACAGACTTTTCCAGATGGACAGGATTTGAGAACTACAAGGAATCTTCCGTAACAAACGACAAAGCTCTGCTGAAAAAAATACAATACCACTGCTTTGTGCAATACATTGCACACACACAAATGAAAGCGGCACATGAATACGCTGTAAAAAACGGTATTATACTGAAAGGCGACATACCAATCGGCGTAAACTCATGCGGCGCAGACGTATGGACGAATCCGTTGTTATTCAACCGTGACATGTCTACCGGCGCCCCACCCGATTACTTCTCCGAAGATGGTCAAAACTGGGGTTTCCCTACTTATAATTGGGATGAAATGGCGAAAGACGACTTTTACTGGTGGAAAAAGCGATTTACCGTTATGGCACAATACTTCGACGCTTACCGCATAGACCACGTGCTTGGCTTTTTCAGGATTTGGGAAATTCCACGATACGAAAAAAGCGCCAAAGGTGGGCATTTTTCACCTGCCTTACCATACTCTGAAACAGAAATAGAACATTACGGATTCTTGCTTAAACCCGAATACATTGGTACGCTTTTCCTTAAAGACAAAAACAAGGAGAATCTTTTACACGTAAAAATAAATGCCCACAACGAAACAGCTTACCTCAATTTGAGCAACGAGCAGAAGAAAGCATTCGATTCATTATATAATGACTTTTTCTATAGACGTCACGATGAGTTTTGGGCAAAAGGAGCCATCGGGAAATTAAGCGCAATCACAAAATCCACAAAAATGTTACCATGCGCTGAAGATTTGGGAATGCTTCCGGGCAATGTAGGCAAAGTTCTGGACGACCTAAGTATTTTATCATTGGAAATACAGAATATGCCCAAACAGCATGGTGTTGAATTCGCAAATACCGAATTATATCCTTACAGGTCTGTTGCCACAATATCTACACACGACATGCCTTCGTTCCGGTTGTGGTGGGAAAAATTTCCAGAAACAGCAAAACGCTACTCATCACACATACTGCACGCACCATATACACCTGAAGCAAACGTCGACACATGTGAAAAAGTTGTGCGCATGCACCTCTTGTCGCCATCGATGTTATGCTTGCTCTCTTTCCAGGATTGGACATCAATATGCTGTTCCACCCGCACTGCCAACATACGTAACGAACAAATCAACAATCCGGCAGACCCTAATCAGAACTGGTGCTACAGAGCGCATCTTTCGGTCGAGAATTTAGAACAAAACACATTATTCAATGAAAAAATAAAAGAACTACTTACCGAAAGCAACAGAAATTTGTTTGCCTTCGTTTTGCAGAATAATATTTAATATCTAATTTAGCGCATAAAACATTGAATATATGCACAAGATAATTACAATATTCATTTGCTTGCTTTCTTTTGTATTCGTAAACGCACAAACGAAATCAAGGAATTTGGAAAAACTTATCCAGCAACAAAAAGCAGCAAAAGAACTGCTTGATTCCTATAAGTTCAGCGAAGCGGCAACACAACTGGAAGAAGATATTGAATTTGCCGAAAAGAAACGTCTTGCCACGGACACGTTAGAGTCGTACCTTGATTTTGCTAATATGGGGCAAAACATGCTTACAAGTACTGAGAAGGTTGTTTTTATAGACTCCGTCGTCATTGACAAGAACCGTTTCCTTGAAGTATATAAAATGAGCGAAGAATCGGGCGACATAGACTTGTTTAAAAACGTATTCAAGAGCCAAAGTGCCTCATCGGAAGTAGAAAATTCATTTACTTACATACCTCAATTACGCGACAAGGTCTATTTCAGCAACGTTGTTGACAGCGCCATGTATATTTTCACAAGAGACCGTTTGGATGACACTTGGAGCGACCCTATACAAGCTGATGGGCTGGAAGACTTCGGATACGACCAAATCTCCCCTTTCGTGCTTAACGACGGCACAACAATGTACTTTGCTGCAAAAGGAGAACAAAGCTTGGGCGGATATGACATATTTTTAACCAGATACAGCACAGACAACGGTAAATTTCTACGTCCTGAAAACATAGGAATGCCTTTCAATTCGCCCGACAACGATTACATGTACGCTATTGACGAAGCAAACAACATAGGTTGGTTTGTAAGTGACCGCCGACAGCCGGTGGGCAAAGTCTGCGTGTACGTATTCATTCCTAATGCCACACGTGAGAACTACACTATAGAGCCTGGAGATACATTACAGAGTTTTGCTAAGATAAATGCGATACGTGATACTTGGAAAGGAAACAGCAATAGAGTAAACGAAGCCTTGAACCGTTTGAAGAATCTACTATCAGCAAAAAAACAAAACCGTGAAAGTAAAGATTTCATGTTCGTTGTAAACGACAGCAAGGTTTATACTTCACTTGATGATTTCCAAAATCCGGAAGCTAAGAAATATGCTTCGCAATGGATTGAAGCAAAAAAAATGCTGGAACAACAAAACGCACAACTTGAAGCAGACCGTAGTATTTACGCAAGTGCACAAAACTCACAAAAAAAAGAATTGACTCCAACCATATTGGAAGAAGAAAAACAAACATCCGAACTAAAAGAATTCATCAAAAAACTTGAAAAGCTGATACGTCAATCAGAGCTCACCGATAAATAAATCCTTTTATATCACTGCACTCAAAATATAATCAAATAAACACAAAAATAATTGTGGCAGGCTGAATTCAGTCTGCCACAATTATTTTTTACTTTATAAAAAAGTATTTACTTTACTTTTGCCACAATTGCCTGGAATGCTTTGAAATCATTCAGAGCCAAATCGGCAAGAACCTTGCGGTTTATCTCTATGCCGGCCTTATGCAAAGCGCCCATCAACTGCGAATACGAAAAACCTTCCAGACGTGCCGCAGCATTGATACGCTGAATCCACAATGCGCGGAATTCACGTTTCTTGTTCCTGCGGTCACGGAATGCGTAGGTGAGTCCTTTTTCGTAGGTATTCTTAGCTACGGTCCACACATTTTTACGAGCACCGTAATAACCTTTGGTTTTTTTGAGAATCTTCTTTCTTTTCGCACGCGAAGCAACGTGATTAACTGATCTTGGCATTTTTGTTTGTTTTTTGAACGTTGGCGCCACACATTTCCATGTGTGAACTTTTACGGCAGCAACATTCGGTTAATGAATTAATTTAGCGCTTAAGCAACATCTCACGAATTGACTTTACATTTGCCTTGTCGGCTATTGCGACATGGTCAAGATTGCGCTTTTGTTTCTTTGTTTTCTTAGTCAATATATGGCTATGAAAAGCATGACGGCGTTTAACCTTACCTGTTCCGGTAAAAGAGAATCTTTTTTTCGCACCGGAATTAGTTTTTAATTTTGGCATTTTTGTTTATTTATTAATTAGTTATTATGGAGCGCGTCAAGTAATACCACTACTTGTACACGTCTCTTTTGCTTTTACTTATATTTACTCGCCCTCGATTGTTGGTGCTTTATATTCCTTTCGGGTGTTTTCTTTAGGCGCTCTTTTGACTTCCACTTCTTTGGCAGTCTGAGTCGGTTGAACCGATTTAGCCTGCGGTACCGAGCCTTTGGCTTTTTTGGGAGCCAAGAAAATGGTCATCCTTTTCCCTTCGAGCACGGGCATTTGCTCTACCTTACCGTAATCCTCCAAATCATTTGCGAAACGAAGCAACAATACTTCTCCCTGCTCTTTGAAAAGAATGCTCCTGCCTTTGAAAAACACGTAGGCCTTTACCTTATTGCCTTCAGAAAGGAATTCTTTTGCATACTTGAGCTTGAAGTTGTAATCGTGGTCATCAGTTTGAGGTCCGAAACGAATTTCCTTGACTTCAATCTTTACCTGCTTAGCTTTCATCTCTTTCTGACGTTTCTTTTGCTGATAAAGAAATTTCGAATAATCGATGATACGGCAAACAGGAGGAGCTGCGTTAGGTGAAATCTCCACCAAATCAAGTCCTTTTTCTTCCGCAAGCTGTATGGCTTCACGTGTAGACATCACGGCAGATTCTATATCATCGCCCACCACACGCACCTCGCGGACGTGTATTTGTTCGTTTACGCGGTATTGTTGCTTTATGTTATCGTTCTTCATTAAATCGCATTTATCGTACTGAACAAGCCTGATTCATACAGGCAAATTCCACGATATTCAACATTTTCAAGCTTGCAGTTTATGCCAAAGGCACATAATCGGCTGCAAATTTAATACTTATTTGTTTCTTGGAGAACTTCCTGATTGATTTTCTCGGAAAATTCTTCTATTTTCATTGTACCTTGGTCGCCTTCTCCCTGTTTACGGACTGCAACCTGTTTTTCTGAAGCTTCTTTTTCTCCTACAACGAGCAAATACGGAATATGCTTCATTTCGTTGTCGCGTATCTTACGACCAATCTTTTCGCTGCGCGCGTCAACCTCTACCCGCACATTGTGTTCTTCGAGGTATGCTTTTACTTCTTCGGCATAGTCGTTGAATTTATCGGAGATAGGAAGAACCACTGCCTGCACCGGTGTCAGCCACAACGGAAAACGCCCGCACGTATGCTCGATAAGCACTGCCACGAAACGTTCCATCGAGCCGAAAGGCGCGCGGTGAATCATGACAGGACGATGTTTTTCGTTGTCGGCTCCCATGTATTCCAGTTGGAAACGTTCCGGCAGGTTGTAGTCTACTTGTATTGTACCCAACTGCCAACGACGACCAATGGCGTCCTTAACCATGAAGTCCAGTTTTGGGCCATAGAAAGCTGCTTCTCCGTATTCCACACGGGCTTTCAGTCCCTTTTCTTCACATGCTTCTACGATAGCCTGCTCGGCTTTTTCCCAATTTTCGTCACTGCCTATGTATTTGCTGCGGTCTACCTTGTCGCGCAAGGAAATCTGAGCTTCGAAGTTATCGAATTTCAGTGCACGGAATATTATCATTATAATATCCATTACCCTGAGGAACTCATCCTTTACCTGGTCGGGGCGGCAGAAGATGTGAGCGTCATCCTGCGTAAAACCGCGCACACGTGTCAATCCGTGCAATTCACCGCTCTGTTCGTAACGATATACTGTTCCGAACTCGGCTATGCGCAACGGCAGGTCGCGATAAGAGCGCGGTTTGCGTGCGTATATCTCGCAATGGTGGGGGCAGTTCATGGGTTTGAGCATATACTCCTCACCTTCTTCAGGAGTTCTTATTGGCTGGAACGAATCCTTGCCATATTTTGCGTAATGTCCTGAAGTCATGTACAGCTGTTTGTTTCCTATGTGCGGCGTGATGACCTGCAAATAGCCGAAACGCTTTTGTATGCGTTTCAGGAAGTCTTCGAGTTGCAAACGCAAAGTTGTGCCTTTGGGCAGCCAAATAGGAAGTCCCTTGCCTACGCGCTCGGAGAACATGAAAAGTTCCATTTCCTTTCCTATCTTGCGGTGGTCACGTTTTTTGGCCTCTTCCAGCAGCACGAGATACTCATCCAGTAGTTTCTTTTTGGGGAATGTTATGCCGTAAACGCGCGTCATCTGCGGGTTCTTTGCGTCACCGCGCCAGAAAGCCGCCGACACGGCAGTTACCTTAACTGCTTTTATTGGCGTTGTATCCACAAGGTGCGGGCCGCGACAAAGGTCCACATAATTACCTTGTTCATATACAGTTATATGACCGTCTTCAAGTTCATCTATAAGCTCGTTTTTGAACGTCTGCCCTTTCGACGCGAACAGTTTCAGCGCGTCGGCCTTGGAAATGTCCTTGCGTACAAGTTTTTCCTTGCGTGTCAGGAGTTCCTGCATTTTCTTTTCTATCAGTTGGAAATCCGACTCGCGGATTACAGTGCCTTCAGGGGGCATCACATCATAATAGAAGCCGTTCTCAATAGCAGGGCCTATGCCGAACTGTGTTCCGGGGAAAAGTTCCTGAATAGCCTCGGCCATTAGGTGCGCAGAAGTATGCCAGAAAGCATGTTTTCCCTCCGGGTCTTCCCACTTCAACAGTTGAACCGTGGCGTTGCCGTTTATAGGGCGGTTCAACTCGTATATCTCATCATTTACT
>ERZ791923.361-NODE-361-length-70989-cov-5.840626_pt1 | contig 70989 bp, 52 predicted proteins | sample MGYA00510133_ERZ791923 | MGnify/ENA primary metagenome ERZ791923 (study PRJEB30046, sample SAMN00792106) | human gut metagenome | study: EMG produced TPA metagenomics assembly of the A metagenome-wide association study of gut microbiota in type 2... | reverse complement strand
TAGTGGCTCGGATTTTGAAATCCGAGCCACTAATTTTTTCCTTGCTCCCATGTGGTGTTTACGCGTTGAAAATCAGTTTTCAATTTTCAGCCCGGAAACGGTAATGTTGATGTTGCAGACGCGATGAATCGCGTCTCTACCGCTATCGTTCGTGTTTATATTGCAGACGAATCGCATTTATACGACAATCGTTCGTATTTATATCATGGATTTATCACTTCTTCACGATTGTTTTCACGTTTAAATTACATAAATTTGGTGACAACAATGTTTAATGTCGTGCTACGATAAACAGAATCAGGAAATAAAATGGATAAGTTCCGGGGCAAATACCGTATACCGTCCGACCGTGCCGCTTGGCACGGATATGACGGCGGTGTTTATTTCGTCACAATATGCACTGCAGAAAGGGCACATTATTTCGGAGAAATAGATGACGGGGTAATGCAACTGTCAGAGATTGGAATCATCGTAAAAGATTGTTTCGCCCGCTTGTCTTCGTGTTATCCCTATGCGGAAATCCCGCTGTTTGTCATCATGCCCAACCATGTACACGCCATTGTAGTCATTAGCGGCAATTATGTCAACGGTAATGATGACGGTAGAGACGCGATTCATCGCGTCTCCGGATTAACGGCAACTGCAACGGAAATACCCCGAAATCCGATGACATCAAAATCATTGGGAACGGTTATCCGCGGCATGAAAGCGCGCGTCAGCCGTGCGGCGCATAGAAAAGGCATTCCCTTCGGGTGGCAGGCGCGTTTTTACGACCATATCATACGTAATATCCATGAAATGAACCGTATTGCGGAATATATTGAAAACAACGCGGCGGAATGGGATTCGGACGAGATGAACATTGACCCGTGGTAAAAAGACGGCACTACCGTGGCGGAGAGTTGTCGAATGGTCTGCAGGAATAGTAACAGGATAAAGGAGGGGAAACAACACAAATCACGGCCGGTTTATCCGGCTGTTCATGTATAAGGCGCGAAGAACGCATTTTAAGGCACAATTTTCCACCCTTGTAGAGACGCGATTTATCGCGTCTACAATCGATTATTGCGTTTTCACGTCACCGGTTTATTTGTGAGGCGCGATAATAAAACGCCTTTTTAAGGTACAATTTTCCACCCGTAGAGACGCGATTTATCGCGTCTGCAATCGATTATCGCGTTTTCACGTTACCTGTTAATTTGTGAGACGCGATAATAAAACGCCTTTTTAAGGTACAATTTTCCACCCGTAGAGACGCGATTTATCGCGTCTGCAATCGATTATCGCGTTTTCACGTTACCTGTTAATTTGTGAGACGCGATGAATCGCGTCTCTACAAGGGTGGTTGCCGGGCGCAGCCCCGTTCGGTGCCGCGCGACGCGGCCGCGATGAATCGCGTCTCTACAACGATGCTGCCATGTTTATTATGAATTTGTTGGCGGCAGCATTTAATGACGTGCTATGGCAAACAAAATCCCCTCGCGTTAGTGCCCGGGTCGGCACTGCCGCAAGGGGATTGTTGCGTTTGTGTTTAAAGGCGGCGGGAATGTTCCCGCTCCGTTTGCGATTAGTTTACAGATATCTTCAGCCCGTCGTTGCCTACTTTCACTATCAGCACGCCGCGTTCGCCCTTGGTGTCGAGCGTCGCGATACCGTCGGCCGAAGCCTTGGCTGTTGAGAGCAACATACCGTCGGTGGTGTAAAGCGAAACCGCCTCGCCGTCTGCAAGGCCGCTTGCAGTCACCGTCTGCCCGTCGGTGGAGAGCACTATGCCGCGTTCCTCGGCAAATATTTCAGACACGCCCACGCCTGTTCCCGAACCGGCTTTGATGAAGTACAGCACAGCTTTGGCCTCGTCGCTGCTTATGTAGCCGTCGGCCGTGGCGTACACGCTAATGTTGTATGCTGCCGTAAGTTCTACCGTGCCGTCCTGCGAGTGAGCGTCCTTCTTGATGTCTTCGTCGGTAATGGTGTAATAGTATTCCGCCCCTTCAGTTTCGCAGGTAAACACGAGTTTGCCGTCGGCGTAGTTTATCACCGGTGTAGCGCATTTCTCCAACTCGACGCTTCCGTCGCCTTCTTCTATATACTCGAAATTGCTCCACGGCTCTGTTGCCTTATACAGATACAACATCCCTACAGGAACGTAAAGCCTTGCATCGGAGGAAATGCCGTCAAAGATATCTTCACCAACAGACACATTATCTAAATTTTCCCATTTACAAACAACTGACTTTAAGTTTTCACAATTTCCGAAACAATAACTTTCTAAATCAGTTATGCTGTTTGGCAAAGTAATGGACGTAAGGCTGCTGCAATCCATAAAGCAAAGTTCACCCAAGGAAGTTATACCCCTAGGCAAGTTAATGGATTTAAGATTAATGCAACGGGAAAAACAATAATCTCCCAAAGAAGTTATACCGTCAGGCAAAGTAATGGATTCAAGGCTGCTACAATAGGGAAAACAATAATCACCCAAGGAAGTTATACCGTCAGGCAAAGTAATGGATTTAAGGCTGCTGCAACTGGAAAAACAACTGTTTCCTAAAGAAGTTATACCGTCAGGCAAAGTAATGGATTCAAGGCTGCTGCAATAGGAAAAACAACTGTTTCCTAAAGAAGTTATGCCCTCAGGCAAAGTAATGGATTCAAGACTGCTGCAACTGGAAAAACAATAATCACCCAAGGAAGTTAAACCGTCAGGCAAAGTAATGGATTCAAGACTGCTGCAACCATCAAAACAACTGCTTCCTAAAGAAGTTATACCCTTAGGCAAGTTAATTGACACAAGGCTGCTGCAATCCTCGAAGCAAGATTCACCCAAGGAAGTTATACCGTCAGGCAAGTTAATGGATTTAAGATTAATGCAACCGAAAAAACAACCTTCATCTAATGAAGTTATACCATCTGGCAAAGTGATAGATGAAAGGCTGCTGCAATCGGAAAAACAATAATTACCCAAAAATTTTATACCATCATGCATGATAATGGATTCGAGGCTGCTGCAACCGGAAAAAATAGACTTACCCAAAGAAGTTATGCTATTAGGCAGGGTAATAGATACAAGACTGCTGCAATTGGAAAAACAACCATTACCCAAAAGAGTTATGCCATCAGGCAAATTAATGGTTTTAAGACTGCTGCAACCGGAAAAACAATCACTCCCCAGAATAGTTATACCATCAGGTAAAGTAATGGACTTAAGGCTACTGCAATTAATAAAACAAGAATTGCCCAAGGAAGTAATGCTATTAGGTAATTTTATAGACTCAAGACTATTGCAACCACTAAAACAATAGGCACCAAAAGAGGTTATACCATCAGGTAAAGTAATGGACTTAAGACTGCTGCAACCGGCAAAACAAGAATAATCCAAAGATGTTATACCATTAGGTAAAGTAATGGATTCAAGGCTGCTGCAATTGAAGAAACAATCCATACCCAAAGAAGTTATACCGTCTGGCAAAGTAACGGACTTAAGGCTGCTGCAATCATCAAAGCAAAAATCAGGCAAAGAAGTTATACCGTCAGGCAAGGTAATTGACTTAAGACGAATGCAACCATCAAAACACCTGCTTCCTAAAGAAGTTATGCTGTTAGGCAGCACTATGCTTGTTATGCTTGTTATGTTAAACGCCCTCTTTTCAGCTGACGTCACGGTATAATCCGTTCCATTGTAAGATACTTTCTCCGGTATCACGATGTCGCCCACAAGAGATTTGTCCTGCTCCAATATCGTAGCTTCGCCGTTGTCAAGGGAATACTTTATTCCGTCAATGGTTGCCGTCTCCTGCGCAAGGGCAAAGCAGAAAGCGAGGCAGGAAAGGACTGTGAGTAAAAACTTTCTCATAAAAAATATGTTTTGTGTTAATAATTGTTTCCAAGCAGCCCTCCGCCTCGAATATCACGGCGGACGCAACGGCATATCGCGGGGCATGCGTTCACGCCTTATCCCGACACAAAACACCGCATTCCTAAAAACACCGGTAAGACAACAGCCGCCACACCCCCGGCGCTGCCTGCATAAACGGCAATAGCGGCCGGCTTTCAATCGGTGCGGAAAGCATTGTGTATCTTATCTTCATGCTGTGTGTTCAAAGTTGCGAAGTTTGAATTGCGAAGATAAAATGCGTATAACACGTCGTTCCTTGCTGCGGCATTGTATGCGCAGGTTCGGAACTCAGCGGCAAAGATAACGAAAATTAATATACAAAGGTGTCGAAAGTTGCAAATTTTTAATAAACGAGAAAAATTATTAATCATTCCACAAGGAACAACGGTTTAGGACGGGGCGTATCGGAGACGCGAAAACGCCTTTTTAAGGCACAATTTCCCACCCGTAGAGACGCGATTCATCGCGTCTCCGATATGAGATTGCAGACGCGATGAATCGCGTCTCTACAACGTTGCGCCATGTTGCTGGCGCTGTTTTGTCCGCATTTTCGGGGCACGTTTCAATGTAGTTTTCACGGGGCAAAAAATTAGTGGCTTGAATTTCAAAATCCGAGCCACTAATTTTTTCCTTGCTCCCACATGAGGTAAATGCGCTGAAAATCAGTTTTCAATTTCGGGCACGAGAAAAGGCCCTTTCCAGGGCCTTGGTTTTTTTGTCTTATTTGTCGTTGTCGTACCGTTTGAGGCATTCCGTCATTTGGCGGGCGGCGTTGTCGGCCGCGCCGGGGTCGCCGAGTATTTTGGCCATGTGCCTGTATCCGTTGAGCATAGCGTTGCGCTTGTGTACGTCTTCGATGATGTTGCCGAGCTCGCGGCGTATGTTTTCCACGGTCATACCGTCGGCCACGAGTTCCTTTACCACCTCGCGCCCGGCTATTAGGTTTACGAGCGATATGTAGGGCACGTGCAGCAGGTGCTTGCGCAGGAATGAAACGAACCTGCCTGCCGCCGTGTAGTAGCATACCACTTGCGGCACGTAGAACAGTGCCGTTTCGAGCGTTGCCGTCCCCGAAGTGACGAGTGCGGCCGAGGCTTCGGCGAGCACGTCGTATGTCTTGCCGCTTACTATCGTCGCGCTGCCGTCTGCAAGCATTCTTTCGGGAATGTGGCGCGCGTATTCGCCGGCGTCGAGGCTCGGCGCGGCGGCCACAACGATTTTATATCCCTTGTGCGTGAACGGTTCGGCGGCAATGCACATTTTCCGCAGGTTGTCCTTTATTTCCTGTTTCCTGCTGCCTGCCAGCAGGGCTATTGTCTTTTCTGTTTGTTGGGGCTTGGCGGCTGTGGCGGTGCGGTGGCGTTTGAACTCGTCCACCTCATCCACCGTGGGATTGCCTACATAGTGTACCTTGTAGCTGTGGCGGGCATAAAAATCTGTTTCGAAAGGTAGAATGCAGAACATCTCGTCGACGTTGCGGCGGATGTTTTTTATGCGGCTCTCACGCCAGGCCCATATTTTGGGAGATATGTAATAGAATACCGGTATGCGGGTATGCTTTTTTACGTATTCGGCTATCGAAAGATTGAAGCCCGGGTAATCAACGAGTATAACCACGTCGGGACTAATCTCCGAAATATGCCTTTTGCAGCGCGCCATTGCCCGCAGTATCACGCGGAAGTGCAGCATTACGGGCACGAAGCCCATATATGCTATGTCGCGGTAATTGCATAGCAGTTCGGCGCCTGCTTCTCTCATCTTGTTGCCCCCGTAGGCATAGAATTTTCCCGCCGGGTCGCACTTGCGCAGCGCGGCAATCAGGTTGGCCGCGTGCAGGTCGCCGCTTGCCTCGCCTGCGATGAGGAAGTATGTCTTTCCTTGCGCGGGCGGCTGTTTGCTGCCGCATGCGGCGGCTTGAGGGCGGGTTGTGCTATTGGCGTTGTCGGTGCTCATGGGTGGGAAGCGGCTTGTGCGGTTAAAAGATGTCCCAGTTCTTCATGTCTTCGGCCAGGTGGTAGGCCGTAACGTCTATCTGTGTGGGCGTTATGGCCACATAGCCATGCTCGAGTGCCCAGCGGTCGGTGTCTTCCCGGTCCGGCTCCATGTTTGTGCAGTTGCCCGTAAGGAAGTAATAGCTGTTGCCCCGCCGTGGGTTGGTATATTTTTCGTATTCCTTAGACCACAGGCATTTGCACATGCGGCAAATTCTTACGCCCTCGAACTCGGGGGCAAGGGGAAAGTTTACGTTCAGGCACGTAAGCTCGGGCATGGGGCGCATGAGGGCTTCGCGCGTGATTCGCTCCACGTATGGGCGCAGCGGCGTGAAGTCGGCGTCGAGCCTGTGGTCGCACAGCGAGAAGGCAACCGACTTGAGGCGCAGCATTGCGGCTTCGAGCGCGGCTCCCATTGTTCCTGAGTAGTGCACGTTTATTGCCGCGTTGTCGCCGTGGTTTATACCGCTCACCACAAGGTCGGGGCGGCGCGGCATTATTTCGTCAACGGCCAGCTTCACGCAGTCAACCGGTGTGCCCGAGCAACTGTAGACGGTAAGGCCCGGGGCTTCGCTTATTTTGTTGCACGTAATAGGAATTTCGGAAGTTATCGAGCCTGCCGCTCCTGAGCGTGCGCGGTCGGGAGCCATTACAAACACGTCGGCAATGGGTGTGAGCCATTCCATAAGGCGGTTTATGCCCGGTGCGGAGTAGCCGTCGTCGTTTGCGAGCAAAATAAGTTTGCGTTGTTCTGTCATAAGCGGATTACTGTTTTACAGTGGGCAAAGATACTCATTTTCCGCGACGTTTAGCTGCCCGGGCGGCTGAAAGAGGCAGCAGGTCCGGAAATCTGCCTCCGTCCTGTCGGCCGAGGTTTCACTTGCTTCTGTTGAAAGGTTCTTCGTTTTTGTCAATACAAGCCACTGCCTGTATGCATGCTTTCGGGTTTTCCACCGTAAGGGGCGAGGATGATGTGTAGTTTCTCATTCTGCAGCCGAACATCGACACCGTAGTGCGTTCGTTTCCCCTGACGAGCATGAAGTCGAACGATTTTCCCACAGTCGAAAGCGCAGCGTTAGTTCCCGAAAAGGCTTCTACGTTGGCTATGGCCAGGTGTCCTTTGCCTTCGGCTATTATCGGATGTATGTTCTCGACGCTGTCGCCGGTGTTTGCTATGATAGAGCCTTGTGCCACCTGCCAGTTGCGGTTGAAATCGCTGTTTCCGAGTTTGTGTATGCCCACAGCCACGCAGTCGAAGTTAAAGTTTGTCATCTGCCCGTATGAATCGCCGCCGAGCAGTATCCCTCCATACGTCCCGAAGGTGAATATATCTATCAGTTGGGCGTTGTCGGTATGGTTAATCGAATATGCGAAGGTTTTCCTGCCCACCACCGCGTCGATAACCGCAGGAGTGAACGACCGCCCGAACTCGCGCATGTTCGAGGGGTTTACATGGCAGTGCAGAATGCGCGGAATGTCGTAGCAATAGTCTATGCTTATGAAGCGGCCGCTTAGAGGAAAGCCGTAGCAATGCTCGAACAGGATTTGCTCGTTGGCTTTTCCGCCCGTCGATTCGAAATCCATGGCCATGTATTCGCCGAAAAAAGTAAGGCATGAGAGCGTAACCCCTTGCACGGGCTCGTTCTTGTCCACCTGTATCGTAGGCGGGTATTCGATTATTTTATGCGGGTCGTTGTATGCCTGTTCGGGGTAATAGAACTGTATGCCGCGTATCTGTGTTGCCGACCTTACGGTGATGAAAGGCTTTTCCGTGTCGGTTATCACGAACAGCGAGCCTGTGGGTTCGGCTTTGCTAGGGTTGCGCGTGCCGCGCCCCACAGGGCCGTGCGCGCCCGTAAGCGATACGTTCTTTTTCAGCACAATGCCTGAGGCTACGCGATAGCCGCCTTCCGCAGGCTCGACGTATAGCGCCGTGCCCGATTTCTCGGCTGTGTCGATAGCGCGCTGCAATGCCTCGCGGTTGTCCTGCGGCGAGTTGCCCGGCAGCACGCCGAATTTCTGTATGCTTACCGGTCCGCCGGCAGTAATGTTGGCTGCCGCAACGAACAGCATTATAGCCGATAATGCAGGGCGTAATAAAAATGTTTTCATGGCTGTAAAGGTTTTATGGTGAGGAATGCGGCACTCCCGCGGCAAAGACACTTGCAGCCGTCGCACCGGTACTTGGCACAAAGATAGTGAAAGTCGGGGGTAATACAAAAAAAGCGGATTGCCGGCACTTGCACCTGTTGCGGTTCGGCCGCAGCCGGCCGAACCGAATCCTGTATTCTATATAAAAATCCTTGTCTTTGTTTTGTCCGTATTGTAACCATGTTTTTCAAACGGGTTTTCAGAGGGCAGAAAATATGTCTGAGATATTTTGAAATATGTCTGACATATTTTAAAATACAAGGCACATATTTTTTATTTGCTCCCATGTGGGCTTTACGCACTGAAAATCAGTTTTCATTTTTTTTGCCGCGAAAACGGTTTCTTAAGGCTTTGTTTTAACGTGTCCCCGATGTCCGTATTGCGGCGGTATTGGCCGAAACCGCGCTCCCGTTCCGGCTGCCCGGATATGCTACATGCAACCGCGTAGCCTGCAGGGCAATGCGGAACTTAAAGTATTTTATCAATTTAAATTGGGTTGGAGTTTGGGAAAATGCTTAATTTTGCATACTATTCGTATTAGAAGCCGAAAACATTTTAACCTCAATGGGAAAAATAATAGCATTGGCAAACCAGAAAGGCGGAGTGGGCAAAACTACTTCGGCCATGAACCTGTCGGCCTCGCTGGCCACACTCGAGAAAAAGACACTCCTCATCGATGCCGACCCGCAGGCCAACGCCTCATCGGGCTTGGGGGTGGACGTTCGCAAGGTGGATTGCTCCATATATGAATGTATTGTTACGGGAGCCGACATACGCGAAGCCATATACACCACCGACGTGGACAACCTCGATATAGTCCCCGCACATATCGACCTCGTGGGCGCGGAAATAGAAATGCTTAATTTCGACGAACGCGAAAAGGTAATGAAAAAACTCCTCGACCCCCTGCGCGCGGAATACGACTATATATTGATTGACTGCAGTCCTTCGCTGGGACTGATAACGGTAAACTCCCTCGTGGCGGCCGACAGCGTGATTATCCCCGTGCAGTGCGAATACTTCGCCCTCGAGGGAATAAGCAAACTGCTCAACACAATAAAGATAATAAAAAAGAAACTCAATCCGCACCTCGAAATAGAAGGCTTCCTCCTGACGATGTACGACTCGCGCCTGCGCCTGGCCAACCAGATATACGACGAAATGCGCCGGCATTTCCAGGAACTTGTGTTCAAAACCGTGATACAGCGTAATGTCAAGCTGAGCGAAGCGCCTTCGCACGGCGTGCCTGCAATATTGTACGACGCAACGTCGGCGGGCGCGAAAAGTTACCTTACCCTGGCAAGGGAGATAATCGACAAAAATACCCCCGAGGCATAATGCCCTAAGCGTTCCGGCCGCTCCGGCGGCAAGACGCGAAAAATTGAAATATGGTAGTTAAAAAGAAATACGCAGCTTTGGGGCGCGGTTTGGACGCCCTCATTTCCAATGAAGAAGTACGCACTTCGGGCACTTCGTCAATAGGCGAAGTACCCATAGAACGCATACAGCCCAACCCCTCGCAGCCACGCCGTGAATTCGACGACGAAACCCTGCAGGAACTGGCCGACTCGATTCGCGAAATAGGCATAGTGCAGCCCATATCGCTGCGAAGCACAGGCGACGGCATGTACCAGATAATCGCAGGCGAGCGTCGCTGGAGAGCGGCCGCGCTGGCTGGCTTGTCGACAGTGCCGGCTTACATACGCACTGCCGACGACGAGAAAATGATGCAAATGGCCCTCGTTGAAAACATACAACGCGAGGACCTTAACGCAATAGAAATAGCGCTGGCTTACCAGAACCTTATAGAACAATACGGACTCAAACAGGAAGAACTGAGCCTGAAGGTTGGAAAAAAACGTGCCACGGTGGCCAATTACCTGAGGCTGCTGAAACTTCCGGCACAGGTGCAAATGGCTCTTAAAAACAAACAGATAGACCAGGGGCATGCCCGCGCGTTGCTCGCATTGCACAGCCCCGCCATGCAGGTCCGCCTTTTCGAGGAGATACAGCGCGAGGGCTATTCTGTGCGCAAGGTGGAGGAGATGGTAAACAGCCTGAACAACGGCGAGGACGTGAATACTCCCGCGAAACGCATTCGCGCTCAGCGCGACAAGAACGTTTCGGAAGAGTTCGAAAGCCTGCAAAAACACCTGTCGGACTACTTTGGCGCACGGGTGAAAATGACATGCACTCCAGCCGGGCGGGGAAAGATAACCATACCGTTCCGCAACCATGAGGAAATGGAACGGATAATCGCAATGCTCGACCACGCAAAATAATGAAGTCTGCGAGATTGGTTGCCTGTACGATTGCGTTTGTGGCATGCGTGTCGGCTTATGCCGGAAACGCCGGCCCATACGCCGTGTGCGATACCTTGCTGCCAAAGATAGAGACCGACAGCGCAGCAGTAAAGGCAGGCGACAACGTTGCTGCCGGCCAACAGGCCGCCGGCATCGATTCGTTAGTGGCGGACAGTGACTCGCTTGCGGCAGATTCATCGAAAATCGCGCAGGCAGTCGATTCTGTTATGCGTGACGCAAAAAAACACAAGCCGCCACGCCCAAAATTCGTGCCCGATCCGCAGCGCGCATTATGGCTTGCGCTTATACTTCCCGGAGCCGGGCAGATATACAACAGGAAATATTGGAAACTTCCCATATTCTATGGCGGCTTCCTGGGATGTACCTATGCACTGATGTGGAACCAGCAGATGTACAAGGACTATTCGCAGGCCTATAGCGACATAATGGACGACGACCCCAATACGAACAGCTATCTTGACATGTTGCCGCCTAATTATGACATGACCGGGCTGGAAGACAGGTTCAAGACCATCTTCAAGAACAAAAAGGACAGATACCGCCGCTGGCGCGACCTTAGCGTTTTCGCTTTCGTGGGCGTTTACATACTTTCGGTAATCGACGCATACGTGGACGCGCAGCTGTCGGAGTTTGATATTTCACGGGATTTGAGCCTTAATGTAGGCCCGGCAGTAATCCCGGTACAAGGTAAATCGAATTCGCACGCCGTTGGAGTAGGTTGTGGACTTAGTTTCTGAGGCGTAACATTGCAATACAGGAATGAAAATGAAGAAAATTATCTTATTGGCTTTTTCGGCATTTGCAACAGTGACTTTAAATGCCCAAAATGATATAACAGTGCATGACGACCGCACGGGCAAGGATGAGGTGATAGAAGTTCCGGAAGGAATGAAACTCGACATCGACACCTTGCTCATGCAATGGAATGCGTCGGAATATTTAAAGAACGATTCCGACTGCCAGTTCCAGGATGTGAACCCTGTCTTCGAAGACAGCATTTACATTGAGCGGCTCTCGCGCATTCCGGCCCAGATGGAGCTGCCGTACAATGCGATAGTGCGCAAGTTTATCGACCAGTACAGCGGCAAGTTGCGCAAGTCGGTGGCTTACATGCTCGGCGCAATGAACTTTTACGTCCCGATTTTCGAGGAAGCGCTTGCGCTCTACAATCTGCCGCTTGAGCTGAAATACCTTCCCGTTATAGAAAGCGCGCTCGACCCGCGTGCGGTAAGCCGCGTGGGAGCGGTAGGTCTTTGGCAGTTCATGCTCACTACGGGCAAGCGTTACGGGCTTGAGGTAAACAGTCTTGTGGACGAGCGGCGCGACCCTATAAAATCCACTTACGCCGCCGCCCAGTATCTTCGTGATTTGTATGACATGTACGGCGATTGGAATCTTGTGATAGCTGCTTATAATTGCGGCCCGAACAATATAGCCAAAGCCATGTACCGCGCCGGCGGGCAGAAAGACTACTGGGCCATTTATCCATACCTGCCCAAGGAAACGAGAGGCTATGTACCCGCGTTCATAGCTGCAAATTACATAATGAATTACTACTGCGAGCACAATATATGCCCCATGAAGGCGCGCCTGCCTGAGGCGAGCGACACGCTGCTCGTGAGCAAGGACGTTCACTTTGACCAGATTTCGGCATTGTGCGAAGTAGACAAGGATTTGGTTCAGGCTCTGAATCCGCAGTATAAGACTTCGCTTGTGCCCGGTTCAGTGGAAGCAAGCATTTTGCGCCTGCCCGTACCGGCAGTTCTGAAATTCGTGGAACTGGGCGATTCGGTTTACAATTACCGCAGCGATGAGCTTACGGCCAAACGCCGCACGGTGGATGTGGACGAGTCGGCTTACGAAAGTAAATACACAAAGAAAAGCAGTACACGCTCCCGTAGAAGCAGTTCTTCGCGCTCGCGCCGTAAGACAATCACTATAAAGTCGGGACAAACCTTGTCGGAAATAGCTGAAAAGTATGGTACGACCGTATCAAAACTTCGCCGGCTGAATGGTATAAGAGGTTCCAGCATACGTGCCGGTAAAAAACTGCGCGTAAGGTAATGTCTGTCTTGCAAGGGGCGTTTTTCAATGTCCTTTCGGAGCAGGAAAAAAATATGTCTGACCTATTTCAAAATATGTCTGACATATTTTAAAATACAAGGCACATATTTTTCCGAAGGTCTGACATGCAAAAAACGAAAACCGAAAACGCAGAACAGACGGGCTTTCCCCGCACCCGTTTCACGCTAATGATAATCTAATGCTAAAAACAGAGTTTATGGCAGTGGAAGATTCGAAATATGACCAACAAAAGGACGAGCAACTAATAAACGATGCGTTTCGCCATTTGCTCGACACGTATCTCGCGTCCAACCACCGCAAAAAGGTGGATGTTATTACAAAGGCGTTCAACTTTGCAAAAAAAGCGCATAGCGGGGTGCGCCGCCTCTCGGGCGAGCCATACATCCTACATCCTATTGCCGTGGCGCAGATTGTGTGCGGCGAAATAGGCTTAGGCTCAACATCGATATGCGCGGCCTTGTTGCACGACGTGGAGGAGGATACCGATTATACGAACGAAGATATTGCAAACCTTTTCGGCCCGAAGGTTGCAAATATTGTTGAGGGTCTTACCAAAATATCCGGCGGAATATTCGGCGATCGTGCCTCGCTGCAGGCCGAAACTTTCAAGAAGTTGCTGCTTACAATGAGCGACGACATACGGGTAATCCTAATCAAGATTGCCGACCGCCTTCACAACATGCGCACGCTCAGCAGCATGTTGCCAAGCAAGCAGTATAAGGTTGCAGGCGAGACTCTTTATATATATGCGCCGCTTGCCGACCGCCTCGGTCTCAACGCTATAAAAAATGAACTTGAAGACCTCAGCTTCCATTACGAGCACCCGCAGGAATATGAGGAAATCGAAAAGAAACTTGCTTCAACGCAGGCCGAACGCGACAGTTTTTTCAATGAGTTTACCGAACCCATACGCAGTGAACTCGACAAGCAAGGCTTCAAATACCGTATAATAGCCCGCATTAAGACGCCGTATTCCATTTGGCGGAAAATGCAGAACAAGCATGTTACGTTCGAGGAAATTTACGACATACTCGCCGCGCGCATAATCTTCGAGCCGATAAAGCCTGAAGAAGAAGTAAACGAGTGCTTCAACATATATGTAGCCTTGTGCCATATATACAAGCCACAGCCCGACAGGCTGCGCGATTGGATAAGCCATCCGAAGGCCAACGGATACCAGGCGTTGCACGTCACCCTTATGAGTAAGCGCGGCCAGTGGGTTGAGGTGCAGATAAGGTCGCAGCGCATGGACGAAATCGACGAGCAGGGAGTTGCCGCCCATTGGAAATACAAAGGAGGCAATGCCGACTTTGCCGACGGGGAGCTGGGCAAATGGCTTCACACCATAAAGGAAATTCTCGACGACCCGCAACCCGATACACTAGACTTCCTCGACACAATAAAGCTGAATCTCTTTGCCAACGAGATACTCATATTCACTCCAAAAGGTGAAATCAAGACAATGCCCACCGGTGCAACGGCTCTCGATTTTGCTTTTTCAATTCACTCCTTCCTGGGCAGCCATTGCATTGGCGCAAAGGTGAATCACAAACTCGTGCCGCTTAGCTATAAACTGAAGAGTGGCGATCAGGTTGAGATTCTTACATCGAGCACGCAGCATGTGCAGCCCGAATGGCTCGGATACGCAAATACAGCCAAGGCGCAGAGCAAGATACGTGCGCTTTTGCGCCGCAACGAAAGGGAAACGCGGGCCAAAGGCGAGGACTTGTTGCGCAAGTTCCTGCAAGAGCACGATATTGAACTGAACAGCGCGGTTATAAACAAGTTGTGCCGCCTGCATGAAATCTCCACGCGCGACAGCCTTATGCTCGCAATAGGTGAGAAGAACATACAATTGTCTGAAAACGACGTGAACTACCTGCTCGACAAGCAGAAAAAAACATCTACATGGCGCAAGTTCATACCTTTCATGAGCGACAAGTCGAAAGGCAGCGAGCAGGACAAGTTGCGCAAGCTCTTTGTGCGCAATATCGACCGCAAGAAAACCTTCATCCTCAACGAGGATACAATGCGGAGCTGCAAGATAGCCGCGTGTTGCCACCCCATACCCGGCGATGACTCGCTTGGATACATCGACCCCAACGACGAGTTCACAATACACAAGCGCGAATGCCCCGTGGCCGAAAAACTCAAAAGCAATTACGGCAACCGCATTGTGGCTGTGGAATGGCAAATGCATCACATGATGCTTTTCCCCGTTACAATCTACGTTAAAGGCATAGACGTACAGGGAATGCTTCTCGCCATAAGCGAGGTAATCTACAAGCAGCTCAACTTAGATGTAAAGCAGCTGAACATAAGTACCAAGGACGGTATATTCGAAGGTAACATCGTTGTGAATGTACATGATACAACCGAGGTGCGCGAGATATGCAACGCCTTGCTGACCATAAAGGACATAGTCAAGGTGGTGCGCATAAACTGATGTCCTCCTTGCTTACCGCTAAGTCATATTATTGATGTGCCGCAAGAAAGTGCGTTTTTCTGTCCGTGAAAGTGAAAATCGTGTTAGTTTGTAGCACAGTTTTTTACAAGGCATTCGGAGCAAATAAAAAATATGTCTGACATAATTTGAAATATGTCAGACATATTTTGAATTATGTGCCTTGTATTTTTTAAGCACTCCAAAACGGTTCCAAAAATAACAGACATATAAGGCCGGGAAACCCCGAACGATGTACTCATTGCGCAAAGCCGGCCGGAGATTTAAGGGGACAAATGTACTTGTGCATGTTTTTTGTATTGTTATGGTGAATAAATTTGCAGAACAAAAATCTTTTTGTACATTTGAACGTGGATGCAAAAAATTATAAAAATAAGTGCTATGAAAACAAAACTGTTGATTGCAATGTTGCTGCTCCTGTTTGCGGCACCGCAAGGCATCACGGCGCAGGACGGCATTCCAAAAAGAGGCGATACGGATTTTAGGGACGTAAAGGTGTTTGAGTATCCCAAGCAGGTGCTTGACTATAACGGCCAGAAAGTGGAAGCGTTCGCGAACGTGATTTACAACTACGACGACAGGCTCGGTAAGTACAGATATCTTACGTTGCGCATGTGTTTCCTGCCGCTCGATACTGAAGGTTTCCCCGCCGACTTGCAGGATTCTATTGCCAAGTATGCAAGGCACGGCACTGTGGTGTGCCATTCGGGTATAATGTGTAAGAAACCACGCCAGGCAATAAAAGGCAAGGCCGACATGTTTTCCAAGGCTTTCAGCGTTAAGTTCGACAACTGGGACGCGCAGGCCGAAGTGAAGTACTCGGCCGTGTTCGACCCGAAGAATCCGGCAAAGTGCAAAATTGATTACAAGATAAGCCGTGCCCGTTGGAGCAAACCCGATGAAACGATTGGACTTATCCCCTCGTCAGCCGAAGATTTTGATGTTTGGCGACCGGCAATTCACGACGTGGGAAAGTGGAGCTACCGCAACTATAATCCTAAGCATATATGTTACCTGATTGCCTCTGTTGAGTGCCGCGCCCCTCGCCGGAAAAATAAATTTACGGGGAAAATCCGGGTAGAAAAGTGCGACAGCGTGTATTTGAAGGTATATCCCAGCTTACAAGATTTTAATGTAGGGAAAGGGCGACGGTCTATATCAATATTTTCCGGCGATGTGCCCGACAAATACGCATTTTCAAAAAATGGGTCTGAAGGTGTTTGTGCTCAAGGCAGTTTTACCGTGAGAGAAGGCAACTGCTTTCCGTTCATGGATAGGGACAAGGCCGTTTGGTTCGACTATCGTGCCAAGGCGAAATGCTGCTATTTGAACAGTAACCTCGTTATGGAGCAAGTGTCGTTCTCTTGCCTGTTCCATTATTAGGCCTATGCGGCGCAAGCCGGACACGATAAATATATAATGTGTTAACAAACATGTGGAATACAAAATAACAAAAATATCATGAAGGCGAAATTTTTACTGCTGCTGGCCGCATGTGCGGTGGCGGCGCAGATTCAGGCGCAAATGCCGGACAATGCTATTGATAATTATGATTACGCTTTTGGCGACAATGTTTATTGTTTGCCTGAGGTGAAGGTGCCCTATGCGGGCGACACCATAAAGGCAAACGCTTTCGTGGTGTACAGGTACGACGAGGCAAGCGACGAGTATTCAAAACTAATCCTTAAGATACAGCTCTGGCCGGAGGGATCCGGCTGTGCATGCGTGGAAAAGGTATTCAAGCCTGTCAGTGTCTACGGCAGGCAGAACACGTTCATCCGACACCAGTCGTTGAACAACAAAGGGCGTGTGCACACGTTCGAAGGAACGGCCGACGTGTTTGCCACAGCCGCCGTTGCGGGCGACACACCCGAATACGCCATGGCCGGATTGAAATACAAAGTAACGTTCGACCCTTACGACCGCAATGCCTGCAAGGCATATTATACTATTGAAAAAGCTTCGTGGGAAGAAGCAAATACGGTTTTCGACAAGTCGCGCAACGGCTGGGGGTACAATAATCCGAACGGAGGCACAATCAATAAATTTGAGTTCTCGCTCAATACGTACAATTCGGGAAATAACAAGAGCGCCTTCGATTGCGGTTTTGAGTTGGAGTTTATCGGTTTCGCCGAATGGGTAGCCAAAGGCGAGCCCGTGCGCTACGACAGCATATTATTGTGGGGCAGTGTTGATTTTGCCAACATAGGGGACTTTCTTGCCGGAGGCAGCTCCGCCATGAGTGTAAAAGCCGGCGAAGAAATCATTATACAAATGAAAAATCCCACGTATCTACGCGAATCGAGCGCACAGATACACAAGGGCTATCCTGAACCGCCGCGGCCTTCGGTGGACAAAGACCAGTATGTCGAATTACGAATGCGCTGCAAGCCCATAATAGTGGGCGAGGACATAGTGAGCGAAGTTTCGTCCTTATCCAATATTCTGCACTACTGACACGCGTTGGCAAACAGACCGACATAGTGAAGCAAATCCCGACATAACACGAATTATGTCGGGATTTGCTTGAATTTGTTCCGCCGATTTTTTCTTATGTCCTTTACGATTCAGGGAAAATGCTGTGAAATGCGGCGTTTTTATCGGTGCAGTGCCTTTTTCAAAGCAAAAAAGTATAAAAAGTCCCCAAACATATTATATAATTAATGGGTTTTTGTAATTTTGGCAGAAATATGGCGCATTAATTCACTAAACAATAAAAATCATTATCACGAAAACAATCACAATGAAGAAAGAGACAAAAAAGCAAGAGCCGAAAAAATCGGAAAGCAAGAAATCGGAGAATTCCATAAGCCGCCGTGAGTTCCTCACGCGCTCGGCTGCGGGAATAGCAGGTTTTACGATTCTTCCCAGTTGGGTTATGGGCGGAGTGCGTATTGCTCCGAGCGACCGCGTAGTAATGGGGTTTATCGGACTGGGGCAGCAAGGTTGCAGCGACATGAGCAGCTTTACAGCGTGCCCGGGAGTGCAGATTGCAGCATGCTGCGATGTAGATTCAATCAAGCGCGAACGCTTCCGCCGCCGCGTTACGGCATGGCAGAAATCTATCAACATGGCCGAGCGTTGCGACGTGTATGAATTCTACGAGGATTTACTCGACCGCAAGGACATCGACGCGGTGGCTATAGCAACGCCCGACCATTGGCACGCACTTGTGGCTATACACGCCTGCCAGTCGGGCAAGGACGTGTTCTGCCAAAAACCGCTGGCCTATACGATAACCGAAGGCCTTGCCGTGCAGACGGCAGCACGCCTGCACAAACGCGTGTTCCAAATGGGAAGCCAGCAACGTTCGAGCGCGGAGTTCCAAAAAGCAATAGAACTGGTGCAGAGCGGTGCCATAGGACATATCGACAAGATTTACGCACGTGTGGGCGATCCTCCCAAACCTTTGGACTTGCCCGAAATGCCCATACCGGCCAATCTGAACTTCAACCAATGGCTCGGCCCGCTCAACGACCCCAAGATACACTATCACCCCGACTTGTGCCCGCCCATTTCGCTCGACCCTGAAAAGAACGAAACTCTCTGGGGCGCATGGCGCTGGTATCAGGAAACAGGAAACGGCTATCCTGCCGACTGGGGCGCACACATGTATGACATCGCGCAGGCTGCCATAGGAATGGACGGCAGCGGTCCGGTTGAGTTTATCCCGAAGGGCTACAACGGCGCGAAATATGCAGCAATGCGTTATGCCAACGGTATTGTCATGACCGAACAGCCTTACCGCGAGGACAATCCCAACGCACAGGGCTTGCAGTTCGTGGGCGACAAAGGCTGGCTCAAGGTGGCGCGCGGCTACATAGAATGTTCCGACCCCACGCTTCTGAAAACCGAAAAGAAGGAAGTGGGCAAGGGCGAATACGAGGTAAGCTCGCCGCACATGCAGAACTTTATCGACGCAGTGCGCAAGCGCACCGACCCCAACTCGCCGGTGGAATGCGGCTGCAGCACCAATACGCTGTGCTGTATATTCAACATCGCGCGCGAGCTCAATCGTCCTGTTCATTGGAATCCGGCAACGCTCAGCTTCGGCGACGACAAGGAAGCGTTTGCACACCGTTTGTATTACTACGACTACCGTCGTCCGTACAAACTTCCGTACCTCGATCGCAGAGGATAAGAAACACTTGTTTACATATTACGCAACGCGCCGGGCAGGTCATTCAGCCCGGCGCGTTTTCAGTGTTTCGGCCTATGGTCGTGACGTGTTTCCTTTTTCAGGTCTGTTTATGTCTGCATTATAAAAGGCAGTTTTTATACCGGTTTTCAGAGGGCAAAAAAAAGGTTTGAGATATTTTAAAATAGGTCAGACATATTTTGAAATATGTGCCTTGTATTTTTTCTTTGCTCAGAGAGGGGTGTAATACGCTGAAAAACAGTTTTCATTTTCCGGTGTCTGAAAATGTCGTTTTCTAATGTGTTTTACTTTACTTACGATATGCCGCCGCAGATGCCCGGCGGTGCTTTGAAAATTGCACTTCTCCGTTCCCGAATCCCGACCCGTACATGTCGGAAACGTTGTCCGGCGGCCCGTTCACCGTGCATTTTGTCAAAGTACTTCAGCGGTCTTGTCAAAAATACGTTTGCACGTTTCGAAATTCCCGCTTTTATAGTTATATTCGCAATCTAAAAATAAACTCTCAATGCAAAACGGCAAGCTCCTGTGGGTGGACGACGAAATAGACCTTCTCCGCGCCCACATAATCTTCCTTGAGAACAAAGGCTACAGTGTCGATACCGCTACAAACGGTACTGACGCGCTCGAGATGTGCCGCGAAAAGCAGTACGACCTCATCATGCTCGACGAGAACATGCCCGGACTGAGCGGCCTCGAGGTGCTCATGCAGATAAAGGAGTTCCTTCCGGCCACGCCCGTGGTTATGGTGACCAAAAGCGAGGAAGAGAACATCATGGACCAGGCCGTGGGGCAAAAGATTGCCGATTACCTCATAAAACCCGTCAACCCCAACCAGATACTACTTGCGCTGAAGAAAAACATACATAAGCACGAGATAGTAGAGGAGATAACGCAAAGCGGATACCGCCAGCAGTTCGGCAAGATAAGCATGCAGATAAACGACTCCATGTCGGCCGAAGACTGGAAAGACGTGTACAAACGCCTTGTGTTCTGGGAACTCGAACTGCAGGACACAGGCGGGGCCATGGACGAAATGCTGAGAATGCAGAAAGAGGAGGCAAACCAGGCTTTCGCCAAGTTCGTGCGGCGCAACTATATCGACTGGATTGCAAACCCGGACAAACGCCCCATGATGAGCCACGATTTGTTCCGGAAACGTATCTTCCCGCTGCTCGACAACGGGCAGAAAGTGTTCCTGCTGCTGTTCGACAATTTCCGCTACGACCAGTGGCGCACGCTGAGCCGCGACCTTGCTGCGCAGTTCGTGATAGAGGAGGACTTGTACTTCAGCATACTGCCTACGGTTACACAGTATGCCCGCAATGCAATATTCTCGGGGCTTATGCCCCTGCAGATAGAAAAAATGTTCCCCGACCTGTGGATTGACGAAGACGAGGACGAGGGCAAGAACCTCAACGAACGCGAACTAATCGAAACGCAGCTGCAAAGGTTCAGGCGCAAACATACGTTTTCGTACAACAAGGCCAATGACTCACTTGCCGCCGACAAGATAGCCACGCAAATCGACCAGCTTTCAAAGAACGACCTGAACGTCCTTGTGGTGAACTTTATCGACATACTCTCGCACGCACGCACGGAGCAGAAAACCGTGCGCGAACTGGCGGGCGACGAGGCGGCATACCGCAGCATAACGCTTTCGTGGTTCCGCCACAGCGCAATGAGCGAACTGTTCCGCAAACTGGCCGAACGAGATTTCACAATAATCATAACCACCGACCACGGAAGCATTCGCGTGTCGCAGCCCACAAAGGTCGTAGGCGACAGAAACGTGAACACCAACCTGAGATACAAGTTTGGGAAAAACCTGAAGTACAACGCAAAGGAAGTTTACGACGTGCGCCGCCCGGCCGACGCGCAGCTGCCGTCGCCAAACCTGTCTACAACATATATATTCGCCACAGGCAACCGCTTCTTTGCCTATCCCAACGATTTCAACTACTACGCGCGCTATTACAACAACACGTTCCAGCACGGCGGCATTTCGATGGAAGAAATGATTGTACCCTTCGTAACGCTGCGCGGTAAAAGGCATTGAACAACCGACATAAGAAAAAAATCATCACTGATATGGAAATAATAATGCACTCCCCGGACGATTTGGCCGCAGCTGCCGAAAAATTCACGGCAGCAATGGACGGGCATAAGATATTTGCCTTTTACGGCAGCATGGGCGCAGGGAAAACAACCTTTATCCGCGCCGTGTGCAAGGCACTGGGAGTAACTGAAGAAGTTACCTCGCCGTCGTTCGCAATAGTAAACGAATATCTTAGCGATACTACAGGCGAGCATTTCTACCATTTCGATTTCTACCGTATAAAAAAGATAAACGAAGTGTACGACCTCGGCTATGAGGATTACTTCTACGGCGGCGGTACATGCTTTATCGAATGGCCGGAGCTTGTTGAAGACCTTCTTCCCGCCGACGCCGTAAAAGTTAGAATAGACGCGCTGCCCGACGGAACGCGCAAAATAACGTTCTGACCCCTCGGCGCGCCGCCTGCATGGCACAAAACAACAAAAGCCTCAGACAAAAAGCATACAATAACAATAAAACAAACAACTACTATGTTCGACGTAAAGAAATGTCTCAACGACTGCGAAGAGAAGATGGAAATGGCAGTGTTGCACCTTGAGGAAACACTGGCACAAATCCGCGCCGGAAAGGCCAACGTGCACATACTCGACGAGATTCGCGTGGATTCCTACGGTTCCAAGGTTCCGCTAAACCAGGTATCGGCCATAACGACGCCCGACGCCCGCACCATAGCAATCAAACCGTGGGACAAAAGCATGTTCCGCCCCATAGAGAAGGCCATAATAGATTCCAACGTGGGCATAATGCCCGAAAACAACGGCGAGATAATACGCCTTGCCATTCCTCCCCTTACCGAGGATCGCCGCCGCCAGCTTGCCAAGCAGTGCAGCAAGGAAGGCGAAACAGCGCGCATAAGTATCCGCAACGCGCGCCGCGAAGGTATCGACACCCTAAAGAAAGCGATAAAGGACGGGCTCAGCGAGGATAATGAGAAGGACGCTGAAAAAGAGCTCCAGAACCGCCACGACAAGCAAATGAAGAAAATCGACACCCTGCTTGCGGCCAAGGAAAAAGAAATCATGACCGTTTAATGCGAGGCACCGTAATACGCACTGCGGGAAGCTCGTACACCGTGCGCACTAACGGCGGCGAGGAGGTGGAATGCTCCGTGCGCGGAAATTTCCGCCTGCGCGGCATACGCACCACCAACCCCGTGGCCATTGGCGACGACGTGGAGATAACGGCCGGCACAGGCGGCAAAGGCATGATAACCGCCGTGGGCGACAGGCGCAACTATATAATACGCCGCTCCACCAACTTGTCGAAGCAAAGCCAGATTCTTGCGGCCAACATCGACCTCGTGCTGCTGTTCGTAACGGTGGCACGCCCTGAGACGTATCCGGCGTTCATCGACCGCTTCCTTGCTTCGGCCGAGGCCTACAGGGTGCCGGTGGCATTGGTGTTCAACAAAATCGATTCGTATTCTCCCGAGGAGACAGGGCAAATGCTCGACATGTCGGGAGTGTATGAACGAATCGGTTATGAGGTGCACCGCATTTCGGCCCTGCAACCTGTAAGCGAAAGCATAAAAAGCCTGCTGTGCAACCGCATTACGCTGCTGGCAGGTAATTCTGGAGTGGGCAAATCGACTTTCGTCAATGCCCTCGTGCCGGACGCGAATGCCAAGACTGCCGGAATATCCGAGTCGCACCTTACGGGAATGCATACAACCACCGACAGCCGCATGTACCACCTGCCTGCCGGAGGCGACATAATCGACATTCCCGGCATTAAGGGCTTTGGTTCGTTCGATATGCAGCGCGAGGAGATAAGCCATTATTTCCGCGAGATATTCGCCCGTGGGCGCGAGTGCCGCTTTGCAAACTGTACGCATACTTCCGAACCGGGCTGTGCAGTGAAGCAGGCTGTGGAAAATGGCAACATCGCATTGTCGCGCTACACGTCTTATCTCGGAATGCTCGACGACGTGAACGAAAGCAAATACCGCCAGGCGTATTGACATGCTTACCGTATCGACAGCTGCTTTCTCCCGCAAAAGCCATTCGGGTTAAAAGGCATACGTGCGGGGCGCAGAATTTTAACTATTGTTTATTTGCCGCGAAAAACAGATAGGAGCAAATAAAAAATACAAGGCACATATTTCGAAATATGTGCCTTGTATTTTAAAATATGTCGGACATATTTTTCGCCTTATCCAACCTGTATGGTTTTCAGTCTGTTACAAGAGCGGCTTGTTACTACTTGAATTAACATTTTCTCTCTTTTTAGTTGACAAACCGTCAACTCCACACTGATTCCTGAAATACTTACGGCAAAGGCAGCCAGGTGCATATCCGTTTGCCCTCCCAGCCGTTTACTGAGGCGTAGTCCACCATGCGGATGTCGCCGCGGTCGGTTGGTACGAGGTATTCCATTTTTGTTGCCGGCAGTGTGGGGCTTACGGGGCGTATGTCCACAGTTCCGTCCGGCCTTGTTTGTACTTTCACGGGCTCGGCGTAACGTGCGTCGATGTTTTCGTCGCGTGCCAGTACGATAGGGCCGCGCACGACGGCCCGGAAATTGTCGCCTGCAGGGTCGGTGCCGTGCGGTGCGTCAACAAGTCGGCATGCCATGTCGAATGTCAGCTCAACTGTGTCCCCCTTGCTCCATTTTCTCGTTATTGCGGCATACGTTCCGGCGGTTACCTCCATCCGTTTACCGTTCACTGCCAGCACGGTGCCTTTGCTCCATGCGGGGATTCGAAGTTTTACGGTGAATTTTTCCTTTTGTTCGGGCGATATGCTTATTACAACTTTGCCCGACAACGGGAATTCGGTGTCCAAGGTAAGATGTAGCGGCTGCCCACCGGGAGTACGGGTGTTTACGCTGCCGGCGTTGTAGAGGTTTACCACCGGGCCGCTGCCGTCTTCCATTACTGCAACGTAAGGTATGTATGCAAGTCCCATCGGACCGTTCAGGTTGCAGCACGTTACGTAGAAGCCGTTGAATTTCCAGCCCCAGCCATAGTTCACCACTTTGTTCCCGTTCAGCAGGTTTACGTAGCTGAAGCCGTCGCCCGAAGGTTTCATGGCCCCGAGCAGGCCGTTGTACACGTACTTCTCTATCTCGTCCATGGCCGTGGGGTCTCCCGTAAGGCGTAGAACCTGCGAGCAGAATTTCATCCACGTCACGCCAACGCAAGTCTCCATCATGCGTGTTATGGCAGGGTTCGTCTGTTCGGAAGCAGTGTTTCCCCAGGCCTCTCCGGCCACGTAAGGGTGGAAAGGACGGTCGGCGCCCCCGTTGCCGATTATTGTAATCTCCCTGGTACGTATGTTGTTGTACAGGTTGAGGAACGCCTGCCTGCATTTCGCGTCGCCGGTAACGCGATAATACTCTACCAATCCTTCGAACAACGACATCATCTCGTATGCCTTGGGGTAGTGGCCGCTCATGAGGTAGGGCGGGGTGTTGGCGCAGGCAAGTTCTATCAGGTTGTAATGTTTTGTGCCGCCCGATTCAACGATGTAGGTTGCAAAATCCAGATAACGTTGCTCGCCGGTGAGGTTGAACAGACGCATGAAAGGCTCGAGCAACGTGCTCGATTCTATGTGGCACGGCTCAGCCCCTATGTTGGTAGCGCTCCAGCCCAGGTCGGTAATCTCTTTCTTGGGCGCGTGGCCAACTTGTGCTATTATGCAGTCAGCATGCCGCTTGAGCGCTTCGAGCACGGCGGGGCTGCTGTCTACGTGGGCATAATATTCCTCCAATCCGAGCATTACGTATTTGCGTTCCCATAGGTCGCCGTTCTCGTTGCCGGGTTGTTTGTCGGCAGGCGTACAGCTGATACTGCCGTTTGCGTCCTGTGTGGTGAGCAGGTCGGCCACTGTCTTGTCGAGAATGGACTTCAGCTCCGCGTCGTGCGTGTAGCGGTAGAACATGCAGCCCGAGCGCACCGCCTTGCCCCACATCTCGCCCAAGGCGAACTGCGGCGCAGCGTGTGTGCGGAAAAAGTCCACGAACTCGTGGTATGGAAGTTTGCCTTTGTTCCAGTTGGCTATGGATTTCTGTATGTATTCCTCCAGATAGCCCGACAAGCGCACGGCACCGGCGGGAAGCGGGCGCAGCTCGTCGGTTATGCGCATACGTTCCACTGCGGCCGAGGGTATGGCAACGCACAGCGTGAACAATACAAGCGTTATCTTTAAATGCAAAGCGGGTCTTATGGTTTTCATGGCTGTTGTATGTTTTTTTACAAGTATCCGATAGCGGGCGTGTGCCTCCCTGCCGTTTGCCTTCATGCAAATCATGCACGGTTGCGGCGGTAATTTTTTGAGTTGTGCACTGACAAGGTGTAAAAATATGATTTTTTCAATTTAAATCGTTATATTTGCTTTAATTTAAACCATAACACCATAAAAACGATGAAATCTTACGCAATTCTTTTACTATGCACGGCTCTTGCCGCACCTGCGTCGGCCGGTAACGGGAACGCCAAGGACGGAGACCCGCTTGCGGAATCGCTGCGCAAAAGCAAAACGCCATGCGTCGTGAGCATTAAGTTCGGCGGGCATGTAGGGCAGGACATAAACGATTGTTTTACCTGTCGTGTGCTCGGAGAGAATACCGAAGAACTGGTTGAACCGTTCCGGCATAAGAAAGAAAAAAACCAGTGGCAGACTGAGTTCTGGGGCAAATGGATGCTCGGAGCGGTAGATATGTACCGCTACACGCACAGCCGGGAACTGTACGACAAGATGAAGGCTTCGGTAGACGAAATAATAGCCACGCAACAGCCCGACGGCTACATAGGCAACTATGCACCGGAGCACCGGCTAAAGGAATGGGACGTATGGGGACGCAAGTACGTTGTGCGGGGCCTGCTTGCCTGGTATGACATATCCGGTGATAAGAACGCGTTGAAAGCAGCGCGCAAGGAAACAGACTGCCTTATCGAAGAATTGAAGGAAAAGAACAAGAAAATTGTCGAAACGGGAAACTACCGCGGCATGGCGAGCGCTTCGATACTCAATGCCGTAGTAAAACTTTACAAGGCTACGGATGACGAGAAGTACCTCGACTATGCCAAGCAGATAGTGGACGATATAGAATCGCCGCAAGGACCACAGCTCATCAAGAAGGCACTTGCGGGCAATCCTGTGGCAGAACGTTTCCCTTATCCTGCGTCATGGTACAGCTATGAAAACGGGCATAAGGCCTATGAAATGATGTCGTGCTACGAAGGTTTGCTCGACCTTTATAAGATAACAGGCGATGAGAACCTGTTTAAGGCTGCAAAAATGGCGGTAGACAACATTGTCGACACCGAGATAAACATAGCCGGTTCGGGAAGTGCGCACGAGTGCTGGTATGGCGGCAAAGCGTTGCAAACACGCCCCACGTTCCACACCATGGAGACTTGCGTAACCACCACGTGGCTGCAAATTCTAAACCGTTTGCGGGCAATGACCGGCGAAAACCGTTATTCCGACCTTATGGAGCAGACGATATACAATGCATTGGCGGCTTCGCTCAAAAGCGACGCTTCGCGCATAGCCAAATACATGCCGCTTGAAGGCGTGCACACTCCCGGAGAACAGCAGTGCGGCATGACAACCAACTGCTGCAATGCAAACGGGCCGCGCGGCTTTGCGCTCGTATCGCAAACGGCTTATACGGTTAAGCCCTCGGAGATAACGGCCAACTTTTATGTTCCGTCGACCGCTACCATAAACATAGGCAACAAGAAGTGCGTCACCCTCGAACAGACTGGCGACTATCCCAAGGACGACGTCGTGGAAATAAAGGTCACGTCCGAGAAAGCTGAGGACTTTGCGCTCAAGCTGCGCATTCCTTCGTGGAGCAACGCCACAGCCGTTTCTGTGAACGGTACGGCGGTAGACGGTGTAAGGCCCGGCACGTTCCTCGCAATAAACCGTACATGGAAAAGCGGTGACGTGGTAAGCATACGGTTCGACATGAACCCGCGCGTGGTGCAGCAGGACAACTGCGAAGCCCTGATGTGGGGACCCGTGGTGCTGGCCCGCGACAGCCGCTTCAACGACGGCTTCGTGGATGAGGCCGTAACAGTAAGCCGCAAGGACGGCCGCGTGGAACTCAAACCGGCAGAAGCTCCGGAATGGGCGTGGATATGCTTCAAAGCGCCCATGGTGGTCGGACTCGACGAGATAGACCACGGCAAACCGCGCGACGTACTTTTCTGCGATTTCGGTTCGGCCGGAAACACGTGGAATCCGAAGGAACGTTACCGCGTATGGCTGCCAAAAGCCCTCGATGTCCATAAAAAGCAGTAACAGGAAACGCACATTGCGGACAGCATGCGGTTCGGTGAATGACGGTCACGTTACTTGAACGCCGGTCCGCAACATAAAAACAGACATGTAGGACATGAAAAGAACAGTGCTTCAAATGTCTGTTTTCAGTCGCCGAAAATTCGTATTGATTATCAAGCGGTTATATACCCTCTCTGAGAAAAGAAAAAATACAAGGCACATATTTTAAAATATGTGCCTTGTATTTTAAAATATGTTTGACATATTTTTGCCCGTTTTCCAAGTTGCTTAAAATTTTTTCCTCGCCACGGCAGGAATTTCACATCCCGCATTCGCGTGCAACGGCGTTCGTAAGTTCTACGAACTCTGATACCGACAACTGCTCCGGGCGTTTTGTGAATTCTTGCCTCGAAAGGAAAGCCGTGTGGTCGGTGTCATGGCCGTTGGCACGGTCCAACTCCGCAAGAAGCGGTTTCAGCGTGACGCGGAGCATTTTCCGCCGATAGTTGAACGTTCCTTTTACTACGCGGCGGAACAGGCGCTCGTCGCAGCCAAGGTCGGCGGTCGCGTTACGTGTCATCCTTATTACGGCGCTCCTTACTTTGGGCGGCGGGTTGAACACGCCCGGTTCGACGGTGAACAGGTATTCCACGTCGTACCATGCCTGCAGGAGCACGCTCAATATGCCGTAGTCCTTGTTGCCGGGCGGTGATGCCAGGCGCAAGGCCACTTCGCGCTGAATCATACCCGTACACATTGGAACGTAATCCTTGTACTCGAGCATGTGGAAGAAAATCTGGCTGCTTATGTTGTATGGGTAATTCCCGGTAAGCACAAAAGGTTTTCCGCCGAAAATCCTGTCGAGAGGCATTTTCAGGAAGTCTCCTTCAATAAGGTTGTCGCCCAGCGAAGGATAGGCCGCCCGCAGGTACGACACACTTTCCGCGTCGAGCTCAACGAGCTTTAGTTCGCGCCCACGGTCCATGAGCTTCTGCGATAGCACACCCATTCCCGGGCCTACTTCGAGCAGCGGCAGCCCCGGCAGCGAGTCTACCGTAGCGGCTATGCGTTCAACAGTAGGTATGTCGGTAAGGAAATGCTGGCCCAACGATTTTTTGGGGCGCACACGTCGCATAATTCGAGCCATTTGGGTTGTTTTTTTATTTAAGTTCCAATAAATACGGCATTCACGGCGCAAAAAATGCACTGTCGCATTTTGTCCTGTGCTTGTTTTTGCTACTTTTGTATGTACAAAAGTATAAAAACCGGTTAAAATACGACATTGAAAAGAACAATAAGCACGATATTACGCATTTTCCTCCCTTTCCTGCTTGGTGCGGGCATACTTTATTGGATGTACCGCGGCAGTTCGTGGAGCGACATAAGCGACATGCTTTTCAACCGCATGGAATGGAGCTGGATGGCAGTTTCCTTGTTATTCGGGATACTGCCGCAGATACTCCGCGGCTGGCGCTGGAGGATAGCCCTTGAACCTGCGGGCGAGAAGCCGCGCAGGAGCACATGCGCATGGGCCATTTTCGTGTCATACGCCGCGAGTCTCGTTATTCCGCGTGTGGGAGAGATAACGCGGTGCGGCACGCTCAAGCGCTACGAAGGCACTTCGTTTGCCAAGTCGCTCGGCACAGTGGTAACGGAACGCATAGTCGACGCGCTGTTCATGCTGATAGTGACATTGCTCACGCTCGTAACCCAGCGGCGCATATTTGCAACGTTCTTCGACCGCACGGGCACCAACTTCGAGAGCCTGTTTTCAAAGTTCACCGTAACCGAAAGCGTGGTAACGGTTCTCTGCGTTGCCGCAACGGTGGCTTTCGTCGTTATGCTGGTAAAGAAACTTAAAGTGTTCGGTTTCGTGCGCTCCACGTTCCACGACCTGTGGGAAGGAATAATATCCATGAGGCGCATGAAGAGTTTTCCGCTTTACCTGCTTTACAGCTTTGCCATTTGGTTTTGTTATTACCTCCATTTCTCGTTCACTCTGTTGTGCTTCGACTTTACGGAAAGCCTTGGAGCGAGTGAGGCGCTGGTGATATTCTGTGCCGGCTCGTATGCCGTGCTCATTCCAACGCCCAACGGTGCCGGCCCGTGGCACTTTGCGGTAAAGACAATGCTGATACTTTACGGAGTGGCAGCCGACGACGCGATACTCTTCGCCTTAGTGGTGCACGCAATGCAGACAGGACTTATCATCGTACTTGGAATGGTTGGTCTTACCGCGTTACAGTTTACGAAAAGGCAGACAGGCAAAATCTCCGCGCAGGTGCAAGGCGCATAAAGGCACGGGGAGGCGCATATAACTGAAAGGAAAACCTAAAAAACAAAAATATCATGAGCGAAATTCAGAATCTGGAACCCAAAAACCTTTGGCGTAACTTTTACGCCCTGACACAAGTGCCCCGTCCCTCGGGACACCTTGACAAGGTAAGGAACTTTTTGCTCAACTGGGCAAAAGAACAATCTATCGAAGCACATACCGACAACGCCGGCAATGTAATAATGCGCAAGGCCGCCACACCCGGCTACGAAAAACTGCAAATGGTAACCATGCAGGCACACATGGACATGGTGCCGCAGAAAGTAAAGGAGAGCAATCACGATTTCGAGAACGACCCGATAGAAACTTATATCGACGGCGACTGGGTAAAGGCCAAAGGCACTACTCTCGGCTCCGACGACGGAATAGGCGTGGCTACGGTTATGGCTGTAATGGAAGACGATACCCTGAAGCACGGCCCGCTCGAAGCTCTGCTGACAGTGGACGAGGAAACCTGCATGTACGGCGTTAACAACCTGCAGGCCGATACCTTGCAAGGGCGCATTCTCCTTAACTTCGACGACGAAACCGAAGGGCAGGTGATAATAGGAAGCGCCGGCGGGGTAAACGTTACCGCCGAACTGGAATACAAGGAAGTGCCTACGTTCCGCGAGGACGTTGCAATAAAAGTGGAACTTTCCGGATTGAAAGGCGGGCACTCCGGATTGGAGATAAACGAGGGCCGCGCAAATGCCAACAAGCTGCTGGCACGCTTTGTGCGCGAGGCGATAGCGAACTTCGGGGCGCGCTTGGCCGAATGGCACGGCGGAAACATGCGTAACGCCATTCCGCGTGATGCCGAAGCGGTGCTCACAGCTCCCAAAGAAGACATCGAAGAACTGAAAAAGGCTGTACCGTTGTGGGAGGACATCTTCAAACAGGAGTACGGCGACATAGAGAAGGACCTGTCGTTCAAGGCCGAAGACACCGCCTTGCCCGCAACAGAGATACCCGAAGAAATACAGGATAACATCGTCGGGGCGGTAATGGCGTGCCACGACGGCGTGCTGCGCTACATACCTTCGATACCCGAAATAGTTGAAACGTCGTCGAACCTTGCCATAATAAACATAGGCGGCGGCAAGGCCGAAGCCCGTATGCTCGTGCGCTCGGCCAGCGACAGCATGCGCCGCTATTGTGCCGACACCGTGGGGAGCGCATTTGCCATGGCAGGCATGAAGATAACGCACGACGGCGATTATCCTGCATGGGAGCCCAACCCCGAATCGCCTATCGTAAAGACTATGGTGAAAGTCTACAAGGAACTCTTTGGAGAGGACGAGAAAGTGCGTGTAATCCACGCCGGGCTCGAGTGCGGCGTCATCGGAGCAGTATATCCCGACATGGACATGGTGAGCTTCGGCCCAACGCTGCGTTCGCCCCATACGCCCAACGAACGTTGCAACATCCCGTCGGTTGCCAAATACTACAAGTTCGTTACCGCATTGCTCGAGAATATTCCTGAAAAGAAATAAGCCGCAAAGCAATCATACTGATACGCCCGCACGCAGGCCCGTAAAGGTGAAAGCGCGCGGGCGTTCCGTTTACGGCCGGCGTGGACGGACTGAGAAACATTTGCGAAGGCGGAGCCATGCAAAAACCTTGCCGGAAAAAATGCACGGAAAGCCGTTTTATATACCGACGCGGACATCTGCGGACAGCCCGCAGGCACGCCCCGAAACCCGCATGGGAAGCGGCGAAAAATACGTGCCTTGAATTTTGAAATACAAGGCACATATTTTAAAATATCTCAGACCTATTTTTTCTTTGCTCCTATCTCCGCTTTAGAGCGTGCCTTGCGGGGGTGAAAAAACGGGGAAAGTGGATTTTATGTATTTTTAACCTTAGGCAAAGCAAGCCTGCCGCTCTTTTTGAGTTTATTTGTATAGAAATGCAACGCAACATAAAGTTATACGATATGAAGAACATGGCATTGACGATGGCGTTCGCACTTGCGTGCGGCACAGCATACGGCCAAAGCTACGCGACAATGTGGAAAACGTTCGACAAGTCTATTGAAAAGGACCTGCCCAAAACCGCTCTCCAACATTCGCAGGCCATATATGCGAAAGCCTCGGCCGAAAACAACACGGGCCAGATGTTGAAGGCAGCATTGGTAACGCTACAATTGAACGGAACTATATCGCCCGACAGCGGCGACGTGTATCTGGCCCGTTTCGACAGTATGGCAAAGCGCGAGGAGCGCCCCGTGGTGAAGGCTATGATGAACCTTGCGCTGGCGCGACTGCACGCCGACCGGCAACGGTATGACGACCCCGCCGAGGGCGACATGGCACTGGCCTGCTATGCTGCGGCTACGGCCGACCTCAATATATTCGAGGGACACAAGACATCGGAGTTCATACCTGCAACGGTAATAAAAAACGACAGCCGTTACTTCGGGCATGACCTGCTGGCGTTTGTTTGCCGCGAGGCCGTTCTCGGGATTGCCAACGTGAATTACTCATCGACCGACGCCGACAGCGTGGCTGCCATGCGCCGCAATCTGTCACATCGCTTCATCGAACACTATCGCGCTGCCGGCAACGGCAACGCCGTGGTGCTCGCCACGGTGGACTCGCTGGAACGCGAGGGCGCACTGTTCATAACACACGAGGGGCAAACCGACAGCAGCAGTTATAAGGTGGCACGGCAACTCATCGAACAGTACGACGGGAACACGTGCGCCGTGGAAGCATATATATATGCGTGCCAATGGCTGAGGAACAAAACGAAAGGCCGCAAGGAATGCCTCGAACTGGCCCGCCTCGGAGCAAAGAAGTACGCATCGAACAAACGTTCCAACGACCTGCGCAACATTGAACTTGACATAACACGCCCACGCTGCACCGCAAACATGCCAGACCGCCTGCCCTACGAAGGAAAAAGCGTAAACGTTAAGATTAGCGGCGTGAACGTGCAAAAAGCACGCCTTGCATTTTATCGCCTGCCCTACAATGCAAGGACACTGCCCTTCCCAAACAACGACTACAAGAAACTGAGGAAGAAAGTTTCCAAACCGGAGTTTATCATAACAAAGACACTAAACCGCAAGAACGAATACGACGAAATAAGGGATTCGGCAACGGTTGTGTTCAACAAAAAAGGCCTTTTCCTGCTTGAACTTACAACCGACAAGAAAACCTCGCCCGATTTTTGTATCGTACACGTAAGCAACTTGAAAACTATCAGCCTTTCCATGCCTGGTAAGAACAACCGTTTCGTGGTTGTGGACGCAAGGAACGGCTACCCCGTGCCGGGCGCAAAAATAGGGGAATACCGGTACATAAAAGACAAGAATAAACTTGTTGCCACATACACTGCCAACGACAAAGGCGAGGTAGTGGTTGCCAACCTTGAAGGCTGGAGCGGGAGGTCGTTCTATCCGTACACCGCCGACGACGTATACGCGGCAAGAGCTGAATACCAGGCTCCGATAGACTACAAAGCCAACAGCCCGGCTGCAAGACAGGAAGCCCGCCTTTACACCGACCGCGCTATATACCGTCCCGGGCAGAAAGTACACGTGGGTGGCATTGTGTACAACCGCGAGGGTGATTCGTTCAACACGCTTTACGACCAAAAGATTACGCTCAAACTGCTCGACGCCAACGCCAAAGAAATAGCAACAAAGGAAGTTGCAAGCGACGAGTTCGGTGCGTTTGGAGCAAACTTCGAGCTTCCGCAGTCGTGTCTGCCCGGAAGGTTCCGAATATCGGCCAAAGGTTTTGCCGATACCGGATTCAGTGTGGAGGAATACAAACGTCCCACGTTTGAGGTGGAGGTTTCTAATCCGGATGTGGCCTATAAAATTGGCGACACCATAAGCGCTAAAGGTACAGCCCGTACTTACACGGGTATAGGCGTGGCCGGAGCAAGGGTTACATACGAGGTGAATTGCAACATGCGCCCGTGGATAGTGTCGCGAAATGCCGCTAACGCAATTTTCCGCGACACGACAACCACTGACGACAAGGGAAACTTTACTATACGAATTCCGCTCACGCCTGCGGAACAGAACGGCCCGGCTTTCCGCAACATTGCGCACTACTTCAAGGCCAACGTAACCGTTACCTCGCCCGACGGCGAGAGCCAAAACGCAACATCGCGCATTACCGTGGGGAAAGAACCTGCCGTGCTGGCCTGCGACTTACCCGGACTTGTTCAAAAGAGCAATGTGCCGCGCGTGACGTTCTCGCTCGACAACGCTTCGGGCACGCCACTCGACGGCAAAGGAGAATACATTATATATAAAGGCAAGGAAAAGGTGGCTGCCTCAGAGTTCGAGGCGAACAAGGCCGTCGAAATTCCCGTGCTCAGGCAACTGCCCTCGGGCAAATACCTCCTCGAAGCGGAAGTGCCAGGAGTAACTGATTCAACAAGCGCCCTGCGCTTCAATTTCATGCTTTTCGCACTTGACGACAAGCGTCCCGCCGACAGCACGGAGATTTGGACTTATGCCACGTCGGACGTACTCCCGCGCGACAGCGACGTAACGGTGCAGATAGGCACTTCAATGCACGACGTGGTTGGCTTCTACGACGTTATTGGCAACGGAAAGCTCCTCGAAAGCAGGCAAATTCCCATGAGCGACACCATAATAAACCTGAAATACCGCTACAAGGAAGAATACGGCGACGGCGTGGCCATAACATTCGGATTCATGCGCGACGGCGTGCTGTATAGCAATGTAAGGCAGCTGCAAAAGCCCGAACCCGACAAACGCCTGCGCTTCAAGTGGACTACCTTCCGCAACCGCCTGCAACCCGGCAAGAAAGAGGAGTGGAGTCTGAGCGTTTACGAGCCCGACGGCAGTCCTGCCAAGGCTTCCGCAATAGCTGCTCTTTATGACGCCTCGCTCGACAAGTTCGCAAAGAATTACTGGAACGCGAGCCTCGGCTTCTACCGCATTGTCCCGGTGGGAAATTGGCTGACACGGATTAGTTCAAGCGGGCTAAACAGTGAGTTGTGGCGTTCATACTATAACTCGTACTCACTATCGTTCGACGAGTTCGACGACAAGCTGTTCACTCCCTACTATTCCATGCCAAGGGCATACAGCACGAGGTCGAATGTCGAAGTGAAAAGCTTACGGAGCAGCATAAAATTCAACAATAAAGTCACCATGGCTTCCGCAATGGCGAAAGAACAGAATCTTGCGGCGGATGAATCCTCCGCTGTTATCGGAGCAAAGCGACTAAGCGGCATTTTCGTTGCCGATGTCGGCGGCTCTGCTGAATATGGAGAGGAAGCCATACCCGAAGTAAAGGTGCGCGAGAATTTTGCCGAGACGGCGTTCTTCATGCCTACGCTCAGAACTGATGACAACGGGCACATAGCTATTGCCTTTACAGTTCCCGAAAGCATGACAAAATGGAATTTCAAGCTTTTGGCGCATACAAAGGATATGAATATAGGCTTGCTCGACACAACAACCGTTGTGGCCAAGGATTTCATGGTGCAACCCAACATGCCGCGCTATCTTCGCAAGGGCGATAAGGCAGTTGTTTCGGCTACGGTGCGTAACGTTACTGCAAATGTCCTTTCGGGTACGGCTTATCTCGTACTTCAGGACGCCGCAACCGAAGCCGTAATCGAAAAGTTGAGCGAAAAATTCAGCGTGTCCGGCAATGCACAGGCAGTGGTGCGTTTCAAATTCAACGCTCCTGAGGATTGCCCGCTACTTATATGCAAAGTAATGGCCGACGCAGGTACTTTTGCCGACGGAGAACAGCACTACCTTCCTGTGCTGACCGACGAGACGGAAAACATACAGGCTTTGCCGTTCACTATAACTGGAAAAGGCAGCCATACAATAGACCTTGCCCCGCTTCTTTCGGGCAATTCGCGTAATGCACGCAACAATCGGCTCACGATAGAGTACACAGCCAATCCTTTGTGGTATGCAGTGCAGGCACTTCCCGACATAGCCGAGCCTAAAGAGAAAGACGCTGTGTCGATAGCCTCGGCATTTTATGCAACGACGCTTGAGCAGACGATAGCACGCCTTTCGCCGGCGCTGGCAAAGGCTGCCGAACAATGGGCAACCGAGCAAAGCGAAGACACGTTGGTCGAAAATGCCCTGCTTCGCAATGAAGACTTGAAGAACATAGTATTTAATGAAACGCCATGGGTAGCCGAGGGCAATAGCGAAGGAAGCCGTCGCCGCAAGCTGGCCCGCGCGTTCGATTACGGTGCTTCGTCGGCACGTGCCCGTAACCTTCTCGAACGTCTCACGCTGTTGCAGCAAAACGATGGCGGGTGGAGCTGGTTCCCGGGTATGCAATCTAACTACTACATAACCGGCCGCGTGCTCGATATGCTTGTTCGTCTTGAGGAGATTACAGGAGATAAGGCTGCAGCTAACTTAGTGGCAAAAGGAATAAGCTACCTCGACAAGGACGTGGCCGAGCGAATAGAACGCATGAAAGGTCTCGGAAGCGGAACACCGAAAATAGACATTGACAATAGCGACTTGCTCACATACCTCGACATCCTGCGCCGCTCCAATTGCGAACTTTCAGCCACGGCAAGGGCCAACCGCCGTTACCTTATAGGAAAACTTGCAAAAGAGCCAGTATTGAGCAACATGTATAATAAGGCGCTATCGGCCGTAATACTCATGGAAGCCGGACATAAGGACGAGGCGCGCACCGCGTTGCAGAGCCTCATGGAGCATACCGTAAGCAAGCCCGGTATGGGCCGTTATTTCGACACCGACCGCGCCACGCTCACATGGGAAAGCTACAAAATTCCCACTCAGGTGGCAGCAATCGAAGCTGTGCGCCTTATAACTCCCGACGATACCGAAACATTGCAACAAATGCTCACTTGGCTGATACAGGCAAAGCGCACCCAATCGTGGAGCAACGAGCGGAATACTGTAGACGCTGTTTACGCGTTGCTTCTCCAGGCCGACAGCACGAGCGGCATGTTCCATTTCGACACGACATTGCCCGAATCGGCACGGCTGACCTTTAAAAACGGCAATACGTCCGACATCGTTGAAAACGGAGCGCAGGCAGCCGAGACGTTAGGTTACATACGCCGCGACTACGGCCTCGACACCATAAAGGCAAAGCCCGTGTCGGTAACAATCGAAAAGAATGACGATGGAATTTCGTGGGGCGGAGTATATTATCGCTCTCTTGTACCGGCTACAGAAGTCAAAAGCGGCAAAGGCGAACTTACAGTGAAGCGCACATACCTCGTGGCCAAGGACGGCAAGTACGTGCCGATGTCCAAGAGCGACACTCCCAAGACCGGCGACCGCATACGTGTGGACTACACGATAACGGCGGCACGAGATTTCGATTTCGTGAGCCTGCAAGACGCGCGCCCGGCCTGCCTTGAACCCGTAAAACAAATGTCGGGCTACACATGGAACGACGGCGAGGCATATTATTACGCAGCCGGAGACACTAAACAGGGCTTTTTCTTTGAACGCATGAGCAAGGGCGAGCATAAATTCAGCTGCGACTACATCGTAGACCGTGCAGGCAAGTATCTTGTGGGTACAGCTTCGGTGCAATGCCTGTATTCCCCTGAATTTGCCGGTACATCCAAGGGCTTCATGATTACCACGGAATAAAAGGATGGGAAAAGCTTTTGCAATATTGTTTGCGGCATTCTGCGTGACGGCCACCGGCGCCGTTGCACAGGATGCCGCGCTTTTTAAGCAAAAAAGGCTTTCCGGCAAAGATGTCGCGAGCGCCAACAACAGCGGCATAACCCGCTTGGATGGAAACAGGTACGCCGTTGTGAGCGACAAGGAAGAGAAAAGCGGCTTCAGGATATTCACGATTGACATAGACACGCTTACGGGACGGGTGCTTTCGGTCACGGCCGACACGCTACGCGGATTCCGCCCCACTGCCCCGCGCGATGAGGAGAGCATTTGTTATTTCCCTGAAAGCGGCACGCTCTTCATAAGCGGAGAGGAGGACCAGCAAATACTTGAATACGACACGCTCGGGCAACCCACCGGCCGCAAACTCGACGTGCCTGCCATGTTCGGGCGCAGTTACATACAGCCAAACCGCGGCTTCGAGGCGCTTACATACAGTCAGGCGAAGAAACTTTTTTACGCCATGACGGAGAGCGCCCTCATTCGCGACGGCGGCAGCGGAAGCCTTTCCTTGAGGCTTGTCTCATTTGATGAAGGGCTGCGCTATGCGGGCCAGTATGCCTATCGCATGGAAAGCCCGACGATGAAGCAGGGCGGCCGGCTTCACCTGCACGGAGTATCGGAGGTAACGGCACTTGCCGATGGGCGGCTCGTCGTGCTGGAGCGTGAGGTACGTATTCCCAAGGGTTACATAGGTGCAAAGGCGCGCTGCCGTCTTTTCATTGTCAATCCCGGTCCGGAAAACGCCGTTGATGAGGGTACTGACATGAACAGCCTGCCTGAAAGTACATATATGGAAAAGACCGAAATAGCCGACTTTACCACACGCCTTAACCTGCTGCGCATGAATTTTGCCAATTACGAAGGCATGTGCCCCGGGCCACGCCTGGCCGACGGCCGACAGACGCTGCTGTTGATTGATGATACGCAGGCAGGAGCGGGCAACAGTTTGTTCCGCTTGTCGGAACACTTGAAAGTTATTGTTTTTTAGGGAAGGCATAACGCCGCATTGCGCAATGCCGCCGCATGGTGTGCGCCATTCGCCTTTGCGCCCGGTTTGATAATGCATTCGTGAGGACTTGGAAACGGCGGCCGCATTTTGTTCGCTTTTCCGGAGCTAACGGGCAACCGGTTTTGTACCAAAAAAGCCATAGGTCTCGCACCGGCCGGCGGGTTGTCTGTATTTTGTCTGCATTCCGGGGCGGTTTTCAAAATAGTTTTCAGAGGGCGAAAAATATGTGCCTTGTATTTTAAAATATGTCTGACCTATTTCGAAATATGTCGGACATATTTTTTATTTGCTCCCACGTGGGGTTTAAGGGCTGAAAATCAGTTTTCATTTTTCCGCGCAAAAAAGTGCCGTTTTTCCACACCGGTTTCCTGCGGCTTTATTGTCTGTGTCACTTGCGGCAAAGAGCGTGAAAAAAGGCCGTGCGCACTCATGAGCATGCACGGCCTTTTGCTTGCGTTGCGGCGTATGCCTTTTGCGGCGTCTTACCACTGGTCTTCAGGCTCGGGACCGTTGTAAATGTGTTTCGGGCACCATTCCATGTATTCGAGCAGGAAACATGCGTTCGGGTTGTTTAGCAAGCTCTTTACGCGCACATAGTACTTCTTGGTTGGTTCCACGTTTCCGGTCCACAGTATTTTGCGCATACGCAGGTTGGCGGCATACGATGTTGTGTTTCTCATAGATTCGGTAACCGCGGCTCCGCCGTTCCATATACCGTCGTGGCGCGGCGGTTTCATATATCCGTGGTTGCGCATAATCTTGTCGTTTTCGTTGTTGTGTTCTATGTCTTCCGTGTCCTGTTCCCAGCCTATGTTCGGGTTACTTGGCGGTATTCGCAAGTCAATGGGCAGGCCTACAGGCTGCAGGTTCAGCTTGTCTGTGCCGAAGTATATCTGTGCCATGCCGAATCCTGTGTTCGACGGGGCACATATTCGCAATTCATACGTACCTTCGTTGGGCACGGGCGGAAGCAGGAACGTAAGATCGTACTGCCCGCGCACGTTTATCTCGTCGGCCTGGTAGTTCGACTGGCTTGCGGTGTTGAAATACGGCAGGTACACGATACGGCTTTCTTCGGACACTTCGAGGTTAGCCAGGTATCCGCGCGGGAACGGAATCCACGTGTTGTCGGCCGGCCGCCTGTATCCGTTGGTTGCCATTTCGGCGAACAGTTCGTTGAAGTCCCAGCGCAGGCGCTCGTTGAGCACAACGCCCGGAACGCCATCGTCGTAAACAAGTATGTCGTCGATTGTATAGTAGAAGCCGTTGAGGGCGTTGTTTACGTTTTCACCGTTGCTGAAATTGATGTTTATTCCCGGGCGGTCTACAAAGATTTCATCGTATGTGTCGGTGTCGTATTCCGAATGCCTGTTTATTCGCTTGCCTTCGGTGGTGGCGCCTTCGGTTATCTTGAGCAGGCGGCGGTACGGGCCCATGGTCTCGTAATAGTGGAAGCAGTTTATTGAAAGCCTCGACGGGATGTTGTAGGCGTAGCCCATTTCAATGTAATGTATCACGAGCTTGTCCCACGTAAGGCGCATGGGCAGCAGGTGGTAGGCAACGAACTGGTTTACGGCGTTGTCCTTGGCGGTCATGTCGGGATTCGTAGCCAAGGGGTAGGCGGCCTGGCAGCGTTCGGTTATGCGCGAGATTATTTCGTCGAAGTTCTGCACTATGCCGTTTACGACATTTGGCTCGGGCACGCCCCATTTGGTGTTGAAAATACTGTCGGTTTCCACAAATACTGTATATCCGTAATACCTGTGCTCGGGGTTTTTCAGGGTAAGGTTACCGTCGAGGTCGGGGCCCATTTCCTCGTGGTTTTCCTCGTATTCCTCGTCGCGGTACAGTTTGAGCGAGTCGTCCCAACCGGTGCGGCGCAGCAGCTCGTTGAATATCCTCAGGTTGTCGGCCGATTCGATGAGTGCGGGCACGGTGGCGCGCGACAGGCTCAGCACCTGGTTCACCCCGTGTATGTATCCGTTGTAAACCTCGATGTCGGGAAGTACAATGCGTGCCGAGTTGTTTATTATTGTAGCCAGGTTTCCGCCGTTTATCGTGTCGAAGTCCACGGTGATATACCTGTCGTCCATGTTAGTACGCTCGAGTGTGCCGACGTTGAAGTCGGTTGTCTGGTATGCGTTCAGGTCTTCACAGTCGATGATAGCGTTGCGCGCTATATAGTCGGCTACGGAGTCGGGAATCTGGGTTATGTCGTAGTCTGTGGTCTGGTAAACCGAATCCAGGTAATGTTGCACGGCGTCGTTGGTGGGAGCGAACACCGTATAGTTGCCGCGTGCGGAAAGAAGTTGCGCTATTGTCGATTCGGAACGCTTGCTTAGTTTCACTCTCGACAGTATGTAAGCAAAATCAGTGAAGTTTTCGCTTTTCTCGAGATATGACGTTATAGTCTCACCTTTGAAAGTGTATATGTCAGACTCGTCCACTTTGTCGGAACATGCCGTTAGAAATGCCGCAGTAAGCAAAACAATCATAAGGCTGCATTTCCCGAAAATAAAAGCAGGTGATTTCATAGTATTTAGTTTTAATAATTACATTTTTTAAACGCCACCTCCTGCGTTATGCCCTTTGCCCTGTTCCTGTGATAACAAGGGCTTAAACGCAGTCTTCGCAAATATAATAAGTTTCCAATAAAAACAAAAACTTTTGGATTATATTTATTATGTTAATTTTTAGCTAAGCATGCAAGGCTGTTTTGCAGTAATGGCAAAGCCTTTATTTCATACGGTTTTGCGCCTTTTTGCAGCAGCTGTATGAACAGCTGCAATGTTCGTGTGCGGCGAATGGAAACAGACATCCCGGGCACGAAAAGACATGTCAGGAAAAGGGGTGTTTTGAAGCAAAAAATGAAAGCTGATTTTCAGTACGAATACCCTACATTGTAGTAAAGAAAAAATTAGTGGCTCGGATTTTAAAATTAGTGGCTTGCTTTTAGAAAAGCAAGCCACTAATTTTTTGCCCTTTGAAAACCCGTTCCGGAAATGCCCGGAAAATGTAGACAATAGCGGACGCTGTATTAGCGCAAGGTAAATGCGCACTGAAATATGTAGGCCCGGTGTTATTCCATGTGGTCGAACTCATGCTTCATCTTCATGAGTTCCTCGCGCACGGTCTTCAGGCGTTCCACAACCTCCGACGTGCGCTGCTCGCCCTGCTTGTTCTTGCGCAGGGCTTCACGGGCGGCGGCCAGTTTCATGCCGCGCACCTTGACAAGGTTGTATACAAGGCGCACTTCCTCGATGTCTTCTTTGCTGTATTGCCTTATGTTGCGCCCGCTCTTGCGGGGGGAAATCTGCGGGAACTGCTTTTCCCAGAAGCGAAGCAATGTCTCGCTTACGTTGAACATCTTCGCCACTTCACCTATGGAATAGTAAAGTTTAAGTTCCTTATTGGTTGCCAACGCCATTAGATTGATATTTTTGGGTGTGTACACTATTGCAAAGTTAGCGAAAAGACTGTAACTTTGCAAACAAATACTAAAAAATCAAACTTTATGACAGCTAACGAGATAAGAGAATCATTCAAGCAATTCTTTGCCTCGAAAGGGCACACCATAGTGCCGTCCGCCCCCATGGTGATAAAGGACGACCCCACACTTATGTTCACAAACGCCGGCATGAACCAATGGAAAGACATCATACTCGGCACACGCGACCCCGAACCGCGCCGCCGCGCCGATTCGCAAAAGTGCCTGCGCGTGAGCGGCAAGCACAACGACCTTGAAGAGGTGGGACACGATACCTACCACCACACCATGTTCGAAATGCTCGGCAACTGGAGCTTCGGCGACTATTTCAAGGAAGGCGCAATAGACTATGCGTGGGAGTATCTCGTGGATGTGCTGCACCTTGACCCGCGCGACCTGTACGTAACCGTGTTCGAAGGTTCGGAGGAAGAAGGCCTCGGACGCGACGACGAAGCAGCAAAGTATTGGGCAAAACACGTTCCGGCTGACCATATAATAAACGGCAACAAGCACGACAATTTTTGGGAAATGGGAGACACCGGGCCTTGCGGGCCGTGCTCGGAGATACATCTCGATTCGCGCACGCCCGAAGAGAAGGCCAAAGTGCCGGGCCGCGAGCTTGTCAACAAGGACGACCCGCAGGTTATCGAGATATGGAACCTCGTGTTCATGCAGTTCAACCGCAAGGCTGACGGCTCGTTGGAAAAGCTGTCGATGAACGTTATCGATACTGGCATGGGATTTGAAAGGCTCGTGCGCGCACTGCAAGGCAAACACTCAAATTACGACACCGACATATTCCAGCCGATAATACGCAAGATAGGCGAACTGGCAGGCAAGACATACGGTAGCGATGAAAAGACCGACGTGGCAATGCGTGTAGTGGCCGACCACCTGCGCGCAATAGCTTTCTCAATAGCCGACGGGCAGATACCCGGCAACGCCAAGGCCGGATATGTGATACGCCGCATACTGCGACGCGCCGTTAGGTACGCATACACATTCCTCGGGCAAAAGGAAGCGTTCATTTACAAGCTCGTGCCGACGCTCGTGGACGAGATGGGAGGTTCGTATCCCGAACTCGAAGCGCAAAAAGTACTCATCGCCCGTGTGATACGCGAGGAAGAAGAAGCGTTCCTGCGCACATTGGCAACGGGAATAAACCTGCTCGATTCAATAATAGAGGAAACGCGCAAGGAAGGCAAGACGCAAATCGACGGAGTAAAGGCCTTTACGCTTTTCGATACTTTCGGATTCCCGCTCGACCTTACGGAACTAATCTGCTCCGAGAACGGCTTGACCGTAGACGAGGAAGGGTTCGACCGGGAAATGCAGAAACAGAAAGAGCGTGCCCGCAATGCCGCACAGGTAGAGACCGGCGACTGGATTATAGTGAACGAGGGCGAAGAACAGTTCGTGGGATGGGACTTTACCGAACACAAAAGCCGTATCCTGCGCTACCGCACCGTGCAGCAAAAGAAGCAGACTTATTATGAAATAGTACTCGACGTAACGCCTTTCTATGCCGAAATGGGTGGACAGGTAGGCGACCGTGGTACGCTTGAAAGCGAATACGAGAAAATAGAGGTAATCGACACGAAAAGGGAGAACAATCTTCCCATACACATAACTAAAACTTTGCCCAAACACCCGGAGGCAGAGTTTACCGCAAAAGTGAACGTAGACATGAGACGCAGAAGCGAAGCTAACCATACTGCAACTCACTTGCTCGACGCTGCGCTGCGCGAAGTGCTCGGAAAACATGTGGAGCAGAAAGGCTCGCTCGTAACGCCCGATTACATTCGCTTCGACTTCTCGCATTTCCAGAAAATGACGCCCGAAGAGATTCGCAAGGTAAACAAACTTGTCAACGAAAAGATACGCGAAAACATACTGCTCGAGGAATTCCGCGACACACCTATTGAGGAAGCAAAGAAACTCGGGGCGATAGCCCTTTTCGGTGAGAAATACGGTGACAAGGTGAGGGTTGTGAAGTTCGGCAACAGCGTGGAATTTTGCGGTGGCTGCCATGCAAAGGCTACTGGCAACATAGGCTTGTTCTACATCTATTCCGAGAGTTCCATAGCGGCGGGAGTGCGTCGAATAGAAGCCCTAACGGGTGCGGCAGCCGAGGAACTGATGTATAAGAAAGACGACCTGATTGAAGGCTTGAAAGCATTCTTCAACAACGCAAAAGACCTTACTTCGGTTATTAAGAAAACCATTGAAGAAAATGCCGACCTGCACAAACAATTGGAGAGCTACGTAAGGAAACAGGAGGACGAGTTGAAAGACAGGCTTATCAAGTCGGCCCACAACGAGGGCGGCATCACACTCATAAAGCATGTGGTGCCTTTCCCGCCTGAAGTGGTGAAGAATGTAATCTTCAAGATAGCGGCTGAGGTGCAGCAAGGTCTTTTCTGCGTTATAGGGTGCGTAAACCAAGGTAAGCCGACCATTACGCTTATGATAAGCAAAGACCTGATAACCGACGGCAACCTTAACGCCGGAAGCATTGTGCGCGAGGCCGCCAAGCTGATACAAGGAGGCGGAGGAGGTGCAGCCCACTTCGCAACTGCCGGCGGAAAAAATCCTGATGGCTTGAACGCAGCCATAGACCGTGCGGTAGAACTGGCGCATTTGAAGTAAACAACACGTATTGATAACATACAGACTTGCACATCCCGCTTCGTTTGAGGTGGGATGTGCTTATATATAATATTGTGTGCCGTTCCGTTTTGCGGCAGCTTCGGAATCGTATCTTGAAAAAAATGCCGTCCTGTGGCTCGCAGGCCATAAAAAACTTGCGTCGGGAATCTTTCGGAACAAAAATTTTCATACTTTTGCACTCGTATTAATCATTCATCTTTAGAAATGGACGACTATCACGCGGAAAACGAACGCTAACTGATAGGGGGACTACGCAAAACAATGCCGGTACTCCTATCCAAAAATCATGGAGTACAGCTAATGCGAACTTATTGGAATATTAACCATACACTGCGCACAGAGGAAACTTGGCAGCCGAATTGCTGGACGCAGGTAACATGTCCCACAAACGACGACATTTCTTTTTTGGTAGACGAACTTAAGGTTCCCGAGTATTTTATCGAAGACGTGCGAGACAAAGACGAGCGCTCGCGTTATGAGTACGACGAAGGGTGGGTGCTTATAATCCTGCGCATACCTTATGTCAGGGAAGTACGGTCGCATACGCCGCATACAACCATTCCTCTCGGAATTATAATAAATAAGGAAGTGTGCGTTACGGTTTGCAACTATGAAACGAACATGATGATTGATTTCATAGCTTACCAGCAAAAACGTAACGTTGGTTTCACCGATTCGGTGGATTTGGTTTTCCGTTTGTTCCTGTCTTCTTCGGTTTGGTATCTGAAAAGGCTGAAGCAAATAAATACCCTGATAGAAGAATCAAAACAGAATCTCGACCGTAAAATCGATAACGAAGATCTTGTAGGGCTTTCGCGGCTACAGGACAGCCTTACGTATTTTGCAACTTCTATAAGAGGAAACGAAATGTTGTTGTCGAAACTGAAATTCAAGCTGCCTGTCGATGAACTCGACGCCGACCTTATAGAGGATGTAAACATCGAAATGAGCCAGGCGAGGGAAATGACAAATATATATACGAACATTTTGAATTCAACGATGGAAACTTACGCTTCAATAATAAACAACAACATGAGTAGCGTGATGAAAAGCCTTACGTCGGTTTCCATTATTCTGATGTTCCCAACGTTGATAGCAAGTTTGTTCGGAATGAACCTTATAAACGGCATGGAAGACTTGTCGTGGGGATTTCCTCTTATTTTCTGTCTTTCGATAATAGTGACAATAGCGTTCGTGTTATTGTTCAGAAGAAAGACGTGGATTTGACTTTCCGGCAAACTCGCAGTCGGCTCGTTCAGATAAAATCCATAACAGCCGAGCGGCTTTATTTTACAGTCCGTTTTTTGCCGTTTAGCCCGGCAATGAGTAAAACGGTCGGCGCTTGGAAATAAAAATTGAAAAAAGCCGTAATTTTATTAGGTTGTTAAAATAAAAATAATTTAATTTGTAGCGTTAATCAATATATTGATTCGATAATATGTCAGAAAACGATATGACACTCTCTCAAGAAGAGCTACGTAAAAGCGAGCCGCAAGCAGTTGAAAAACCAGAGGCAGCCACAGAGCCTGCAGAAGTACAGGAAGCACCAGTAACCGAAGCGCAGGAAGAGCCTGCGGAGACTGATGTCCCGCAGCAGGAACAGAATGAGGCAGAGCCGGAGGTAAAACAGCCAGAAAGCAAGACTGAAGTAATTGACCGTTTAAAAGAACTGGCCAAGAGTGACAAGCCTGTCGATAAAAACGAACTCGAGCAGCTGAAGAAAGCGTATTACCGTTTCCGTCATGCAGAGGTGCTGAAAGAGCGTGAAGCATTCCTGAACGGTGGTGGCGCAGAGGATGATTTCATGCCGCAGCCCGACACGGACGAGGAAAGTTTCAAGGCAGAGATGTCTCTCGTCAAAGAAAAACGGGCCAAGCAGCACGAAGCTCTTGAACAGCAGAAGAGGGAAAATCTCCAGAAAAAGCAACAGATACTCGAGGAAATAAAGAAACTGTCATCCTCGCCCGAAGAAGCCAACAAGAATTACGAACAATTCCGCAAGCTCCAGGCTGAATGGCGTGAAACAAACCCTGTGCCGGCAGAGAATGCTACGGATCTTTGGAAGAGTTATCAACTTTATGTGGAGCAGTTCTACGACTTGTTGAAACTTAACAGCGAGTTCCGCGAGTACGACTTCAAGAAAAACTATGAGGCAAAGATACATCTTTGCGAAGCCGCAGAAAAACTGCTTGAAGAGCCGGATCCTGTTTCCGCTTTCCACCAGCTTCAGAAACTTCATCAGGAATTTCGGGAAATAGGGCCGGTGGCAAAGGATTTGCGCGAATCTGTTTGGGAGCGTTTCAAATCGGCTTCTACGCAGATAAACAAACGTCACCAGGAATATTATGAGAAAATCAAGGCCCGCGAAGAAGAGAACCTCGTAAAGAAGACTGCGCTTTGCGAAAAGGTAGAAGGCTTTGAACTCGACAAACTTAAATCGTTTGCCGACTGGGACAAGGTAACAAAAGAGATAATTGCCATCCAGGCAGAGTGGAAAACGATAGGTTTCACGCCCAAGAATATGAATGCCAAGATATTCGAACGCTTCCGCAAGGCCTGTGACGCATTCTTCAAGCAGAAATCCGAGCATTTCAAGGAACTCAAGAGCGCGCTTAGCGAGAACTATGCAAAGAAAATGGAACTTTGCGAAAAGGCCGAGTCTCTTAAGGACAACACCGATTGGAATCCAACCACTAATATATTCATAGCTTTACAGAAAGAGTGGAAAACCATAGGAGCAGTGCCTAAGAAATATTCCGACGCTGTTTGGAAACGTTTCTCCGACGCTTGCAACGCTTTCTTTGCCGCACGCGATAAGGCAACTTCTTCACAGCGTGCCGAGGAAAATGAGAACCTCGAGAAGAAACGTTCCATTGTCGAGCGCCTCAAAGCAATAACAGCCGACGCCAAGCAGGAAGGCGAGGCGCAGTTGCGTTCGCTTATGGACGAATGGCAGTCTGTCGGCCACATTCCCTATAAATATAAGGACAAGCTCTACAAGGCTTATCGCGAGCAGGTAGACCGTTTGTGCAAGGAACTTGATGTGCGCCGCATTTCGCACCGTGCGGAAAATCTCAAGGCTAAAGTAACGGCTGCAATATCACGTGGCGGCGACGCAATGCTGCGCGAACGCGACCGCCTGTTCCGCGCATACGAGGCTAAACGTAACGAGATAAAGACTTACGAAAATAACCTCGGCTTCCTCAACGCTGCTTCAAAGAGCGGCAACAGTCTGCTCGACGAGATGAAGCGTCGTATGGAAAGCTTGAAGGCAGAACTCGAAGACATACGCAAATCGATAGAGGACATCGACGCCAAAGCAAAGGAACCGGCCGGTAACGAGACGGCCGAACAGGCTAAGGAGGCCGCGGGCGCTGAAACAGCCGGGCAGCCTGTTGAAGATTCTGCCGCAAAAGCAGAGAAAGAAACAGAAAAATCTGCCGATAATCCGGGAGACACCGCAGCCGACAAGTAGAAGTCCGGCGATTTGCTGAATAAGTAATAATGATTAATAGTGTAAGCCGTCGGGTTGTGTCCCGGCGGCTTATTTTTTATATAAAATCTAAGAGTTATGAGAATGAATAAACGTAAAATCCGCAGCCTGAAGTTATGTTTCCTCTTCTTGTTGCCCGCGTTGGCGTTGTCTGTGCTGGTATCGTGCAACGACAATGTGCTTTCCAAGCGTCTCGCCCGCAATGCAATCGAGCGCGAGGCCATGTTCCGCGACAGTAGCCAGGTGGTGAAGTTCGATGTGGGATATTATGAAATACGTCCCGAAATGCGGGAGGCTCTCGATACACTCGTCGCGCTCGGGGTTATAAATTGTAAGGTAGAGGAGGTTGTGGAACACCGCCGTTTCGAGAAATACACGTGGTGGGAAGGCACAAAGGTGTATTACAAGGATGTAACGCATTATTTTGCCGACGTTTCGCTAACAGAATCGGGCGAAGCGTATATGGTAAGCGATCCGCCTATAACAAGGCTTGGGGATGACTTTACGTTGAGCGATTCGTTGCTGCTTTCTGAAAACTCTCTTTTTGTCCAAACAGATGATGAAACAGCGGCAGACAGCGTCGGTGCGATTGAAGCGCCTGAAAATGATACCGACACAGTGGAAAAAGCGAAACAGAATGCTTACGCTGTTGCACTCGACAAGGTTAGGTACACTTCATATTGGATGTTGGCCGGTTTTTATCGAGTGGACAAGGTTGGTGAAGTTTTCTGTCCGCCCGATTACGCAAAGGAAGGCCGCGGGGTATGCCGTTTCATTTGCCGTTTTACAGGACTGTCACCTTTCGGCCGGGTTATGACCTCCCACAAGGAAGGTGAAACTCGTAAGGGCAGGGCCACTCTGCTTCATTATTTGGACGAAGGGTGGGTGGTGGATTTCCTGAGCTTTGATGAATATTGATGAGCAACATGGATTTCGGAAAAGGCAGCACTTATGTGTTTTTCTGTTTTTGTCTGTCTTATTATGCGTTTTCAGAAATTGTAAAATAAAACGCTGTTGAGAGCAAATAAAAATTTTCTCTGAGATAATTCAAAATATGTCCGACCTATTTTAAAATAGGTCGGACATATTTTTTGCGGGGTCTTAAGTGCTGATTTTTATAAGGGTTATGTGACAGACAAAAACAGACTCTCGTTATTTCTTTGCCGTAACGGGAATAAAATACCCCGCCATGCATTGTGCGGGGCGGGGTATGGCATGTCATTATGCGGCTTGGCTGCCGCGTGTTTGCTTGTTTCCCTTGTTTGCTCAGTTCACCGCTTCGAGTTTGAATACGGCGCTTGAGTAATCATCGTTCAACCATACGCGGATACCGTTGTTTTTGAGTGCGCTTCCGCTTATCACTTTTCCGTTGAGCACGTTGGGCCTGTTGGGATCCTGTGGTGTGAGGTCGGTGAACTTATAGTTCTTGTTCGGGTCAACGCCGTCGAGGCGTATAATCGGAGTGTTCTGTATGGAGCAGTACTTGCGTGTGCGGTAAACGTAGAACACGGCTTTGCTCTTGTCTTCCGAAGCATACATGAGCGACGTTACGTCGTCGGTGTCGTAAGGCGAGTTCAGGCGGTAGAGGTCGCCGAACTGCACAACGGGGCGCACTTCCTTGTAAGCTGCTATGGCGCGTTTTGAAAATTCCTTTTCGGCGTCGTTCATGTTCTTGGGTTGTATTTCCATGCCGAGGCGTCCCTGCATTGCCACGTCAAAGCGGAATTTGAACGGCACTGTGCGTCCTGTCTGGTGGTTGGGAGCTGCACTCACGTGTGCGGCCATTGCAAGCGAGGGATAGAAGTGTGATGTTCCCCACTGCATGAACAGGCGCTGGTAAGCGTCGGTGTCGTCCGAGGTCCAGAATTCGTCAAAGTAGGGCAGGTAGCCGTAGTTGATACGTCCGCCGCCGCTGGCACAAGCCTGTACAACCACGTTGGGATGTTTCTCGCGCAGGCGTTTCAGCACGTTACGCATGCCGAGCTGGTAGTCGATGTATATTTGCGACTGTTTGTCGGCGGGAAGGTAGTGCGAGCCGTAGTTCATTATGTCGGCGTTTGCGTCCCATTTGATGTAAGCCACTTCGGGGTTCTCCGTTACGATGTTGTCGAATACCGAGAACACAAAGTCCTGCACATCGGGGTTTGTAAGGTCGAGCACCATCTGTGTGCCGCCGCGTCCCTGGCTAAGCGGGCGGTTGGGGCTGCTGAGCGCCCAGTCGGGATGTTTTTCGAACAGCTCGCTCTTGGTGTTTACCATTTCAGGCTCAATCCAGATTCCGAACTTTATGCCGTGTTTCTTGGCTGCGTCGGTAAGACCTTTTATTCCCAGCGGGAGTTTTTTCTTGTTCACCATCCAGTCGCCGAGGCTGGTGTGGTCGGTGTCGCGCGGATATTTATCGCCGAACCAGCCGTCGTCCATTACGAACAACTCGCCGCCCAGCGCTGCAATGTCGCCCATCATCTGGTCCATAACGTCCTGCGTGATGTTCATGTACACGCCTTCCCAGCTGTTGAGGAGCACCATGCGCTCGCGGTCGCCGTTCCACAGGGCGTACTTGCGTGCCCAGCGGTGAATGGCGCGGCTTACGCCGCCTTTGCCTTCGGTTGAGTAGGTCATTGCGAACTCGGGCGTGGTAAACGTTTTTCCGCCGTCGAGCATGTAGCGCGATGTCTCTTCGTTAATGCCGGCGAATATCTCGAGGCTGTTGTTCTGGGCGTGCACTTTTATTTTGTAGTTTCCGCTCCATGCCAGTACGCCGCCGAATACGGTGCCGCTGTTCTCAGTTGCGGGACCGCCAACGGAAAGCATTAGCGATGGATTGTCGAGTGCCGCGTTGCGCACACCTTGCTTGTTGGCAATTACGAGCTGGCCGTTTTGCAGCTTGCCTTCTTCGACAAACGATTCTGCGCCCCAGGCTCCGTGGAAATGCGTAACGTAATTGTCGGAGCGGATTACAGGGATGTTTGCCGAGGCAAACAGCTCGAGCGCAACAGTTTTCTTTGCGTTATTCACGAGTTCTGTCCATGTGGAAATCACGTCCGTACCGTTGTAAGCCTTGAAGTATTGGCGTATTACGAAGGGATACACTCTGTCTTTCATGTTTATCTGAATAATCGAGCCGTCGGCGTCCGAGGTTTCCTTTACGCTTTCAACCTCCAGGTCGAGCGTCATCGAGCCGTCGGGCTGTGTTACCGCGATAGCTTTTTCGTTTTCCGACCATATGCCGAACGCAGGGTAGGAGTGGCAGTCGAATGTCATACCAGCTGCCCTCATGCTTTCAACAGATGTGGCAGGATTGATTTTCGGCCCGTAATACACAAACTTGGGCGTCCCGTTGTCATTGGCTACTATAAGCGTAGTGTTGGGAGTGGAGAGTGTGTAGTTTTGTGCCATGATGGTACATGCCGAAAATACGGCGGCAAGTACGGTTAGTGCAAAATGTCTCATAAGGGATTATTGTTTGGTTAATTAGATTTGTTTTTTCGGTATTGCAGGCTTACTTGCCGATAGTTACGTCTATGTCTATTTTTGGGCGTTTCGGGTCGTTTGTAATCATTAGTACCCTCAGGGCTCGTTTTGAGCGTTTCAGGTAGCGCATTATTACGGCTATGTTGAGTTTTGTGCTTTCTCCGGGGGCGATTTTGCGTTTCACGTCAACGTTGAGCGCGGAGTTGAACACTTGCAGCGACTTTATGTTGAGTGTCGATTTGCCTGTGTTGGTTATTGTTATGCTTCCTTTTGTCTTTTTCTTTTTTCCGGGGTTTTCGAGCACGAGTTTTTCGGTGCTTAGCTCTATTGCGGGTGCGGCGGCCAGTTGTGCTTCGGTCAGGTTTTCGAACGAGGGCAGCAGCACGGCCGACACTTCTATCTCGGTGTCTTTGCATACCTTGTCGCCCGGATAACGGCTAAGGTAAACGGATGTTTGCGTGAGTCCCATTTCGCGCAGTTTGCGGCTGTCGAGCGTAACGACTATCTTGCCGCCTTTTCCGGGGCCGAGTTCTTCGGGCACAGCCTGTGCCGTAAGGTAGTTGGGCAGGTGCATTAGTTCGGGTTTATAGTTGTCGCTCCCGCCGTTGAACACCTCTATTATCAGTTGCGGCTGGTCGCCAAGGTTTACGTTGTCGAAAATCATTTCGTTAACGTTTACGCCTATGTTGCCCATTTTATATAAGTATTCCCCGTCGTACTCCGGCGCGTCGGTCGATACTACGCCTTTTAACGAAAGGTACACGGGGCGCGGGTCGGCATTAGTGTACACGGCCAGCTGTTTGTTGAAGTGCCCGAGCATGTCGGCGGTGTATGCCACGGATATTGTGCCTGTCTTTCCGGCTTTTATTGGCGATTTGGTCCATGTGGCTTCGGTGCAGCCGCACGAAGTCTCCACGTTGTTTATCACTAACGATTTGTTTCCGGAGTTGGTTACGGTAAATGTAGCCATGCGCTCCTTGTTCCAAAGCACGGTGCCGAGGTCGAGGCTCGTGGCGTCGAATCTGGCTTGCGGTTGGGCGGCTGCTCCGGTGGCCGCAAGCAGGAATATTGATAGGATAGTATGTTTGTTCATTGGAGGAAATGCATAATTTGCACAAAGGTAGTAAATTTTAATGTTCTTGCCTACGTGCGTTGTTAAGTTTTGGCGTTACGGGCGGTTTTTTATTGCAGTTTCGTGCCTCTCCGCCGGATGTTGTCGTACAGGTGGCGCGCCATGACTTATGCGTGCCGTATTGGCGAAGATTAACCATTGGAAATTCCACCTTTCACGAGGTGTGAAAAATGCGTTCCCCTGCAAATAAAAAATATGTGCCTTGTATTTCAAAATATGTCTGAGATATTTTAAAATAGGTCAGACATATTTTTGGCCGCTTGCCATGCGGGTTTCGCGATGTATCGAGTGGCTTTTGCTTTCATGCTTCGTTGCGGCGAAGATTAACCATCCGTGTTCTCATGTTTCGGCCATTTTCCGTGCCGTTTGCCTGAGCCTGTTTCTCATGCCGGCAGCAGGGCCGCAGGTTTGCCGTATTTTATTTATTTTTGCAGATATATGTGATGACAAAAAAACGCACGGTTAATATGAAGTTGATTTCATGGAATGTAAACGGCCTACGGGCTTGTGTGGGAAAAGGGTTCAAGGATGCCTTTTCGAAGTTGGACGCCGATTTTTTCTGCCTGCAGGAAACCAAACTGCAGGACGGCCAGATAGATATAGCTTTCGACGGATATGAGTCGTATTGGAACTATGCAGAGAAGAAAGGATATTCGGGCACGGCGGTATTCACGCGCCGCAAACCGCTTTCGGTAAGCTACGGATTGGGAATAAGCGAACACGACAGCGAAGGGCGGGTTATCACGTTGGAAACCGAGGCGTTTTATCTTGTAAACGTATATACTCCCAACTCGCAGGACGGTCTGGCGCGGCTCGACTACCGCATGACATGGGACGACGCTTTCCGCAACTACCTGCTCGAGCTTGCGCAAACCAAGCCCGTAGTGGTTTGCGGCGACATGAACGTGGCGCACAACGAGATAGATCTGAAGAATCCTTCGACAAACCGACGCAATGCCGGCTTTACCGACGAGGAACGCGGCAAGTTCACCCTGCTGCTCGAAAGCGGTTTTACCGATACGTTCCGGTTCTTTTATCCCGACCTTGCCGGGGCGTATTCCTGGTGGAGCTATCGTTTTCATGCGCGAGAGAAGAACGCAGGTTGGCGCATAGATTACTTCCTTGTCTCGGCAGGTTTGCGCGACAAGCTCGCGGGCGCGTCGATACACAATGAGATTTTCGGTTCTGACCATTGCCCGGTTGAACTGGAGCTTTCGCTTTAATGCTTGCTGGCGAAAAAACGGAAAACAATGGGATACGTATATAAAAGACTTGCTGCCGCGGGGCGCTTCGTGGCGTTGCTCATTGTAATATCGGCGTTTGGGGCGGCGATTCCCGTAATGGCCGCTCTGAAGTCCGGGAAAACTTATGTCATCTCGCCCGCAGGCGATAAGTCTAAGGCATTGTTCGTCATGAATTCCTCAATGGAAGACTACGCGCCCGTTGTGCTGTGGACAAATACCGATGTGCCGGCGCAACAGTGGCGTGCGGAGAAAAACGGCGACGGAACATTCTCGTTCAAGAACATATACACAGGCAAATACCTCGCTTACGGCGACAGCCTTGTGCAGCTCGCGGGCAACGAAAAGGCTCTAAGGTGGAAGCCTGAGCAAGTGGCCGGCGGGGACGACTTATATATAATGCGTCTTGAGGGGAGCGATACCTTCCTACTTGGTGCAGAGGAAAGCAACGACGGGGCACGCCCCCAAATATTGTACGACGTGGAACCGGGATTGTGGCTTTTGAAAGAGACCGAAGCCGCGGAATGCTTTACACCGGCCGTGCGCAACGAGATGACGGCCGCCTGGCTCGCCCATCACCTCAAAGAACGCGGCGAAAATACGATGTCGTTCGGCGACGGTGGCTGGTGGGGCGACGCGGAAATGTTCGAAACAATGCTCGACGCCTATGAAACGACCGGGAACAAGGAATACCTCGACGTTTTTACAAAGGTGTTCAACTATTTTTACGAGAACGTGGGCGACGACTGGCTCAAACTGGTTTACACCGACCTATACAAATGGGTGGGGCACGACTTCAACGACGATGTGATGTGGATGGTAATCGCTTCTGCGAGGGCATATCATCTTACCGGCTTAGACAAGTACCGCCGTCTCGCAAAAAAGAATTTCGACGCGGTGTACAAGCGCGCATATAACCGTTGGGGAATGTTGCGCTGGGCAATGAAGTCGGGACATCCCAACGGAACGAACTCCTGTATCCATGGCCCGGCCGAAGTGGCGGCCTGTTATATCGCCCGCAGCCTTGACAGCGGCGAAGAAAGAGAGAAATATTTCGGAATAGCGCGCGACCTTTACGAAAAACAACGCACATACCTTTTTGTAGAAAGCACAGGACAGGTGCTCGACTGCTTTACCTGGAACGATTCTACCGACAAACCGGAGAAATACAACCGTTGGGTGTCGACATACAACCAGGGAACAATGCTCGGCGCGGCAATAATGCTTTACAATCGCTATGGCGATGAAAAATACAAGCGTGACGCCGAGAAGATAGTGGCCTGCACGCGACGCGAGCTCTGTGATGAGAACGGAATTGTCAAAGTATGCCAGACCGTGGACGGAGATCTTTGCGGCTTCAAGGGAATACTAATGCGTTACCTGCGGCGGTACATAGTTGAAATGCGCCATCCGGAGCTTGCTTCCTGGATTGGGAAAAATGCTTTCCATGCTTTCAACAACCGCAACTCACGTGGAGTGACTTCGTCGGCATGGCTTACGAAATCGGCCGAGGACTGGATTTCGCCAACCGAAAAAGACAAGGACGGAAATTTGAAGAGTTTCTTAAACCAGCCGTTCGGAAATTCCACGGCCGTTTCTGCTGCCGCAAATTCGCTTCTCGATACGGCTTGCATTGCGAAGGACGCTTATTCGAAGACTTCAGCGGAGCATTTTGATTACTTGCGCGGAGCGTATTCCGGCCTGGATGAAGACCGTAAAGCGGCCATGTCGTTATGTGCCGGCAATGGTTCGTACTTGGGTTTCGCGAATGTCGATTTTGGCCGGTTGCCGGCAAAAACGGTAAGGATAAATGTTTCGGGAAACGGGGCGGACGGCGTAAAGATTGAGCTTCGCCTGGACGATTGCGACGGCAAGTTGGCGGGCATTATAGATGTGCCGGCCGGTGATAAGCTGAAAACTGTGAAAGCAAAGGTTTCTCCGATAACGGGAACGCACCGTGTGTATTTTGTGCTTCGTGCTTCGGAAGGTTTCAAGGGTACTGTGGACTTGGATTGGTTCGCTTTCACGGCCGATAAGTAGGACGGTCCGCCTTTTTGCCGTGTATGCGGGTAGTTTCCCGCAACGTTAATAATCAAGCCTGACATATATACTAATATGTCAGGCTTGATTTATGTTATGATGTAGAATTTAGTGCAGAGGTGGTAATGTTCGGGGCCGTGTTTCTATCCGAACAACTCGTTGAGCACCCGGGCCAGGCGGTAGCCGGCTTTTAGTATTTGTTTTTCGGCCAGCTCGATGTTGGCGTTCAGGTAGTCGGGCCCGAGTTCATCGTCGGGTTTTACTATGTCGTAAAGATAACGGCAGTCAACGGCCGTTTCGTGAAACCATTCGCGCGGTGTTCCGGCGGCAATCTTTGCTTTTTCTTCTTTGCTGCAACGGTCGAGCTGCTGTTGCCATTCGGTGTAATGCCAGCGATGTTTCTCATTGATTAGGCGTGAATCCCACAAGGCGTGGTACGTAGTCTTCTTTCCGAAAAACTTAACGTTGAACCAGATGTTCAAGCCTGTATAATCTACATGTACGGGGCAGTGCATGTCGCCCACGATGTGGATGATGTATTTAAGCCTTACGGCCACGGTGGAGTCGTCGAGGTTCTTATAGTTTTTCAACATCTCGATTGACTCTTCCAAGGCCGACACGGCGTCTCCCTTAGGACTTTTTACCGCGTCGGTGTAATAAAGGTTCTTGTCCACACGTGCCATGTGCCATACGGTAGTGTGCTTGTATGGCTGCGTGTCGCGGTAATAATCCATCCACGACGCGTAATATACAATGGAGTGGTTGCCGAGGTATTTCTCGATTGTTTTCTTGGCCTTTTTGTTAAGGTTGCACTCTGCTATGTAAGCCACTGCGTCGTGCCCTTCGTTGCCCCAGCCGTAGGCATTTTGAGAGAATAGCCCGACCAGCGCGATAGTGAGTAACAGAATCTTTTTCATTGTGTGTTTATTTTGTAGAAAGGTATGTTTTTGTTTACAAAGATATTGAATGACAGTAAAACGAACGAATGCAGGAAAGCGAAATATTTAATAAGTTTTAGGAAAGATAGTGTTAAGCCGAATGGCGGTTCGCTTGAACGGAGGCAGACAATAATTGCGGAAAAAACAGTAGCGCAAAAAGCGAAATTTTCCATAGAAAAAATGAAAACTGATTTTCAGCACGTAAACCCCACATGGGAGCAAATAAAAAATACAAGGCACATAATTCAAAATATGTCTGACATATTTTAAAATATCTCAGACATATTTTTCCGCCTCTGAAAACCCGTTTGAAATCCGGGGCAAAAAAGCGGACAAAAAAGACGGCCTGAAAAAGCCGTCTTCCATGTATGTTTCCCGGTGCGCTTTTGCTTGGCGCAAAAGGTGGGCTGTTTACATTATTTCGAGTGTGTACAAATACAACACTACGGCCGGGATGGCCAGCAGCGAGCTGTCGAAACGGTCGAGCACTCCGCCATGCCCGGGCAGGAAGCGGCCGCTGTCCTTTACCCCGAGGTTGCGCTTCAAAAGGCTTTCGACCAGGTCGCCCCACGTGCCGAACACCACTACCACCAGCGCCATGCCCACCCATTGTACAGGAGGCATGAACGTAAAGTAGCGCGACATTATAACGGCCGCTACAACGGTTACAAGGCCGCCGCCTATGCTTCCTATCCACGACTTGTGCGGGCTTACGGAGGGGAACAGTTTGAACGGCACGAAGCGTTGCAGCATGCTGCCGAAGCAGTATGCACCCATGTCGTTGGTCCAAAGGAATATCATCAGCCCGAGCGGCAGCGCGGGAATGTATGCCAGTCCCGACATGCCGTCAACGCCGCTTTGCATACGGAATGCCAGTACGTTCATCAGCGCGAACGGAAGGGCTATGTACAACTGCGAGGCAAAGGCGAAGGCCCAGTTTTCCAGCGAGCGCGGCGATCGCATGTAAAGCCCGCTAATGAGTAGGTACATAAGCGTTATGAGGTAGGGAATGAATATTGCCGCTCCCGACGCACCCGTGCAGAACGCCATCATTGCAAGGTACAGGTACAGGCCGGCGGCGGTGCTTATCAGTCTGTTGACTTGCAGTTCCCTCTTGTTGTTTACAAGCGTGCAGAACTCCCACACCGCAAGCGCCGTTATTATTCCGAAAAGGACTATAAAGGTCTTGGCGTCGTAAAGGATTGCTCCTACCATTACGGCCACGAAGAATATGCCTGAAATGGTGCGGGTTATCAGATTGTTCATTTCTTGTGTTATTGCTTTTCTGTGTTGTTGCCGTCGTTCTGTGAGGCCTTGTTCTCGTCGGCCGGCTTGTTTTCCCCGGTAGTGCTTGCAGCCTTTTCAGCCGGTTGCATTTCCGGTTCGTCCGCTGCCGCGTTTCCTTCGTTGGCGGGGACGTTTTCCTTATTGGCGTTTACAGCCTTTTCCTCTTCCTGTAATATCTCGTCTGCGCGGCTCAACCACGGGCGTTTTCCGAATATCTTCTCTACGTCTTCGGCAAAGATAACCTCGCGTTCTTCCAGCACTTTTGCCAGGGCTGCATGGCCTTCTTTGTGCTTGAGCAACAGGTTCTTGGCGCGCTCGTACTGACGGTTTACAAGGTTGCGAACTTCGGCGTCGATTGTTTCGGATGTCTTTTCGGAGTAAGGCTTGTTGAACTGGTATTCCTGGTTGTTGTAATAGCAGAGGTTATACAGTTTTTCGCTCATGCCAAGGTATGCCACCATACCGTATGCACGTTTCGTCACAGTCTCGAGGTCGTTGAGCGCTCCGGTAGATATGTGCCCCGAGAACAGTTCCTCTGCTGCACGTCCGCCCAATGTGGCGCATATTTCGTCTTCCATCTGCTCTTTTGTGGTAATGTTTCTTTCTTCGGGAAGATACCACGCAGCGCCTAACGCCTGTCCGCGCGGCACTATGGTTACTTTTACGAGCGGGCTGGCATATTGCAGGAACCATGATATGGTTGCGTGGCCGGCTTCGTGAAGTGCGATGGTATGTTTCTCGTCCTGCGTCATTACTTTGGTTTTCTTTTCCAGTCCTCCGATAATGCGGTCTACCGCCGAAAGGAAATCCTGCATTCCTACTGCCGGTTTGTCGTGGCGTGCGGCTATAAGTGCGGCCTCGTTGCAGACGTTTGCAATGTCGGCTCCCGAGAATCCGGGCGTTTGTCGCGCCATAAGGTCTACGTCAACGGTCTTGTCCATTTTTAGCGGCTTCATGTGCACGAGGAATATGGATTTGCGTTCGTTCAGGTCTGGAAGGTCTACGTGTATCTGCCGGTCGAATCGTCCTGCGCGCAACAATGCCTTGTCGAGAATGTCGACGCGGTTTGTTGCAGCCAGCACTATTACGCCCGAGTTCGTTCCGAAGCCGTCCATCTCGGTGAGCAGCTGGTTGAGTGTGTTTTCGCGCTCGTCGTTGCCGCCCATCGACGGGTTCTTTCCGCGGGCGCGGCCCACGGCGTCTATTTCGTCGATGAAAATGATTGAGGGTGCTTTTTCTTTTGCCTGGCGGAAAAGGTCGCGCACGCGGCTGGCGCCAACGCCTACGAACATTTCAACGAAGTCGCTGCCCGAAATAGAGAAGAAGGGCACGTCGGCCTCGCCTGCCACGGCTTTGGCGAGGAGGGTCTTGCCTGTTCCCGGAGGGCCTACGAGCAGTGCGCCTTTGGGAATCTTTCCGCCGAGGTCGGTGTACTTTTGCGGGTTTTTGAGGAACTCTACTATTTCCTGCACTTCGCGTTTTGCGCCTTCCTGGCCGGCTACGTCTTTGAACGTGATGTGCGTGCCTGAGCTTTTCTCGAACAGTTGCGCCTTGCTTTTGCCTACGCTGAAAACGCCTCCTCCGGCAGAGCCTCCGCCGCTCATCCTGCGCATGAAGAAGAGCCACAGGCCTACGAGCAGGATTATGGGAAGTATGTTTATAAGTATTGTCCAAAGCATTCCCGACTCTTGTACGTATGATACCTTGCCTTTGAAATGCCCGGCTTTTGTTTCTGCGTCAACGAAGTCTTCTACTTTGTCGACCGAGGGGTATTTTGTCGATACGGTGGGCGACTTTCCTGTTGTAGTGGTGCTTTGTTTGAAGACGTCGCGTATGTGTTTGCCGTCTACAAACATCACAACCGTGCCGTCGCCCTTGTTTACTTCGAGGCTTTTTGCGTAGCCTTTGGTTATGTATGTTTTGAATGTGGTATAGTCTACCTCTTTGTTTATGCTGTTACGCCCTTTGCCGGTGAAGAACAGCACGGCGAGCACACCTATTATTATTGCGTACACCCAGTTCAGGTTGAACTTGGGCATGTTCATTTGCGGTTTCTGTTCAGCCATGGTGTAGTGTTATTCGGAGTCGGGTATATGGGTTAGTTCTGCGTCGGCCCACAGGTGTTCAAGGTCGTAGAACTCTCTTTCCTGGGGCTGGAAGATGTGTACGAATATATCGCCGTAGTCCATGGCCACCCACAACGAGCTTTGAAGCCCTGATACGGTGTATGGCTTGACGCCGAGGTCTTTCAGCGCCTTTTCGCCGACGGACTGTGCTATCGCGCTTACCTGGTTGGCCGAGTTGCCCTGGCATATTACGAAATACCGGCATACGCGCGACTCTATTTTTTCCATGTCTACGATTACAATGTTGCTCCCTTTTTTCTCCTGGATTCCTTCGATAATGTTGTTTACCAGCTTTTTTGTTTCGTCCATATAATAAATGAAATTTCTGCGCAAAGTTATGAGTTTTTGTTGACATACTGCTTTCGGATTTCCTAAATGTTCTTTAATGTGAGCGTGCGGTTGTAAAATATCTGAAAGATTTCTTGCATTTTGCTTTGTTGTGTCGCAAAAAGTTTTTACTTTTGCAGCGTTTTAAGGACATAGCTTTACGTTATTGGGATATGGTGTAATGGTAACACAACAGATTCTGGTCCTGTTTTTCCTGGTTCGAGTCCGGGTATCCCAACAAACGATAGAACCGCGAATGAAATGCTGAATTTCGTCCGCGGTTTTTTGTTTTCTGCTGCGTGGGTGCAGATGTGCGGGCCGGGTGTGGCTCACGGGCGCGGGCATTCATGTGAGCCGGAAAGCGAGGTTGTCGTTTCGTTAACTTAAATGGCTTTCAGTGTTAAAAGGGTGAAAGGAAAGAGGACTTGCCAAGGTGTTGAAAATCAGCAGTTGCCTGTGGACAAAAAATATGTCCGACATATTTTAAAATAGGTCGGACATATTTTCGATTTTGTGCCTTGAATTTTCTTTTTTCAGGCATGTAGTTTTTGCGGTGTATTAACACCTGTTAATTTCCTGCGGAATATGGCGGGGAATAAGCGTTCAGCGGTCGAGTATGGCTGTGCGGCAGGCTTCCATAAGCCATTTGGGCGTGGAGGTGGCTCCGCAGATTCCTACCGATTGGGCTTCGTTGAACCATGTGTAGTCTATGTCGGCAGGTTGCTCTATCATGTGTGCCCTGGCGTTTACGTTGCGGCATGCAGAAAAGAGCATGCGTCCGTTAGAGCTTTTCCTGCCGCATACGAACAGTATTACGTCGTGGCGTGCGGCAAAGGCGCGTATGGCTGGAAGTCTGTTGGCCACCTGGCGGCATATTGTGTCGTGCCATTCGAAGGTGGCGGGAGGTTGAATGTGCGAGCCGATGTATTCCACTATGCGGCGGAAATCGTCGAGGGCGCGGGTGGTTTGCGAATACAGGCGTATGGGGCGGCGGAAGTCGAGCTTGCCTGCGTCTTCAATGTCTTCCACTACTATTGCGTTGCCGTCGGTCTGGCCTACGAGGCCGAGCACTTCGGCGTGTCCCCGTTTCCCGAATATTACAATCTGCTTGTCACCCGGAGTTTCGTATTCCAGGGCTATGCGCTTTTGTAGTTGCAGCACCACGGGGCAAGTGGCATCGATAATTTCGATGTTGTTGCTGCGGGCGGTGCGGTATGTGCTTGGCGGTTCGCCGTGAGCCCTGAGCAGGACGCGTGCGCCGACCAGTTTGCCGAATTCCTCGTGGTTTATCGTGCGAAGCCCCATCTTTCCAAGGCGTTCGCATTCCCTTCCGTTGTGTACGATGTCGCCCAGACAGCATAGCGGCTGCGGAGAGGCGAGTTTCTCTTCGGCCAGTTTTATTGCCCGCGTAACCCCGAAGCAATATCCCGAGCCTTCGTCTATTTCAACCTGTATGTTCATGTGTTACGGCTTTTTAACATCCTGCGGCTTTGCGGTATTGTTCCATCAGCCACTCGTCCTGTTGCTTCAGGGTCATGAATGAGTTGTCGAGCACCACGGCATCGGGGGCTTGCGTTAGCGGGGATACCTCGCGGTGTGTGTCGATATAATCGCGTTGTTTCACATTCTCGATTATTTCCTCGTATGAAGTGCGTTCGCCCTTTGCCTGTAGTTCGTCATACCGCCTGCGTGCTCTTACCTCGGCCGATGCGGTTACGAATATCTTGAGTTCCGCGTCGGGGAATACCGTAGTTCCTATGTCGCGCCCGTCCATGACGATACCTTTCTTTTCGCCGAGGCTGCGCTGCTGCGCGGTAAGGAACGTGCGTATGAACGGAAGGGCCGCTATTGCGCTTACGTGCGAGGAAACTTCAAGGGTGCGTATCCTGCGCTCCACGTCTTTGCCGTTAAGCTCGGTTATGTTAGAGCCTGTTTCCTTGTCGGTGGAGAATGTTATTTTTATTTCATTCAAGCGTTTTTCAAGGCCGGGCGCGTCTACGTCGCTGCCGGTTATGATACCGTTTTCGAGCGCGAACAATGTTACGGCACGGTACATGGCCCCGCTGTCGATGTAAGTGTAACCTATTTTTCTTGCAAGAGTCTTTGCCATTGTGCTTTTACCGCACGACGAATAGCCGTCGATGGCAACAATAATCTTTTTCATAATAAAAGTTTTTGCAATAAGGCATTGTGTGAATGCCTTGCGCCGCCGCAGCTTTCGTCTTTGCGGCCGCAAGGCAGGTCTATTTTATTCCGTATGATAAGTTTACGAGGATAGAGGAGGCTGCCACGTGGTATTTCGAGTATGCCACGCCAAGTTTGAAGCGTGATAGTTTAAGTCCTCCGCCGAACGACCAGCCGGCTCCCTTTCCCGAACCGGCAGCCTTGAGTTCGTATGCGCGGCGTGCGTTGTAGCCAGCCGAAAGGTACAGGAATTTGGTGGGAATAACGTCTACACCGATTACGAAATGGTTGAACAGGATTCTTCCGAAGGAGCATTCCTTGCCGCTCTCGTTGAAATAATATTTTGAACTCCACCTCGTGAGGTCGGTGAGCGTAAGCGATAACCTTACCGGGGCGTGGGCCATGCTTTGTGTGAAGCCGACGTCGAGGTCGAACGGGAGGTGCTCCGTTCGGTCGTCAAAGCGCTTTAACTGCGCACCTACGTTACGCATTGTTATGGAGGCCGAGAAGTCGTTCTCCTCGTCAAAATAATTCAGACCCAAGTCGAAGGCTATCGCGAACGATGAATACTCTGCGTATTTCGAGAAGATGAACCTTGCAGTGGCTCCGCCTACCCACCGTTCCGAAAGGCTGTAGCTGTATTGCCCGGCCAGGCTGAAATCTTTTGCCGAGAGGTCGCCTGTCACGTTCCCGTTTTCGTCGGTTTCGTCCATGCTGCCGTAATTGAGGTATTGTGCGTTTATTCCCAGCGTGTGACGGTCTCCTATGGCTTTGACGAATGCGGCCGACGCAACGAGCGAGCCTTTCATGTACGACATGTAGTTCAGGTTTATCGTCTTGTCGCTAACCGAAGCGAGCATGGCCGGGTTGTTGAACGCCAGAGTGGCGTCGTCATCTATTAGCGATATGTTTATTCCGCCCAGGGCTGCGGCGTGGGCCGAAGCCGGGAGCTTCAGAAAATTAAACGAAGATGATTTCTCCTGGGCCAGCGATGTGACAACCTGGAGCATGGCTGCAAAGAAGAGTGCGAGTTTTCTCATCTAATCTCCACTTTTTGGGAACAAAGGTACATTTTTTCGATTATCTGACTTAATTTTGCACATACAAACAACATTGCGTTTCCGCAAGTTGGATAAAACGCTATGATTTCAGAACGTGCCGAAAGTAAATTTATTATCCAAGGATTGGTGTAATCTGGTTTTCGAAAACCGGAACAAAGAATACGGCGCATACGTCCTTAGGCGCGACGGAGGCGCAATGCTTACACGTGCCTTGGTGATAGTTCTGGTAGTGTTTGTGTTTGTTGCCGTGTTGCCTTTGGTTTTGTTCAAGTGGCAGGTTGACTTGGCGCGCAAGGAGGCTATGAATACCATAGCCAACCTTTCTAAATTGGAGCCGCCCAAAGTAAAGCGAATGCACGAGCTGAAAGCCGTCGACATAACCCAAAAGATGATGGCCAAGCGTGTGAAAAATTCCATTAAGTTCGTTCCCGAGATTTCCGAAGACGAGAATGCCGAGTCGCAGCTGCTGCTCGGCGTTGACGAGGTGGGAAAATCAGACGATACCAAGGCTTTGGTCGATGTGCCCGACAGTCTTCTTACGAACGATTCCGCGCTTGCCGGCCCCATGGCGTCGGACGCATATCCTTCCCCGGTAGAGGTTGTTGAACAAATGCCGCAGTTCCCGGGCGGATTGGCCGCTTTGATGAAATGGCTCGACAAAAACGTGGTTTATCCGCCGATATGCGTGCGCAACAAGGTAGAGGGCAGAGTGGAAGTATCGTTTTACGTGTCGAAGGAAGGCAAGGTGATAGAGCCTTCGGTTACGAAAAAGGTGCACCCTTTGCTCGACCGCGAGGCCATGCTTACGGTAATGAAAATGCCCAAGTGGGTGCCCGGGCGGGTTAAAGGCAAGGTAAGTATAGTAAGGGTTACAATACCCATTGAATTCTCTTGTAACTGAGCAGACCGCATTTGGCGGCTATTAATATATGCATAATACTTTAACGATTTGATGTAATGTACACTTCCGAAGATTTGATAAAAATAGTGAACCGTTCGCTGTCGGAAATAAGCTATCCCGACAAGCCGGAAAACCTTTACGAACCCATACGCTACGTAATGTCTCTGGGCGGCAAGCGAATTCGTCCCGTTATGTTGCTGCTTGTATATAATATGTACGGCAAGGACATCGACGAGGCGCTGAAAGTGGCCATGGCTTTGGAGATATACCATAATTACACGCTGCTTCACGACGACCTCATGGACAATGCCGACATGAGGCGGGGTCATGCCACGGTGCACAAGCGCTGGAACACCAACACGGCGATACTTTCGGGCGATACAATGCTCGTGCTTGCATACAAATACCTTATATCGACCAAGACGGATTGTGTTGACGAACTTGCGCGTATCTTCACGCAGACGGCCATCGAGATAGGCGAGGGACAGCAATACGACATGAATTTCGAGAACCGCCTTGACGTTACCGCGGCCGAGTATCTCGAGATGATACGCCTTAAAACGTCGGTGCTTATAGCAGGAGCGGCAAAAATGGGCGCAATAATCGGCGGCGCCCCGCGCGAGGATGCCGAAAGCCTTTACAAGTTCGGCGAAATGATAGGCATGGCTTTCCAGCTGCAGGACGATTACCTTGACGTATATGGCGACCCGGCTGTGTTCGGCAAGAAAATAGGAGGCGACATACTTTGCAACAAGAAAACATATCTGCTGATTAAAGCCCTGTCGAACGCCGACGGACCTACACGCGAGGAACTGTTGCAATGGCTTACCGCAAAGCAGTTCGACCCTGCCGAAAAGATACGCGCTGTTACCGATATTTATAACCGCTTGGGCGTGGCCGATGACGTGATGGCCTTGATTGACAAGTACTTCGAAAGAAGCAAAGGCCTGTTCGACGAAGTTTCGCTACCGTATGACAGGAAACGCGAAGTGTGGCGTTTTGTTTCATCGCTCATAGGGCGTAAAAGCTGACCACCGTGCTGTTTATCGACACTCACGCACACATCGACGGCAGCGAGTTCGACGCCGACCGCGACGAAGTCATGGCACGCGCACGCGAAGCCGGAGTATGCAAAATCCTTGTGCCCTCAATCGATTTGTCTAACGTCGATACTGTTCTTGACGTGTGCGGGCGTTATCCCGGATACGCCTATCCCATGATAGGGCTTCACCCCGAGGAAGTCAATGCAGGGTGGGAGAATGTTCTCGACGCAATGCACAGAACGCTGCTCTCACTGCCGGGGAGCTTTGTGGCAATAGGCGAAGTGGGACTGGATTATTATTGGAGCCGCGAGTTCGAAAACGAACAGCTTGCCGCTTTCGAGCGGCAGGTGCAGTGGTCTGTCGAAACCCGGCTGCCCCTTATGATTCATTGCCGCAAGGCACAGAACGAAATGGTGCACATCCTGCGCAGGTACAAGGCACAACTGCCCGGCGGCGTGTTCCATTGCTTCACCGGGAACGAAAAAGAGGCCGCCGAACTTCTCTCTTTCGATAATTTCTTGCTCGGAATCGGTGGTGTGCTCACGTTTAAAAAATCGCATTTGCCCGAAGTGTTGCGTACAATCCCAATCGACCGCATTGTTCTCGAAACCGACGCACCCTACATGGCCCCTGTTCCCATGCGCGGCAAACGAAACGAAAGCTCATTCCTTACATACGTAATAGAACGTGCGGCAGAATGCTATGGCGTTACACCGGAACGAGTGGCTGAAGCCACGAACGCTAATGCCGCCAAGATTTTCCCCCGCTGCTTTGAATAAACAAGAACCTCTTCCCGGCGGGAATGAATAAATATTACTGTGCCGGAAAAACGGGGTCGGACTTTTTTGAAAAAGCAAGGGAGAAAATTAAAAATACAAGGCACTAATTTCAAAATATGTCAGACATATTTTTTGCCAAAAAAGGAAGCCTGGTTTTCAATTAGTTACAAAGGCCCGTTTTTCGCCCCGTTTTGAATAAAATCCGGTAACGTTCCGCATGATTATGCAACACAAAACTTGCCGTATTGTACTCTGGCTGATATTAAAGCCACAAGAACGGCGAAGTCTCCAAGTCCCTGTCCCCGCACCACAATGTCTGGATTGCTTTCATTGGCTGAATTTACTGTGCGTTTTACTGCTGTTATTGCTCTTCGGGCAATAGCAACTTACCCGAATTATTAATGTTCACTATCTTAAAGTTGGCTTTGTCCTGCGATACCTTTACAGGAATTTTTTTAATCTCCTTGTCGTACCAAGGCCATTGGTAAGAAACCTCGTACCAGTGACTCCCTAAAGGGATTACTTTCAACGTTGGAATCGTCAGGTATGTTAAGTTATTCGCTGCCAATATGGGGTCGTACAAATCATTTTGCTGAACTTGTTTCACCCTCTTGAATAATTTACGGGAGAAAGCGGCCTTGCAAATATTATCGCACATTTGGATGCCATAGCATGCGGCATTCAAGTAAGCGGCATAAAAGCCGTAAAGAAACAATGCCGGCTCCTTAAGTGAATCGGGCAGACTTTCGTCAACATGTCCGGGAGCTTCTTCTTGCGTAGGCCGGAGCTGCGCCTTTACCTCGCGGGTATTTGTTACCGCAAGGGCAAACACTACTGCCATTAATAAAAGATGTTTTTTCATAAACCTATCAGTTTTCACGGTTTCTCGGGCAAAAGAGGCCCGGCGCTTTCTCTAATGTTCACTATCTCAAAGTGTGCTTTGTTCTGCACTACCTTAAAGGGTATCTTATGTATGCCTTTGTCATTCCAAGGCCACTGGTACGAGACTTCGTACCAGTGGTTTCCCATAGGGACGACTTTCAAAGTCGGAATTGTCAAGTAAGTGCAGTTGTTAGTGCCCGTTATGGGGTCGTACAAATCATTTTGCTGCACTTGTTTCACCTTTCTGAACAATTTCGGCGAGAAAGCGGCCTTGCAAATATTATCGCACATCTGGTCGCCATAGCAAAGCGCGTGCATGTATGCTGCGTAAAAGCCATAAAGGAACAGTGCTGGAGCTTTTACCGAATCGGGCAGGGTCTCATCCACATGCCCGGGAGCTTCGTCCTGTGCCTGCGCCTTTACCTCGCGGGTATTTATCACCGCAAGCGTAAAGGCCAATACTATTAATATAAGATGTTTCTTCATAAATCTATTCAGTTTTCACAGTTTTTCGGGTAAAAGAGGCCCGGCTTTTTCTCTAATATTCACTATCACAAAACGGTCTTTATCTTGCACTACCTTTACCGGTATTTTTATAACCTCCCTGTCATTCCAAGGCCACTGGTACGAAGCTTCGTACCAGCCGTCTTTCAATGGAACTACTTTCACAGTCGGGATTGTAAGATATGAAATGTTGTTGGCTTGCAAAATGATGTCGTAATCCCATTTTTCCTTATACATTTTCCACATCTTTTTAGACAATGCCGCTTTCAGAAAATCGTCGCGCTGTTCGTCACAATAACATGTTATGTTCAGATAAGCCGAGTAAAAGCCGTAAAGAAACAAAGCCGGGGCTTTTAGCGAATCGGGCAGGCTTTCGTCAACATGCCCTGGAGCTTCTTCCTGATTAGGTATAAACTGCGCTCTTGCCTCGCTAACATCAAATGCCACAAAAGCAAGCATTATTGCAACCAAAATAAAACAACGTTTCATAATCATTTTCGATTTGAGTGATGATACAATTTGAACACTGTTCCCGGCTTTCTGAATACAGAACCGCCGCACATGCCCGCGGCTTGAGGTCTGAATTATCATGCTTCGTGTCCGAACATTGCTGCGTGTCCGTAATAGTTCCTTCAACTGCGTCAATCGCGATAACGTCTCGGGATTTTATTATATAGTGCATCATATATTATTGTCAATAATCCTACTCTCAGGAGGAAACTTACGCCCATATCTTTGGCTGGACTCGGTCGGCCTCCCGTTGCTTTGCCAACTCCATCGTTTTCTTATGACTGTTTCATGGTCGTTTTGTTTTTCTTAGCCGCTAATATCCTGCTTGTACAGATTGATTTTGTAAGATATATCGCAAATATATTAAAACCGAATTTTAAAAACAATCTTTTTATTATAATTTTTGGATTATGTTTTGCAATTATTTTGTTTGCATGGAGAGCAGCAAGACCGCCCGGTGTTTTTACGCAATGGTGGTGAAAATTAAAAACCCTGACAGGGTTGCGATGAATAAATATTACTACGCGGGAAAAACGGGGTAGGACTTTTTTGAAAAAGCAAGGGAGAAAATTAAAAATACAAGGCACTAATTTCAAAATATGTCAGACATATTTTTTGCCAAAAAAGGAAGCCTGTGTTTCAATCAGTTACAAAGGCCCGTTTTTCGCCCGGCTTTGAATAAAATCCGGTAGCGTTCTGCATGATTATACGTCGCCGGTATTCCCCGAACGTGCGTAAAAACAAAACAACGCGGGAGGGCTGTGACAGTTCCCGCGTTGCCTGTAATATTGGTTGATAATGTTTGCCGCTGCTTACCGTCAGATAGGAAACCACACGAAAACTGCTGCGTCCCACACGGCGTGCGATACGATGAGCACAGGCAGGCGTTGCGGGAACAGGCGGTAGAGTCCTCCCCAGACTATGCCGGCCACCAATGCCGCCATTATGAGCATGAAATTGCAGGAGGCCGCGTGTACAAGTGCGTAAACCGCAGTGGTTATGACGAACCCGGCATTCGGATTCCAGCGGTGCGAGATGGTGCGCTGCACGTAGCCGCGCCAGAATATTTCTTCGGCGGGCCCTGTTACCAACAGCAGCAATAGTGTGAGGAACAGCGGGTTCGTGCTTTCTTTAAGGCCGTAAATCATGTCGACCTGCGGGCGCGCGAAGTCGAACAGCCACGCCGCCACCTTGTCGCCCGTCCAGAACACTCCCCACAGCGCGGCTGCCAGGGCTATGCCCAGTAGCAGGCTTTGAGGATTCCAGGCGGATTCTTTCAACCAGCTGCGGTCGAACAGGCAGGCCAGCACTGCAAGCGTGAGCGCCGAGCCGGCCATCATCTCCCAGAAGTTTATCAGCGGCATGGTCTGTGGCGAGAACATCACTGCCCACAGCACTGCGGCCACTACCAGGGTGAAACACAGCTTTTTCATGACAGCGCTCCTGCTAAAGCGAACGATGTGGCGAGGAGAAGGCTGAACATAAGTTGCAGCTTGGCCGTAAGCTCGTCCAGGCGGGATATGCTTCCTGTGCCGCTACCGTTGTAGTGAGCCATAATGCGTACATTTCCGGCGGCAGGTATGAGGGTTACGAGCACCAGCAGCGTCCACCACGGGAATATGCCTGCCGCAGCGCACCCGGCTATCCATACGAACGGAACTGTAATTTCCAGGCAGTAAACCACCACCGAAGCCTGCACGCCTATGGTCATTGCCAGGGTGTTGATGTTGGCGCGCACGTCGGTACGTATGTCGCGCGTGTTGTTGGCATGCAGTATGGCAACGGTTATAAGTCCCACGGGTATGCCGGCCCACATTGTGCTCCAGTCCACTGTTCCCGTGGCTACGTAGGCCGTGCCCAGCATGGGCAGGAGGGCATAGGCCATGAAGATAACCACGTCGCCCAGCGCGCGGTATTTAAGCGTGGGGTAGAGCAGTGTGCACGCCGCTCCGCCTATACCTATATATAATAGAGGTAGGCCCGTGCGCAGGAGCAGGCATACGCCTCCCGCCACGGCTACTACAAGCAGCGAAAGCGACAGCCGCAGTATTTCCTGCGGGTTGAACATCCCGTCTGTGAGGGTGCGGACGCCGTATGTGTCCTTGCGGTCGACACTTCGCTCGTAGTCAAAGTAATCGCTCCATGTATTGCCCGCGGCATGGAATACTATGATGTTGAGCAAAGCCCATACACCGTTAAGCCAGTTTATTTCGTGCCCGGCCCAGTAAAGGTAAGCCAGCGTTACCGCCACGGGCATTGTCGAGGCGGGGAACGACCACGGGCGCACGGCCACTATCCATTCTTTCAGTGTGTGTTTTTTCATTTTTAGCGTCGATTTTAATTTTTCGGCACAAAAGTACGAAATATATGGCACGATAAAGAAGCGTTTTGCATAAAAGATGTAAGGCTATTCTTCGCGTGGTTATTTAACCCAAAACGGCCATCAGGTAATTAAGTAGTAACGTCGAGTGCGGTTCCTTCGCCAACTTACGCACTTCTGCCGTCATCTGTCTTCCCGCCCGGC
>ERZ791923.356-NODE-356-length-71739-cov-10.770018_pt1 | contig 71739 bp, 122 predicted proteins | sample MGYA00510133_ERZ791923 | MGnify/ENA primary metagenome ERZ791923 (study PRJEB30046, sample SAMN00792106) | human gut metagenome | study: EMG produced TPA metagenomics assembly of the A metagenome-wide association study of gut microbiota in type 2... | reverse complement strand
AAATCTAAAAAATAAAAAAATAAAAATTTATGAAAAAAGTCTTGACAGTTTATAATCATTGTGATAATATAAAGATGGTAAATGAATTACCAATAAAAAAACCGAACACATTTTATTAAACAAAGGAGATATTATTATGTTAGCAAATGTAACACTTAACGAAGCAAAAAGAGGCATTGAAATCAAGTTTGATTGTAAACCGGAATTTGCAATTATCACTGCATTAAAAGAAAATGGTTTCCGTTGGAGTGGCAAACAAAAACTTTGGTACGCAAAACAAAATGATGAAAGATTGTCTTTTGCAGAAACAATCGGAACTGTTTCAGGCACTATGAACTGTAACGAAAATAACAATTACAATTTATGGAATATGACCAAAACAGATGGCATTGAAGATAATTATGCTAAAACAAAATTACATAGTGAAAAGGAAATCGCAAAGATTATCCGAAATCACATTAAATCAAGATTTCCTATGTGCAAGTGGTCTGTAACAAGTGGAAGATTAAATATTAGTGTTCGCCTATTATCTTCACCATTTGCTAAAGAAAGTGATGAATTAAAGGCTATTAAAAAATATGTTTTAGCCTTTGTTGAAAGCTATAACTATAATAACAGTGATTTGATGTCAGATTATTTTGATGTCAACTTTTACGGAACTTATTCAATTCCTTGTTGGGATTATGAGCAAAGGGAAGCAACAGACGAAGAAATCAAAATTTCAGAAATGTTTGCTGAAAACAAGGCTGAATATGACAAGGCTGAAGAACTCCGTGAACAAAAAGAATATGAAGAATTTCTCAAACAAGAAGAAATTAAGAAAATGGAATGCGAAAAAAGAGAAGCTAAAAGAAAAGCTGATGAACAAATGGTTGAAAGCAACCACACAATCAAGAATGTTGATTACACAATTAAAAATATGTTATTAAAGGCTAATAAGGATGACAACCTTGATAATACAGAATATTATGACGAGAAACCTACACGAAATACTTGTAAGGTGTCACGAGAGGTTCATTTTTCTCCGGATGTATATGAAGTATTTGAACGTACTTTACTTTCTGATTATTCATTTCTTGATGGTATGGGAGGCAGTTATACTGATGACAAGCGTATTCAATCAATGACTGATTATAACGCAATGCCAGAAACTGAAAGAAAAACAGTAGAATGGTGTAGCAACGAATGTGTTGCTATTTTCTCTGGTGATGAATTAAAACTGGTGATTGACCCACAGGGTTATAGTTATGCCAGATATGTTTATGTTATGGATAGTGAAAGTGAAAAGGTTGATAACTACCATACAGATTACGGCATTAGCGAAGAAGAATTTGAAAACAATACAGAACTTGCTGAACAAATTGAAGAAGTAAGTGCTGATATTATTATTAATAATGATATTCATAACACTTGGAATGGCGAAGATTTCATATCATATAAGGATATGATGAAAGAGTGGATTTATAATAATGATTTCAAATTTAATGTTGGTGTTGTTAGAGCTATTAAGATTGAGGAATTGAAAATTGCAATGTATAAACTATTAACTGAAGTTGATAGTGTAGCAGAACAATTTGCAAGAACTGATATTAAAGCCGGACAGAAATTAACAATCGTTCAGATTAATGATTTCGGTTGTTTGAGTGTATCAAGAGTTACATTTGAAGATTATATTGTTGACAAGTATGCACAATATGACAATGCGGTTAGATTAACCGTAAAACCCGAAAACAAAAGAAAGTTATATTACAAGTGGTTATATAGAGATGTGCTTGTATATGATGGTTGGCTAACACTACCGAAAGAAGTCTTATATGATGTATATGCTAGTGATGGTATGGTTTATGGGGTTTCCAAAATGTTATCTTGTGACAGTGGACAATATGATAAGGTTCTTGAGTATTTTGCAAATCAGGGAATTAAACCTCTTGTGAATACTTATAAGCCACAATTCTAACTAAGGATAAATTTAATAATGGTTCAAAAGGGTTTCAAAAGAAACCCTTGAGAGCCAAATAATAAGGTGGATTAATATGCAAAGAGTAGTTAAATATTATATTGATGATGTAAAACAAATGATTCAAGATTATGGATGGTCAAAAGAAGAAGTTCTTGGGTTAGAACTAGATTATAGTTTCAAAGTTATTTTTACTTTAATTGGTGAAGATAACCAAGTGGATAAATATAAATTAACAGACTATGAAGGAAATAAAATTCCATTATCGTCCATCAATGGTTATGAAAGAGGTTTGTTGATGAATTGTTATTCACATTTTGAAAAAGGAAAAGAAAATTTGAAAGGTGTAGTCAAAATAGAGGAAAGTGAAAGGTAAAATTATGATTGAACAAGTATCGGAAGAAATGATGAATCTTTATTCGCAAAATTCAAAGTTGAATATTAATCGAAAGGATATTCCTATTGGTTCAGTAATTTATTATATTCATAAAACCGGTTGGAAATGGGAAGTTCGTTTTGGAACAGTTGAAGAACATTATACAAGCGAAATAGATATTCAACTGTATGATATTAAAGATACAAGACTTATCAATGGTGTACCTGCAAAAGAGTTTAAAACACCAACAAGATGGGAAAAGTTGCCAAAAGGTTGGGGTTGTGAAACAAGATTTTATGAATTAAAAATTGCTGATTTACCTCCGATTGCCAAGACATTAAATTTAAACAATCCGGACGATATTTTAACAGCAATCAAAGAAGGAATATTTGTCAAGGTTCAGAATAAAGATTACTGCAAATTTGAAGTTGATATTGATTCTCATCAAGGATGGAGAATTATTCGCAGATACCCTAGCGATGAACATCATCCAACACATATAAGCCTTCGCCCTTATGAGTGTTTTAAAACTTATGAAGCTGCTCAAAAAATCATTGATACTCATATGAAAGAATTAGAAAGACAGGCTAATTTAACAGACCTTGAATGGTCTATTGAACAAATTGATAATAACATTGGTCGTTTCTCTAAACTTTATAATTTAACGCAGGAAGAGAAAGAAAGATTAAGAAATAGAATAATGGAAATTGATAATCTTGAAGATGTTGAAACGAGAATAACGTCTAGTGGTTTCCAGTGGAAATATTGGAAAAAAGCAAGATGGATGACAGTTGATTTTTAGATAAGGAGAATTTAAAATGTCAAAGTTTAATAATAATTATGAAGAATTTATTCAAAAGGTTGTTGAGGCTGAAACATCAGCTCTTAACTCAGAAAAAGGTCAAAAGATTTTGCAAAAACTTTATGATGAAGTAAGGCAGGAAAATCCGAATTTAACACCGGAAGAATGGAGTGCAACCAAAAAGCAATTTTTAGTTGTGATTTTCAAAGAAATTTTAAAAGAAAATCCAAACTTTACATCGCAGTTCATTGGACTTGTTAAAGAAGAAATTACAAAGGAGAAGAAAGATGAGAATTAAAGAAATCATTTCACAGCATCGCAGGGATTTTGAGGCTATATTTGAGTGTGAACACTGCGGATATACCGAAACAAAAGGCGGATATGATGATGCAAACTATCATCAGAATGTTATACCTAAAATGAAATGTTCTAAATGTGGCAAGGTTGCAGGTGAAAATTATAGACCTTTGACAACGAAATATCCGGAAGGTATGCAAGTATAATGGAGGAAAATCAAATGAAGAGGCATAAGAAAAATGAGGAAGTATGAAACAGTTTATAGTTTTAATGTGCTTGATGAAGTTGCAAACGGTGAAAGAATTTTATTGATTGACAGAGCAACAGAAAGTATTAACAGTTTAGACGAAATAAGTACAAGAGATTTAGCAATTGCAATAAAAGCTGAAAACAAAGATAACAGATATGAGTTTTACAAAGAAGTGGAAATAAATGAGAATCTATTTAAAAATATTGGAGGAAAATTAAATGAAGATTAAAGCAGGTCAAGAGGAAAATTATAAGAGGTATGTTGAATTAAATAGTCAAGACCCTTATTCTAAAGCAACAGTGGAATATGCTGAATGTTGGGCGAATTTAATGGAAGAAAAAATTAATTCTGGTTCAAAGGTTATTGACATTGCAACAAGAACATCTCAAGAAGCAGATACGGAAGGCATTACTGGTTTTATGTTTGGCTGTGCTGCACGAGCTTTGCTTTCATTTTGGGAGTATGGCGATAAATTAAAAGAATGGTGTGATAAATATTTTTAAGGAGAGTTATTATGGAAAAACAAGTTGATGAAAGTAAAATGTCACCGCAGGAATATTTTAATATTATCAAAAAGAGAAAACATACTATCACAAATGAACAGTTACAAAAGGTGTATGATAATTGTCTTGAGTTGTTGAATAAGTACAAAATAACAGGGCAAACAACGGGAATGGATAAATTGTTATTTCATTTAAAATGTATTGAAAAAGAACAAGAAATTGTATCAATGGGAATTAACACTTTTATTTATCGAGATGATATTGAATTTTATATTGATGAGGTAGCCTCTGATGTGGTTAAAATCATTGATATAGAAAGTTATGAAAGAGAAATTCCGGACGATATTGTAAAAATTATTTCACAAGTCAAAGATAAATTTGACCAACTGTATATAGTTTTTACGGACTATACTGGAAAAGTTGAAAGAAAAGTTCAAAAAGAAAGAAGAAGAAAAGACCCTATTCTATTTGGAACATTTCAGGATGCTGAAAGTAGGAGTGTTATTGACCGTTTTTATTATCTTGGTGATTGGATAGATGATTATTGTGATTTAACACTTGATAAAATGGTTAATGAATTAGACCGTGTAGGGAAAAGAAATGTTACTCATACAATTAGTACACCTAAAGATATTAAAGAGTTAGAGAAGCAACTAAATTCAATACACAGAGTTGGCTCAAAATTCCGTGTTAAGGAAAGAAATAGAAAGTTACCTTGGTGGAAAAGATTGTTTAAAAGGAAATCTAAATGAAGTCTAATATTGATTTAACTGAAAATGAGATTTTTAGTAGAAAAAGACCCAGCGTTGGCCTGTATAGTATTAGAAGTCTTTTTAAAACAAAAGAACATCATTTTGATTGGGATTTACCCGAAATGGATAAATTAAATAGCGATGAAGATGATGTGGTAAAGGAAATTATTTTGACGGGTAATAAAACAAGCAGAAAAGCAAAAATGCTTTTTACGCCACAAAATATGCAAAATTATTGCCATTGTTGTGGAAGATTATTGTCAAAATATCAATGGGTTGAAAGTTCTGAGTTGTGCAAAAAATGTATGTCATATTATGCAAAAAAGTATGGGAATAAAGTTCCTTGGCGAAATAAAATATAATCGTCAGAATCAACAAATATCAATCCACTTCTTTGGCAAAAATTTTATGAAAAAAGTCTTGACGGTTTATGACTGTTGTGATAATATAAAGATGGTAAATGAATTACCAATTATAATGTAAAGGAGAAATTGATATGAGTGCCAATACAATTAAAGTTATGCCTTTATTCCAAAATGATTCTGAAGTTATTGAATTTCCAAAAAGGACAATGGAAAATACCCCAAAGCTGAAGAAAGATGGAACACCTAAAAAGATTGTTTCCAACAAGAAAAAAGGCAGAAAATCGGAAGTGTTTGCTATTGAAATACCACATTTGAAGGCAATAACTAATTACTTTAAAGAGAATGAAATGTGGCAGCATTACTTAATTTTTGTGTTATCCTGTAATATGGCACGAAGAGTAGGTGATACTTTGGCTTTAACTTGGGAATATATTTATAACCCATCAACAGGAAATATGAGAGATGACCTGCTTGAAATTGTAGAAGATAAAACTGACAAGTTGGCAAATCCTCATATCAATTCAGCTTGTAAAAAAGCAATAGATTTATACATTCAAAAAACTGGAATTGAACCTAGTGATAATGGATATAAAAACCCTATATTTATCCAGACAAGTGGTAATTATTATGGTAGAGTTTTAACCTATGATGGTTACAGAAAAGGTTTAAAAAAGGCTGCCAATCAAATTGGCATTGAATACAACATCGGAACACACAGTCCGAGAAAAACATTTGGTATGATAAGTAGAATGTTGCATCCAAATGATTATGATAGTATGGAACTTCTTCAAACTATTTATAATCATTCCGATACAAAAACAACTAAACATTATATTGGCTTGACTAGAAAAAAAGTTACAACTTATTATAATGATATGGGTTCATTTTTTGATGAATATGTTACAGGTGATAAGCAGTACAAAGATATTGCAGAAAAGCCGGTAATAAGCATTGAAACAAATGACCTAAGAGATATTATAAAAACTGCCTATATGAGCGGTGTAGAAAATTCTAATAATTCCAACACAGTAGAACATATTGAGGCAATTAATCAAATACTTCAAATGATTGAAAACTTAGCAAAATAAAATTTAAAAATGTTACGAAAAAATTCGTAAAAGTTATTGACAACGATAACGCCTTATGATATACTTATTATAGTAAAAAATTACATATTGGGCTGAAGGAGGAAATAAAAGTGTAGTAGCCCATAAAACTACATATGACATAATTCAGCCCTCTTATTAAATATTAAAATTGTAAGGTGGTATGAAGTATGCCAAGTTGTGTAAAAGTTAATACTCGTCCTCGTCGTGGCGAAATCTGGATGTGCCACCTTAATTCAAAAGATGGTAGTGTTCAGAATGGATATAGACCCGTTCTTATCTTATCCAATAACAAAAATAATACATATAGCACTACACTCAATGTTGTGCCTATAACTTCTAAAATGAATAAAAGAAAGTTACCGGTTCACATTGAGCTAAGAAACTATTGGGAATATGGATTAAAAGTACCAAGTACACTTATGTTTGAACAAATAACAACTATCAATAGTGAACATTTATCAAAATGTATTGGTAGGGTTACAGATAAGGAAACATTGTGCAATATCAGTAATGCTATTGCAATTCAACTTTCTTTATCAGTTGGTGCATAAAATTTATTGAAAAAAGTCTTGACCTAATTTTACCGTAGTGTTATAATCATTATAATGTTATTTGTTAGGAGAATTAATATGGGTAAAATTTCTACAAAAGAGTTATTCGATAGATATTTTGAAAGTGACGATGCAAAAAACAGTTATATTGGTAAAACTAGAACCAATTTTGAAAAACCAGAATTTTTTGAATATGAAATGAAAATAGGAAAAGAATTTGTGGATATGAACACAGATGAATTAATTGGATTAATCGAAGTTCTAACTACGAAGAAGAAGAGTGTTGATAAAATAAAGTTATCCAACGAATGTCGTTCTTATCATCAAGCTATCGTATTTCTTCGTAAGTTATATGATTTCTATATTAGAAATTATGAATTAAAACTCAATCCTTTTAATGAAAAAGAAATGAAAGCAGAAAAAGTAGTAGAACGTTTAACGGCTGGAAGAAAGGTATTGACTTATGACTATCTTTTGGAGTTGATAGAAGAGTTTAAAACTCATTATAAGAAAGATAGAGGCGAATACATCGAATTGATTATTCTTTTGTATTATTCTGGATTTAGAAGTGCTGAAGAAATAGCCTCAATGAAAAAAAGTCAAGTAAATCATAAAGATGGAACAGTAATACTTATGGGTAGAACGATTCATTTGACTGAAAGATGTAACTACCTATTAAAGAAATTTGCCGATATAGAAGTAATCGAAGGTTGGAGAACTTGTCATTTAATTTCCTATCGAGGTAGTTATTTTAAATTTATTTCTAAAACGAAAGGTAATATGGATGACAAAAAACCATCATATTTTTATGATAGAACAAATATTCAGATAACTTTGTATGCAAGTAAATATTTAGACGTTAATCTTGATTACCGTTCTATTTTTTGGCTAGGTTTTTATGACCGTTTTGTCGAAAGATACGGTGAAGAAGAATCAAATGCTATGATTACTTCTTTAAGAGATAATGATGCAAATGATAAAATAATATTATTTGCTAGAGATTATGGTATAATGGATGCCGTATCTCAAATAAAAAAAGAATTAAAGGTATTTATAAAAAAATAATTTAAAATACAGGTTGCCACGGCAACCTATATTTTATAACAGTTATAAACTGTCACGAAAAATAATAATACATTTATAAAAGTGGTGCAGGAATTATGGGCGTATATGTTTTAACCGATGGAAAAGGAAAATATATCAGGAAAGATATTCTAACAAATAAATATGTTCCCGTTGGTAGTTTCAAGGAGGCTCAACAATGGGATAGTCAAGTAAAAGCAAATTCGGTTTTGTATAATTCAGTTGCAAAAGCAGTTAGAAATAACTATTTCGTAAAGTTGATAGAAACGGAAAAAATAGTTGTAAAAGAAGAACTTGATAAGCAAAAAGAATTATGCAAGAGAGAAATTGCTAATGACAACATAGACGATTGGATTGGAAAAATTAATACAATAATTGATATATTATCAAATTCAAACGAGAGAAAAGAAATACTTACATTAAAGTTGAGTGATATTGACAAGGAAATTGTTGATATTCAACATTACATAGAATTTGGAAAGTTCAACTGTTATCAAGGTTGGATGTGTTTCAAAATGTTGCAAAATGCTTTACAACAAAGAAGAAAATATAAGAATGAAATATCTGTCTTAAACTTAATACAAGAGTGCAAAGTCGATAAAACATCTCTTGAAAGTTTGTTTGTAAAAATATCTGATATTAGGAATAAGTGTTATAGACCCAGAAAATTCCCGGAACTTTTTAATGGAAACAAGGTGAAGCATAATGAAACGGAAAATTAGATTATGGTTGTTTAATAACATACCAAGAATTTACAACACACCGTTTAATATTTATATTAGATGGCGTGATAATGAATACATATTAAAGAAATGATTTTATGGGAGGAAATTATATGGCATTAACAGGAGATTTTAGAGTTGCAACAGTAAAATTTATTAGAGGTTATGATAAAGACAAGGAATATGATTTTGCTTTATATGATTATTTTATTATCAAAGAAAATGATTATGTACTTTGTTTTACCTCATATGGTTATAATATAGGAAAAATTACTAGAATAGTTTCTCAGAAAAAATATGGAAAACCTGTTACAAAGGAAATTATCTGTAAATGTGATATTACTGCATATGAAACAAGAAAAGATATTCGCAACAGAGTGGAAACGATTAAGAAAAAACTTGACAAAGCGGTTAAAGAAAATCAAAATATGACTCTTTACAAGGCTATTGCAAAGGATAATTCGGAAGTAGCTAATCTTTTATCCGAATATGAAAAATTATTAGATTTGAAACTTTAGAATATTGGAGAGAAATAAATGAGAGAAATTTTATTTAGAGTAAAAGATAACCTAAGAGAAAATTGGATTTACGGTAGTTTAAATTTACACAAAAACTTTCTGCCTGAAATGGTGGATAGTAATGTTGATTATGTTACTTCTGATAATTTATACGATGTTTTACCAGATACAGTTAGTCAAAAATCTGGCTTATATGATATTAATAATAACCCAATTTATGAAGATGATATTGTAAAGGTCAATCTTGCAGAAATAACATCTTGTGATTTTATGTGTTTAGGAAAAGTTAAATTTGGATTTTTTGAACAAGATGGGTCTGATGGTGAATTTAGTGGTGTGAAATGTTTAGGGTTTTACATAGATATAGTTGTTGCAAAATCAAATAAGGAAACTTATAATACTACAACCAAGAAACTACCTTGGTTTACCCAAGAAATTAGTCTTGCAGAAGCAAATGAATATTGTGAAGTAGTTGACAATGTTTATGATAACCATAATTTTGAAGCTTTAGCTCAAAAAGTTATCACCGAACAGGAATATGTGGAATTTGATGAATAAAATAGAGGTTTTATTGTCATTAAATCCCCTAGAACTCCTCAATTATTGAGGGGTTAGAAGGACAAGGAGTTTAAAATTATAATAATGGAAACAAATAATTTAAAAACGGGAAATATTTTGAAGTTTGATAATGGAAGAATTGGTTTTATCATTAAAGACATTGATGCGGTATCAAGTAGAAAAAATGACTTAGTTATATATGTAACTGATGATGGATATGGCAAATATGACGGATATGATTTCTTGGATGATGTTTTAAATAGAAACGAAAACCCAATAGTCAAAATAGAGAGATTAAAACATAGCAAAAGCATTGGCGAATTATTTGACTATCGTTTCCCAATAGACTATATTTCAACTCAAGTAATTATGGATAAAACAGTCAACTTAACAATTGGTAGTAGGTTCTATATGGTTTGCAATGCAGGTACAGAATATATAAAGGCTGTTGAATTTATTATAGATAATATCATTATTAAGGATAAAGATATTTATTTAATTTCTGGTGGCAGAGAGTTTAAATATGATTACAATATCTTTAATACCCGAGAAAAAGCCGAAAATTTCGTTCAAAGAGAACTAAAGAGAATTAAAGGAGAATAATTATGTCTGAATTGCACATAGAAGTGCCGGAGTTGTTGAGTGCGTAGATTGATATGAGTAAATACATAGATTTAGATAACTTACTATTGTTTGGGAAGTACAAAACAGAATTTAATGCAGATAAAAATGAATGGAGCAATGTTCAATTTACAGTTCCAATGGATAAAATAAAAACTTTATCTGTTTTAAATATTATTATTTGTAGTGAATGTAAATATTATAATACTGAAAATAGCATATGCAAAAGATTTGTTGATTATAGACCGCCTGATGGTTTTTGTAATTATGCGAAACAGTATAATTTGGAGGATTAAAGAATGACAGGAAAAATAATTGTGGGCTTTGTTTGTTTTATTTTGGGTGCTGTATTTGGAATTATTATTATGTGTTTGTTAAAATCCGAATCAATAAATTCAATAAATGCAAAAGCAAATGTCAAAGGAGATGGTAATATGGTTGCCCAAAATATACATATTAAAGGTAGTGATGAGGTGGTTTGTTCTAATTGCGGGTATCACCATTCAGATGGCAGTGAACTTATCCAAGGTTACATTTGTCCTAATTGTCGTTGTGAGATAGAGGAATGTATGTAATTATGGATGATTCAATATGCTTTAAACTAGGAAATGAATGTTTATATTCAGAGCAAATGCTTGTTGAATATAATAATGACCCTGTTTTTTATATTTGTAAGTCACAAAATGACAATTATTATGTGGTTTTATGCTTAGATGTGGAAGTGGGAGAATACACAATAATCAACCCAAATGTTCGAGATATATTACTTATGTTATATGGCAAAATTCCAATGAGAAATTTATATAATAGAGTAAATTTATTTTGGAAAGTTTCTGTTGGAAAAGAAATAGAGGAAGATATTGTTACTAAACACGATATTAAAGATATTAACAAAAATATATTACCATACGAGGGTGAATATTTTATAATTTATAATCAAGAAATTAAAGATTATGTCGCAAAAATGGAAAATAAATATCATATTAGTGAATCTTGATTAAAGAAAGGAATTTTAAAATGCTAACAACTGTCAATTATAGTTATGACAAATTAAATAAACTATGCTCAGTGGTGAGAAATTCTACACAAGCAGAACATTTAAGAGGTACTATCAGAGATAGTGCTTTAAGTAAAAGTATCACCAGAGGAGAGCAAAAACAATTATTAAATATATTGAAAGGTAGAGGAATGATGTGATGAAATTAAATAGTGTCAAGTCAAAATTTATTGCAACTATCGTTGCTATTGCACTAGTTGTTACAGTGTTATTTTTTTGTTGGTTGTGATAATACAAATAATTCAGCAAAGGCTGATGATAGTGTATTTACAACAGTTTCGTGTAAGGCTAAATATCAGATTGTATATGACAAAGAAACAAAGGTTATGTATGCAATGTCAGATAGCAGCTATAATAGAGGCAATTTTACAATGCTAGTTAACGCAGATGGCACACCAAAGTTATATAAAGGAGAGTAAGTTATGAATATTGATGATAAAACAAAAAGAACTTTTAAATTAAAAGACCTTGATTTTGGAATTTGCTTTAAATTTAGTAATGTTGACACTACTTTTGTTAGTAAGGATTGGTTGGGTCGATATTATATAAAAGTTGAAGGAAAGATTGTTTGTTGTAAGGATTCTCTCGAAGAAACAATCACCGAAGTAGCGAATAATATAGACGATATATTAGCTGTTGATTTATCTAACGGAGAATTTATACAGGTATTTGGAGAGGCTATGGTCAAACCTTTAAGAGCGAAAGTTGAGGTAAGAAGCTATGATTGATTCAGAAAAAGTAACGATTGATTTACAAGCAACAGAACAAATAAAGCAAATAAATGAAATATCTTATGGTTCGATTTTTGTTCTTGGGGAGGAATTTCAAGAAGATAAATTTTTCTCTGAGGAATATGTTATTGTACCAGAACTACTTGAACAGCCATTAATGAAGATAAGAGTATTTATGAGTGGCAATTTTGGAAAATATAACTTCGTTGTTGGCTTATATGATGGTATTACTTATGCAGTAGATAAAAATTTCAAGTGTAAGTTAATTGAAATAACAAACTTGTCAAAAGTGGAGGAACAATAATGAAAATAATTGGCAAGAATGATACAAAGTTTATGTTTCCCGAGATTAAAGATACTATTAATCAAAATATTCAAGATTATCAATGTAATTACGATGAGAATGGTTTTGTGTATTACACCTTACGGTTTGATAACCCATTAGAAAAATGTTGGGAATTTGAATTTTATTTATTGGAAAGAGCAATTGAATATACGGCAGAAGATTTTGTAAAGGATTTAGAGGATTATTATGCTGATTTTTCAGACAGAGTGGATACTTTTATAGAAGAATATCTATCGGTTAATGACGATATTTTTGAATCAAAATTATATACTGAATTAGTCGAAAAAATAATTGATATTTTGCAATTTGAAAAGAAACAGGTTGAAACATTGATTGAAAAACTTTGGAATGACATAGATAACTGCGATGACCTTCAAAAGTTTCGCAGAGTTTAAAATTAGAGTTTTATTTAAATGAAGCCATTTGCAAAATATTTCGATTTGCTGAAACACCGTTGTGAATACTTAATTAATTGAAAAGATAGAAAATGAGGTGATTAAATTGATAACAAGCGAAGGAACTCAAACTTCTACTACAAAAGAAACTATTGATTATAAAACAGGAAATAGAACTATTACAACAGTCTTTGATGAAAGAGAATGGTGTGTATATATTGATGTTCATTTTTTAGATTTATTTTTTTCAGACTTAATGATATTTAGCAAACCTTTTCCTTTCCCTTCCTTTGTAATGAAAATATCAGCCACAGAAGATAAAATATTTGGTTATAGGGTATTTGTTCAACTTAAAGATAATAATAGTGGTTGTATTTATAGAGAAAACGGCAACAGATATTTAACAAAGAAAGAAATGTTGGATAATTTTAGACTTGTTATAAATGAAACCATAGATATGTCAAAAGGTCAGGTTTATTTTGAAGATGCTATTAATAAATTTAGCGAAATGGGGTTTAATTTACGTTGAATGATAAAGGGTCGTATATTTTAAAGAAAGAACTTGAAGATAGAATTAGAGGAATTGCTAAACAATTTATTAGTAAGAAAGGCAAGGATAATTAATGAATGTTTTTAAAAAGAGTGATTTAAGAACAGGTTACATATTAACATTTGATGATGGTATGAAAGGAATTGTCATTAAAGATATTAATGGTGACCCATCGAAATCTTTAATTCTTTTAATTAAGGACAGCAAAATTGATGATTTTGCTAGTATTAATACAAAAACAAATGATGATTTGTATTTTCGAGCATATAGGGAGAAAAATTTAATCAAAGTTGAAAAAATAAAAGACGAATTTTTATTAGGTGGATTATTAAAACCGTCTTGGGATATGTATAATGTTAATTCTATTCCTAAGACAGTTGTATGTAATCGAAAATTACATAAAGGTGATACTTTTTATACAATAGAAGATAATAAGCCATCTGTTATTGAATGTACTGTTGATGATATATATATTACAAATGATACAGCAGTGGTAGTTGATACCAAAGGAAATGAATATAATGCTTGGGATATATATGCCACTGAAAGCGAAGCTGTTAAAGCCTATTGTATATAAAATTAAGATTTTATTAATAGGTGAGTATTAGTTTAAAATAGTAAAGAGAGAGGGGTAGCAATGAAGCACATACCTATGAAACCAATTCCCAAAATGTCACAAAGAACCTTTAGAAAAGAATTTATGTCTTTTGGTTTTGCCGACAGAAATGAAGCAAACTATTGTGTCAATTTTATTAAAAGCCGAAAAGGGACAGTTAGTCGTAGATTGTTTATTGAAGTGGCTTGGCATTATATGCAAGATTTAAGTTTATATGTGATATGTAATGATTTTGATTGGCTGTCAAATAATATAGAAGATTTATTATATTAGGATAAATAATGAAAGGTTATAAAATGATTATAGTATATTATCGAGATAAAGAAACCGGCAAAATATTAAGATGCCACGATAGTGAAGGTTGTACCCTTCAGCAATTAAAAGAGAATAGAGAAAAATTTTCAAAAAGATATAAAGATATAGAGGCTTTTATTGAAGAAATTGATAACAATAGTATTATTGCTTATTTGTATAACTTAATGCAAGAAGAAAAGCAAGAAAGAATAGACTTTTTCAAAAAGTTGAGAAGTCAGTGCAACAAGCTGAATGAGGATATTGAAGATTACTTTGATAGTGAAGGTGTAGAATATGAAATATAAGTTATCCGTAAAAGTCAGAAAAGTTTTTTGTGTGGAAGAGTTTGATAACGATGAGTAAAAGAAAAACAATTAATAAAAAAACTAGGCAACTAGTATTTAATAAATATAACGGACATTGTGCTTATTGTGGTTGTGAACTCACAATGAAAACAATGCAAGTTGACCATATTACAAGTGTATATTGGCATAACGGAGCAAATGAAATTGAAAATTATAATCCATCTTGCCGGATGTGTAATTTTTATAAATCAACCTATGAACTTGAAGATTTCCGAAAAAGATTGGAAACAATGACAGAAAGATTGGAAAAGACTTTTATTTATAGATTGGCTAAAAAATACGGGATAGTTGAAGAGAAACATAAGGCTATCAAGTTTTATTTTGAAAAAGGTGATATTAATGCTAGTTAATCGTGAAGAACTTTATAAAAGAATTGAAAATTTTATGGATGAAGATGATTATTATGGAGAACGGGAAGATTATATTACCCTTTATAACAATGGAATTTTAGATATTATAGAGAATTTCCCTAAACCTTCTAATGGAAAAGTGTGTAGCAAATGGAAAGTGCTTAAAGAGTCTAGAAGCGCCTTTTTATTATATACTTGTGGTAAATGTGGAGCAACTTTTAATAATGGTGATAATGAAGTTGAAAGATTTTCTTATTGCCCGTGTTGTGGAAGTGAGATGATTAAATATGATTTTTGATGATATAAGAGAAGTTATTGATGGATGGTTTATTAATTCAACTAGGGATGATGCCGATATTGCTAGGTTATATGCGATTATTTATCTTTGTATAGAAGAAAATATCGAGAAATATTTAGGAAAAGGTGACACAAAAAATGAATAAAATAATTAAGATGGTCAACAATGGGCAAATTACATTTATTAATATAAATGCAATTTGGTATATTCTCTATGATAACCTCTCATCGGACACTATCCTAATTGTACTTGACAAAGATGAGTTCTTTCATATTAAGTGGAGAAATAATCCGGAAAAAGTAAAAGAAGAATTAGATAGAATCGAAAAATTTTTACTTGATGATACTACAATGTTAGAGGTAAAAAATGACTGATTGTAATATTACCAAGGATTACATACACGAAAGAAAAAAATGTGTGAAGAGCAACAAAAGAGTGTCTGTTTATGTTGCCCTTTCCACTGGAGTCATTGATGAAGCAATGGATATTATCAGATTGACAGTGCTAAATTAGTAATTTCAAGAATTAAAGATTATGAAGAAGATAAATGAGGTAAAATTAATGAGTAAATGGGTAAATTTAGACGATTTATTAAAACTTCGTCAAAATGTAAGACTACTTGATGAAGGTGGTTGGGATGAAGATATAAAAGCTGTACCTATTGAAGCGATTAAAGGATTGGCTAAGTTAGATATTGTTAGGTGTAAAAATTGCAAGTTTTATGGTGCGAATATGACACCTTCGGTGCGTACATTGGGCTTTAGCCATCATTGTTGCCGTCAGGTTAGTGTTTGTCCAGTAAGAGAAAATGACTTTTGTAGTTATGGAGTGAGAAAAGAATAATGATAATTGAACTTATTATGAAAGCCGTTATCGGTTTTGTTATAGGATTTGTGACTGGATATGTTGGTGGACTTATCTATGACCATTTTTCTAATAAAAAATATAATGTTAGCAAAAGTAAGGTCAAAGGTGACAATAGTATAGTTATTCAAAATCTAAATACAAATGAGGATGGTAGTGATTTTAATGGCAACTAAATATGTATATACTTGTGATATTTGTAATAGAGAAATTAAAAATTCTAAGATGGTGCATACGTTAGCAGTTGATGAACCAGAGTGCCATTATGATTTAAGAAAGGCTTTAATGCACAGGATATATGGCAAAACTTCATATCAACGTTTAGAGGTTTGTAATCAATGTTATTCAAAGTTAAGGAAATATGTTAAAAAATTAAAGGAGAAATGATAATATGTCTAATAAGTATTATGAAGTTTATGATGATGGTACAAGGAATTGGTATACTGCTAATGTTTCAACTTCCTACATAAGAGATAAAACGGAAGCATTTCTTGAGGAGAATAATATTTCTTATTATTGTTGCGAACATCGTGACGGTTGGCTATTCGAATGTTTTACAAATAAGGATGAAGAAATTATGCTAGACAAGTTCTTCAAAAAACTTGGTGTTTCAATATATGATTAAAAGATAGCAAATAAAATCCAAGTTTTATCGTTGGAAAAAGGAAATAATAATGGCTCAATTTATTTTATTAGTAGTAACAGGTGTTGTTATAATGTGTTTATTGGGATGGTGGTGATGACAATGAGTAAAGTAGAACTAAAGCCTTGTCCGTTTTGTGGTGGCAAATCTTGGGTTGTTAAAATACCAAATGAGAGTAATAAAAAATATGTTGTAGTTTGTAAAGATGATGATTGTGGTGCAAGCCTTGGCAATTATTCTGAAACAAGAGAAGAAGCAATAAATGCTTGGAACAAGAGGGCTGACAATGGCAAGTTGTAAGGATTGTTTATGTTTTGATGAATGCGGTATGGCAGAAGTTATGGGTGAAGATTATTGTTGCCCTGATTTCAAAGACCGCAACAGTTTTGTAGAGTTGCCGTGTAAGGTTAAGGATTTAATAGACACTATTATTTGTCATAACGAAATTATTGGCATTTGGGAAAGACGAAAGAACAAAGAAGGCAGATATAGTGTTTTATTGTGGCGAGGGATGGCTTGGGATATTCCAGAAGAATACCTTGACCGAACCTTCTTAAAAATTTTTGGTACAGTACCTAAAAGCATAACAGAGGCAGATACTGTAAATATAGCGATTACACCAATTTTGATTGGGGGAAAGTTGGTGAAGAATAATGACTAATTATGAATGCTCAACTTGTGATTATTGTGACAAAAACAGAAAGCAAGGAAGCAAGGTGCGTTGTATTAGATTTTCAAAGTTTGTAGAGGGTTTAAGCATTTGCGAAAAATATACAAACAAGGAATATGAAGAAGCTAGGCAAAAAGTATGTAGAATGATAGAAAATAGGTGGTTCAATGGAAAGTAGTATTATGTCTTTAGTATGTGCAATTCTTTTGTTTATTGTGACTTTTTTCCTTAAAAGCAAAAATCTAAAACTATTTTTTAGATGTTTTAGCATTTCATTTGCCACTATTAATTTTTTGATGATTTTAGGAGCGTTGTAAAATGGCTGAATTTGTTTCATTAGATGAAGTAGAAAAGAAAATAGAAGATAATAGATATTTAATTATGCGTAACTGAGATTGTGGGTGGTATTATGGTCTGATTGATAATGATATTTATGAAACCATTGAAAGTTGTAAGCAATATGAGTTTGAAGAACCTTGCAAGGCAGAATTGAAAAAGGTTGCAAACAACATTGAAACGGAGCAAGTGACAAGAGTTGGTTTGCGTTTAAAATGTTCCAAATGCGGAAATGTTGTATTTGCAACACGTGTTAATAGCGGTTACATAATTGACAACTATTGTTCGCATTGTGGTTCAAGAATGTCGGAAAAGGTTGGTGATTAAATGAATGTCAACAGCGAAAGAAAATATGTCATTGTATGCAACGAGCATACGGCGATATTAAAAGACGCCTTGCTTTTTTAGGGAAGTCTTACGGACGATAGCAGAGAAAAAAGGTCTTTTGGCGGATATACTTGCCAAATTGACAAGTGCGAAAGATACACGAAGAAAGAACTTGAAAAATTTAGAGGCGACCTTAAAGCAGAATATCCTTTCTTTGATGAACTTAAAAATGAGCGTGATTTTTTCAGAAAAGACGAAGTGCTCATAAGCATTGATGATTTAAAAGATAAATTACACTACCGTGAATTTAAAGTTATGGCGAGGTGATAACAATGACACCTAATGATTATAGATTACGACATCCAAGATGTCGTACTTGCGTTTATTGGGAGGGTGGTGCTAAGGACTGCCAAGGCTATAAAAGATGTAGAGCAAAAAATAAAGAAATGGGATGTAACGATGGCAGATTTTGCAAGATTTATAAACCAAGGAGGTTTGAAGGATGAGAAAAAAGAAAAAACATAATATAAATGCTATAGACATTAAATTTTTTAGCCTTATTATTGTTTCAAGTATTATAGTTATTGCCATAGTAATTGGCTTAATAGTTGACATTACTGGGTCGTTTAATGACCACACATACGCAATTACAATCACAGATAAAGAAAGAATTACAGAGCAAAATGATAGTAAGTATCTTATTTATGGTACTGATAAAAAAGGACAAGACTATGTATTTGAAAACACAGATAATTTATTTAGAGGTAAATTCAATTCATCAGATATTTATGGCTCTATTAAAAAAGACAAGACATATGAAGTAACAGTAGTTGGTTATAGAGTTCAATTTTTGAGTTGGTATGAAAATATTATAAAATATAAGGAGCTTAAAGAATGAACAAAGAAGATTTTATTACCTCATTAAAAAATACAACAGAATTAAAAAAATTAATTATTGATAATCCTGAATTGCCCTTATTAATTTTCCATTGTTGTGATGATTTTGATTGGATGACTTCTGATTATATGCAAGTGGGTAAAGTAACAGCTTGTAAAATTGATAAAGTCACCGAACTTAATGATACATATGTAAGTATGGATGACTATGAAGAAGAAATAAGATATAGAATGGAATATGATTACGAATATTTTAATATATCTGACGAAGAATTTGATAAAATTGTTAAGAAAAAAATAAATGAAACAAAGTTTATTAAAGCTATTGTGGTTTATGTTAGATAGGGGCTAAGATAATGATTGATTGTAAAAAAACTGAAAACTATTTTAAAGAAAGAAAAAGAATGTGTGATAGAAGCGGGTGTAATGGATGTCCTTTAAGTTCATACTTAAATGGCACGAATAAAACTTGTCGTGTTTTTGAAAATTGTTATCCTAACAAAGCAATGGTGATTGTCCAGAAATGGTCAAACGAACACCCACCCAAAACACTATTAACAGAGTTTTTGAAGGATTATCCTAATGCAAAAATGAATGATGATGGTTTTCCTAGTGATATTGTACCTTGTAGTTTAGGGCTTATAGAAAGAAAAGACATATGCAAAAACAGGTGTTTATATTTTTATGACAAGGGGCGTCCTTGTTATGATTGTTGGAACACTCTGATTAAAGGAGAGACTGATAATGATTGATTGCAGTAGAACTGAAAATTTCTTGAAAGAACAGAGTCGAATGTGTATAAAGTACAGAAGCTACCCAAATGCGTGTAGGGGATGTCCTTTATCATCTTGGAATAACAAAAGTCCTAAAGGTGATTTAATTACTTGTTGCGATATTCTATCTAAAGAGCCACAAAAGGCAATAGAAATTGTGCAGAAGTGGTCAAATGAAAATTCTCCTCAAACACTGTTGACGGAATTTTTAAAGCATTATCCGCAGACTGATTTAGAAAATGGTTTACCTCCTTTATGTGCCGAGATGTTGGGTCTAGTTGACAAGGAATGTAAACACGAATTTAATGCGTGTTATTGTGATTGCCGAGAATGTTGGAATACATTTATTAATGAAGAAAGTGAGGGAATAAAATGAATTTTTCGGTTACTACTCAAGAAGTGCAAAAATTATTGGATGAAAATTTGGCAATAATTAATTTGGTTGAACCTCAATTTAATTCATTACGTGAAGGTTATACTTTTCTAATTGACGGAATGGAAGAAATAGATGAAACAACAGATTTATTAAAGGAAAGAACTAAAGAAGTGTGGAAGTCAATTAAATATGGCTTTACCACAAAAGATAAAGTCAAAGATTGCAAAGATTACACAATATGTTTAATCAAAGAGGCACTTCGCCTTGGGTCAATGTGTGACAAATTTTTAAATTATATGAGTTAATGGTGGCTAAATGAATAAGAACAGTGTTATTAAAAAATTGCCAAAAGGCGAAACTGCAATTTTAACATATGTAAATGGCAAAGGGAAAACTTTTATAACCACAATAGATAGAGATAGGAAATATTATCTCTACGAAAAATTGGATAAAGAATATAAGTATTTAAAAAGTAGGAGTAATGACCCATTATTTAAAGAGTGTTACGAACAGTAGAAAATATATGAATACAATTTATTGTGCAAACATAGTGGTTATTTCTTTATTTATTGTTTTGTCAATAATTATGTTAATACAACATATTATTGAAAAGCAAAATGTAAAAATAACAGTTACAAACATTATGTTTATCGCTATTTCATTATTTATTGCTCGTGAAATTGCAATTTATTTTCCAATGTAATATATCAATGAGAAAAAATTAAAGGAGTTATATGTGATATGATTAAATTTATTGACAAAAAGAATAAATTTATTGAAGTATTTGATAAAAATACAGGGTTTTATGTCCGAACTGGTGTTATTGAAAATGGAAAAGATACAGGTGTTGACCCATTTATGAGATGTTTTCCGGCATTAATTGATGTCGGAATTATGAATAAATGCGTTTGTGCAAAGAAATGCAATGTTGATTGTTACCAAAGAGCCATTGACCGTTGTGGAGCTAATATGTCATTAGAGGATTACAAGTCCATCCTAAAGCAATGCAAAGGTAAAACATTTCAATATGCTTTAGGTGGTGCAGGTGACCCAGATACTCACGAACATTTTGAAGAAATTCTAAAGTTATCAAACGAATATGGTATTGTGCCAAACTTTACCACTTCGGGAATTATGATGACTGAATGGAAGGCAAAACTTTGCAAGAAATATTGTGGTGCAGTTGCAGTATCTGAACATTTTGCCGATTATACACAAAAAGCCATTGATATGTTACTGTCAGCCGGTGTTAAAACAAACATTCATTTTGTGTTAAGTAAAAATTCTATTGATTATGCTATTGATAAACTAAAAAATGGTGGGTTTGATAGCAGAATTAATGCAGTAGTATTTCTACTTTATAAACCTATTGGTTTAGGCAAGAAAGAGAATATCTTAACAATGGACAATCCAAAAGTTAAGGAGTTTTTTGAATTAGTTGATAAGGACAATTATCCACATAAGATTGGTTTTGATTCTTGTTCTTGTGGTGGTATTGTAAACTTTGCAAAACATATTGATATGGATAGTATTGATTTTTGTGAGGGTGGTAGATACTCAATGTATATTGATAGTCAAATGAACGCTATGCCTTGTTCGTTCGGTAATCAAAACAGCAAGTATTTTGTTGACCTACATAAATATTCTATAGAACAGGCTTGGAATAGTGATGTGTTTAATAAATTTAGAAACTCACTATGTAATTCTTGTCCGAGTTGTAAAGATAGAGCAATGTGCGGTGGTGGATGTCCGATTTGCAGGGATATTGTCCTTTGTGACAGAAAAGAAAAGGAGTTAATTTAATGAAAATTAGAAGTGACTTTGTAACGAATAGTAGTAGTTCTTCTTTTATAATCTGTTTTGCCAGAATAAAAGATATGGATAAAGCTAAAAAGATTATAGATGAGTGTGGTTTAGAAGTATTGGATGCTAATGATGTGAAAAACCAAACTGATTCATTTGGTGAACTTGGAGCAGATTGGTGTGGTGCGGTCATTTATGGTGTAGATGATATTTTAGCCGCACACCCAAATAGTAAATATATTATAATTACAGATAGCCAAGAAGCAGATTATGATGAAAAAGGCTATGCAGTCTATGATTGTAATTTTAGTGAAAGTGATACTATTGATAAAATTACAGAAGAAAATGGATTTGCAAATATAGATATTGCAGAAGGAGAAGGGTTTGACGGATAATGAAAATTAGAAACGATTTTGTAACTAATAGTTCTAGTAGTAGTTATATTGTGGCGTTCAGGAATAAAGAATTTGATAAAGAAACCGTAAAGAAATATCCGATTTTAGGTGCATATAAAAAAATTATCCAAGGAATTATTGATTGTACCGGTGAAGATACTTGTGAAGCTGAAGTATATAAAACCAAAGATGAATTTGATAAAGAGTTTATATCAGATTTTGGGTGGGATAATGACACCATTGAAGATATTCTAAAAGATGAAGATTATTTGGTTAATTATTATAATAAAGCCATTGACTATTTAAACAAGGGATATTATATTTTTGACAAATCAATTTCTGATGATGATAGTGCAATGTCTGATTTAATCAAAATTATAGCTGAAGATAATGATGATTTTGTAATTTTAAGGGAGGTAGAATAATGAAAGTGAGAAGCGATTTTGTAACAAACAGCAGTAGCAGTAGTTTTATTCTAGGTTTCACCTCAGAGAATAAAATTAAAGATGAATTATTAAAAGATTCTATGTCAATTTTGGTTGAACATATTGTGTTAGATGATGTTCTAAAAGCCGAAAAGTTCGGAAAAGAAAAAGTTGAAAAAATTATTAGAGAAGAATTACAATATATCGCTCGTTATAGAGTTATGGACAAGTATGAAATGGATGGCTACAACTTCGATTTTGTGCATAATTATATTGATTCTGTCGAAGGCAAAAAGGAAATTGAGAAATACATTCAGGATATTGTTGATAAGTCAATGAAAAGAATTAAAGAAGATAATCTTAGTGTTTTCGTTGAGGTAGAATATAGCGATGATTGGATAGATGAACAAGCCTTAGAAAGAGATATTATGCCTTATCTAAAGTCAACAGTCATTGATTTTAGTCATCATTGAGATATGATTAGTTAAGGAAAATTTTCAAGATATTTAAAATTTTCTTGAAAAAAATCAAGAAAAAGTATTGACTTTTAGATATTCATATGGTAATATATAAATACATTAAGAAATGTTACGAAATTTTAAGAAACGAGGTTAGAAATGAAAATTAATCTTATTAATAACTTGCCAGATAACATTAATGTTAAAGTTTTGCAAGATGATGGCATTTGTTCTTTAATCATTGATGATACCAATGAAGAAAAGAAAACAAATGAAACCAGAACTTTAGGTGATTGTGGACTTGGTGAATTTGTTAAATTAGGTGATAGGGAATATGTGGTATTAGGTCACGATGTTGATACCACGGCATTAATTACTAACCATTCGGCAACAGTTATGTCATATGGTTCTAATAGTAATTATATTAATAGCCTAGTAAGAGAATTTTGCAATGGTGAATTTTATGAAGAATTAGCCGATGTAGTAGGAAGAGAAAATATTGTACCACATAAAGTAAATCTAATGTGTGATGATGGCACAAATAAGGGAATGTATTGTGAAGATAATGTTTCAATTTTAACTGCTGACAACTATCGCCGGTATAGAGAGTATATCACGGCAGAAGATAAAAGTTCTTGGTTGGCAACAGGTGTTTCTACAATTTGTGAAAATGCAACAGATAATGTTTGCATTGTTGGAACGAGTGGCACTATAAGTAATGTTCCATTTTGGTATAATAGTGGTGTTAGACCATTTTGTATATTAAATTCATCTGTAATTATTTCATAATTTTTTAAAAATGTTTTGAAAAAAGACTTGACATTTAATAAAAGATGTGATATACTTTAAGAGTAGTAAGAAAAAGAAATATTTTTTTACTAACTATAAACTGTTACGAAAATTACAAATACAATATTGAGTAGTGAGTAAAAAGCCGTATTTGATTTGCCATTATCTTAGCTAGTGTGGCAGGAATTAAAGTATTAGGTGTAAACGGGTGCATATCCTCACGAGAGAGGGTGGAGCGGTTCGATTCCGTATATACTTATCCTTAAAATTATCGAATATGAAAAAGCAATGAAATAGAATTAGCAAAAGAATTAGCAAAATTAAATGTTGGTGCGTTGCGTACGGACAAAGCCGACCATTGCTCCTATGGGTGAAAGACCTATGGCTCAATTTCTATATAGATGAAATATAAAGAAATCAGAGAGGTAAATAAATGACATCATTTTTTGTTCCGATTGGGATTACAGTTGCAGTAATCGTAGCAATTATTATTTTCTTGTGCTTAATTTATAGAGTTGCAGATATTGACAAAGCATTGATTATTACAGGTGGTAAAGAACCAAAGATTAAAGTATCTGGTGGCTCATTCGTAATTCCAATTTTCCGAAAGGCTCAATATTTTGACTTATGTATGCTAACCGTAGCTGCGGATAGTGATGAGGTAAAGACAAAAACTTCAGTTCCTATTGTAATTGATTGGACTGCACAAATTAGACCAGATACGAATGATATAGATAATTTGAGAAAAGCTATTATTTCATTTAAAGAGAGAGGTCAAAACGGCATTGTTAATGATGTTAGATTGACATTAACCGGTGCGGTACGAGATATTGTAGCATCAATGACACCTGAAGAAGTTCTTCGTGATAAGGTTGCATTTGCTGATAATGTTAAGAAAATTGTTTCTGATGAAATGGTCAATATGGGAATGGAACTTGTATCTCTTAATATTCAGGATATTACAGATAACAATGGTTATTATGATAATATTGCTGCACTTGATATGGAAGATAAGCGTAGAGAGGCAGAAAATAAGAAGGCAGTTGTTGGTCAAGCAATTCGTACACAAAATGCAGAATCTGAAAAGGTTGCATCGCAGAATGAACTTACATCAAAACTTGCAGTTGCTGAAAAGCAGAGAGATAACAACCTAAAAATTGCGGAGTTTAAAGCAGAAACCGACAAAGCAAATGCAAATGCTGAAATTGCCGGTGAATTGCAGAGAACTATTAGACAACAAGAGGTTGCAGAACAACAAGGTAAGATTGAAGTTGTTAAACAGGAACAAGCAAATCTTGCAGCAATAAAAGAAAAGGAAGTAATTGCTACAAAGGCTGAATCGGAAAAGCAAAAAAGAGAAATTGAAGCAGAAGCAGAAGCAAATGTTCGTAAAGTAAATGCTGATGCAACAGTACAAGTTGCTGAGAAAGAGGCAAGTGCTACAAAAATTACGGCAGAAGCAACGGCAGAAAAGACACGAAAAGAAGGTACAGCTATTGCAGATGTTACAAAACAAAAGGGTATCGCAGAAGCTGAGGTTATTAGACAAAGAGGTATTGCAGAAGCGGAAGTTGAAAAGCAAAAACTAATGGCACAAGCCGAAGGTGAAAGAGCATTAGCAGAAGCTAGAGCCTCAAATGAAAAGGTCAACTTTGAAATTGAAAAGCTGAAGATTGAGAATGAAGCTAAAATTACTATCGCAACAAAGACAGCGGAAATTATGGCTAATATCGGTCAGAACGCAGAATTTGTAAACATTGGTGGTAATTCTAATGGTGAAACAGGCAATGTTCTCATTGACACACTTTCAAATATTCCAACACTTATGAAAAAGTTGAATGTAGAAAATCAAGCACTTAATGGAAAATCATTAAATGATGAAGTTAAGAATTTAGTTACAAGCGTTGCAGAACCTATTAAGGGTTTGCTTTCAACAACTACAAACACAACTATAAATAATGTTGAACAGAATAAGAAAAAAACTACTGATGATAAGACTACATCAGATAAGTTTGTTAAAGTTGATGAAGAAAAGTAATACATAGTCTTAATGGTTATAAGATATAAATTATTTTATAACCATATGTGGATATGATGTAATGGTAGCATACAAGTTTTCCAAACTTGTTGTGAGGGTTCAAATCCCTTTATCCACTCCAAATATTGTGGTGTCGCCAAGTGGTTAAGGCATAGGACTTTGACTCCTACATCGTTGGTTCAAATCCAACCACCACAGCCATATATGGGTATTTAGTTCAGTTGGTTAGAACGCTTGGCTCATAACCGAGGTGTCTGGGGTTCGATTCCTCAAATACCCACCAATGGGTTGCAAAATTTAAAATATACAGTAAATGTAGTATCTCCTAGTTCATTTGTTCGTATTTATTGTACGGATTTTGCAACCCTGAATATGACATAATGCAAGTTTAAATCTTGTTTATGTTATCATCAACCGAACTGCGATGTTGTGTTGTTTCAGCTCTTGTTTGGTCTTTAGGATAGACACGGAAAATCCCGAGAATATAAGTTTATATCCGTGAAAACAACGCTTTGAAGAGATTTTGTTAATATGCCTACTGCAATAGGTGAAATTGAAAGCGTAATACTAATTATGCACAATTCAAATGATTCCTTAATTCAATGTGAATAGGTAATTTTCTTTTATTCATTTTGGATGCTTTGTTGAGTTTTGCAGGACTCAACAGATATGTGCCATTAACTCAGTTGGTAGAGTACACGACTTTTAATCGTGATGTCAAGAGTTCAAATCTCTTATGGCACACCACTGATGGCTGAAAATACTCATCCTTCTAAATATTTTGCTTGTTAAGCAGGATGTTGTCGGTTCGAGTCCGGCACTACCTACGGGTAGTTAGCTCAATTGGTAGAGCACCTATAAGAAATAGAGTATAAAATTTCCATCATTTTTTTGTCGGCTATGCCGGGACTTCCTTCTTTTTATTTTATAATAATGGTTTTCGATAGTTCCGGCAATTTCCGAATTTTAAGTAAAGGAGATTGTAATGAAAAATATTAAATTATCTAAAATATTATTACAACGAAAAAACTTAATTGAAATTAAACCAAAGAATATTACATATGAACAAGACAATATTGAGAAATCATTAATTGTTTCAATTTTAAAGAATATTCAATCATTGGGATTTACCTTTTCAAAAGAATTATTTGAGAAATTATCTCATTTAGATAAAAATGAAATAATTTCTTTTTATCATTTCATAATTCCAGAATTAAAAATTCTTGTAGGTGATGATGTTGAATATAAACCAATGTACCCAAACTTTCCTAAACAAGTTATGGAAGCAAGTGAAGCAGAATTATTCATAAATGCAAAAATTCATTATTGGTCTTTCGGCACATTATTACCAAAATACGAGGAAAATGAAAGATTACCATTAATTGATGATAATAAAATGACTGTTTTATCACTAGGAAGTCATCAAGATTTAATGGATATTTTTACAAATCTAGTGAATAGCAAGACTTCTATTTCTCAACAGGACAAAGAAGATATTGAAACAATCATTACAAGTTGTTCAGATTATGAAAAGTATTTACCTGATGAAATTCCGTTAAAGGAAAATGTTGCATATGTTTGTAAACTAATTATTGAAAAAGCACCAATTAAAAATGCTAGTTCAATTAGTAAATATTTCAAAACTGCAACAGATGTATTACGATTAATAACTGCTCTTTCTGGTGGTGATATTAGTTTATCAGAAAAAACAATGTACAAGCATTTGAAACGACCTGAAAGAAGAATGATAATGGACTTACTTTCTGAATGTAATAACATTGTTGAAGATATGTTTAGGTATAAATTTGAATGGGTTCGTATTGGTGAAATTATTCATCCTAGTGAATATTGGTACATTAAAAAATACAATTCAGTTCGCAATGCTTTTTATATTTTAAGAAATAAAAAGAAACCATTGTTCTTTGCAGGTAAAGTTCAAAAGGCTATCCTAGAGAACGATATGGAAACGGCTGCAAATATTTTACAGAATAGACCGGGTGATTTTGCTAGACAACTTGATAAACTTATTAGAGAAGCTAAAAATCCAAGCAGAATTATTAAAGCCTTTAAACAGGTAGCTAAAGAAGTTTCTAATCCTGTTTTATTACAGGTTAGACAACACTTTATTGGAAGAATGACAGATAATGAACCTGTAAGAGTATTCTTTCCAAAGGGAAATTTAGCAAAAGCAATGGTTGTTCCAAATGACCTTCCTAAGATTTCAGATGAAGTTTGCAAGTCTATTTCAAAAATATGTCTTAATGCTTTAGTTGAAAAGTATGCAGAGAAAGAACCAATGGGAAATGTATATGTAGATGATGAATTAAAAAATTATCTTGTTCCTTTTAATCAAAGAAGTGCAAGTAAAGCCGTTAAAACCATTGTTAGAGGTAGTCAAATTCCTATTAAGGAAAATTCAAATACTATTAGGGGCTTTATTTGGTGGACTAATACCGAACATTCAATAGTTGATATTGATTTATCGGCGGTTATTTATGATAAAAATTGGGATTATGTAGAACATATATCTTATACAAATCTTCGTTCATCAAAATATCGAGCTTATCATTCCGGAGATATTGTCAATGGTGGTGATATTAACGGTAAAGGTGTTGCAGAATTTATTGATATTGAAATTGATGAAGTTACAAAAAATACAGGTCGATATGTAGTATTCCAAGTATATAGTTTTAGTGGACAGAGATTTTCAACACTTCCAAATTGTCGATTTGGTTGGATGGAAAGAGAATATGTAAACAGTGGTGAAATCTTTGAACCATCAACAGTTGAAATGAAAATTGACTTAACATCAAATAGCACTGTTGCCATTCCGGTTATCTTTGATTGTGTCGAACGCAAGTTCATTTGGTGTGATATGAATTTACAAAATACTCACAAACATTATGGTGGCAACAATCTTGAAAGCAATCTGAGAGGTGTAACAGCTACCTGTTATGGTATTGAACATCTTAATAAACCAAATATCTATGACCTTGTTATGATGAATGTTATGGCAAGAGGTCATAGGGTGAACGATAGGAATAAGGCAGATATTATTTTTAGTAATAATAAAACCAAACCTATTAAAGATAGTTATGAAATTGACAAAGTATTACGTGTTGTAAGACCTACGGTTGTCGAAAAATCGGAAGTTCCGATTATAACATCGTTTGACACTGACTATTTTATGGGTCAGTTGTTATAATTAAAAATGTGGCTGGAGTTTTCTTCCTTCTAATAAAAAAGAATGGATTTAATATCCATTTCCAAATTATGGAGTCTTAGAAAATTAAATTTCCACGATTATTCTATTTTCTGTGGTAGTGGCACTAGTTTTATTTCAAATCACAAGTGCCACTACCACATTCCTAAAATAAAAGATAAGAAAGAGTTAAAATTAAATATGGGTGAAACATTTGTAATCACAAGAAAAGTAAAAATATTTCCTATGAGCTTTTATTTTAAACTAGTATAAATTAACATATGATTAAAGATAGCAAAAGCTATCATTTTTTTAACAAGCTATAAAATGTCACGAAAATATACTTGACATTATAAAATAGTTGATATAAAATTAAAAATATGGTTTTAAATATTGAATTAAAGCCAAATTAACAAGTTGTATTACATTTATAAAATGTAACGAAAATATAATAATAATAATAATCTAAAGCCTTAATCAGATTTTTTGTGTTTTGTTTTTATGTTGCTCCTTTCATCTGATTAAAAACCGTTAAGGAAGTAAAGTTTTTTGAAGGTCTTTACTGTATATATATTTCAATCAAGGGAGAATTAATATGTTTGAAAATGTTGTTGTTGGAAAACCGATTGTTGAACCAAAATCATTACTTGCATATGATAATAACGATTGGGAAACGAATGAAAAAGAAAAAACATTATTTACCGATACAAGATTTTTACCAAAGATTATGAAAGAAGCCGGAATGGTTAGTTCTACAAGTATAGTGAGAAAGAATAAACCAGAACTTGTAATTACTCTTGATAAACTTGATTGTTTATTAATTAAATGGGGTAAGAAATATCTTTACATAGTAGTTGGGAATTAATATTTGCTGATATGGTGGAATAGGCAGACACGACAGATTCAAAATCTGTTGCTTAGGCGTGTGAGTTCAAATCTCACTATCAGCACCAAAATAATAAGAAATGGCGGAAGGTTCTTATTATTAAATATCATCTCCGACAAAAGGCGTGTGCTAGGGCTATAAAGTGGTGATAACACTATTCCACAAAGGTTTGGTTGTTCCTATTAAAAACAACCATAATTAATTATAGTTCTAATTTATGATAGAAAGTTAGGTGCAATTATGACTAGTAGTAGAAATGCCAAAATTAAAGAAACAATTTATGATTTGCTTATTAGAGATAGAGTTGCTAGAACAGATGATGTTTATTTATACAAGAAAGTCATTTCAAAGTTATCTCCAAATCTTTTAACACAACCATTTGGAGATGTTTTATCAAATCATTTTGATAATGGTTTTATTAATTTTGAAACTGTCCGAAGAGCAAGAGCGGATATTCAGAGCAAACATTCTGAACTTGTTGATGACAATACATACAAGAAAAGAAAGAAATCTCAAGAGTTCTATATTAAGGAATTGCTTATGGTGTAAAGGAGATATTTATGAGTTATAGTGATTTTGATAAAAGAATGAAGAAGTATGAATTTGTTTCTCGGAATTATTTAACAGCTCGTATGCCTGTAATTATTAGAATTGATGGCAAAGCATTTCATACATTTACAAAGCATTTTGCAAAGCCTTTTGATATTGTGCTTTCAAAAACAATGCAAGACACAATGAAATATTTGTGTGAGAACATTCAGGGTTGTGTTTTGGGTTATACTCAATCAGATGAAATTACCTTGGTTTTAGTTGATTACAAAAATATCAATACTTCGCCTTGGTTTGATTACAATATTCAAAAGTGTGCGAGTATTGCTTCAAGTATGGCTACTATGATTTTTAATAAGAAATTTGCAGAAAATGTTGAAGAATATTTACAAACTGAAGGACTTTGTGATTATATTATGCCTTTAAAAGAAAAGGCTGAAAAACAAATGGCAATGTTCGATGCTAGGGTGTTCAATATTCCTAAAGAAGAAGTGTGCAATAATATTTATTGGCGACAGCAGGATGCTATCAGAAATTCAATTCAGATGGTAGGTAGGGCATATTTTTCTCATAAAGAATTATTTAAGAAATCTCAAGAAGATATTAAGAAAATGCTTTTAGAATTGAAAACTGTTGATTGGAATTATTATGCAACAAAATTTAAAAGAGGTAGTTGTTGTATTCGCAAAATTGATGAAGAAACAGGTAGAAGAAAATGGATTATTGATAATGAAATTCCTATATTCAAGGGTGATGGTTGTAAGTATGTTAATGATTTAATCTTTATAAATGAGTGATATTATGAGTTATCGCAGAAGTTTAAAAGATAAAGAAAAATTGTTTAAACTTGTTAAAGAAACGGGTTGTAGTTATCTATCACCTATCTGGTACAATGAAGAAAAGGGTAGATATATAAAACTTGATGTGCCAAGAAAAGAAAGAAAAAAGTTTCTTAAAAAATTATCGAATAGAATAGTAAGAAGGTCTAACGATAATTTAAAAAATTCACAATATAAGAAGATATATGATTTATGGTGGGAACTGTATTGACTTATATTTTTTTTAATAAAGGAGGTAGATACTGATGGTTTATATCACGGGAGATACTCACGCTCAATTCAATAGATTTAATACCAAAATGTTTCCGGAACAAAAGGAAATGTCAAAAGATGACTATGTTATCATATGTGGGGATTTTGGAGGAGTATGGAATTATTTCTACTCTACAAAAGAAGAAAAATATTGGTTAGACTGGTTAAGTAATAAACCATTTACTTTGCTATTTGTTGATGGCAACCACGAAAATTTTGACAGATTATGTGGCGATTTTCCGACTATCAATTATCACGGTGGGAAAGCCCACAAAATTCGTAATAATATTTATCATCTTATGAGAGGGTATGTATTTGAATTTGATGATAAGAAGTTTTTCGTCTTTGGTGGAGCAAAAAGTCACGATATACAAGATGGTATTTTGATGTTAGAAAACTATCCTACATTAAGTGACCTAGTTAAAGATTATAACAGACTAACCAAGTCGGGCAAAATGTTAAGAATCAATCAACTATCGTGGTGGGATAAAGAATTACCTGCATATCACGAAATGAAAAGAGGAATAAGAGAACTGGAGAAAGTTGATTACAATGTGGACTATGTAATTACTCATTGCTTACCATTTAGTATTATATCAACTTTATATACTAATAGCTGTGACAAATTAACTAAATATTTTGATTCATTGTTGGATAAAGGCTTAGACTTTACGGAATGGCATTGTGGTCATTATCATATGGAAACAAAATTATTAGACAAATACATAATTCATTATGAAGAAATTAAGAGGTTGATTTAATGATAAATAAAGCATTAACAAAATCTCAATGTAAACTAAAAATTGCGATAATTACAGAAACTAAGTCGGAAGCCATTAAATTTTACAACAAGTTAGTTGATAAAGATATTCCGCTAGATAAAAGTAATACTTTGATTGATGTTACCCCAATATATATAGTTTATTGGATAGGTAAAAACACATCTGGTTGTGGAAGTAGGATTAATTATGTTTATACAACAAAAGACGCTATTGATACGGAATGGTTTAGGACAGTGATAGAACCAATGTTTATTAATGGCTTAGGCTTAATTGAGAAAGATTAAAAAATGAAAGTATTTTATCATTCAGACAATGATGGTAAATGTGCTGGTTATTGGGTTGGAGTAACTAATATGAAAATTGTAAGGGCAGCTATTAAGTTTTTTGAATTAGATAACCCGAATAAAGAAAGAATTTATTTTGGTTGGAATCACGCAGAAATTTTTCAAAATATGAAAAATGATGGAATTATATATGATAGAACAAATTATGAAATGGGTTTCATAACCAATGAAAGACCAATTCATTTTGTTAATAGAACAGAAGCGGCTAAAATTGCTTTTGAATCAGGACAGACTAAAAAATTACATAACGAATTGTTTTCCGAAGATTTTTGGAAAAACGGTCAATTTGATTATAGTTAGGAGTGTTTTATGAAAGTATTTTATCATATAGATGATGACGGAAAATGTGCTGGTTATTGGGTTAAAGCACTGAATGAATTGGAAGATGAATATGAAGATGAATATATTAAAATTAATTACGGTATTGATTTTCCATTTGATAAGATAGGAAAAGATGAAATTGTTTACATTGTTGATTACTCAATCTTACCAGAAGAAATGGATAAGTTGTTAGGAATCACTAAGAATGTTATATGGATTGACCATCACGCATCAGCCATAGAAAGATATAAAAACTATGACAAAAAGATTGCCGGACTAAGATATGACGGTATTGCAGGTTGTATGCTCACTTATTGTTATTTAATGTATATGGCGAATTGTGAAGAAACTTTTAGTACCACAATGACTAGAACTGCACCTTTCTTTACACAACTGATTGCAGATTATGATGTTTGGACTTTTGAGTATGGTGATGTGACTAAGAAATTTCAAAAAGGTTTATCTTTATACGAACACGAACCACAAAGTCAAATTTGGGATAGTTTAAACTCTATTGATGTTATAAGTAAAATTGTTAGCAAAGGTGAAACAATCATTAACTACCGTAAAAATATGATGGCTGAATATTGTAAAAATAAAGGCTTTGAAGCTGAATTTGAAGATTATAATTGTTTTGCTATTAATATGGCTATGATAAATAGTGATGATTTTGTTATTGATAATGTCGATGATTATGATATTCTAATTGGTTTTTCTTTTGATGGTGAGAGATGGACTTATTCACTTCGTTCTGAAAATGTTGATTGTTCAGAACTTGCTGTGAAGTATGGCGGTGGTGGTCATAAAGGTGCAGCCGGATTTAGTAGTACAGATTTTGTGTTAAATAAAATTAAAGGAGAAGATTGAATGGGAAACAACAAATTTGAAGAAACAGTAAAAAGATTAGTTGCAGAATATGCAAATAATCATCTTGATAAAAGTGACAGTATTGGTATTACCGAAGATGATGTTTATATTGTATGGTCTTGTAAGACTCTACAAAATAACAAGGCTTTGGCTAGTACAATTTTGCCTGATGGTATGTATTACGAAATTACATACAATGGTGACAAAAATGAAATCTATCTCGATGCTTATAAGAAGTTTGAAAATCAATGTATTAAGGCGTAACAAATGAGTAAAGATATTGATTTAAAATTTAAGTGCGGGTTGAATGTTGATGATTTGAGTGCAGAAATAGCACTCAAGATTGTCAATATTTATTGTAGAGATAATTGTTTAAGAATTAAAGAAAATTCTGACTTATCAGATATGAAATTAGAGTTTATTCCACAAGATGTAGGATGTACAGATTGTTGCGGTCAAAGAGATAATACAATTTATACTTATTCGGGCAAAAGGAGAACTGCATTGTTTTGTCCAACTTGTGGTAGAAAACTTCAAAATTAAATAAAGGAAAGTGAATTTTGAGTAAAACAAAAATTATAAGAATTGTTTGTGTGATTGTGATTTTGGTATCTACATTATGTACAACGATAGTTATGACAACTAATTCGGACGGTAAAAAAGATAATAATGCAAGTACGACAACAGTAACTACAACAACTGCTAGGTTTACTACTATTCAAACGACAACTAAAAATAAAAGTACAAAGAAAAAGGCAAAGAAAAGAACTAAAGCAAAAGCAAAGATTAATAAGCAAGAAGTATTAACCACAACTAAATCAACAACCAAGTCTAAAGTTGTAAAATCGGCTAAACCAAAGAAAAAGAAAGTAACGAAGGTCAAGCAGAAAAAGAATAAGGTTACTGAAACAACAACGGTTGCAGTGGAAGAAACAGAACCTGTAATTATTGATAATGAGGCTGAATATTCAGCAGATGAATTTATGAATATGGGTGTTACATATTGGAATGGTTGGAGATGGACTTGGTACAGTGAAAACATTTTACCGGGTGGTGGTTTAGAAATTCCGGGCAGATATGTTGATGAAAGTGGTTATATTTGTGACGAAAACGGTTATATTTGTTTAGCATCATCTTCTTTAGGAAAAGGAACAGTAATAAACACACCTTTCGGAAAGTTTGGGAAAGTGTATGATACTGGTTGTGCAGGTGATACTATTGATGTTTATGTTAGTTGGTAATACGAAAGATAAATGTATTAGTTATGGAATTGATATTCCGATTATGAAGAAATGAGGAAAAGAAATGAATAGATTAACATATAAATCTAGTATGGGTGATTATGGCTCAGCCAAAACATTTGAAGATGATTTTACTGAAAAATGTGCATTAAGAAATGCACTTGGTAAATATGAAGATTTGGGTTATACACCTGACGAGTTAAGAGAAATTATTAATGGTAAGTATAAAATTGAAAATTTGTATGAACAATAGGTGGAAAAATAATGGATGAATTTGTAAAACCACATAGATAAACTATGGGAGAAATATGATGGATGATATTAAAAGAAAGAAAAGATATATTATTTCTTATGATTCAAATAAAGTAATGTCTGAAGATAATACTTTTGTTTCATTTATTCATATTAAAAACATCAAAATCTTTAAAAATAAACGAAAAGCTAAAATAGAATTAAAAAAGATGGGGTGTTGTAAAAATATGAAATATCAAATTATTGAAGTTGGGGTAGTGGAATAATTATAGAGGTTGATAATGAATAGAATAGAAGAAGTAAAACAGTTAGTGTCTAAATTAAATAGATACCGAGATGAATATTATAATAACAACAATACTATTATTACAGACAGAGAATATGATGAATTATATGACAAATTGGTTGCCCTAGAAAAAGAAACGGGTTATGTATTGTCTAATTCACCCACTCAATCTGTTGGTTATGAGGTGGTTGGTCAGCTAAATAAAGTAAAGCATAGTCATCCTTTATTATCATTGGATAAAACAACCGATTTAGATGAATTTATAAAATATTTTGGCAATAAAGATTTTGTTTTGATGGCAAAACTTGATGGCTTGACTTGTTCTCTAACTTATGAAAATGGGAAACTTGTTAGAGCTGAAAGTCGTGGTAATGGTGAAGTAGGAGAAGATATTACCCATAATGCTAGAGTATTTTCAAATTTGCCAACTGAAATTGCATTTAAGGGAAAACTTGTAGTTGATGGTGAATGTATTATTACATATGATGAATTTAATAAAATAAAAACTCGTGAAGGAACTGATTATAAAAATCCACGAAATTTAGTTAGTGGTTCGGTTAGACAACTAAACAGTGAAATTTGTGGAAAAAGAAATGTTAGATTTATCGCTTGGAAACTAGCAAATGGTGAGGATTTAGGGCAATGTCACACTGATTGTTTTAATGTTCTATCAAGCCTTGGTTTTGAAGTTGTACCTTGGTATATCAACAGTTTTAACACGATTGAGTGGATTAAGGATGAGTGTAATTATAAGAAAATTCCGATTGATGGAATTGTAGGAATGTTCGATGATATTTCATATTGTAATTCTCTTGGAATGACAGGTCATCATCCTAAACATTCACTCGCTTTTAAGTTTTATCAAGAAGATAATGAAACAACATTAACAGATGTTGAATGGTCAACAAGTAGAACGGGTTTAGTCAATCCTGTTGCAGTATTTGAACCTGTTGAAATAGATGGAACTACTGTTACCAGAGCAACTTTAAGCAATGTTAGTATTATTAAAGAACTTGAATTGGGAATTGGTGATACAATTACAGTTGTTAAGGCTAATCAAATTATCCCAAAAATTACACAAAATCTTACTAGAAGTAATACTTATCAAATACCAAAAGTTTGTCCGGCTTGTGGAGAACCATTGATTATCAAGAATGATAATGGTCGAGAAACATTATACTGTACAAATAAACATTGTAAAGCGATTATTCACGATAAGATTTCAAATTTTGCTTCACGAGAAGCAATGAATATTGTTGGTATATCTGATGAAAGATTGCGTTTATTAATGGATATGGGGTATATTACTGATTTTAAAAGTTTATATCATCTTAAAGATTATAGAGATGAAATTGCAGAATTAAAAGGTTTTGGGAAATCAAGCATTGACAATATTATTAATGCTATTGAAGATAGTAAAAAATGCAAATTAAAAAATGTAATTGTTGCTATTGGTATTCCTAGTATTGGTAAGTCAGTCGCTAAGACAATAGCTAAATATTGTGAGTTAGTTAGTTCAGATAACGGATTACAAACATTTATTGATTTTGCTATTGATGATTTTGATTGGAGTACATTAAATGACATTGGCGAAGTAACAAAGAATAACATTAATTCTTATGTTAAAAATAATTATGATGAGATTAAACCGTTAGTAGATATTCTTGAAATAACTAGAAATATTGTAATATATTTATCATTAAGCCATTATAAAAAATTCGATGGTAAAACCTTTTGTATTACAGGTAAATTAACAGAATTTAAAAATAGAAAAGAGTTAGTGTATAAAATCGAATCAAATGGTGGCACAGTTGTTTCAAATGTAACTTCTAAAACACAATATTTGATTACTAATGATAAAAATTCTGGAAGTGCTAAAAACAAAGCAGCACAGAAATATGGAACTAAAATCATTAGTGAACTTGATTTTATCCTTGGCAATTTATAATTTATGAATTTATAAAATGTTAAGAAAAAAGTCTTGACATAAAATAAATATTGTGATATTATAAAATGGAAGGAAAAGAGGTGATATTATGAAAGCAAAGATTGAACTATCAAATATTGATGCAGTTAAAAAGTTTACTGAAATTGCAAGTCAAATTGATTGTGATGTTAGACTGGTAGGTAAGGATGAAAACGGTAACGATTGGGATATTTCGGCAAAATCACTACTTTGCTCGTTAGTATTAGCAAAGAGAGAACAAACCGAAAGAGAACACACGGCACACGATGTTGATTGGAACACTATTTGGTGTATTTGCGAACAGGATATTTATTCAGCAATTCAGGAATTTGTTGTAGTATAATAAACTGTTACGAAAAAATATAATACAGAAATATACATAAAATATCGTTTTTATTGCTCATAATACCTTTTTAACTCCCAATATTACTATGTTTATATTTTTAATTTCTTTTAATATCGTTAAATAAATGAATTTCAAGCCACCAATTTAGGAGGGCTTGTAATCCATTTGTGATGATAAAAACGATAATTCAATATCAAAAGGTTATGGACTTGTCAATTTTTGTGAATTTGATAAATTTGCAGAACAAAGTTATTGTGCGGTTCACGGAGTTGATAAAAGTTTAAATCTAGGTGATATTACGCAAGTTGACGAAAAGAAAATTGCCGACTTCGATATGATTTGTGGTGGTAGTCCTTGTCAGGATTTTTCAGTAGCCGGAAATCAAAAGGGTAGTAAATGGATATGTAACGATTGCAACCACGAGTATAATCCACTAACAGTACACTATTCTGAAAGAAATAGGTGTCCAAATTGTGGTAGTGAAAACCTTGATAAGACTAGAAGTTCTTTACTTGTGGAATGGCTAAGAATTGTTAGAGAGAAGAAACCAAAGTGGGGTATCTACGAAAATGTTAAGAACATTGTAGGTAAGAAATTCAAAGAAACTTTTGATATGTTTATCAACGAACTTAACGAATATGGTTATAACACCTATTATAAAGTTTTAAATGCTAAAGATTACGGTATTCCACAAAATCGTGAAAGAGTATATTTGATACTTATTCAAAAAGATTTAGATAATGGTAAATTTGAATTTCCAAAAGGTTTTGATAGTGGCAAAAGGCTAAAAGGTATGCTTGAAGATGAGGTTGACGAAAAATACTATGTAAACAACGAAAAAGCCCAGAAACTGATTGACGATTTAATAAGTAGTGGCAAATTAGACAAAGAAATTTCTAATACCGTCAGAACGGGGGGCAGAGGAAGTATAGACAGACATCAATGGGATATGGTTCAAGTATGACAGGGTTGTTTTCAAAACAATGTAGTCAATTTAAAAAAGAAACTGATGTTGCCAATACTTTACTTGCTAGAGATTATAAAGGATTTGGAAATCAACCAATGAATGGGGTTATTACATATGAAAAAGATGAGCGAGAATAGAATTGAAAGACTTGCACATATTGGTGTGGGGGGCAGAAAGGTTGGATTTATTCAGTCAATGGTTGTTCACCAACTTTACCTGCTACACAGTATAAAGACCCTACCAAAGTAATTATATCGGTTAGAAAGAATTAAAATGAAAGATAATACAGGTTATGCTGGTAATGTGTGGGATAAAGATAATCTTTGCCCTACAATTACTACTCTCCAAGGAGGGTGGCAGACAACCAATGATAGTTGTTAAATATGGTGGTAAAGATGAATGAATTAAAATTAAATATTCTTAATTATAAAGGCTATTATACTAAAATTCGTTATAGTGCTAAAGATGAAGTTCTATATGGAAAAGTCGAAGGAATTAAAAACCTTGTGAGTTTTGAAAGCACTTCAGTTAAAGAAATTAAAAAAGAATTTCAAAAAGCAGTAGATGATTATGTTTGCTGTATAAAAAGTCAAGAGGTGTCTGATGGAAAATAGAGATAAGCCAAAATTACTTGGTGGTTTTGGGGAAATTAATTTTGGGAAACAATATAGGCAAGGCAACAGAGTTTATGATAGTGACCATATTGCAATGTGTTTATGTGCTTCACCAATAGGCAATATGGGAGGGTATAGTTATTTGTATCTAACAAGGATGGAGGTAAAAAATGAAAAAGCCTATTTGTCTTAATAGCAAAGCTGGGAGAAATGGAATTAATAATTTGCAACCTTCTATTAAAGACAGAATATATGATAGCAATGGTATTGCGTGTGCAGTTACTACATCAGAATTTTTTATGCCATTATATTTGTTGCATAAGACATCAAATGGGAGAAAATATGACAAATAACATAAAACAAATAGGGAATATTGTTAAGACAGGTAATTTTAAAAATCCACAAAGAGGTAGAATTTACTCTATTAGATGTGATGAAGGACTCCGAACATTTCAAAATGGAAATATAGGAACAATCAGAACCATTGATGCTGGGGGGGGATAAAAGAGTGATTGAAAACGATAAAAATTGTTATAGAATTAGAAAATTAACACCACTTGAATGTTGGAGGCTGATGGGATTTTCGGATGAAGATTTTCTTTCAGCAAAACTTGGTAGCAGAGAAACTGCAAAAGAGTTAATCAAGGAATATGAACCTGACAATCATCTAGCAATGATGAGAAAGGCTGAAAGCGAATCCAAGGTATCGAATAGCCAACTCTATAAACAATCCGGGAACTCTATTGTAACAAATGTTTTATTTTACATATATAAAGAACTGTATAAGGCAATGCCTTATTTATTTGATAACTTAAAAGTGGGAAGTTTCTTTTCGGGAATTGGTGCTTTTGAAATTGCACTAGATAGATTATTTAATGATATTAAGAAAGAAGGATGATTAAAATAAAAAATTCAAAATTGTTTCTAATTATAGTGGCTGTTGTAATTGCCATTGTGGCTTGTTTTATATTTGGATGTCAAGGTGTAAAAAACAAGGTGATTTCATATGAAGAACAAATTTCTACTGCACAGTCAAATATCAAAATTCAGGAAAAGCGCAGAACCGATTTAATTCCAAATTTGGTTGATTGTGTTAAGGCTTATGACAAACACGAGTATGAAACCTTGATGAATATTGTTAAAGCTAGAGGTACTAATAGTGATAATTCTGTACAAGAAATTAAAACACAAATTCAGGCTATTGCAGAAGCATATCCAAAGCTACAAAGTTCAAGTAATTATCAAGAATTAATGAATGAATTAGCCGTAACAGAAAACAAAATTGCTAATGTGCGTAATAATTATAATAGTTGGGTAACAAGATACAATGCTTTTGTAAGGCAATTTCCTAGTTCGCAAATTTTGTCAATGTTAGGTTATGAAATACAAGATTACGCTAAAATAACTTTTGATGTATCATCTGATGCACCAACAAATTTGTTTGAATAATATGAGAATGAAAGATTTTAAAATAACTAAAAGAGAAATTCTTTGCAGTGTTGTTATTGTCGCTTTGATGTTTATTGTGGGTTTTATGATTTCAAACACTATTACCAACCATATGATGGAAGAAAGACAAGACTATGACACGGCATTACAAGTTAATAACAATGCTAAAGAGTTTCAGTACGGAATGAAAACTGATATTGGTAATGCTTTTGTATATGGAGAACTAAAAGCCGTTGATACAGTATCTTACTCGGCTATCAAAGGTGAATATATGTATGTGTCGAAAATAACAGAAAGATACACGCAACATACGAGAGTAGAAACTTATACTGATGGTAAAGGACATATGCACACTCGAGTAGTTACATATTGGTCTTGGGATGAGATTGATAGAGATAGTAAAACTTGCAAACAGGTAAAACTATTAAATACAACTTTCAGTAGTAAGAAGATTAATATTAAAGCTATTACTACGGACTTGATTAATACCATTACTATTGGCGATTTGAGATACAAATATTATGGTATTAAATCTCAAATTAAAGGAACGGTTTATACTAGTTTACAAAATAATACAATAACCGATAATTCAAGATTTTATAAAGACTTAACCATCAATAAAACGATTGATAGATTAGAGAGTAATTTCTGGCTGATTATGTTTTGGATTGGTTGGTGTGTATTAATTGGTGTTGTAGTATTTGTTTTCTATTATTTCGATAATAAATGGTTAGAAGATTAAATGAGAGTTTAATATTCTCAATACATAAGAAAGGTAAAGTTTATGGCGACAATTGTTTTAACAGTCTTAATTACAATAGCAGTATTTAATATTATTGTTTTTATCGTTGACAGAGTGAATCACATATATACAGAATGGGTTTCAATGGCTTTTGTTACACTTGTGGCTTATGGTATTACACATCCGATTTATAGATATATTTATAAGCCACTTAGGTTGAAATACATTAACAAGTATTATAATTCATATTTTTTATTTTATAAAAATAGAAAAGGGGTTGTAACAAAGAGTCTAGGTGTGTTTTTTATGAAAGGCAAGTATGAAAAATATTGCTATCATAAAGATGATGATTCGCAACAATGGATTGAATATAACCCAGATAAAATTGAAATGACATATATTAAAAAATCTGCCATTTTAAATAAAAGGCGATTGAAACGAAAGAAATTTTATAAAAGCAATGCAAGAACTAGGTGATTAATATGGTCTTAACAATTATTTTAACAGCTCTAATTACAATAATAGTAATAAATATTATTAGTTTTATCCTTACTGCTTGTTGCGATAATGGATATATAAGTGAAGATGTTATTGTATATTTTTCAATGGGGTTTATCACGCTTATAATGTTTGGGATTATAGGAGCATTTATTAAATATATTTATAAGCCACTTAGATTAAAATATATTAATAAATATTATGGTATATATTATTCGTATTGTTTTGACGAGCAAGGTAATAAAGTTCACGGAACTAATTGTTGGTATTTTATTATGAAAAAGAAATATGAAAAATATTGTTATACCGACAAATATAAGGATTTATACGATTATTGTTGGATTGAACGCAGTAATCATAAAATAAAATCAATTCCTAAATCATCTGAGATTAAATCAAAAGATAAATTAAGGCAATGTGATTTTTACAAGGGTAATTCAAAATAAAAAGTTAATTTTATTAAAAGAAATAGAGGTGAACAAGGATAGCCGTTAAGACAAGCGATATTTTTGAATATTGGAAAGATAAATGTATAACTAGTGATGGCAAAGTATGTATTGATTATGGATATGATGGCTGTGATAAAGATTATCTGAGTAAGGTTGATAGTATTCCAATTATTGAAGATTGGGGGAGAACCTACTTGTTTTGCTTGTGGGTGTATGGTTGATTTTACCAATGAAGAAGAAAAGTACGATATGTTATTACAACAAGGGAAAATAGATAAAGTGTGGAATTGTCAATCAGTTAGAAGTTCGTTAGATAAAGCACACATTATTCCAAAAGCAATGGGTGGCGAACTAACACCACAAAATTTATTTTGTTTATGCCATAGATGCCATAGAGATAGCCCAGATACAAGATTTTCGCAAGAATTTTTCAAATGGGTATATCAGGAAAGAAAGCACCCTTTTCGCAAAAGAGTTACATATAAAGCCATTAAACAATGTTTAAACGAAGGAATACCACCTAAATTTAAACTTAGCGATATAAATATATTTAATACAAATACGCACGGTGGGCTGCTTGTAGAGTCTAGCTTGGTTGCCACAATGGTTGGGTGTGCTAAAGAAAGATATAAAAAAACTATGGACGAATGGAAGTTGGTACTATCAACATTAGAAAAAGATAGAAGTTGAAAGGAATATAAATGAATAATGAATTAAAAACATTCTTCGGTGGGGGAGAGAGAAACTTCATTAGTTAATGGAAACTGTATTGAAGTTATGAATCAAATACCCGACAAAAGCATTGATATGATACTTTGTGATTTACCCTATGGTTCTACAAGAAACAAGTGGGATTCAATCATATCATTTGATGAATTATGGAAACATTACATAAGAATTATAAAGGATAACGGTTGCATTGCATTGTTTTGTGATGGTTTGTTTATGGCTGATTTAATGAAATCAAATACAAAATTGTGGCGATACAATCTTATATGGGATAAACAAAGAGGCTGTGATTTTCTAAATGCAAATGTTAAACCATTAAAGAGTCACGAAGAAATAGCAATCTTTTATAAAAAGAAACCTACATATAATAAGCAGAAATGGTATTCAACACCTTATAAGAAAACTAAAAACGGAAGTTTATCTAATAATTATGGTGATAGAGGTGTTGCTTATACCGAGTCATTAGATGGTGCAAGAAATCCGTTATCTATATTGAGTTATTCAAGAGATGGTAAACGATTACATCCAACTCAAAAACCTGTTGGTTTGCTTGAATATCTAATTCGTACATACTCTAACGAAAATGAAATAATATTAGATAACTGTATGGGTAGTGGTTCGACAGGTGTAGCTTGTGTGAATACAAATCGAAGATTTATAGGTATCGAAATAGAGCCAAAATATTTTGATATAGCAAAAGAAAGAATAGAAAATTTGGCAATTAGTAAATAGTGTTTTTATCTGCATTTATCATTGTAAAATTCCCATTATTTGACCTTTCTATAACATTTTATGCATAAATAGTGAATTTATCATTTTTGCAAAGCCCCAATAATTGAGGGTTTAAAATTACAAATTTGATAATAAAAACACTATTTTATTCACACAAAATCAAGGAATAACAGTATTAAGCCTGTGTGATGGAATGTCCAGTGGTCAAATGGCATTAAAGGAACTTGGAATACCTGTACATAAATATTATGCTTATGAGATAAAGCCAACGGCAATAAAAGTAACGCAACTAAATTTTCCGAATACAATTCAACTTGGTGATGTGAATAAATTTGATTATAAAATATTTGAGAATGAGAAAGTGGATTTGCTACTATGTGGTTCACCTTGTCAAGATATGAGTTTAATTAATATCAATGGGAAGGTCGGAGTAAACGGTGAGAAATCAAGTTTGCTATATAAATGTGTCGAAATACTCGAGAAGATAAAACCAAAATATTTTCTATTTGAAAATGTTAAATCAATGACTAATGCAGACAAAGAAGTTTTTAATAGTTTGCTTGGTGTAAAACCAATACATATAAATTCTTCGCTTGTTTCTGCACAAAATAGGAATAGATTATATTGGACTAATATTCCAAATGTATCTATTCCGAAAGATAGAAAAATTTATTTAAAAGATATATTAGATAGAAAACCAACTCCTGAAGAAAAATGGACTGAAAAGAAAGTCGCATTTGTGAATAGAAAAAGAAATTCAACAATGTATGTAGCAGTAAATGGAGATAAATCTATTCCGATTACTGCTAGGGGATATGCTGCTTGGAATACACAATTTATCGAAGATGAAAATGGGTTAAGAGATTTAACCATTAATGAATATCGTAAATTACAGACTATTCCGGATTGGTATCAATTTGGCGATTTGAGAAAATCAAAAATTACTGACCTTATCGGAGATGGTTGGACTATTGAAGTAATTAAACATATTTTAAGAGGTATAAATGAAAAGATGGAAATTAAAACTTGAAAATTATGCTTATGAACCATTAGTTTATGCTAAAACATCCGAAGAAGCAAAACAAGTTTTTAGAGATGAAAATGTACTTGATATACAACCCTATGATGATAAATCATATTTACATAATATTCAAATTTTGAAAACACAATCAAATCATTTTGCAACGGATGCAATATCTAGCAATAGAATAAGAGAATGGTATTCAAAATGTTTGATGGATGGTAAATTAAGATTTAGGCTGTATAAAGACCCTGAAGATGAGCAATATTATGATATTGCTGAATATCAGTTTAAATCAAATGATAGTGTTCTTGTTCCTTGTTTATTTACTGTTGGTAATACTAAAGAACTTATAGATAAATTTTTTGGCAAAGAATTATATTGTGAAATTTATTCTTATAGGCTTTGGGGTCAACCAAAATTGAAGAAACCAGATGAACTAAAAGGCATTTCACAAAGTTTTACCGTTGATTACATTACAAATAAATGTAAATGTCAATGTTTTGTAAAAGATAATGATTTATGGATTAAACATAGAGATTTCTTTTCATCACTTCACACACCTGATTCAGAAGATTGTGGTACACCGTTAAATCATAGATTAAAGAAGTATTTTGGAGAAAATAAATCTCATTTAGATAGATTTATTTATTCTGATACTTGGGGTTCAATCGTGTTGAGAAATGAAGCGTGGATTGTTTTCAGAAATTTAAAAGATACTATTATGAGAACAGAAGTGCCACCTGTTTCTTCGGTTATAAATGCTTTTATTAATTCAAAACTTTTATTCAAAAGTGGAATCATTGAATTAAATAATATATGGCAACAATTTCTTGAGAATGTATGTAAAAAATATAGAAAATTTATTGAAGAAGGTGAATGATGATGAAATTTAATCCATCAAATTTGTATGATAGTAGATTTATTGATAGGTGTATAACTTTCCCAAATTATGCAATTACATATTATATTGAAGATATGTCATCGGCTCAGGATGTAGGAAGAGAAATAGTTGACTATTTAGACGCAGTATCATATAAAGATGAAATCAAGGTTATCCAACACAACAAACAGATAAAAATTGAATTTTTTAACGGTAGTGTTATTAATTTGATAACTAAAGAACATATGATTTCAGGAATTTATTCTAATGTCATTTTTATGGACTCAAGAATAAGGGAAGATTATATAAAGAAATATATCAAGCCTAAAATTGACCAATATGTTATAAGTGAGGGAAATGCAATATTAAATCCCAAGCCAATTTATCTTGATTTTTACGAAGAGGAGAAATAATATGCCGGATATGAAAATGGGCTGTATTTACAGATATGATTTAGAGAAGAATCCACATTTGACAGACAGATTTAAGTTTGTTGAATCAAATTTTACCAGAAAAATAACATCAAAAAGTGATAGGGTTTATTCCAAGATGTTTCATACTATGGACTATGAAGAAATAGTTGATAACGCAAATATAATGAAAAAAAGTCCAAGGCTAATCCTTATAAGCGAACCATTTCTTTTAGACGATGAACTTCGTGAAAGGGTTATTAGATGGGTTAAATGGGCGAATAGTGTTGACCCAAAAGAATATGACCCATTTGAGAGGTTAAGGGGGATAAATAAATGAAAGTTATAAAAACTCATACAGGCAAAATATATGTTGACTCTGATAAGCAGTTAGAATTTTTAACTGTCGGAGATTATGGTAAGGAAAATAATATTAAGGCGAACTTTCTCGGATTAACCAAAGAGATTAACGGTGTTAAGAATACGGACGTTGACCTTACTGATAAGTGGGTTGCAACGATTAGCACACAAAAGGGTTGTCCGATGAAATGTAAATTCTGTGATTGTCCTAAATACGGATTCCACGGCAATGCAACCATTGATGAATTATGTTATGAGGTCGAAACAATTTTGCAGAATGAAAGCATTGACCATACAAAAAGATTTAATGTTCACTTTGCGAGAATGGGAGAGCCGACATTTAATAATAATGTTCTTAATTTTACAAGAAATTATTTAAGAAACCTTGTGAACAAACATTTACAACAGGGAGCAGAAACAATTCATCCTGTGGTTTCAACTATGTTACCTAAAAGCAATCGTAATCTTGTAAGTTTTCTCCTTGATTGGTGCGACATTAAAAACAATGTTTACAATGGTGAAGCTGGTTTGCAATTTAGTATTAACAGTACAGATGAAGCACAAAGGCAAGACCAATTCAACGGTATGAGTTTGAACTTGCTCGAAATTTCCAACATTGCAAAAATGTTGCCTATGCCTATCGGTAGAAAGTACACATTGAATTTTGCAGTTACATCACAAACAATTCTCGATGCTAAAGTGTTATCTGAATTGTTTGATAAAGATAAATTTATTGTAAAGATTACACCTATACACGAAACAAATTCAGCAGTTACAAATGGATTTGATGTAACAACTTCTTATACTGATTATGATGTTTATAGAGAATTTGAACAGCCATTAGTTGCTGAAGGTTGGGATGTGATTGTGTTTGTTCCAAGCAAAGAAGAAGATAGTGATAGAATCACTTGCGGCAATGCTTTAATTGCCAACAATAAATAACCAACAAAGGAAGTACAATACATTGATTAAAATTAACACCTCTCCCCCCCTGCCAAATTTGATATGCGGGGATTGTTTAACTGAACTTAATAAAATACCAAATGAAAGTATAGATTTGATTGTAACAGACCCTCCTTACAAGGTCACATCACGTGGAAATGCAGGAAATTCAGGTGGTATGTTGCAAAAGAAAATTAATATGAAAGGACAAGTATTCAAGCATAATAATATTGATTGTGTTGAATATGCTCCAGAATTTTATAGAATATTAAAAGATGGTAGTCATTGTTATGTTATGACTAATCACGTGAATCTTATACATATGCTGAATACTTTTACAGATTTAAGAACAGAAAAAGAGAAACAAAATGGCGTTAAACCTTATGGTTTTCACTTTATAAAGTCACTTGTGTGGGATAAAAAGAATAAAATAATGGGTCAATTCTATATGTCACAATTTGAATATATATTATTTTTCAGAAAGGGCAAAGGTGTTAGGATAAACCATTGTGGCACAAGTGATATTCTTTCTGTTCCAAATGTAAAAACCAAAGGTGAAGATGGTAAGAATTTGCACGACACAGAAAAGCCTATTGAACTAATGAAGATACTTGTTGATAATTCAACCAAAGAGAATGGAGTTGTATTAGACCCGTTTATGGGAATTGGTTCAACCGGTGTGGCTTGTAAAGAATTACATAGACAATTTGTGGGAATTGAAATTGACTCACAATATTATACAATAGCACAGAACAGAATAGTGGGTTAATTATTATAAAATATAGGTAGGTATCAAATGTTAAATTGCTTAAACACAAAAAATATAAAAACTTTAGACAATTTAAGGGTTTGAAATAAATGAATTTAAAAATGATATACAAAATGGTATAAGTAAGGAGATGGGTGATAAATAATGAATAATAAATTACCTTATTCACATTTGTTATATGTTCGTCAATATTCTATCATTGATAATGATGATAAATTAGTTGTTTTTGGTGTAAATACAAAAGATATTTTTCATACTATGGGCGAGTTTGTGTATAGAAATTTTGCACAGGTAAAGTTTATAACTTATGTTGAGTGTACACAAGAAAAACTTAACTATTGGTTAAAAATTGGTTTTAAAATTCACAACTTTAAAGATAAATATGTTTAAAACTTCTTTTTTGTTTGATTTATCCAAGATTGGAAATTAGACAATACCATAGTTTCAAGATGTGATATGCCAAAAGAATTTCTTTTTAATAGCATTTGATAACGGTTGAATCTTTGAATTGATAAATTCATAGGGAGTTTTGATAAAATATGAATTTCATCAGATGATTTTATATCTAACTCTTTAAATACAATTAATGGTGCAAGTATTCTAATAGCAAGGTATTTAACAAATTCAGGTTTGGTTAGTCCGAATATTTTTAAAATATTTTTTGATATTAATAAAGTATTGCTATATAGTGATTTTGTATCATCAACTAAGGATTGTAAATCATATAGTGTAGCTATGGCTTTAATGTCTGTTGGTAATTTTGATATTTTTGCATCAATCAATAAATCCCAAGCAAGATTGCGAATATGTTTATACTCTTGTTTTGTCATATAAAAAACACCTCATAGAGATATTTTTCTCTAAAAGGTGTAATTTATTATATATTGTTTGATTGTAGTTTATGCCAATAAACATTTACAATGTCATTTTCCCAAGATGTTTTTCTGTGATTTTTAAGCCACTTGAGATAATCTTTATATCTATATAAAGAAGCCTCTGTTGACAACCCAAAAACATTTTGTATATCTATAGGTGAATTGATGTGTAAATACTTAAAAAGTGGGAATGGTGATAAGATAGTGGCTGCAAAATAGTCAGCCTCATTTTCAAAATATAAATTTTGATTATTTGTTAAACCATTTTCGGCAATTTGTTGATTTGCAGTTGAAAGATGCCTACAAAGAATATGTCCAACTTCGTGAAAGCAAGTCCATAATTGCCGACCTAAATTATTATTGTTTTGAGTTGATAAATTACATAAAATTAAATATCTATTATGTACTTTATCATAATGAGTACAACCGGATTTGCTTTCACATAATTGTATAACATCATTTATTGTACAATTATTTATTTCAGCAAATTTCTGGTATGACATAATTTTACAGTTAGGGATAAGTTTAACAACTTCTTGGACATTGAGTGGAAAGGTGATTTGTGACAACATTTTATAAACTTGTAGAACTAAGTTGTTGATATAATTATATCTAATCATTAAGTGTTGTCATCCTCCTTATTTTCGTCAAAAGCATAATTAAAACCTGCTCTAATCATAGTCATCATTAATTCTTTTTCTTTTGGAGGCATATTTTCCTTGGCTCGTTGAAAAGAAATAATATCTTCGTCTTTTAGTATGTCAGCGGCAGAACCTTTAATTTCTTGCCTACCCAATAAATAATCAAGAGAAACATCAAAATAATTTGCAATTTTCATTATTTTCTCAACTGATGGTGAAGTGGCTGTTTTCCATTTTTGAATTGATGATAAGCCAAGACCTAAAGTGCTTTCTAACTTATTTATTGATATTCCTTTTTCGGCACATAACAATTTAATTCTTTGATATAATACAGATTCCATATTTTTCTCCTTTTTGGTAGTAATTTCTTGAAAATGTATTGACATCAAGAAAATTATCTGATATACTATCATTAGTCAAGAAAATACAACTAAACTTTATTTAATTATATAATAAAGTTTCAAAAAAGTCAATATTATTATAAGGAGCAAATAATATGTATTATGCTATATTTAAAGAAGTTGGAACAACAGAAATTGCAGTGTTTAAGACAAAGCAAGAGAGAGATGATTGGGTTAATTTTAAAGACCCACTTAGTCTTGCATTTAGAGAAACGAAAGAAAATTGTATTTTTAAAAGAATGGCTTATAACAAAAAAATAGCTATAAACAAAATTATTGAAGGTTTACATAATACAAAAGAAGATGGAGTTCATACGGTAATTGACAAAGATGAACTTAATCCTAATATTATATGGTATGTGACAGATTATATTGATTTCACAATACCATTTATAAAGGAGGTATAAAAGAATGGCATTAAAGGGTGCAATTATCGGAGATATTATAGGTTCACAATATGAGTTTAGAAAACCCAAGGGTTTTGATTATAAAACTGCCATTTTATTATCAGATAAGTGTCATTTTACTGATGATACAGTATTATCATTGGCTACAAAGTATGCTCTTCAAAATGATATAAGTTTCACAGAGGCTTATAAATTCTTTGGATTGAAGTACAGAAATGCCGGTTATGGTAGTTCATTTAGTGAATGGTTAGATGATGATACGAGCACACCTTATAATAGTTACGGAAATGGTTCGGCTATGAGAATTTCATATATCGTTGATTATTATAATGAATATTCTAATTTAGATAAAATTGTAAAAGCTACTATTCGTTCGGCAATATGCACTCATAATCATATAGAAGGTGTATTGGGTGCAAAAACAGTAGCAGTATGCCTTTGGATGGCAAAACAGGGCTTTCACAAATATCAAATTCTGAATTTTTGTAATTGTGTATATTCAAAATATGAATATGCTTATAGTTCTGAACATTCTTTGGAAGAATTAAGAAAAATATATCATTGGAATGAAACTTGCCAAGGCAGTGTGCCGGTTGCGATTAGATGTGTTTATGAGGCAAACAACTATACAGAATTTATTAGGAATGTGTTAAGTTTGGATTGCGATACTGATACAATTTGTGCTATTGGTGGCGGGATTGCCGAAGAATTATTTGATAACAGTAATGATAAAATTCTGAAACAATCTGATGAAATTCTAAATAAATATCTTGATGATTATTTATTAAAAATATTTTATAAAAAATTATAAAATGTATTGAAAAAAGACTTGACATTTTAAGACTTTTGTGATACAATATATTATACAATGAAACAGAGGAGATATATGGATAATATTAAAAATATAATTCAAAGTTCGGAGTATGACTTTTTGAGGAATAACAAAAATCTAAATAAGAATATTATTCTTTTAGGATTGGGTGGAAGTTACTCATACGGAACGAATAATGAAAATTCTGATATTGATATTCGTGGAGTAGCAACCAATAGTAAAAGAAATATTCTTATTGGTGAAGATTTTGAACAAGTTGTTGATACTGATACCGATACAACTGTATATTCATTTGATAAGATTATCAAATTGTTATGTTCTTGTAACCCGAATACAATAGAAATGTTAGGATTAAAACCCGAACATTATTTCTATCTTACAAATATTGGTAGAGAACTCATAGAAAATAAATCATTATTCTTGTCAAAAAGAGCAATCCATTCATTCGGTGGATATGCAAACGCCCAACTGCGAAGGTTGGAAAATAAATCTGTTCGTTTGGTTAGTCAAAGTCAGCAGGAGCAATATATTTTAAAAAGTATCGAACACGCTTCTGTTGATTTCAGAGAAAGATATTTTTATATGCCGGAAGATGCAATTACTCTGTATATTGATAAATCGGAGCAGGAAGATTATGATACGGAAATTTTCTGCGATGTTACATTAAAGCATTATCCTCTCCGAGATTATAAAGGAATGTTTTCCGAGATGGGTACAATTATAAAGTCTTACTCAAAAATCGGTAAGAGAAATGAAAAGGCTATCGAGCGTAATAAGTTGGGTAAACATATGATGCATCTTATTCGTCTTTACCTTATGGCATTTGATATTCTTGAAAAAGGTGAAATCAATACTTATCGAGATAAAGAACACGATTTCCTTATGAAAATAAGAAATGGTGGTTATCTCGATGAAAATAGACAGCCAACAAAGGAATTTTACGAAATTGTTGATGAGTATGAAAATAGGCTTGATAGACTCAAGATAACAACGGATTTGCCTGAAACAGTAGATACGAACAAGGTTATGGATTTTGTAGCCAAAGTAAATGAGATGGTCGTTTCAGGAGGTAATATATGACAAGGGAAGAAGTGCTTAATTCTATTCAGTTGAAAAAGAGATTCTGTAAAGATTGTAATATACCGATTGCCGTGTTTGATAATCCGTATTTTTATGAAAGACTTATAACACTTGATACAATTTTTAATTGTGTTGAACAGTTTAATCTGTTTTGTGTAGAAATGCAGCAGTTCAATAATGAGCAAGATTATTTTGAATACTATAATTTAGTAAAAGATAAAATGATTTCGGATATTAAAGGAAATCATACATATCAATTTTTCAATACAGATTTAAGTGGTAAATCTGAAACTGTCCTTAATATAAAAAGAGCAAAAGTCGGAAAGAAAAACCTTTATGTTGAAAATAATGACGGAAAGACATTTATATCTATTGATATGAAAAAAGCAAACTTTTCATCAATGAACTTCTATTCGAGAGATATTTTCGATTGCGATACTTGGGAGGATTATGTTGGGAAATTTACGAATAGTTTATATATTCAAAATAGTAAATATATCAGACAGGTTGTATTAGGTGCTTGTAATCCTAAAAGACAAATTCAGTATGAGCATTCATTGATGTTAAAACTCTATTTACATATCAAAAACACACTTAATGACAATGATTTTACGGCTTACAGTATTGGCGTAGATGAAATACTTATAGAAGTGGGTCAGTTCCACCATCCGCTTAATAAGTTAAAAGAGGTTATTGATTCTTGTCCTTTAGGTATTGGTAATCTTGTAAGAGTTGAAATGTTTGATTTACAGAAAGCAGGAGATTATGGGTGGTTAAAAGTTATTTATGATGATAACCAGACCGTTAAATTCAAGTGTATTGATTCAGAAATATTTCATCAAATAGTTAAACACTATTATAATATACCAATTACAGAAAACGACCTTGTATTTAGACATAATGGCAGACTTGCACGATTTTTAGAGGAGGTCAAAAATCCGTGGTAGATATAAAAATGCCTATGCCGGTTGAATTTGCACTAAACAAACTTCATTCAAATGGTTACGAAGCCTATATTGTCGGTGGATGTGTGCGTGATAGTATTATGGGAATTGAACCTAACGATTGGGATATTTGTACATCTGCTTTGCCAGAACAAATACAAGAAGTATTTAAGGATTTAAAAGTAATTCTCACTGGTTTGCAACACGGAACAGTAACCATTGTTTATGAAGAAAATTATTACAAACAGTGTCTTGAAATTACTACTTACAGAATTGACGGAGAATATAAAGATAATCGACACCCTGAAAATGTTGAGTTTACATCTAACCTATCACTTGATTTAATGCGTAGAGATTTTACAATCAATGCTATGGCTTACAATGATAAAGAAGGCATTATTGATATGTTTGGTGGTATTAAAGATATTGAAATAGGTCGTTTAAGATGTGTAGGAAACCCTAATAATAGATTTCAAGAAGATGCACTTCGTCTTATGAGGGCTATTCGCTTTGCAATTAAATATGATTTACAAATTGATGATGAAGTTCTTAAATCAATTCAGAAAAACAAAATACTATTAAAGAATGTTTCTGTTGAGAGAATTAGTGATGAATTAACAAAAATACTTAAATCAAATATCGGTAATAACGGTTCAAACAAAAACGGGATTGAATTAATTGCTTATCTTATTGATTTCTTACAGGTGGTTCTTGATTATAAATTTGATTTTGATGTACAAGAGATTTATGACAAATTGGTTTTTGTAGAACCAAATGTTCCATTAAGACTTGCAATATTATTTGATTCTACCAATATTATGGATATTCTTAAAAAATTAAGATTTTCAAATGATATAATATTCACGGCAAAAACTATTTGTGAATATGGTCATAAAATTCTTGATGATAAAGATATATGGAGTAGTAGGTCAAGCCTTATGTCGGCAATTAATAATCTACATTTAGAAGATGAAAGATATAATGTTGAAGATGATAATTCATTGAGATATTATGCAAGGTTGTTATTAAAAAATATTCATTCTTGCTCATTTGAATCCATAATATCATTTGCAAAGGCTTGTACCAGCAATGAATATACACTTGTTGCATTAAATATTCTTCAAAAACAGATACAATTTTGTAAAGAAAATGATGCATATTGCCTTTGTCATCTTGCTATTAATGGTAATGACATTAAACAAGCGGGGTTTAAAGGTAAGGATATAGGAAAAATATTAAATAAACTTCTTGATATGGTTATACGAGAAGATATTCAAAATAACAGAGAGGAGTTATTAAACACTATTGATGAAATACAAATGCAAAGAATGTGGTAGTGAAAAGGTATATGCCAAGCCGAGTGGCAGAAGAATGGCGGTATATTGTTCGGATTGTAACAGTTGGATTTGTTGGACTACTTATAAAAAAATGATTGAAATTTATAAAAAGTTAGAAGAACAAGATTTACCTGACAATGTGGCAATTAGAAGAATATATAAAAGGTCTGGCATAACAAGAATGAATTGTGGCAAATGCAACTGCTTATTATATAGTTCTTGTTATAATAGTCCGGAAGGACAATATGATTTGGTAAATGCAAAATATTGTCCTGAATGTGGCAGGGAATTAATTTAATTTTTTTTAAATTATAAAAACTGTCACGAAAAGATACAATACAGAATAGAAGTTAAAAGAACAATAAAAGCAGTAGAAAAAAAGAAAGCAACTGAAAAACTATTCCTATGTAAGAAAGGTGGCGACTGATTGTCAAGTTGGATATTAGATATGAACACAGGCAAGAAATGCCATTGAAGAAAAAATATATAATTGTGTTCAACGCAAAGGAAATACAGTTGATGAATTATATTTGGAAATGGGAAAGAAGTATTAATTGCTAACTATTAAATTAAGGAGAAAGTATGGAAAAGTTTTATATAGTTGAGAAAGACTCAATCCTAGCCAAAGATTATTTAGAGTATTTAGCATTTGCTGAAAAATTTACGGATTTATTTGAAAAATTTGCTAAAGAAAATAATATTGAAGCTAGTGAATATTATTTAAGCACTAAAAGATTATGGATTAATCCTAAAGGACAAGATTATAAGAATTTTGGAAATTCATTTTTAAAAAGCGAACTTGGCAAATTTAAAATTAATTCACCATTAAATCGAAAATGGGTAGAGTTGTGTAAAGAAAATAATTTGAGCAAAGTTATTCACAAACCTTATTTGCCATTGTATTTTAATACGTTTGAAGGTAAGTGCTCATCTAGACTTTTTAAAATAAAAGATACTATTTATTGTTCGTTTAGTACGGATGAGGATTTTAAAGCACCATCAGGCTTAAAAGAAATCAAGGGTAGCGAATTTTATAAAGCAATAGAAGATGGCGAATAAAGAGAAAATAAAATATAGATTTTATTGTTCATTTTAAGTCCAAATTCAGAAATTCTAGTTAGTGATACTTGAATTTTTCGTTCTAATGACCAATTTTGCATAGTAATAAGGTCATTATTTGTATATTTTGTCTTTTCTTTTTCCGACATTTATTTTCCTTTCTATGAAATAATAATTAAAATAGCTGTTTTAAACAGTGAATATGTATAAAATCTATAATTCATTTTCAGGCGGTAAAGATTCAACGGTACTGTTAGATTTGGTTAGAAGAGTATTTCCTGATTGTCCGGCAGTATTTATTGATACCGGTTTAGAATATCCCGAACTAAGGGATTTTGTTAAGACTATTGATAATGTTGTTTGGTTGAAACCTGAGATGAATTTCAAAAAAGTTATTGAAACATATGGTTATCCAATTATCAGTAAGGAAATATCGGGGTTAGTTGAAGTTGCTAAACATAAACCAAATGGTAAAGTTGCACAATTATTTGACCCTAATTCAGAAAGAGTAAAAGAGAAAACTTTGAAGTATGGCAAAAGTTGGGGCAATGCTTATGTTAAGTGGGAAAATTTATTAGATGCACCATTTAAAGTATCAAATAAATGTTGCAATATTTCTAAAAAAGCACCTGCTAAAAAGTATGAAAAGATAACAGGAAACCACCCTTTTATCGGTACTATGGCTTGTGAAAGTAAAATTAGAAAGAACGGCTGGTTGCAGACGGGTTGTAATATCTTTGATAGTGATAGACCTAAATCGATGCCTTTATCATTTTGGACTGAACAGGACATATTGCATTATATAAAGGAATTTGATTTAAAATATGCACCAATTTATGGTGAGATTAAACAAGATAAAGATGGTAAATATTATACCACAGGATTACAACGTAGTGGTTGTGTATATTGTGGTTTCGGTTGTCATCTTGAAAAAGAACCAAACAGATTTCAAAAGTTAAAGAAAACACATCCTAAAATCTGGAATTATTGTATGAAAGATTTAGAAAGTGGTGGTTTAGGAATGAAAAATGTTTTGGAATATATAGGAGTAGAAATTGAATAAAGAACCGATATTTAAAACAATTACTATTGATGTGGATGATACGATAGAAGATTTACTGGGTGCTTGGGTTAATTATCTAAACCACAAACATAACCTTTCTGTTAAGAAGAAAGATATAACTGATTGGGATATGGCAAGATTCTTTCCCAGTCTTACAAGAGAACAAATATTTCAACCGTTAATGTGTGAAACTTTTTGGGATTTTGTAAAGCCTAAAAAGGATGCTAGTAAATATATAAAGAAATTAATTGATGATGGCTACAATGTTTATCTTTGTACGTCAACAGATTATCAAAACATCAAAGTAAAATTTGAAAAGATTATTAAAAAATATTTTCCTTTTATTAATTGGAGTCAAGTTATTATTTGTCAGAAGAAACAAATGATTATGACAGATATTCTTATTGATGATGGTATTCATAATCTGGAAAACGGTCATTATATTAAGATATTAATGTCAGCTCCTCATAACGAAAAATATGATGCAGAAAAGAACCATATGTATCGTGTTAATAATTGGGAAGAAATATATAATCTTATAAAATCTTTTAACGATATTCTATACGAAAGTATAGAAGGAGGTAGTAAAAATGTTTAAATGTAAATATTGTGGAACTGAAATGAAGAAAGTTTATTCTTTTAATTCAAAAAGTTATCAACAGATGATGTGTCCGAATTGTGGTAGTGCCACAACTAAACGACCAATCGTATTTGATAGCGATGGTAATTTGATTACATATATTAAAAAGAAGAAAAACAACAAGACTAAAACAAATACGAGGAGTTTACATAGATGATAATTAACGATAAGAGGGCATTGGCTTATATTGTAACGGTTGATGAAATTAAGGCACTTCCAAACTATGACAGAGTTGAATATGCTCGTACAAATGGTTGGTGGTGTGTAGTACAAATTGGTGATTTTAAAGTTGGCGATAGAGCAGTTTATTTTGAAGTTGATAGTAAAGTTCCAAAAGATGATATGAGATTTAAGTTTCTCGAACCTAAGAAATATCGTATTAAAACCCAAAAGATGTGCAAGGTTATTTCACAAGGTTTGTTAATGCCAATAGGGTTATTTCCGGAATTAGAGAAAATGAAAGTTGGAACAGATGTTACTGATATTTTAGGAATTAAATATTGGGTAGCTGAAGATAATGAAAGAAAATCCAATAAGCCAAATCCAAATGCTAAATATATTACTATGGCACAAAGACACAAGAAACTTTTTAAAAAGCCACTTGTAAAGAAAATTATGGAATACAAGATGGGCAGAAAGATTATGTTTGCTTTGTTTGGAAGAAAGAAAGATAATCCTTTGAAATTTCCAACACATTTTCCATTCGTCAAACCAACTGATGAAGAACGCTGCGAAAATATCCCTTGGGTTTTAGGTCATCCAAATCCCTTGACTGTAACCGAAAAATTAGACGGAACTAGTTCAACTTATATCCTTGAAAGAAAAGGTAAAAAGAAATTTGAATTTTATGTTTTGTCAAGAAGGGTTAGACAAAGAACACCTGACCAAAAGTGTTTCCACGATAAAAACATTTATTGGGAAATGGCTTTAAAATATAATATAGAACAACATTTAAAAGATTACTTAATTGATAACCCTGTGTGTACGTATGTGTGTATTCAAGGTGAATCAGTCGGAAATGTTCAAGGTAATCCTTTAAAGTTAAAAGAAGATGACTTATATATTTTTAACTTTATTCGTTCTGATGTTGGTAGATTACCTTCAGTTGATGGTAAGAAAATTATTGAAAGTTGGAATATGAAGTTTGTACCTATCCTAGATACCGAATATTATGTACCAAAAGATATGGAAACATTTAAGAAATATGCAACTGCAAAATCAGTTGTTAATCCCGATGTAATGCGTGAGGGTGTGGTACTTCGTGACCCAACAAATGATTTTAGTTTCAAAAATGTATCTAGGGAATATTTGTTAAAGCACGGAGGTTAATGTGGATAAAGAACAAAGTAAAGCAATGGAGCTTTTAATAAGAACAAGACTAAATGAACAATTTTTGCGAGGAGTTAGAGTTGGTATTCAAACTTGTAGTAAAGTTGTTTTAGAAAAACTTAATGACAGGGAAAAGACTTTCATTCAAAGAGTTGATGAAGTTAAGAAATATTGTTCAACTGCAAATCAAAAGGAATTTCTTGAAAAGGGCATTGGCGAAAATTCTAATAATGAGGGCATTGAGGACAAGTAAAACCAAGCAAATAATTTGCAAGGAGGTGAAATTTTGGAATTTGAACAAAATTATAAAAGATATGGAAATCGTCCTTATTTGATTATGATGTGTGGTTTGCCCGGAAGTGGCAAAACCACATATGCTAAAAATAATATTACAATCACTACTGCAAAGAAAACATATAGACCGATTGTTTTATCTTCAGACCAAATTCGTAAGGAAATTTATGGTGATGAAACAATTCAAGGTGATGGAAATAAGGTGTTTACCAAACTACATAAAAGGGCAAAAGAAGAATTAAAAAAAGGAAATGATGTTGTAATTGATGCTACATACATTAAGAAGAAACATCGTATTCATTTTCTCAAAGAATTAAATAAGATACCTTGTATTCCTGTATGTATAGTTATGGCAACAGAATATTCACTATGTATTCTAAATAATTATTCAAGAGATAGAAAAGTACCTGAAGAAGTAATAAAACGAATGTTACTGAACTGGCAACCACCACATTATGGTGAGGGTTTTGATAAAATTTCTTATGTTTTTTCTTATTATAATGATTTTAAACTTGTTCATAACAAACAGAAAGAAAAATATAATTTTGATACTTTTTATAAGGTTGCAAATGTTTTTGACCAAGAAAATAGTCATCATAAATTAACGCTTGGTGAACATTGTGCAAAAGCCGGTGAAAAAATACAAGAGTTAAGTCCAGATAATTTTTGGCTATTGGTTGGAGCATTGTTACACGACAATGGTAAAATTTTCACAAAAACAAGAAATAATATAAAAGGTATTGATGATGGTGATTGTCACTATTACCAACATCATTGTGTAGGTGCTTATAATGCTATGTTTTATTTACATAGTTTTGAAGATATAAAGTCAAATGACATTGCTTATGTAACAAACTTAATTTATTATCATATGCGCCCCTATTGTGAATGGAAACAATCCGAGAAAGCACTCAATAGAGATAAACAACTTCTTGGTACTAAATTATATGACGATATTATGTTGTTACACATTGCAGATTTATTTGCACATTAAAATTTAAAAAAAGGAGGAACAAAAATGAAAATTGTCGATATTAAAGACACGGTTGATTTGATGATTAGCCCTGATTATAAAGAAAGATTTAGGGCGGAATATTATCAGTTAAAACTAAGATACAACAAGCTGAAAGCTATGCTAAAGGATTGGGAAGATGGTGCATTAACTTTCTTACCTACTTGTCCTAAGAGTACATATAAATTACAGCTTGAAGCAATGGAAAAATATCTTGCAATTTTAGAAACAAGAGCAAGAATGGAGAAAATTGGAGGGATTTAAGTTGGCAGAAAAGAAAAGTGTTTTTGAAACATTGTATGCCATTGATGTTTCAAACAAAATTAAAGAAAAAAACAAATTAAGCTATTTGCCTTGGGCATCTGCTTGGGCTGAAGTTAAAAAGAGATTTCCAAGTGCTAATTTTAAAAATATTCCACAGATTATGGATGAATACGGTAACACAAGACCTTGGCACGATGACGGTAAAAGTGGTTGGGTAGAAGTAGAAGTAACTATCGAGGGCGAAACAATCACAGAAACTTTACCGATTATGGATTATAGAAATCAGCATATTGATGCTAAAGCAATTTCATCAACAGATGCAAACAAGTCAAGTAAGCGTTGTTTGGTTAAGTGTTTGGCTTTGTTTGGTCTAGGTACTTTTGTTTACGAGGGTGAGGATTTACCTGAAGAAACAACAAAGATAATTGAACTAAAAGAAACAATTAAGACTTTGGTTGATAAAAAGGTTTCATTATCTGATAAGGCAAAAGAAAAGGTGGCTGAACTTTGCAAGGCAGCAGAAAAGAAAGCAAACCCAAATCTTGATGATGAATCAATTACAGGTAGATATAACAATATTAATGATATTGATATTTTAACAAATTTAAAACAACAACTATTAGCGGTTAGAAAGTAAGAGGTATATTTTATGGGATTTAGACAAGCAGATTCAGAAGGTCGTGGCGGTTTCGCTAGAGTATGGAGCATTGAAAACAAGGGTAACTATACAGTAGCAAAACTTAGTACAAGTAAAAAGAGAAAAGACGGAGATGGCTATGAAACAGACTTTCAAGATGGTTTTGTTCGTTTCATTGGTTCAGCTCACGAGAAAATTAATAAAACTGTAATTGGTGAAAAAGGAATTACAATTCAGATTACATCTTGTGAGGTTACTTCTCCTTACAATCCGGAAAAGAAGAAGAGTTATACAAATTATGCAGTATTTGCATTTAATGTACCTGACGGAAATGAAACAACAACTGGTAGTAAAAGCAAGGCAACAGCAAAAACTAAGACAAAGGCTAAAACTAAGCCATCTGTTGATATTGTAGAAGAGGAAGATGAGGATTTACCGTTTTAATGAATAAATCAACTAATGTTGAGAAATTCGAGCAATTATTAAAAAGCACTAATAGAGAGGGTATGGATGGTCTGATTGAATTTATTAGAAAGTCAGACTTCTATACTGCTCCAGCATCTACAAGATTTCATTCTTGTCACGAAGGCGGACTGTTAGAGCATACATTATTTGTTTACGAAAGACTCAGTGAAAAATTAAATGATAAATTGTGGAGTGAAAAATTTGATATTAAAAAGGAAAATATCATTATCTCTGCACTACTTCACGATTTATGCAAAACATATTTTTATGGTGCAGAACTAAGAAATAAGAAGGTGTATAGTGAACACGGAACAAAGTCGGATAACAACGGTAGATTTGATTGGGTAACAGCACCAGTTTATATTGTTGATGACAAAATTCCATATGGTCACGGCGAAAAATCAGTAATGATGGCAGAAGAATTTATTAAACTTGAACCCGTAGAAAAATATGCTATTAGATGGCATATGGGTTTCTCCGAACCTAAAGAAGTTTTAAAAACTTTAGGTTGTGCAATTCGTAAACATCCTCTTATCTTAGCATTATACGAATCAGACTTAGAAGCAACTTATTTATTGGAAGAAGAGGAATAATTATGAGCAAGAAAACTGACATCAGGGTTTGTAGATACTATGATTGCCCTTACGACCACAAAATTGATATATCAAAAGATAAATATACAGTCCAAAAAAAAACAATGTATTATCACACCGAATGTTTGAAAAGAAAACAAAAAGGTAGTGAAAAAGATGATAAAGTAAAGGCTGATATTCAATATATTAAGAATGGTTGGGTGAAACACATTAGTAAAACTGTGGTTTTCAGTCAGTTACATCTTTGCCTTAACGAATTGTTATCAAGAGGAATTGAGTCCGATTATTTAGTTTTTGTTTTTGATTATGTTGTTAAAAACAAATTAAATTTAAAACATCCATTGGGTTTCAAATATTTTGTTGATAAAGAATGTATTAAAAACGCTTATAAAGCAGAACAGTATAGAAAGAGAAAAATTCAAAAACCTAATGAATTTAAAATTACTGAAGATAATTCTAATTCTCCTAAATTCAAGTTAAATCAAAAGCCTGTTGGATTTTCAAGCATTTTAGGAGGAGGTAAAAAATAATGGATATATCAGAATTGTCTGACATTCAATCAGAAAGCGGGATTATCGGAACATTAATATATCATCCGGAATACATATTACATTCAGATTATTTAAAACCAAATTATTTTTTTGGAGTAGAGAATGGTTGTATATATTGGGCTATTCAAGAACTGTATAAAGACGGTATTACAACTATTGATGCTTATAATATATCTAATAAATTACAAAGCAACAAAGGCGTTTCAAGAACTATTGAAAAATATAATATGCCAACAGTTCAAGAATTTATGGAACTATATGAAGAAACTGCAAGAAATTCGCTAGAAGAATATCAAATGTTAGCAAACAATGTTGTGACTTTATCATTTAAAAGAGATTTAGTTAAAACATTAAATCAATTATCAAACACTTGTTTCCATAAAGAATGTGACCTTGATGAATTAAATAATGAAGTATATGACGAAATTGACGGATTAACTCAAAAATATATTTCAAGCACAGAAATTCATACATTAGGAAATGATATTGATGATATATGGCAAGAGATTTGTGACCGCCGTACTGAAAGTGGTATTTATGGTATTCCGTCAAAATATAATATCTTCAATGACTATTTTACATACGAAACTGGCGAATTAGTGGTAGTTCAAGCAAAATATAAAAGAGGTAAATCAGTTTTGCTTATGAACGAAGTCGTTCACAAACTTAGGAACGGTGTTCCAACTTTGGTTATTGATACTGAAATGCAGACTCGACTTTATACCGAAAGACTTATTTCACATATTACAGGCATTGAAATTAAAAGAGTAAAGAATGGCAAATATTCTGAAGAAGAAAAACAAAAAATACTTGAATGTATTGAATGGTTAAAAGAACAACCCTTTGTACATATATATGACCCACAAATGACAAACGAAAAGATGTACTCAATATGTAAAATGCTTAAATATAAGATTGGACTAACTTTTGTGGTGTTCGATTATATTAAATCTAACGAAACATCAACTAGTGATAACTATAATATATTGGGTGCAAAATGTGATTTTCTAAAAAACAAGATTGCAGGTGAACTTGACCTATCAGTTTTATCGGCTTGTCAGCTAAACCGTAGTGGTGAAGTTGCCGATAGTGATAAAATCAATAGATATTTGTCGGTAGCAATTAAATGGGATTATAAAACACAAGATATGATAGCAAGAGATGGTATGGAATGTGGCAATACATTCGCACAAATTTATGTAAACCGTCTTGGTCAGCAAATGCAAGATGAAAATGAATATATTGATTTTGTTTTTAGTGGTGACACTATGACAATCGTTGAGGCAAAACAACACGAAATAGATAATGAATTTTAAAAAATGGGGGTAGATGGCTATGATGAATTATTATGATGATGAAGTATTACAGGAAATCAACAATAATACTGATTTGCTATCTTATGCTCAACAAACCCTAGAACTAAAACAACGCGGCAATGACTATTTCGCTCATTGCCCGTTGCACAGAGATGATACTCCTTCGTTATCATTTTCACCAAAAAAGAACTCTTTTTATTGTTTTTCTTGTGGTGTTAAAGGTCAAATGATTGGATATTTAATGAAGTTTGAAAAATTATCATTTGATGAAGCAGTTGAAAAAGCCTCTAAACTTGCTGAGATTGATATAAGCAAAATGTGTCAATCTAAAACAATGAATTTTCTAAAGAAATGGAAAATGTTTTTAAAATCAAGACAAAATACAGAGGTGTTTCAACACCCTATTGTTCCAATATCAGACTTTAATAAATTTACAAAAGCAAAAGTCACAGAATGGCTTGATGAGGGAATTACACAAGAAACAATAGATTTGTTTGATATTAGAATTGACGAATATGGCAACAGAATTGTTTATCCAGTTTATGATATTAATAATAACTTAATTAATATCAAAGGCAGAACTAGATACAAAAATTATAAAGCCTTAAAAATTCAAAAATATATGAATTATTATAAGGTTGGTGTTATGGATTATTTTCAGTGTTTAAATGTGACTTTAAGATATGTAAAAGAAAAGAAAGAAATAATTATATTTGAGTCAATTAAAAGTGTTATGAAAGCCTATGGTTGGGGCTATAGGAATTGTGTATCAGCCGAAAAACATAATTTAACTCCCGAACAAATTTCATTATTGGTTAAATTAAAAGTGAATATTGTATTAGCATATGATTCTGATGTCAGTTATGGTTCAGGTGAAATATTTAAAAATATAGATAAATTAAGAAAAGTCACCAATATTTATATCATAAACGATATAAATGATTTACTCGGTGGTTCTAAGGCGAAAAATGCACCGGTTGATTGTGGGAAAGAAATATGGGAAGAATTGTACAAGGGCAAAAAGAAGGTGGTGTAAAATGGATAATCAATATAATATAAATGATACTCGTTGGTCATATTCAAAAGTTGCTAGTTATGACCATTGTAAATATGAATTTTATCTTAATTACATAATTAATGATGATGAACAATACCTAGCCGAAAATAATTATTATGCTGAAGTAGGAAGTTTCGTACACAAAATATTGGAAATGGTATTTAGTGGGAAATTAAAAGTTGAAGATGCTCTCCAATATTATTTAGACAATTATGATAACAATGTTTTTTACAAAGTCAAGAAATCTATTATGGATAAAAACTATGTCGTTATTGCAGATTATTTTGCAAACCTTGATATAGACTGGCTAAAAAAATATGAAATATTAGGCGTTGAAAAGGAAGTAAACTTTGAACTTGATAATTATAATTTTATCGGTTATATAGATTTACTATTAAGAGATAAAACAGATGGTAGAATTGTTGTAATCGACCATAAGAGTACCGAATATCCTTTTAAAAAAGATGGTGGAGTTAAAAAGAAATTAGAACATAGCTTTGATTTATATAAAAAGCAAATGTACTTATATAGCCACGCAGTTTATCAATTATATGGTGAATTTCCAAAAGAAATGAGTTGGAATCACTTTAAAGAAGATAAAATTGCCACAATACCATTCATTAAAAGTGAATATGAAGATACACTTAAATGGTTTAAAAAAATGATAAAATCTATTGGCAAAGAAAATGAATTTAAAGCATCGGAAGATTATTTCTATTGCTATAATCTTTGCAATTTTAGAAATTCGTGTGAGTATAAAATTTTAAAATCTAGGAGTAAATAAATGTATCATAATTATCATAAACACGACCATTATGGCAATCCTTGGTTTGCCGACAGTATAACTAAAGTAGAAGATTATTGTAAAAGAGCAGTTGAGCTTGGTCACAATACAGTATTTACCACAAATCACGGTGTAACCGGTAACATTTTTGATTGGTTAGAAAATTCTAAAAAGTACAATCTAAAAATGTGTTACGGAATGGAAACATATTTTGTAAAAAATAGATTTGAAAAAGATAAGAGTAACAAGCATTTAGTCATTATCGCAAAAAATAATGACGGTGTAATGCAAATAAACGATATAATGACTGAGGCTCATACAACTGGGTTCTATTATAGACCAAGAATAGACTACGAATTACTATTTTCATTGAACCCTAGAGATGTAATTGTTACAACGGCTTGTATTGCAGGTATATGGGATGAGCCAGAATTAATTTTAGCATTACATAGAAAATTCGGAAAAAATTTTTTCCTTGAAGTACAAAATCATAATAGAGATGACCAAAAAAATGCTAACAGAGAAATCTTAAAATTAAGTGAAGAAGCTAAAATACCAATCATACACGCAAATGATAGCCATTATATATACCCAGAAGATGCAAAATATCGTCATATCTTTCAAGTAGCTAAGAATATGAATTATGATGAAAAAGGAATGATACTTGATTATCCTGATGAAAACACTATCTTTGAAAGGTATAAGACACAAGGAATATTAACTCCACAACAAGTTAGAGAATCACTTGATAATACATTAATATTTGATGAATGTGAACCTATCACTTTAATTAATGATGATATTAAATTACCTTCTATTTCTAACAATCCAACCAAGGATTTAAAGAATATCGTAAGAGAAAGATGGTTAAACGAAAAAGAAAACATTCCTAAAGAAAAATGGGAAATGTATGAAAAGGATATAAAAGAAGAATTAGATATTGTGGAAAAAACACATATGGAAAATTACTTCTTAATAGATTATAAAGTCGCTAAGGACGGACAAGAAAAATATAATGGTCGTTTAACAAATACAGGACGTGGCTCTGCTCCTAGTTTTTATACTACAAAACTACTTGGTTTAACCGATATTGATAGGGTTTCTGCACCAATTACACTATATCCGACACGATTTATGTCTGTTGAAAGAATATTAGGAACAAGGTCACTCCCTGATATTGACCTTAACACAACTAATAGAAAGCCATTTATTAAAGCTACTGAAGATTTACTTGGTGCAGAAAACTGTGCGTGGATGTTGTCTTGGAAACCATTTCAAGATTCTTCTGCTTTTCGTACATATTGCAAAGGAATAGGCGAGGATATTAACAAATATGATAAGGTTGCTAAAGACCTAGAAAATTACGAAAACGATAATAAGTGGAAAGACATTATCAAAGAAAGTAAAAGGTTTGTAGGTGTAATTGAAAGCATTTCCGAGTCACCCTGTTCTATGTTGTTGTACAATAAACCCGTTAGAAAAGAATTAGGTATTGTTAGAACAAATAAAAATACCTTTTGTTGTTTGCTTGACGGATATAATTGTGACAAATATAAATATCTTAAAAATGATTACTTGACTGTTACCGTTTGGGCTATTATTAGAGATGTTTGTGAATTAGCAAATATCCCTATTCCTACAATTAAAGAAATGAACAAATTGTTGGATGATAAAACTTTTGATATATATAAAAACGGCTTAACTAGTACAATTAATCAGGTCGATAGTGATTATGCAACAGGATTGGTTAAAAGGTATCAACCTAAAAGTGTATCTGAAATGTCAGCTTTTGTAGCCATTATTAGACCGGGTTGTGCAAGTTTATTACAAGATTTTATTGACAGAAAATCATATTCAACTGGTGTTAAAGAATTAGATGATTTACTTATTGAGGGTAATCACAGAATGATATATCAAGAGTTGATTATGAAATATCTAATTTGGCTTGGTATTCCAGAAACCGGTTCATACGATATAATTAAAAAGATTGCTAAAAAGAAATTCAAAGAAAAGGAACTTGCTGAATTAAAAACAAAACTTTTAAAAGGATGGAAAGAAAGAGTTGGTACCGAGGAAGGCTTTATTGAAACTTGGACGGTTGTTCAACAAGCTGCAAAGTATTCATTTAATGCTTCTCATTCTTTATCATATGCCTATGATAGTTTGTATGGTGCTTATCTAAAATCACATTATCCTTTGGAGTATTATACGGTTGCATTAAATTATTATGGCGATGATTCTGAGAGAACATCAAAATTAACAGATGAACTTTCGTATTTTAATATTAAATTAAAACCTGTCAAATTTAGATTTTCAAAAAGTGATTATATGCTATCGAGGGAAGATAATTCTATATACAAGGGAATCCAAAGTATTAAAAATATGAGTTCTAAAGTGGCTGATGAAGTATATGAATTAAGGAAGAATAACTATAATAATTTTTGTGAATTATTGTTAGACTTAAAAAATAAAACAACCATTAACAGAAAACAATTACAAATTCTAATTGAATTAGACTTCTTTTCTGAATTTGGGGATAATGATTTGTTATGCACACAAGTTGATTATTTTTATGAATTTTATGATAAAAAACAATTAAAAAAAGAAATATTAGAGAGTTATGGTGTTTCATTAGAAACAGTTAGAAATATTTCTCATAAGGAAACTGCCAAATTGTTTAAAGAAATTGATTTTCCAACATTTATAAAAAAGACTGCAAAAGAGATAAAAAGAAGAAATAGGACTTTAGCAGAAAAGGTAGAAACTCAAATGGATTGCTTAGGTTATGTAACCATCATTGATAAAAGGTATAGTGGAATGGCAGTTGTACTTTCTGTTGATACAAAATATGCACCTAAGCTAAAAATGTATTCACTAAAAAACGGTACAACTTTAGATTGCAAAATTAAGTCAATAATTTTCAACAAGAATAAACTGAATGTAGGCGATATTGTTAGAATTTCGAGTACAACAAACAAACCAAAAATACACAGAAATGAGGATGGTGAATGGGTAAATATTCCGGGAACGAAAGAATTGTGGATTAATAGTTATCACAAGGTAGTAGGTTTATAATGTAATTATATTTTTTATAAAATGTTACGAAAAATGTCATAAAAGTTATTGACAAGTGAAGAATTAGGTGATATAATAACTTTATTATAAAATGTTAAGAAAATATTCGATACATTTACTAATTTAAAAACCGTGTTATATTAACCTCTCAAGAATTGAGGGCTTGGGAGGGATATAATGACAATAAAACTTACATTTTATTTACATAGCAGAAAAAGGTGATTTATGTGCAAATAGTAGATGTAGAAATTAGATATTTGGATGATAACAAACTTTTTCTTAAATTTCCAATAACAGAGTTTGTTCAGGCAAGAAAACACAAGAAAAAGAGGATTAATAAAAAATGGCTTAAAAAGTATGGAATAAAATCAGCCTATAAAACGGAAAGTGAATTTATAAAGTAAGGGGAGTGCATATGGGAAAAGTTACAATTCTTCCCGAAACCACCAAAGACCCAATTTCTTTAATGGGTCGGAGAGCTGGTATTTGTTGGGGAGCAGATATTACCGATGGTGAAAGAAACTATCGGAGAGGTTTGGAATGTATAGAAAATAATCACGGCAGAGTATTAGAATTTCCTGATGTTCATATGGTTTTTGAGGGATATTCGGCAAAATGCTTACGAGAGTATTACACACATATTGGTTGCTTACCTAGTAGATTACAAGCTTCTACAAGATACATAGATTATTCAAAAGGTGATGGGTTTGAATATACCACACCTTATACAATTAAAAAGAATGAAAAGGCTCTTAATGAATGGCAAAATATGATGAAAGATATTAATAACTTAATTAGCCGTTTTGTTAATGAATATGAAATTCCGATTGAGGATGCAACTATGGCATTACCGATTGCTTATAGTTCAAAGATGGTGGATAAACGAAATCCACGAAATCTAATTGATATGTCAAGAAACAGAATGTGTTCTCGTGCGTATTGGGAATTTAGAGAGTTGTTCAAAGATATTATTAATGCTTTAAAAGAATATTCTGACGAATGGGCTAAACTTATTGATTTACAATTTATGCCAAAATGCGATTACTTAGGATATTGTCCGGAAAAATATAGCTGTGGAAGAAAGCCTAAAAAAAAATGAGAACATATGAGGATATGTGTGTTAACTGCCCACGAGAGATGGGCTGTTTAGGTAATTCTTGTCCTTATAAAAATGTAGCAGTTGATTATTGTGACCGATGTGGAAATGATAATGCTGAATATATATTAGACGGTGATGAACTATGTGAGGATTGCGTTAAAGAAGAATTACAAGGAATATTTGATGATTTATCTATATCAGAAAAGGCAGAAGTGTTAGATGTAGATATTGATACAATAGATTAAGGAGGTTTCCAATGATAATTGCTTTAGTAGGTGAGAGTGGTAGTGGTAAAACAACCCTTGTCAATTATGTTTCGAGTAAAGAATGTGAAAATGCAAATTTAAAAAAAGTTGTTGCATACACAACTCGCCCGAAAAGGGATTTAGAAGTGGATGGTGTTGATTATTATTTTATTAATGATAATCAATTTAAACAAATGATAGTAGATGACTTCGTTGAATTTAATTGTTACCGTGGCTGGGAATACGGCACTAAAATTAACTTTGATGATGGTGATGATAAGGTTGTTATTTTAACACCAGCCGGTGTTAGAAATCTAAAAACCTATTTAAAAAACCATCCTGAAATTAAAGAAAAGGTATTGGTTGTATATTTATGTGCTGACAGAAGGTCAAGACTAATAAAAATTTTGGAACGTGGTGACGATATAGACGAGGGTTACAGAAGAAACCTAACAGAGGTTGGTCAATTTGACTCATTTGATAAAGAATGTGATTATATTCTTTTTAACGAAAATTATCGAAAAACGATAAAAAGTATGGCATCTGATTTGCTCAAAATAATTCGTATAAATAAAGTGAAAGATAGATAATTTAACAATTAAATATTGGAGATTAAATGAATAATTAATAAATACTTTTTCTTTACAATTAAAACATTATCAGTAATACTTCTATCTACTGTATGTGGTTTGTTATAACAAAATAAAAACAATAGCAAGAAAAAAATAAACTGGCATACTTTTATTGCGATTTTGTGATAAATATAAAGAAAATATATGAG
>ERZ791923.346-NODE-346-length-72725-cov-5.727962_pt1 | contig 72725 bp, 56 predicted proteins | sample MGYA00510133_ERZ791923 | MGnify/ENA primary metagenome ERZ791923 (study PRJEB30046, sample SAMN00792106) | human gut metagenome | study: EMG produced TPA metagenomics assembly of the A metagenome-wide association study of gut microbiota in type 2... | reverse complement strand
GACCTCTGCCAGCGTGTAGACACTTTTGTCTACACGCTGAAATGGTGTTGCTTTCGCAACACCATTTTTAACATTATAGATTTGCCTTAAAAAATTCTTCCAAAGCCTTTGCAGCTTCGTCCTCGTCCGGGCCTTCAACTTTTACGTTAAGTGTATTACCGCACTTTGCCGCCAAACCCATTACAGCAAATATTCTCTTTGCGTCACCTGTCTTACCGTCTTTTTCAAGAGTGATTGTTGACTGATATTTTGCCGCCTCTTTTACAAGCACACCTGCAGGACGAGCGTGAATACCTTGTGGATCTGTGATTGTGTAGTTAAATTCTTTCATAATACTTATCTCCTTTATATATTAATTTTCTTTGTATACAGGTTTCTTTAAAAGTGCAAGCATAAACATTGTAATAACCGAACCTGCCGCTAATGCTACCAAGTACATAGGCCAGTTACCTACAACAGGGAATACGAATATACCGCCGTGAGGAGCCATCAATGTACATCCGAATACCATTGACAATGCACCTGCTACTGCCGCACCAACTGCTGTTGCCGGTATTACGTGCAGCGGATCGGCTGCCGCAAACGGAATTGCACCCTCTGTGATGAATGCCAAGCCCATAACATAGTTTGTAATACCCGACTGACGTTCCGATTTTGAAAAACGATTTTTAAAGAATGTTGTTGCAAGTGCAATACCGATAGGTGGTACCATACCGCCAACCATAACAGCCGCCATTATATCATAGTTGCCGTTTGCGATTGACATTGTACCGAATACATATGCCGCCTTATTTATAGGACCGCCCATATCAATTGCCATCATACCTCCGAGAACAATACCAAGAATAACCTTTGATACTGAACCCATGCTGTTTAGTAGGTTTGCAAGTGCGTCGTTTATAACACCGATAATCGGATTGAATACGAACAACATCAATGCACCCATAATGAATACGCCAAGTACAGGATACAACAATGTCGGTTTAATTCCCTCAAGACTTTCAGGAAGTTTTGAGAATATCTTTCTTAGCAATAGTACAATATATCCTGCAACAAAACCGGCAACAAGTGCTCCCAAAAATCCCGAAACAGTTGTACCTGATGAATTGAATACTGTGTTTGCAAGATAGCCGTTAATTCCGCCTGAGTAGCTGTTTGTAAATTCTAATATACTGTTACCCGTCGAGGCAAGCATACCGCCTACAAAACCGACTGCAAGACCCGGTCTGTCCGCAATAGAGTATGCGATAAATCCTGCAAGAACAGGCAACATCAAACCGAATGCGACACCGCCGACTGTTTTAAAAAATGCCGCAATCGGTGTATTCATACCGAAGTTTGACGGATCAATAGTAAAGTCGTCAAGCAAGAATGCGATAGCAATTAGAATACCGCCGCCTATAACGAACGGCAACATATGCGAAACACCGCTCATAAGGTGCTTATAAATTCTGTGACCGATGCCCTCTTTATTATCCGACTTAGCCGAAACACCCTCATCACTTTCCTTTGCGGTAAATATCGGAACATTTCCGCCAAGTGCCTTTGCGATAAGTTCATCAGCCTTTGAAATACCGTCACTTACCTGTGTAACGATTACCTTTTTACCGTTAAAACGTTCCATAGGAACTTTTGTATCTGCCGCAACGATTATGCAATCAGCCTCTGCGATTTCAGATTCGGTAAGAACATTCTTTGCACCGCCCGAACCTCTTGTTTCAACTTTAATCGCACAACCTGCTTTTTCTGCCGCTTTTTGAAGTCCCTCAGCAGCCATATAAGTATGAGCTATACCTGTAGGACATCCAGTTACTGCAAGTATTTTCTTATCAGATGTAGTAACCTGTTCTGATTCAGCATTATCTTTTGCAGTTTCCGCGTCATCTATAATTGAAATAAATTCCTCTACCGATTTTGCATTAATAAGTTTTTGTGAAAAATCTTCATCCATAAGCAAAACGGAAAGTTTACTCAATACGTCAAGGTGTACATTTTCTTTTGTATCAGGTGCGGCAATTGCAAATATAAGCTTTACCGGCTCACCGTCTATCGAATCAAAATCAGTACCGTCTTTGATTACCATTGCCGCAAGTCCGGGTTTTGTCACCGCACTGCCTTTATAATGAGGAATTGCGATCCCCTCGCCGACTGCCGTCGTACTTTCTTCCTCTCTTTTTATCAAACCTTCTACATAAGCATTCTTATCTGATATTTTTCCGCTCTTTTCCATAAGGTCTGCCATTGCACGAATGGTTTCTTTTTTTGTGCTTGAAACTCCGTCAAGTCTGATACTCTCTTTTGAAAGTAAGTCTGTGATACGCATAATTTTTACCTCCTCATATTGTTTTAAATACATTTAAAATTTCTTCTTTGGTTGCAAGATTTTCCGAAAATGCACTTGCACTGCCTGCCGATAATCCCATCTTAAGTGCATACATAAAATCCTGCTTTTCCATATATCCCGCAAGGAAACCGGCAACCATTGAATCGCCCGCTCCCGTTGAGTTCACTAATTTACCTTTAGGTGCCTCACTTTCGTACACTTCTCCGTTTTCACCAACGAACACCGCACCCTCACCTGCCATTGAAACAAGTACATTCTTCGCACCCATTTCCTGCATTTTCTTTGCATACGGAACAACTTCACTTCTCGTCTTAAGTTCAACACCGAATATTTCACCTATTTCGTGATTATTAGGTTTTACCAAAAACGGTTTAAACTTAAGAACATTCACAAGCAAGTCCTTTGTTGCGTCAACGACTATATTTAATTTTTTATCTTTAAGGTAATCCATAATTTCGCAGTAAATTGAATCGGAAAGCGATGACGGAATACTTCCGGCAAGTACCAACGTATCGCCGTCATTCAAACTGTCAAGTTTTTCGTAAAGTTTCTTTACCGCACTGTCCGAAATATCAGGACCCTGACCGTTTATTTCTGTTTCGGTGTCTGATTTTATTTTCACGTTAATCCTCGAAAAACCGTTGTCAAGCTTTATAAAATCGGTTTTACAATTCATATCGGCAAGTATATTTTCAATCGCACCGCCCGTAAAACCGGATATAAAGCCAAGTGCCGTATTTTCGACACCCATATTGTTCAGCACAATCGAAACATTAATACCTTTTCCGCCTGCCATAATCTTTTCGGATTCCGTCCGGTTTACTTCACCGCTTCTGCAAGACGGAACAACCATTATATAATCCAATGCGGGATTGAATGTTATGGTATAAATCATAATTGAGCAGCCTCCTTTATATTATATCCTTTAATATTTTCCGTTATCTTATCCGTTATTACGGTTATGTCACTGCCAGCCGCAAAAGTTGCTTTTGATATTTTATTGAATTTTGACGAATCGCAAAGTACAAATTTCTTTGCACATCTTCTCATCGCAAAATTTTTAATATCCGCCTCTCTGACATCGGGAGTTGTGAACCCTCTGTCACTGCTCAGTCCGTTAGTTCCGAAAAAGCCTTTTGTGAAATTGTATTTTGAGAGTGATATAATCGCCTCGGAATCTATAATCGCCTCTGTCACCGATTTGATAAGTCCGCCGATTATATATACTTTAAAGCCTTTTCTCGCAAGACCGACTGCGTGAGATAAAGCGTTTGTAACAAAAGTTGCGTCCTTGGCGGTTATATACTCAATCATATATTCGGTGGTAGTTCCTGCGTCAATATATACAAGGTCGCCGTCATTTATCAGTGACGCCGCATATTTTGCGATTTTGATTTTTTCATCACTGTTTTGAATACGTCTTGCACTGACTTCCGAATCTTCCATTCCTCCGCCCGATACAACCGACATTGCACCGCCGTGTACTCGTATAACTCTGTTATCATTGGCAAGAGTTGTTATATCTCGTCTGATTGTCGATTCAGATGCACCAAACATCTTGACCAATTCTTGATTAGATATACTTCCTCTTTCGTTTACTATCTTTACTATCTCATCAAGTCTTTCTTCAAGTAACATTCTCTCGCCTCCTTTTATCATTTGAACGTTTTTGACTGTTTCTACTTGTATTATACAATCAAATTCGCTCATTGTCAATCAAATTCATTCACAAATTATATACAAAATAATTGTATATGTTGCACATATTTCGCTGACTTTTAGTTATATTGTACATTCTAATGATTGTTTATGAATGTTTTTATCTGCTTTGTTCTTGAAAGTTTGAGGTACTAATCTCATTAAAAATCATAAATTACATCACAGATGTGATTTTTTAAGCTGTCGACATTTTGTCGACATACTCAGTATTTATATATTATAACACTTTAATTTATCAAGTAGCCATATTTATGTTGACTATCGTCAGGCAAATGTGGTATAATAATATTGTTGTAATAATGGTCGGAAAAAATTAAATAACGGAGGTAAAATTGTGGCAAAAGCTAAAAAACTGAAAATCATACCATTAGGCGGACTTGATGAAATCGGAAAAAATTTAACCGCCCTTGAGTACGGAAACGAAATTATAATGGTAGATTGCGGTATGGCTTTCCCTGATGATGATATGCCCGGTGTAGATATGGTAATAAACGATATTACCTATCTTGAAAAGAACTGGTCAAAAATCAAGGGAATTTTTCTTACTCACGGTCACGAGGACCATATCGGCGGATTGCCTTATTTCCTAAAGGCTATCAACGTTCCTGTTTACGGTACAAGACTTACAATCGGTCTTGTCGAACATAAATTAAAGGAACACAATCTTTTATCAAGCGTAAAGCTTGTTCGTGCAAAGTACGGAAACGTAATTAATGCGGGACAAAACTTCTCTGTTGAGTTTGTCCGCACCAACCATTCTATAGCAGACTCTGCTGCTCTTGCAATCAAAACACCTGTCGGAACGGTTATTCATATGGGTGACTTTAAAATTGATACTACTCCAATCGTCGGAGATATGATTGACCTTGCAAGACTCGGTGAACTCGGAAAAGAAGGAGTTCTTGCCGTTCTTTCTGACAGTACAAATGTTGAACGACCGGGATATGCAATGAGTGAAAGAAGTGTCGGTGAAAAATTTGAACAGATTTTCAAAGGCTGTAATAAACGTATTATAGTCGCTACTTTCGCGTCAAACGTGCACAGAGTGCAGCAAATTATCGATGCTGCCGCTAAAAACGGACGTAAAGTAGCAGTTTCGGGAAGAAGCATGGAAAATATCGTTGAAATATCAATTCTTCTCGGATATATGAAAGTACCCGAAGGCGTACTTATCAATATTGACAACATAAAAAAATACAGACCGAACCAAGTAGTTATTATTACAACAGGCTCACAGGGCGAGCCGATGAGTGCCCTGACAAGAATGGCTTTTTCTGACCACAGAAAAGTCGAGGTCACAAAGGACGACCTTATTATAATCAGTGCGACACCTATTCCGGGTAATGAAAAGTCGGTTTCAAATGTCGTAAACGAATTGTTTAAAATAGGTGCGGAAGTAATTTATAAATCACTTGCGGAAGTTCACGTTTCGGGACACGCTTGTCAAGAGGAATTAAAACTTATTCTTGCACTTACAAAGCCGAAATTCTTTATTCCTGTACACGGCGAACACCGTCATCTTGTTCTTCACAAGGAACTTGCGCAAAAAGTAGGTATACCGGAAAAGAACAGTTTTGTACTTTCAAACGGTCAGGTGCTTGAACTTGACTCAAAAACCGCAAAAATCGCAGGCACTGTTCCGGCAGGTAAAATACTTGTCGACGGTCTTGGAGTCGGCGATGTCGGAAATATCGTACTTCGTGACAGAAAACATCTTTCACAGGACGGACTTATTATTGTCGTTGTTACAATATCACACGACAGTAAAGAAATCGTTTCAAAACCTGATGTTATTTCAAGAGGTTTCGTGTATGTACGCGAGGCCGAATCGCTTATCGAGGGCGTTAAACACGTTGCCGGCGAAAGCATTTCGGATTGTCTTGGCAAACGTAATATGGATTGGTCGACTCTAAAGAGTTCAATGAAAGCATCTGTCGCAAAATATATTTACGAACAGACAAAACGCAGTCCTATGATATTGCCTATTATTGAAGAAATCTAACAAAAAATTAAGCGTAGCTGAAAAATGCTACGCTTTTTATTTGTCCACCTTTTCTATATTAAGCACATTCTTCGTAAGTGCTGTGTATGAAATGCAATATTTCGCATTTTTTTCATACTTATCAGAATTAAAATTTTTAAAAGAAATAAGATATTCACTTTCTGTTTTAACAAATTGAAAATATTGCAAAGTAATAGTAGGAGGAAATTCATCAACATAAATTTTCTTACCACCCATAATTGCACTCGGTATGTCAAGCACTAACGCAAACACCGTCAAAGAAATTGCAACTATTACACCTATCTCACAACCAAGTTCACTTCTGTCGTTTTGTTTCTTAACCGAATACCAAGTTATAGTTATCAGCACTACCAATACTACACTGCAAAATATTAATATAGTCCAATACCCCATAATAAATTCCTCCCAATAAATTTTTATCTATATGTGTATACTGATAAAAGTCTTTGTAATCCGTTCGATTGATTAAATCACATTTGCGGTTGTTTATAAAAGTAAAAAAATATGATACACTAATTATATAAGTATGAAGGTGGTGTTTTATTTGCAATTTGATTACACTTCTGTAGGCAAACGCATACAGCATTATCGTACATCTTTAAATAAAACACAAGAAGAATTAGCCGAACAAGCTGACATCAGCAAAAATTATTTGTCAAAACTCGAAAATGCACAAGCACGCGGACGATTAGATAAATACTACAGTGTCGCTCAAGCGTTGGGTGTCACTGTTGATATGCTTATTGACAACTCATCTGATCGTGCATCCGGAAACGACTACTTCTTTTCCAACCAACTCTTACCTCTTGTTTCTTCACTTTCCGTTGAGCAACGTAAAATGTTGATAGATTTCATCGAACTTTTAAAAGATTACGATGTCGATAAGAATAACACCAAAAGAGGTTAAAATAACCTCTTTTTTTAGTGTTTTTACTATATCCATACATATTATAACACATTTATTTTTTTATGTAAATAGCTTATTATAAAAAAAGTAAGAAACTATACTGTTTTGGTATTATCCACTATACTTCACCAATGTACACCTCTGTGTAATTCGGTACTGTCGCAATACCGTTTTTTTCGTATTTGTCAAATAATTCATTCAATTCTTTTACATATTCATCAAACTTTTCATCATTCGCCGTAAGAGAATATGATGCAGACAACGAACGTCCGAATCTCTTTCAAGCAACTGTCTTGTAAAAATTTCCGTTCCCGCACCTATATCCGCAATCTTCGATTTATCCGAAAAACCGACTTCGTTGTATAAATAATCCATCAGCTTTGTCGGATATGACGGACGTGATGAAACGTATTTGTCCGCTTTATTCGTAAATTTCTTCGTATTGTCCACTCGAATCACCTCAATTATATTATAGCAAAAAGAGTGCAGATTTTCAATCTGCACTCTTGTAAATTATATATTCAAAAAGTTTTCAATCATTTTCATTCCGTTGGGTGTAAGTACCGATTCAGGGTGGAACTGTATTCCATAAACCGGACGTTCATTATGTTGTACGCCCATTATACAATCATCATCACTTCTTGCCGTTATGTTAAGACAATTCGGCAAACTTTCCTCGTCAATAACAAGTGAATGGTATCTTCCAACATCTGTTTTTACACCTATTCCGTCAAATATAGGGCAATCCATATTGACCGTTACAACGTCACTCTTGCCATGCATTATTCTCGGTGCGTGAACAATCTTACCGCCGAACGCCTCGCCTATCGCCTGATGTCCAAGACACACTCCCAAAATCGGAATATCTCCCGCTTTCTTAATCAAATCCACGCATATTCCCGCGTCAATCGGAAATCCCGGCCCCGGTGACAAAATAATATGACTCGGCTTTTTTTCAAGCACTTCTTCAACCGTTATTTTATCATTTCGATACACCTCTATATCGGGATTTATCGTACCGATATATTGGTACAAGTTATATGTAAATGAATCGTAGTTATCAATCATTATAATCATACTATGTCACCTGCCTCCTCAATCGCTCTAAGCACCGCCGACGCTTTGTTTATCGACTCCTGATACTCATTTTCAGGAATAGAATCGTAAACAATTCCTCCGCCGGCTTGGATATATGCCTTGCCGTCCTTGAATACTCCTGTACGAATTGTTATACAGCTGTCAAAGTTGCCGTTAAAGCTAATGTAACCGATTGCACCGCCGTATGTTGAACGTTTCGTTTTTTCAAGTTCATCAATGATTTCCATTGCACGGATTTTCGGTGCACCCGAAAGTGTTCCTGCAGGAAGTGTTGAACCAAGTGCGTCAAAACAAGTTTTGTCACTTCTTAATTTACCTTCAACGTCTGTTATAATGTGCATAACGTGTGAAAAACGCTCCACATACTTAAATCGCGTAACCTTTACCGAGCCAAACTCGCTTACTCTGCCTATATCGTTTCTGCCCAAATCAACAAGCATTGTATGTTCCGCAATTTCCTTTTTGTCAGCCAAAAGCTCCTTTTCAAGTGCCATATCTTCCTCAACAGTCTTACCTCTCGGACGTGTGCCGGCGATAGGTCCTGTCTGAACGACTCCGTTTTCAACTCTCACAAGCATTTCAGGTGACGCACCTGCAATCTGATAATCGCCAAAATTCAAATAGTACATATAAGGTGACGGATTGATAAGTCTTAGTGCCCTGTATGTATTGAACGGACTTACATTCGTTTCAACTGTAAATCTCTGTGAAAGCACAACTTGGAATATATCGCCGTTTTTGATGTACTCTTTCGCCTTTTCAACGTTCGCACAAAATTCTTCTTTCGTCATATTTGAAACCATCTTTGAAGAAGAACGATATTCGCGTTTCTCTTTTTTCATAAGTCCGGAAAGATCCGTCATTTCCTGCTGAATGTCAAGTAATCTGCCTGTTGCCTTTTTGTACTGATTTTCAATATCGCCCTCTGCGTGAATATTTACTATTATAACAATCTTTTGACGCATATGGTCGAACGCGATTATCTCGTCCATCAACATAAAGTGCATATCAGGTAAATGCAAATCATCTTGATTTATGTTCGGCAAATATTCATACTGACGGATAATGTCATACGCAAAAAATCCTACCGCACCGCCGTTAAATGACGGTATATTTTCAAGTTTCGGCGCTTTGTACTTTTCAATAAGCTTTTCAAGCTCCTCCATCGGCTTGCCTTTATATGTATTTGTTTTTCCTGTGTAATCGGAAATTGTTATTTCATCGTTAAGACTTTTAAAACTGATAAACGGATTTCTTCCTATAAATGAAAATCTCGCTGTAACGTGGTTTTGACCGATACTTTCAAGCAAGAAACAATCCTTCTCTGTCTGCATACGCTTGAACACGCTTATCGGCGTATCCATATCGGCATAACATTCAATCGTCAACGGTATCATATTGTACTTTTTTGACAACTCTTTTACTTCATCTACGGTTAAATTAAACATCAAATCCCCGCCTTTCTTATTTTTATTAAGGCGGCTTTTCTGTGAAAACAAAAAAGCCTTTTTCTTGTATTAGAAAAAGACATAGAAATATCAATATAAATTTATTCTCGTCTAATCTAATCTCATCTGTAGTTATTATATTACACATTTATTTTTTTGTCAATATGTCTTGATAATATTTATTTTTGAAGGTATAATTAAAGTAATATCAGTTTTAGTTAAACCACCCCTCAGTCGGCTTTGCCGACAGCTCCCCTCGATGGGAGCCTTATATCCCTCTCCTTGAGAAGATGTGTCACGCAGTGGCGGAGTGGTAGCTTTTTCCGCCTTATCGGCTCCCCTTGAGGGGAGCTGTCAACGCTGTTGACTGAGGGGTGGCATTTGCGGTATTAAAATACAAAAAGGAGCATATTATGGAGAAATTCAGTTTAGACAGAGATTGGAAGTTCTACAACGGTGATTTTGAACTTCCGGAAACAAAAACACATACAGAATGTTATATGGCAGCCAAAGCCGGCGGTGCAATCGGTGCGGCGTCACCGGATTTTGACAAAAGCGATTGGGAAACCGTAAACCTACCGCATGACTGGGCGGTATACAATGAATTTGAAGAAAAATGGGGACCGTCGCAAGGATACAAAAAACGCGGTAAAGCGTGGTATTCAAAAAGATTTCGTCTTGATGAAAGTGACAGAGATAAGCAAATTTTAATCGAATTTGAGGGTATTTCTTCCTATGCAACAGTTTATCTAAACGGCTCCGTTATCGGCAGAAATTTCTGCGGTTACAATTCGTTTGTCGTTGATGCGACAGATATGGCACTTTACGGCGACCAAGTGAATGACCTTGTCGTGTTCGTTGACGCGACACAAATTGAAGGTTGGTGGTATGAGGGAGCAGGCATATACCGTCACGTCAATCTGTACAAGAAAAACAAGTTACATATCGCACATTGGGGTGTGTTTGTTCACCCTATAAGAAAAACAGTTGACGTATGGGACGCGGCTACAGATACAACGATTGAAAATTCATCTTATGAAAGCAAAAATTTCAAATTAAAAACTTATATACTTGATAAAGAAAATAATGTTGTCGGCAAAGATGAAAAAAAATTCTCGGTTGCCGGCGGCAGTAAAACCGAAATCAATCAAAGTATTTTGACATACAGCCCGCTTTTATGGGATATTGACGCGCCTAACCTATACACAATGGTCAGTGAACTTTATGAAAACGACAGTCTTGTCGACAGTCAAAAAAACACATTCGGTTTCCGTACTATCGCGATTAACAAAGATAAAGGATTCTTCCTTAACGGCAGACACGTTCCGCTGTACGGCACTTGCAACCATCAAGACCATGCCGGTGTAGGCGTTGCCGTTCCCGACAGTGTAAACGAATACAGAATTAAACTACTAAAGGAAATGGGTTCAAATGCGTACCGTTGTGCGCACGGCAATCCTAATCCCGAAATACTTGATTACTGCGACAAATACGGTATTCTTGTTATGGACGAGAACCGCAACTTCAATTCAAGTGCTGACGGTATCAAGCAAGTGCAGGATATGGTTATACGTGACCGCAACCACCCGTCTGTTGTTATGTACTCACTGTTCAACGAAGAACCACTTCAAGGTACTCCGACAGGCAGAAAGCTTGCCGAAAGACTTCAATGTGAGATAAAGAAACTTGACAGCACACGTTTTCTATTGGGTGCTATGAATACGGGTGTCACAACTGACGGCGGTGCTTGTGACATTCTTGATATGACAGGCTTTAACTACATAACTCATACTTACGATGATTTCAGAGAAAAGTACCCGAATATGCCTATGCTCGGCAGTGAAAACGACAGTGCTTTTCAAACTCGCGGTGTTTACAAGACCGACCACAGCAAGAATATTATCGACTGTTACGACAGTGAAGCCGCTCCTTGGGGCAATACATATCGTGACGGTTTTAAGCAAGTCGATATTCGTCCTCACATTATGGGACTTTTCATATGGACAGGCTTTGACTATCGCGGTGAGCCGACTCCGTTTGAATGGCCGTCAATCGGTACTCAATTCGGCATCATGGATACTTGCGGTTTCAAAAAAGACGCTTTTTATCTTAACAAAGCATTCTTTACAGATGAGCCGATGATTCACATCCTTCCCCACTGGAATTTTGCGGACGGTGAAGAAGTGCGTGTTATGACGCACACTAATTGCAGTGAGGCTGAACTTTTCTTAAATGGCAAATCGCTCGGCAAAAAGAACGTTGATAAGTACGATATGGCGGATTGGTTTGTTCCTTTTGAAAAGGGTACTCTTAAAATGGTTGGATATATTGACGGTAAGGAAGTATGCAGTGACGAGGTTTCAACCGCAAATGCGGCAAAAAAAATCGTTATCACTCCGCAAAATGAATTTGTATATGACAGTTGCGATGACGCAGTAATATTTAATATTTCAGTTGTTGACGAAAACGGTGTAAGTGTACCGACCGCCGATAATCTTATAAAATTCACTGCCGACGGCGGCGAAATAATCGGTGTCGGAAACGGCGATCCTAATTCTCACGAAGCCGACAAAGCCGAAGAAAGACACCTGTTTAACGGTTTGTGTCAAGTAATAGTTAAGCAATCGGACGGTGCGGAAAATGTTACCGTTACCGCAACATCAGACGGGCTTGAAAGTGCGACAGCTACTGTTAAATCGGTTGCAAGTGAAAATAAAAAGATATTTATTCCGTCAGTGAATGAAAAATATATTGCCAAATGGCGTCAAGCAGTTGATTTATCAGAAACACGTCCTGACCCTAATGTTAAAATTGAGGACCATGATATGAATACTTGGGGTATCGTGTCGGTTGGCAGCGGATACGACGATAAATTTAAAGGTGTAACAGGCTACGGACTTTACAAAACTACCGTCAATATCAACGAAAACGATAATTTCATTGTGTTCAGAGAACTTACAGGTAACGAAGTTGAGGTTTTCGTAAACGGCGAACAGAAATTTAACGGCGACTGCCAGTGGGGACGTAAAGTTGAAATAAATGTTTCAGATGTAAACGGTGATACCGATATTGCCGTTATTGTAAACAGCACAAAAGCAGACCGCAACGGTGGTATTTCAAAGCCTATTGTTATTACAGACTAATATAAATGAGCCTGTCGACATTTGTCGACAGGCTCTGCTTTTTTGTTGCTATTATAAAATCGTTTCCATAGTTGTTTTTTGCGGTTTCAAGCCTTGTCTTTCATAGAATTTTTGAGCAGACTCATTACAGCTCCAAACATTTAACGTCAAGTTATAACAGCCGATTTCCTTTGCATACTTCTTGACATAATCATAAATGACAGTACCAACGTGTTTATCTCTCATATTTTCATCAACGCACAAATCATCTATATACAAATTCTTCATATCTGTCAAAACGTTATCATCTTTACGGTCGGTTATCACGCAAAATGCGTAACCCATAACAACTCCGTCATCTTCTGCAACGAATATCGGACGGTTGTCGTCTTTTATGATTTCAACAAGCTCGTCATTTTTATACTTGCGGCAATTTGCCTTGAACAAATCAGGTCTGCCATAGTGGTGTACCATAGCTACCTGCAATAACAATTCGTTTATTTTCTCAATATCTTTTATTTCTGCTCTGCGTACCACCATAATTTTTCCTTCTACTTTTCTATTAAATAAAGAGTGCATAGGCACTCTTTATAATTACAAAATTCCAATATGTGAAAACACTATCGTTGCAATATTAAAATACAAGAACAGCGAACAACAGTCCACTATTGTTGTTATAAGCGGTGTCGCCATAATCGCCGGGTCAAGTCGGCATTTTTTTGCAAGCATAGGCAACATTGAACCTATAACCTTTGACAAAATAACTGTTGCGATAATTGACAATGCAATCGTCAGTGCAAGCATAAACGGATAATCGCATTTATGCTGATACATTATATAAATTCGCACACCGTTTACCACCGCCAATACCGAACTGACTATAATAGAAATTCTAAATTCCTTGAACACCACTTTAAAAAAGTCCGAAAAATGAATTTCATCAAGTGCAATACCTCTGATTATAAGAGTAGAACTTTGTGCGCCGCAGTTACCGCCGGTATCCATTATCATAGGCATAAACGAAACCAAAAGCGGTACTGCCGCAAATGCGGCCTCGTACCTATTCGTTATAATCTGTGTAATCGTTGCACTTATCATAAGTATCAAAAGCCATACGATACGGCTTTTTGCGTGTTTAAAAATACCTGTTCTGAAATACGATTCCTCATTCGGTGCAATAGCCGCCATTTTTGAGAAGTCCTCTGTATTTTCATCTTGAATGACGTCCATAGCATCGTCAAATGTAACGATACCGACAAGTCGATTATCCTTATCCACAACCGGTAACGCAAGAAAATCATACTTTCTGAACATATGTCCGACAATTTCCTTATCTTCAAGTGTATCAACGCTTATAATATGCGTTTCCATAATATCGACAATCTTATCGTCCTCATCAGCCATAAACAAATCCTTTACAGTGATTACACCGATAAGTTTTCTGTTCTCGGTCACATAACAAGTATAAATAGTTTCCTTATTCACACCGACTTTACGAATTTTTTCAAAAGCTTCCGATACCGTCATATCCTTATGCAGACTGACATATTCTATTGTCATTATACTTCCGGCACTGTCCTTCGGATAACGCAGAATTTCATTAATCGCCTTACGCTCGCCCGTTGTCGAGTTTTTCAAAATTCTCGAAACAACATTCGCCGGCATTTCTTCAATTATATCAACAGTATCATCAATAAAAGATTCATCAAGAATATCTCTGATTTCTTTATCGGAAAACATCTGTATAAGATGGCTCTGCATATCGCTGTTCATATGTGTAAATGTTTCAGCCGCCAAATCCTTTGGCAAAAGTCTGAACAAAATCATAAATTCAGTTTTTTCACCGAACACTTCACCGAACAGTTCATCAAACAACACCGCAAGGTCTGCGGCATTCTCATCTTTCACAATATTTTTTACTTCAAAAAATTTTTTTTCTTTCAAAAGACGGTCTATTTTATTCAGCAAATCTTGCATTGGGGTACCCCCTATCTTATATGGAATTTTCCCATTCTCATATTTATTTTACTGAAAAATTTTCAGGACGTTTGTCACTGTAACCAAATGCGTAAAGAATAGCTTCAACAGTTCTTCTTGACGCTTCACCGTCACCGTAAGGGTTAGCAGCGTGTGCCATTTTATTATACGCATCTTCACTGTCAAGCAATTCCTTTGCAAGACGAACAATATCGTCCTTTTCAACACCTGCTATTTTAACCGTGCCTGCCGCAACAGCCTCAGGACGTTCGGTTTCTTTTCTAAGTACCAAAACAGGCTTTGCAAGTGCCGGTGCTTCTTCCTGTATTCCGCCACTGTCTGTCATAACCATAAACGAACGCGACATAGCATTATGAAGTTCCTCAACGTCAAGAGGATCAATAAGATGCACTCTGTCCATATCGCCGAGAATACCGAATGCAGTTTCACGAACAGCCGGATTTAGATGAACAGGATATACAAGTTCAACATCTTCATATTCCGTAACAATCTGCTTTAACGCATTACAGATATTTTCAAGCGGTTTACCAAGATTTTCACGTCTGTGAGCAGTTACAATAATTACTCTCTTATTGTCAAAATCAAGGTTGTTAAGGCACTCATCCTTGAACTTATAATCATCACGGACAGTTGTTTTAAGTGCGTCAATAACCGTATTACCTGTTATATAAATAATATCGTCCGAAACATTTTCTTTAAGTAAATTCTTTCTGTTTTGCTCTGTCGGTGAGAAATTAAGATCGGCAATTCTGCCTGTAAGCTGTCTGTTCATTTCTTCAGGGAACGGAGAATATTTATCGTATGTTCTTAGACCCGCCTCAACGTGTCCGACCTTGACTTGATTATAAAAAGCCGCAAGTGCCGCAACGAAACTTGTTGATGTGTCGCCGTGTACAAGCACAATATCAGGCTGTTCCTTTTTAATAACTTCGTCAAGACCTTCCAAAACTCTTGTTGTTATTCCGATAAGACTCTGTCTTGTCTTCATAATATCAAGATCATAATCAGGTGTTATGTCGAATATTTCAAGAACTTGGTCTAGCATTTGTCTGTGCTGTGCCGTTACACATACGATTGATTCAATATTGTCATATTTTTTCAGTTCAAGTGCAAGCGGAGCCATTTTGATTGCCTCAGGTCTTGTACCGAAAACTGTCATAACCTTTAACTTTTTCACTTTTCTCTATCCTTTCCTACTTATCCTCATTACCTTTTTTATCGGAAACTTCTTCAACTTCAATATCATTATCATCAGTCAAATTTCTGTTATCCTGATGTTGATGTACATAACTGTTCTTTCCAAGCATACTTCCAATCAAAAGAAGTATAAGCACGCATATTACAAGTAGCAATGCTCTGAGTACGCCGCTTTCAGCCAAAAGTACAGCCGTTATTCCAAGCACACCGCTTATTGCGTACAATATAAATACGGTTTGTTTCTGGGAAAATCCCATATCCACAAGTCTGTGGTGCAAGTGTCCTCTGTCCGCAGTCATCGGACTTTGTCCGCGCAATATACGTCTAATCATTGCAAACAATGCGTCAAACAACGGCAATCCCAAAATCAAAAGCGGTACTGCAAACGATATTACCGCATAACTCTTGAACACACCTTGTATAGACAATGTTGCAAGCATAAATCCCAAGAATGTCGAGCCTGTATCACCCATAAATATTTTTGCCGGATTAAAGTTAAACGGCAAAAATCCAAAACAAGAACCCATAAGTGCAATACCCAAAATCGCAATCGAATATTCACCCACTCTTATCGATATAAATACAAGCGATATTGACATTATCGCCGACACGCCTGCCGCCAATCCGTCAAGACCATCAATAAAGTTTACCGCATTTGTTATGAATACAATCCATATAACAGTAAGCGTTACCGAAAGCCATTCGGGAAGTACCCAATACGGATTGTCGCTTAGGAAATTAGGGTTTGTGAACACATCGATTTTTATATCACCTGCAAACACAACCACAAGTGCAGCAATAATCTGAATTACGAATTTCAGCTTAGCGGGCAGGTTTTTGCAGTCGTCTATAACGCCCATGACGGCAATAATCGCCGCACCTGCGAGCGTTCCGTAAAGCTGCCGTGACGGCTGTGCAAAGCACAATGTCGCCACCGTAAATCCGAAAATAATTGCCAAACCGCCTATTCGCGGTGTAGGTTTTTTGTGCATTCTTCTGTTGTCTTTCGGTATGTCTATTGCACCGATTTTAAAAGCAAATCGTCTTACCAAAGGAGTCGTTGCAAACGTAAATGCGAACGATACGATGAATGCAAATATCATAAATAAAACTTGTCGAGTTAACATATTACCCTCCATTACAGCACAAAGCCGACTTTCTTATACACCTTTTTCAATGTTCTCTGTGAAATTCTCTTTGCACTGTCAGCACCTCTTTGACATATATCCATAAGGTACTGCTTATCGGCAATAAGTTTATCATATTCATTTCTGATCGGGCGGATACATTCAACAACCGCCTCCGCAACGTCATTCTTAAAGTCACCGTAACCCTTACCGCTGTAATCCTTTACGATTGACTCAATATTCCTGCCTGTTACGGCTGACATAATGCTCAAAAGGTTGTTAATTCCGGCTTTTGTCGGATCGTTTTCACGATATTCAATAACACCCTCACTGTCCGTTACCGCACTTTTTATTTTCTTGGCGATAACATTCATATCGTCCATCATTGAAATATATCCCTTAGGGTTAGGATCGGACTTTGACATCTTCTTTTCAGGCTCTTGCAAGCTCATTATCTTTGCACCCGACTTTGAAAGCATACCTTCGGGAATTTTGAATACATCACCGTAAAGCGAGTTAAATCTCTGTGCAATGTCACGGCAAATTTCAATATGCTGCATTTGATCCTTACCTACAGGCACATAGTCTGTTTGGTAAAGCAAAATATCAGCCGCCATAAGTACAGGATATGTAAACAATCCCGCATTGATGTTTTCGGCATGACGTGCAGACTTATCTTTAAACTGTGTCATTCTCTGCAATTCACCCATATATGTGTAACAGTTAAGTACCCAGCCAAGTTCTGCGTGTGCAGGGTTATGTGACTGAATAAACAAAATTGTTTCATCAGGATTAATTCCGCAAGCGATATACAAAGCAAGCACTTCAAGAGTTCTTCTTCTTATATCCGCAGGAGTTTGACGGACTGTAATTGTATGCAAGTCCATCATTGAATATATACAGTTATAATCTTTCTGTATATCAACCCAATTTTTTATCGCTCCCAAATAGTTTCCGAGTGTAAGATTTCCCGACGGTTGTACGCCTGAAAATATGATTTTCTTATCTTCCATTATTATCTTCCTTTCACAGATTAAAGCATTTCTGTCAAGACTTCTCCCAAACGTCTTACACCCTCTTCTATATTTTCAATAGTAGCTGATGAATAGTTAAGTCTGAACATATTTGACGGAGCATATATATCCGTTGCAAAATTTGAACCGGGTACGATAGCGACTTTCTTTTCAAGGCACTTATCGACAATCGGTGTAATATCTTCGATAGTAGGGCATTCGCACCATAGGAATATACCGCCCTCAGGCACTACCCACTTAACTTTACCCTGTGGGAAATATTTTTCCATTGCACTGACCATTGCGGCACATTTCTTTCCGTAAAGCTCTCTGTTCTTTGCAATGTACTTATCTATATCGTACTTCTTCATAAATTCCACACACATAAGCTGTGTAATCATCGGTGTATGTACGTCATTTACCTGCTTTAGCATTTCAATCTTTTCCGCAAGCGGTGCAGGTGCTACAATGTAGCCAAGACGCATACCCGGTGAAAGAATTTTTGAGAATGAGCCTGCATAAACAACTCTGTCCTCTGTATCAAGCGACTTGATTGTCGGCACGTCCTCACCTGCAAAACGTAAGTCACCGTAAGGATTGTCCTCAAGGATTAGCACGTCATACTTTGATGCGATTTCAAGCATACGCTTTCTCTTTTCAAGCGACATTGTACAGCCTGTCGGATTTTGGAATGTAGGAATTGTGTAAATCATCTTTACACCGTCCGTATTCTTCAGAGTTTCTTCGAGCTCGTTCATATTCATACCGTCAGCCTCAACAGTAACGCCGACAAGTTCAGCCTCATATGTTCTGAACGCATTAAGACTTCCTATAAAGCTTGGACTTTCAACGATAACCTTGTCACCCTTATTTAAAACAGCCTTTGCAGTAAGGTCAATACCTTGATTTGCACCTGTCATAATAAGAATTTCATCATTTTCACCGACTGAATTAACTTTTTCCGCACGTTTTCTTGCACAGTCTTTCATTTTCGGATAGCCGTCTGTTGTACCGTACTGCAAAGCAAGAGTAGGGTTTGTCATAAGAATTTTACCCGCAATTTTTGAAAGTTCGTCACCCGGGAACAATTCAGACGCAGGGTTTCCTCCTGCAAGTGAGATAATCTCAGGATCAGCCATACGCTTGAACATTTCACGAATGGCACTGCCTTTCATCGTCTTAACTCTGTCAGCCATAAATTTTGTATATTCCATTTTTCAAAACTTCTTTCTATTTATTAATTTTCTTCCATGAATCTTTTAATGCAACAGTTCTGTTGAAAACAGGCTTTTCAGGTGTTGAATCTTTATCAACGCAGAAATATCCCAATCTAAGGAATTGGAACTTATCTCCTATACTTAGATTTGTCAAATTGCTTTCAAGTTTTGCATTTTTAAGAACTATCATAGAATCTTTGTTAAGATTGTCTGTAAAGTCATTTACGCCTGTTTCGTCAGACGGATTTTCAACCGTAAACAATCTGTCATAAAGACGTACTTCCGCGTCTATTGCGTGTGCGGCACTTACAAAGTGAATTGTACCCTTTACCTTACGTCCGTCAGGTGAGTCACCACCACGGGTTTCGGGATCGTATGTGCAGTGTACAGCAATAATATTGCCGTCCTCGTCCTTTTCACAGCTTGTGCAAGTAACGTAATACGCACTTTTTAGTCTTACTTCTCTGCCGGGTGAAAGTCTGAAATACTTCTTCGGAGCGTCCTCCATAAAGTCGTCTTCTTCTATATAAAGTTCACGCGAAAATTCTACTGTTCTCTTACCCATTTCAGGATTTTCAGGATTAACTTCAACTTCAATCTGTTCAACCTTATCTTCAGGATAATTGTCAATTATAAGTTTAATCGGTCTTAAAACCGCCATTGCTCTCGGTGCTTTCTTATTCAAATCTTCTCTTATACAAGCCTCAAGCAAAGCAAAGTCAACAACGCTGTTTGCTTTTGAAACACCGATTCTTTCGCAGAAATCACGTATAGCCTCAGGTGTGTAACCGCGTCTGCGCATACCACAAAGTGTTGACATTCTCGGATCGTCCCAACCCGACACAATATTTTCACGAACAAGTTTCAGACAACGTCTTTTACTTGTAAGTGTATAGTTAAGATTCATTCTTGCGAACTCAATCTGTCTTGAAGGGCTTTCATAGCCGACTTCTTTTAATACCCAATCATAAAGCGGTCTGTGATCCTCAAATTCAAGTGAGCAAAGCGAATGAGTAACACCCTCAACAGTATCTGAAATAGGATGTGCAAAGTCATACATAGGATAAACTACCCACTTGTCACCTGTTCTGTGATGATGTGCACGAAGTATTCTGTAAATAATCGGGTCACGCATATTTAGGTTAGGTGACGCCATATCGATTTTTGCTCTTAGTACCTTTGCACCGTCCGCAAATTCACCATTTGTCATTCTCTCGAACAAATCAAGGTTTTCTTCAATCGTTCTTTCTCTGTACGGACTGTTCTTACCCGGAGTTTTAAGAGTACCTCTGTACTCTCTTATTTCTTCCGGTGACAAATCGTCAACATATGCCTTACCCTTTTTGATAAGTTTTACAGCCGCCGCATAAATATCGTCAAAATAATCAGACGCATAAAGCACCTTGTCCCACTTAAAGCCAAGCCACTTTATATCCTCCATTATTGCGTCAACGTATTCTGTATCTTCCTTTGTAGGGTTAGTATCGTCAAGACGCAAGTTACATTTTCCTTTATACTTTTCAGCCATACCGAAATCTATGCTTATAGCCTTTGCGTGTCCGATATGAAGATAACCGTTAGGTTCGGGAGGAAAACGCGTTTGTACATGGTCATACACTTTTTCCTCAAGGTCTTTGTCTATTGCTTCTTCAATAAAATTTCTGCTGAATATTTCTTCCATATATCTTTATCCCCTTAAACTTTCTATTGCTTCGTCAAATCTCTTCATCACTTCGTCCTTACCAAGCACTTGAAGTATTTCGTAAAGGTCCGGAGTATTTCTTCTGCCTGTTGCCGCAACACGAATAACGCCTGCAACATCACCGACATGTCCCTTATATGAATCAGGGTCTTTTTTATAAACCTTAGGTGCTTTAGCATAACCTATTGTTTCCGCCATATCTCTTACCTGCGGGAACCAATCGTCGCTGCTGACGTTTTCGTCGTAAATCTGCTTGTAAAGTTCAAGTATTTCTATCATATCATCATTTGAAAGATTATCCGGAAAATCAAATTTTCTGTCCCAAAGCTCCGAATAGAAATACGAAACGTAATTTTCAACGTCTGTCCAAGCCGAAATATCTTTACGCGGTTTTGCGTTTCCACGCTCTATCGCAAATATTGCCTTTGCATATTCTTCGTCATCAACAAGAAGTTTGTATAGTTTCTTATTGTTTTCCTTTGCCCAATCAGTAACCATTTCATAAACTTCTTCCGCACTCAAACGGCAAATATAGTTTTTGCTTACGTCCGCAAGCTTAACCATATCGAAAAGTGCGCCTGCTTTACTCATTTTCGAGAACGAAAACTTAAAGTTGTCTATATCCTCATTAGGATTTGCAAGACGCCAGTCTTCATAATTTGAATTAGCAAGCGTCATTAAGTATTCCCAAATTGCACCTTTCGGATAACCGACCTCACTGTAATAGCTTACTGCCGCCTCAGGGTCTTTTCTCTTTGAAAGTTTACGCTTACCGCCGTTTTCCTCTTTCATAATAGGCGAAATGTGCGCATACTTAGGCGGTTTTAAACCGCATAGCCAGAACAACTGCAAATGTATCGGCACTGACGAAATCCATTCATCACCACGAATAACGTGAGTTGTACGCATTAAATGGTCGTCAACAACGTGAGCAAAGTGGTATGTAGGAGTTCCGTCCTTTTTCAAAAGTACAACGTCAAGAATATTTTCAGGCATTTCAATTTCGCCCTTGATAACATCCTTAAACTTAATTCTCTTGTCTTCCTTACCCGGCGACTTCAATCTTACAACGTATTCATCGCCGTTTTCAATTCTCTTTTGTGCCTCTTCAACAGTGATGTCGCGATACTTTGCAAATTCACCGTACACACCCGGAAGTAATTTTTCACTTTCCTGCTTTTCTCTGATTGTTGCAAGTTCTTCTTCCGTCATAAAGCATGGATATGCAAGTCCCTGCTCAACAAGCGACTTAACATATGCCTGATATATATCTTTTCTCTTACTTTGAGTATATGGACCGTATGCACCCTTTTCGTCAGTTTCTGACAGCATACCCTCATCGATTTCTATACCGAAATCGTTAAGTCCCTTTACTATAAGGCTTACACCGTTTTCAACCTCACGTTTTTTATCGGTATCTTCGATTCTAAGATAGAATACACCGTTTGTTGACTTTGTCGCTGTCTTTCCGATAAATGCGGCAAACAATCCGCCGAAATGCAAAAATCCTGTCGGACTTGGTGCAAAACGAGTTACAACCGCACCCTCTTCAAGATTTCTTTTGGGATACATTTGTTCGTAATCGTCGGGAGTTTTTGTTATATTCTTGAACAAAAGATCTGCCATTTGTTTATTACTGTCCATTTTTTTATTAATTCCTTTCATTATAGCTAATATACCTATTCTATATTATTATACCTAAAATGAACTCTAATATCAATGGTTTTTGGGAATTTTTTTCGCATAAAGCAAAAAAATCAGAGTATAACAGAATGTTATACTCCGATTTAATAATTTCATTAATTTATTTTGTCCAAAACTTCGTCATTTACTGTAACTTTTATACCGTATTCGTCAGCCCATTTTTGAACTTGTTCGTAAAATGCGTTGTTCTGCATTGTAGTATTGATAGTTTCCGCCTCATTTTCATATTCTTCTTCAAAACATTCCTGTGATTCGTCAAGCGGCAATCGTTTTATTACATAATATCCCGAATCGGACTGAACAAGTGTAAATTCGTCGGTCTTTATCGAATCAACACCTTCTTCAAATTCTATACCTGTTTCGTTATCAGTGAAAATATATCCGTTTTCATCGGAATCATTTGCGGTATTTGGTGAATAATCGCTTATAAGCGTGTCAAAATCTTCACCGTTTTGTGCTTTTTCCAAAACTTCTTCCGCTGTTTTCTTTGCCTCTTCCTTTTTGTCGTCCGATACTTCGTCACCGGTTTGTGAGTCGATAGTCGAAATCAACACATACTTGACACGTCTGTAATGTTCTTTAAAATATTCACGCAATTCATCTTCCGTAAATGTAGGTGTTTCCGTTTGTTTCTTCAACGCGTCCGTATAATAGCTTACCGACGCAAGCGTATCAATATAATCATCAGTCAGGTTATTGTCCTTTAAAAACTTCTTATATCCGCCCTCACGGTCATAAGAATCTTTTATCGACTTTTGATAATCCTTTAATTTAGACTGTGTGTCACTGTCAAGCTTTATATCCATCGCCTTTGCCACTTCAACGATAAGCTGGTTTCTTTGGCAGTATTCAAGCGATGATTTTTTCGCCTGACCCATATTGTAATTTTCCTTATATGTGTTCATATAATAGTTAAATTCACTCTCGGTAATCTGTGTATCTCCGACAGTCATAACAATCGGATTGTCGCTATTTGCACTTTGACCGCAGGCACTCAACATCATCACGCTTGCCAATGCCACTGCCGCAAATTTTGTATATTTCATATGTCTTTCTCCTTAAAATCTTATGATTTTATTATACTATCTTTTTCGGCACTTTGCAATTCCTTTATTGTACTTAACAAATTATTTACAATATTCAAAATTTTCTTATATTCACCCTTAATCGCATAGCTTATGACAGGTTTGTCGCCCGACAACAGCTTTATGCGTTTAGGGAACATTTTATCAAGTCCCATAATAAGATTTGCGTCAACGTAATTCTCGCCGAATTTCATCAAAAGATTGTCACCGCTCTGTGCTATTTCATATATACCACATTCTTTGGCATACGTTTTAAGTGACGCAACTTCGATAATATTTTGTACGGCTCTCGGTATATCACCAAATCTGTCGATAAGTTCGTCCTCGATTTCAAACTTATCGTCCTCCGTTTCGATTGCCGCGATTTTCTTGTATATATCAATACGTTGATTGTGGTTTCTGATATAGCTTTCAGGCAAATATGCGTCAATATTTATATCAATCGCAACGTCCTGCACATCGTCAATCTTAATACCCTGTGCCTCATCAACGCTTTCTTTCAGCAATTTACAGTACATATCGTAGCCGACCGCGTCCATATGTCCGTGCTGTTCAGGTCCTAAAATATTGCCTGCACCTCTTATTTCAAGGTCACGCATTGCGATTTTAAATCCCGAACCGAACTCGGTAAATTCCTTTACCGCACGAAGTCTTTTTGACGCAATATCCGATAAAATCTTATCTCTGTGATACGTCAAATACGCATATGCCGCACGATTTGAACGTCCGACACGTCCTCTTAACTGATAGAGCTGTGAAAGTCCCATTTTATCGGCATTTTCAATTATAATCGTATTCGCATTCGGAATATCAAGACCTGTTTCGATAATAGTCGTACAGACAAGTACGTCGGTTTTGCCGTTTACCATATCGTACATAATATCTTCAAGTTCGTCCTCTTTCATCTTACCGTGACCGACTGCAACGGTTATGTCCGGGAACATTGAGCGTATCCATTCCGCTTTTCTGTATATTCCCTGTACACGGTTATACAGATAAAACACCTGTCCTCCGCGTGACAATTCATTTCTGATAGCGTCCGCTATAACTGCGGGATTGTCCTCCAAAACATACGTCTGTACAGGGTATCTGTTTTCGGGCGGTTCTGAAAGCACACTCATATCTCTTACACCCGTCATTGCCATATGCAAGGTACGCGGTATAGGCGTTGCAGTCATTGTCAAAACATCTATATTTTGCTTTAATTCCTTTAAACGTTCCTTATGTGCAACACCAAACCTCTGTTCCTCGTCTATGATAAGCAAGCCCAAATCTTTAAATTCCAAATCCTTTGAAAGTATTCTGTGCGTACCGATAATGATATCAATTTCGCCCGTTTTAAGTTTTTTCAAAATACGTTTTTGCTCGGACGCAGTACGGAAACGCGACAACATTTCAACCTTTATCGGGAAACTTTCCATACGTTTTAAAAACGTTTCGTAATGTTGCATTGCAAGAATTGTCGTAGGGCAAAGATATGCGACTTGTTTTGAGTCGCCGACCGCCTTAAATGCCGCACGAAGTGCAATTTCCGTTTTACCGAAACCAACATCACCGCAAAGAAGTCTGTCCATCGGCTTTTGGCTTTCCATATCGCCTTTAACTTCTTCAATCGACCTTAACTGGTCGTCCGTTTCCTGATACGGGAACGTATCTTCAAAATCACGCTGCCAAGGTGTGTCTTCGCTGTACGCAAAACCTTTTGCCCTCTCACGTTCCGCATAAAGTGCAACAAGTTTTTTCGCCAATTCTTCCGTTGACTGTTTTACTCTCTGCTTTGTCTTGTTCCATTCGTTACTGCCGAGCTTATTAAGTTTCAGCTTTTTATCGGTATTGCCGACATATTTATAAAGCAGATTAAGCTGGTCAATCGGAATATACAAAGAATCTGTGCCTTGATACTGAATTTTAAGGTAATCCTTTGTTATACCGCCGACAACCATTTTCTTTGTACCCATATATTGACCGATACCGTGCGTTTGATGTACAACGTAGTCGCCTACGCTTATATCTGTGTAATTCTTAATTCTGTTTGCATTTTCAACTTTACGTCTTGAACGGCTTTTCTTTGTTTCAAAAATTTCTCTGTCGGAAACAAGCACAAAATCAATTTCGGGATACTCAAACCCTTTATTAAGTTCACCCTTTATTATAACGGTTTCGCCTTTATTGAAATTTGCTTTATTTGCGTCATCACCGATAAATCTCGCTCTTATCCCCTTGTCAACAAGCACACCTGCAAGGTTTTCACCGCGACCTCTTGACGTACAAAGAATTGCGACAGTATAATTTTTACTCTGCCAATTCCTCAAATCTTCATACAAATACTCGATTTTACCATGGAACGAAACAGTTGTTTTAGTTGTGAATGTTTCAAGGTGCTTGTACTTAAAGTCGGTTGACGAATGAGAAAGAACGTCAAGCGAAATAAGTTTTTTCGCCGACATTTCATGCACTTTATCGTGATATGAGCAATAAAAACTGTCCTTTGCCGCACCGATTATTCCCTTTTCTTTAAGTTCGGCTACTACTTCGTTTTTCTCCCATTCAAACGTCTTGCCACGCTCGCTTATACGTTTCGGGTCAATTATAAACACAAGGTCATTATCCGAAAAATAATCGGTAATTGACGGTATTTTGTCATATACAAGCGATACATATTTGTCTATTGACGGGAAATATCTTACTTCCTTAAAGCTTTCTATATCCGATTCGGTTGTTTCGATAAAATAGCTTTCGTCACTCTTTTTACGTTTCGCACTTCTTATGCGTTTTTCAAGCTCTGCTATAATTCTGTCACGTTTTTCGTCAGTGATAACCGCCTCATTCGTCGGTGTCACACGTGCGAAGTCAATCTTATCAAGCGAACGCTGAGTATATGTGTCAAACTCTCTTATAGAGTCGGTTTCATCATCAAAAAATTCAATTCTGTACGGATTTTCGTTGCCGACAGGAAATATATCAAGTATTCCGCCGCGGATTGCGAACTGTCCCGCACCCTCAACGCTGTCCTCTCTTGAGTAACCCATTACAACAAGGTCCTCCGTCAGCTTTTCAAGATTAAACGTTTTTCCAAGCTCAAAATCTATACAAAGGCTCTTAAATTCTTCTTTATCGCAAGTATACTGCAGAATGGCGTCAAGGCTTGTCACAACTATATAATCGCCGCCGCTTACAAGTTTCTGTATAACGGAAATTCTTGCGTGCTCGTTCTGATGACCGGAGGTTTCGATATTATAGAAAATATATTCCTTTGTCGGAAAATACAAAACATTATCCGAATACAATTCCATATCCGAATAAAGTTTTCTCGCTTCCATATCACTGTAACACACAACAAGCGCAGATGATTTATTTTCATTTTTCAGCGAATAAATAAGCTGTCCCTGAGCCGATTCAACTATTCCCGCAACAGAAACAGGCGTATTATTAAGATTTTCGACTATGCCTTTATACGGTGCATAATCGTTTAAAATATCAGAAAAATTCATATTTACAGCCTTTCTGTCCACAACCGTTCTTTACACACCTTGTCGCGGACGGACAAAATGCGCTTTTTTATTTGCCGTTATACTTATTCATTGCAGACTGTACACCGTTTTTGATAATCTCTGCAACGGCTTTTTCCGCTTTAACTATTGCGTCCTCCATTACAGGAATTTCTTCCTTTGTAAATCTGCCGAGTACAAAGTCCGCCAAATCATAATCTTCGTGTTTCGGTGCACCGACACCCATTTTTACTCTTGGGAATGTATCACTGTTTAGACGGTATATTATAGATTTAAGTCCGTTGTGACCGCCGGCACTTCCTTTCGGTCTTACTCTTATTCTGCCTACATCAAGAGATATATCGTCATTGATTACAATAATATTTTCAGGCGGTATTTTATAAAACTGTGCCATTTCACCGACTGAATCACCGCTTAAATTCATATATGTCTGCGGTTTTACAAGGTACACCTTTTCACCGCTTATTGTCGCCTCACCGTACACCGCTTTAAACTTTAATTTGGTAAGTTTTGCACCGTACTTATCCGCAATATAGTCTATTGTGTGAAATCCGATATTATGACGTGTCATATCGTACTGCTTACCCGGATTTCCAAGTCCCACTATTAAATACATTGGTATAATCTCCTCTTTACGTCCAAAAAGGGCAGATAATTTATCTGCCCAAATATCTTTAAAACTCATATTACTTACGTTTATCCTTCCAACCCTCTTTATTAACCTGTCTTGCACGCGCGATAGACAAGCTATTTTCAGGAATATCTTCTGTTATTGTCGAACCTGCGGCAATATAAACGCCGTCACCGACATTAATCGGCGAAACGAAGTTTGTATTACAGCCTACAAAGCAATCGTCACCGATTGTTGTTCTGTATTTCTTCTTACCGTCATAGTTACACGTTACAGTACCACAGCCGAAGTTTACCCTTTTACCGACATCGCTGTCGCCGATGTATGTAAGGTGAGAAATCTTTGTACCGTCGTCAATATTTGAATTTTTAAGTTCGACAAAATCGCCGACTTTAACTTCCTTACCCACATGACAATTAGGTCTGATATACGCAAAAGGTCCTACGTGTGTACCCTCGTCAACTTCCGATTCAAGTATAACTGAGCTTAACACGTCAACGCCGTCATGTATAACCGCTCTGTCAAGCATACTTCCCGAACCTATAACGCAGTCAGAGCCGATTTTTGTACCGCTCTTTATCGTGACGTTTTGACAAATTTCCGTATCATTGCCGATTTCAACGCCGTCTTCGATATAAACGCTTTCAGGATTACGCATTGTAACACCGTTTCTCATATGGTATTCATTAATACGTTTTTGCATAATATTTTCAGCTTCATTAAGCTGTACTCTGTCGTTTATACCTCTGATTTCGTCATTATCCGAAATTGCGTAACCGCCGATTTTCTTACCGGCACTTAGAAGTATTTCAAGAGTGTCTGTAAGGTAATATTCACCCTGTGCATTGTTCGGAGTAATCTTATCAAGTGCATATACAAGCGACTGTGCGTCAAAAACGTACATTCCGGAATTTACTTCATTAATCTTCTTTTCTTCTTCGCTTGCGTCCTTTTGCTCAACGATTTTCAAAACAGAACCGTCATTATCTCTTACAATTCTTCCGTAACCTGTCGCATCGTCAAGAATTGCGGTTATAACAGTTGCTTGATTGCCGTTATTTTTGTGATATTCAATAGCCTTGTTTATTGTTTCGGCAGTTATAAGAGGAGTGTCACCGTTTAGAATAACAACCTCGCCCTTTGAATTTTTTATAACGTCGATAGCTTGCATAACTGCGTGACCTGTACCTTTTTGTTCAGCCTGCAACGCAAATTCGCACACATCGCCGAGTACCTCTTTAACCGTTTCAGCCTTATGACCGACAACCGCGCAAACCTTGTCCGCACCTGCTGCCTCAGACGCGTCAATAACCCACTTTGAAAGCGGTTTACCGCATACTTTATGAAGTACCTTCGGCATTTTCGACTTCATTCTTGTTCCCATTCCTGCCGCTAAAATTACACTTGTAAACATAAATAACTCCTCTCAAAAACACTTATAAATCCATTTTTGATGTAACTTCCATATCGTGATGTATCTGTTCAATAAGTTTATCTACACCGTCAAATTTTATAACACCCCTAAGTTTTTTCGCAAAACTCACGCGTATATATTCTCCGTAAATATCCTCGTCAAAATCAAGGATATGACTTTCCACTGTCAATTTTTTTGCACCGAATGTCAGATTTTTTCCGACATTGACAACGCATTTCAAACGCTTACCACGCACATACGTTATACCTGCGTAAACACCCTCTTCGGGAAGTGCCATATTCACGTCATAATCAACATTCGCAGTCGGAATACCCATTTTTCTGCCGTTCTGCAAACCTTTCACAACATTGCCTTCAATGCAATAACGTCTGCCCAAAAAACGTTCCGCTTTTTCCATATCACCGGCTTTTATAATGCTCCTTATGTATGTACTCGAAACGATTTTTCCGTCAAGCTTTATAACGTCCGTAACAAACACTTTAAATCCGTATTTCTCGCCAAACCATTTTAAAAGTTTGACGTCACCTTGTGCTTTGTAGCCGAAACTGTAATCATATCCGACACAAACAGCCTTTATATGAAGATTTTCAACAAGATACTGTACAAATTCTTCGGGAGTTTTTTTCATAAACTCCTTATCAAATTTCTCCATATACACAAAATCAGGCTTTTCACGTTCCAAAAGCTCCAACTTTGCCTCATTCGGCGTTATAAGCTCAATCTTATGCCCCACAACGTCATTTGTGTTTTCTTCAAACAACAGCACACCGCTTTTTAAGCCGTTTTCTTTTGCATATTTAATACCGTTTCTGATAATCGTCATATGAGCGATATGAAGTCCGTCAAAATTTCCGAGTGCAACAACCGTACCATCGTAATCTGTTTTATCACGGAATATCTTCATTTATATCGCCCCCTTAATTCCAGAAAGATTTTTCAAGTTTTAATTTGCCGTCTGTAATCTTTGATATACACAAAAAATTATTTTTTTCGTCATACACGCGGTAAGATTGTCCCTCTTTACCGCTGTACGTCATCTGTACACCGTTCGTAACGCTTTTAACTTGCTTTGGGTTAAGTTTAATTTTAGGATATTCCTCAAACATTCTGTCAACGGGAATTATGATTTTTTCAAGCTCGCCGTTGTTTTTCAATATTTCGATTTCCTTTAGCGTGTGGCTTTCTTCTATCGTAAACGGTCCTGTTTTTGTACGTCTTAATGTGTTCATATACGCACCGACGTGCAGTTTCATACCTATATCCTCGCAAAGTGTTCTGATATATGTACCTTTTGAACACGAAACGTCAATAGTCACACGTTCGCCGTTAATTTCAAGTATATCAATAGAATTTATCGTCACCTTACGGCTTTTCCTCTCAACTTCGATACCTTTTCTTGCAAGTTCGTAAAGTTTCTTGCCGTTTTGCTTTATCGCAGAATACATAGGCGGTATCTGCTCGATTTCACCGACAAAGCTCATTATAGCTTGTCTGATTTCATCTTCACTGCAAGTCACTTCACACTCCGTAAGCACTTCACCGTCAGCGTCCTGCGTATCGGTCGTCATACCAAGCACAAGCTCAGCTCTGTAACACTTGTCCGACAAAGTAAGCATATCCGCAACCTTTGTTGCAGAGCCGATACAAACAGGCAGTACGCCCGTTGCCTCAGGGTCAAGCGTTCCCGTATGTCCAACCTTTTTTATACCCGTCATCTTACGCATAACATAAACCATATCATGCGAAGTACGTCCCAAAGGCTTATCTATTATAATTATACCGTTCATTATAATCTCCGTTAAATTATTTTATCCAAAGCTCTTTTGCAAGCGTCGATAACAGCCCTTTCGGCTTTTTCGGTTGAATCGAAATCCAAAGTCGCACCTGCCGCTTTAATATGACCGCCGCCGCCGAACTTCATTGCAACTTCCGCAACGTCGGCTTTACCGTTTGAACGCAAATTAAGTCTGAAACCGTTGTTTGTACGTTTTATGCAAACCGCAATTTCAGTACCCTCAATTCTTCTCGGAATATCAACCAAATTCGGAATATCTTCCTTACCCATTCCGTACTTTGCACCGATTTTTTCATCGGTAATTACCGCTTTAATTTTACCATCTGCATATTCCCTGATATTTCCGGTAATTTCTGCTTTTAATTTTGCCGCCGCAAGCGACTCACTGTCAAAAAGCAATCTTGCCACTTCCGCATGGTCAAAATCATATTCCAAAAGGTTTGCCGCCGTACGCATTGTTTTAGACGTAACGTTACTGTACTTAAAGCAACCCGTATCGGAACATATCGCCGTATACAAATCCTTGGCAATATCATTATCCAATTCAATGCCCATTTTTTCAAATAAAGCATACAAAATTTCACCTGCCGCAGCCGCTTTACCGTCAACATAATTTGCATCGGCAAAATTAGTGTTTGTTAAGTGATGGTCAATATTTATTGAATTATTTATTTCTTCAAAAAGGGACTTTCTCTCTGCTATACGTCCCAAATCACCGCAGTCAATGCACGCGCAAAGGTCGTGATTATGTTTCATACCCTCTTGATACAAAACATAATCATTACCTATAAATGCCAATCTTGACTCAATTCTGCCGTTTACATATACGGTCGCCTCTTTACCCAACTTTCTCATAACCTTTGCAAATGCAAAGCATGAGCCGATTGTATCCGGATCCTCATTCAAATGAGTAAGCACTGCTACGGATTTTGCCTCCATTATCTTATCAATAACAGCCTGCATAACTAATCCCCTTTATTTCTTGTTTATATTATTAAGAAGTCTTTCGATATTTGCACCATGCTCGATTGAATCATCAAGTTCAAACACAAATTCCGGCGTATATCTTAAATCAATTCGTTTACCCAATTCACGTCTTATAAAGCCGGCGGCACTCTTTAAGCCCTGCATAGCTTTTTTCTTTGTTTCTTCATCACCCATAACGGAAATATATGCCTTTGCATATCTCAAATCGTTTGTCACATTTACAGTAACAACGCTCGTCATAAGCGGAATACGCGTATCTTTTAATTCACGAATTATATTTGCAAGTTCACGCTTAACTTCTTCATTGATTTTGTCAATTCTTGCCATATTTATTCCTCTCTGATGAATGGCTGAATTTCAGCCAATAACTATCTTTCTATTTCTTCCATAACAAAACATTCGATAGTATCGCCCTCTTTAATATCGTTGAAGTTTTCAACACCGATACCACATTCAAAGTTTTCCGCAACTTCTTTTGCGTCATCTTTAAATCTCTTTAGAGAATTTATAGTACCCTCGTGAACAATGATACCGTTACGAACGATACGAATTTCAGCATTACGCTGAATTTTGCCTTGTGTTACATAACAACCTGCGATAGTACCCACGTTTGACACCTTAAATGTCTGACGTACTTCCGCATAACCGATAACGACTTCCTTAAATTCAGGGTCAAGCATACCCTTCATAGCAGCCTCAATTTCTTCGATTGCCTGATAAATAACTCTGTAAAGTCTTATATCAACTTCATTCTGTTCAGCCGACGCAAGCGCACCTGCGTCAGGTCTTACGTTAAAGCCGACAATGATAGCATTTGACGCATTTGCAAGCATTACGTCAGATTCGTTAATCGCACCTACACCGCCGTGAATTGCTCTTACTCTGACTTCATCGTTAGACAATTTTTCAAGTGACTGTTTAACAGCCTCAACGCTACCTTGTACGTCAGCCTTGATGATAACGTCAAGCTCTTTCATGTTACCCTCGTCAATCTGGCTGAACAAGTTATCAAGCGATACTTTAACAACTTGATTAAATTTATTTTCTTGAAGTTCCTGTTTTCTCTGTTCAGCAACGTCACGTGCAAGTTTTTCGTTTTCAACGACCATAAATGTGTCACCGCCCGACGGTGCCTCCGACAAGCCAAGAATTTCAACCGGTGTTGACGGCGGTGCAGTCTTAACACGTCTGCCCTTATCGTTTACCATCGCACGAACTCTGCCGACAGCTGTTCCGGCAATTACAAAATCACCGACTTTAAGTGTACCGTTCTGTACAAGAACAGTCGCAACAGGACCTCTGCCCTTATCGATTTCAGCCTCGATTACAGTACCTTGTGCATCTCTGTTAGGGTTAGCCTTTAGCTCCTGCATATCTGCAACAAGAAGTACCATTTCCAAAAGTCCGTCAATGTTAATTCTCTTTTTAGCCGAAATTTCAACGCAGACAGTATCTCCGCCCCATTCTTCAGGTACAAGATCGTACTCGACAAGCATTTGCTTAACTCTTTCAGGATTAGCGCCGTCTTTATCAATCTTATTAATTGCAACAACAATTGTTACACCTGCCGCTTTTGCGTGGTTAATAGCCTCGATTGTCTGTGGCATAATACCGTCATCAGCCGCAACAACAAGTATTGCAACGTCAGTTACCTGTGCACCTCTCGCACGCATTGTTGTAAATGCTTCGTGACCCGGTGTATCAAGGAATGTTATAAGTCTGTCGTTTAGTTTAACGCTGTAAGCACCGATATGCTGTGTAATACCGCCAGCCTCTGTATCGGTTACGCTTGTATCACGGATTGCGTCAAGAAGTGATGTCTTACCGTGGTCAACGTGACCCATTACAACAACTACAGGAGGACGCGGAACAAGATCTTCCGGCTTATCTTCTTCCTCGGTTTCAATCATAAGCATATCTTCTTTTGTAAGAACAACTTCCTGTTTAACTTCAATACCGAAATCGTCACCTATAAGTTGTGCTGTTTCAAAGTCGATAGCTTGGTTTTGTGATGCCATAACTCCAAGCATCATAAGTTTTTTAACAACTTCTGCCGATGTCTTACCCATCTTAGACGCAAATTCACCAACCGTAATTGTTTCAGGGATTTCAACCTCTGTTATAACCTTAGCCTTTATTTCCTTTTTAGGCTGTTGATTCTTTTCCTTTTCACGACGGTTTTTGCCGCCCTTTTTATTCTTAGCTTTACCGCCCTTTTTATCCATCTTGATATTATCAGGAACCATATCTTCAATACGTTCACGGGATTCTATTGTATCAAGTTCAACAGTCGATTGACGGGTATCAACGTAACGTTTCTTTTCCTCTGTCTTTACAACATACTCTTCTTCCGTATTGGTATGGTCGATATTGCTCAAGTCAATTCTTTGACCCGACTGTTTCTTTGCAACTTTCTTATGCTTTTCTTGCTTTTGCTTTTCTTGCTTTTGCTTTTCTTCTTTCTTTTCAGCCTTTGTTTCAGTCTTAACTTCGGCTTTTACCTCTGCTTTTTCTTCAGTCTTTTTAACTTCTTTAACAGATTTTTCTTCTGCTTTCTTTTCTTCTTTCTTAGCAGGTTTTTCAGCCTTTTCTTCTGTTTTCTTGGCAGGCTTTTTCGCCGGCTTTTCTTCGTCATTGCCGTCTTCGCTTGCTTTCTTCAAAGCCGCCTCACGCATTTCGCGGATTTCTTCATCTGAAACTTGGTTCATCTCCGTATAAATATCGAAAATCAAACCGATAGTTTCTTCGTCAACCACGCTTGCCGAACTCTTTAGTTCTACTCCGAATTCCGCAAGTTTAGCTATTATATCCTTATTTGTAATCTTTAGATTTTTTGAAATCTCACCTAATTTTATCTTATCTGCCATATTTGCATCACCCTTTCTCCATGTCCCAGAGGGATTAGTCGTTTAATCTATCTAAAATTGCTTTCGCAAAATTGTCGTCATTTACGGAAACTACCGCACGGCTGTCTGCTCCTGTAAACTTGCCAAGCTCCGCCTTACTTCCCGCCTCAACAAATTTCGTTTTATAAAATTTGCATGAATCGGTTATTGATTTTTTTGTATTATCAGATGCGTCACACGCTACTATAATAAGCTTTGAAACACCGCTTTTAACGGCTTTTGAACATATATCTTCACCTGTCTGCACCTTACCGGCTCTTTTTGCCAAGCCGAGCATACCTAAAAATTTGTTGTTCAAATCAATTCCTCCGCCGCTTTATATAGTTCCTTTGGGACGGCACATTTAAAATGACGCTCAATCCCTCTTTTTTTCTCCGCATTTCGAATACAGTCTATATTCTTGCAAATATAAGCACCACGTCCGAACATTTTTTTATCACAGTCGAATTTAATCTCACCTGTTTTGTTGTCACGAACCAATCTTATAAGTTCATTTTGCGGATACATTTTTCTGCACGCAACGCACATCCTTTGTGGTATGTGCTTCATATATATTAGTCCTCCGCACTGATGTCTATTTTCCAGCCTGTAAGTCTTGCCGCAAGACGTACATTCTGACCTGCTCTGCCTATTGCAAGCGAAAGCTGATATTCAGGTACAACAACGTGTGCACTCTTTTCTTCTTCGTTGATTTCAGCTGAAATAACCTTGGCAGGACTTAAACTTGCCGCAATAAATTCTGCAGGGTCTTCGCTCCACTTAACTATATCAATCTTTTCATTCTTCAATTCTTCGCCGATATTCTGAACTCTTATACCCTTCGGTCCGATACAAGCACCTTGTGCGTCAACGTTAGGATCGTTTGAATAAACGGCAATCTTTGTTCTTGAGCCGCCCTCACGTGCAATGTTCTTTATCTCAACAATACCCTCGGCAATTTCAGGTACTTCTGCCTCAAACAACTTTTTAACAAGTCCCGGATGAGTTCTTGAAACGATAATCTGTGTACCCTTTGTTCCGCTTTTCACTTCGCTCACATAGCATTTAAGCACTTGACCTACTTCATATGTTTCGCCGATTGGCTGTTCTTTTTCAGGTAGCATTGCTTCAATTTTGCCGATGTCAATAAATACGTTTCCTTTTTCTATTCTCTCGATTGTTCCCGAAACTATGTCGTTTGTCTTTTCGGTGTATTCACTGTAAATTATTCCTCTTTCAGCCTCTCTTATTCTCTGCGTAACAACTTGTTTTGCAGTCATTGCACTGATTCTGCCGAAATCTTTCGGTGTTACTTCTATATTTACCATATCACCGATTTGATAATTACCGTTGATTGCTCTTGCGTCCTCAAGTGAAATTTCTTCAAATTCGTCATATACAAGGTCAACAACTTCTTTCTTTGCAAATACCTTTACAGTTCCGCTTTCTCTGTCTATTGAAACCTCAACGTTTTGTGCTGAATAAAAGTTTTTCTTATATGCCGCAACAAGAGCCGCTTCAAGAGCGTCTATAAGCACCTCTTGACTTATGCCCTTTTCGTTACAGATTTCCGTAAGAACCTCAAATAATCCCTTTTCCATTTTTATAAATCTTCCTCTCTAAAACTTAAATGATAATCTTATATAAACTGCTTGCTTAACAGGTATTTCTTTCACTTCCCCATCAAGTTCAACAAATGCTGTTTTATCCTTGTAATCCTTTAAAACGCCTGTAAATTCCTTTACGCCGTTTTCTGCTTTGTAAAGCTTTACGTCAACCTCTCTGCCGATATAATAAAGAAATTCACGTTCCTTTGTAAGTTTTCTGTCTGCCCCCGGTGACGAAACTTCAAGCGTATAATTTTCTTCAATAAAATCTTCCGCGTCAAGAAGTTCTTCTACTGCCTTTGAAAACAATTCACATTCGTCTATACCAATTCCGCCCTCTTTGTCAATATAATAGCATAGCGAATAAGTGTCGTCGGCTTTTTTGTATGTCACATCAACAATATATACGTTTTGTTTCTGTGCAATTTGCTCTCCGAGTTCAAGTGCTCGGATTTCTGTTCCGTTAGCCATTTGTACCTCCGTAACTTTTCAAAAAATCTTTTCATATAAATATGAAAGAGTGGGTAAACCCACTCTTTCTGAATATAGTATATTCCGCTTTGAAAGATATTATATCACATAAATCCAACAATTTCAAGACTTTTTTGTGATTTTATCTTTATTATTCATCGCTGCCGTCATTGCTTTCACTGCTACTGTATTCAGAACTCGAAGATTCACCGCTTGATTCTTCGCTTGATTCATATCTTTCACCTGTACTCTCGTGAGAAGAACTTGATGTTCCCGTACTTTCTTCGGTCGTTTCATGATTTGATGACGAACCGGATGATGAGTTTGATGAACCGGATGATGAGCTTGATGAACTGTTTGAAGTACTTGAGCTTGATGAACCCGAAGTTCCCGATGAACTGTATGATGAATTTGAACTTCTGCTTTTTGAGTTTGATGAATTTGATGAATTTGATGAATTTGAAGTGTTTGACGAGCTTGAAGATATACCGCTTGATGAAGAACTACCGCTCTCTCTTGTAGCATTTTTAGGATTGTCCGTTGTGATATTATCTGCAGGATAACCGAACACATCTTGTACCATCGTTCTGATTTCGTCCATATTAGGTATCCAAACGTCGCCGTTCGCTGAATCTGAACTATATTCACCAGGCAATGAATACGAATGAATATTCACGCTTGAGAAATCAGCCAAATATTTTGAATACTTAATAACTTCACTTACTGTAAAGTTTGTCTTAATTTCAGAGCTTATATCCTTGAATATTGAAGGAATTTTCAAAATCAAAGATGCATTAACCTTTTGGTCTACAACAGCTTTCAGGAATTTCTGCTGCATTTCAACTCTGTCACTGTCACCGTTTACATAACCTTTAAATACACCGGTTGACGGATTGACATTACCGTGTCTGTAACGCATAAGCCATACAGCCTGCTGACCGTTCAGCTGATAATCTCCCGGCGGAAGATTTATATGCAGACTCTGTACAGGGTCATCATATACCATACCTACACCGTCGCCGTAAAGGTCCGGAATTGTAAATTCAATAGGACCAAGTTCGTCTATAACGTGAGCAACAGCGTCAAAGCTGAAATCAACATAGTAATTTATCGGAATACCCGTTATTCTCGTTACCGCCTCACAAGTTGCTGTCGCACCGCCGATTTCTCCGCTTTCATCCACAAATGCGTGTGCGGCGTTAATTTTTTGATAACGGTTTCCTATATACATTTTTGTATCACGAGGAATTGAGAGCATATTCACCTCTTTTGTTTCGGTATCAAAACTTGCAAGCATTATTGCGTCTGTTCTCAAGCCGTCAACGTCAACACCCATAAGTAAAACGTTTATCTTTCCGTCTGCCGCCTCAACAGTCGAAGTGTTGTCCACTGCTTCCTCATTGTTTGAGCCCGAAAAGTCAATTCCCATACAGACAGCTGCCACGGCAATAATCACTGCGAGTGATATTCCAAGCACTTGAAAATATCTTTTTACATTAAATTTAACTTTCACTCTGTAACCTCCAAAAATATTCATCTATGTTTCAAAAAAATACAATATATTTTAATTATACCATTCAAACTTACTCTCGTCAATAGAAAAAACACTTTATGTTTTTAAACTATTTGTAAACTTTACATACATATCCAAAAATCAAATTGCATTTCTGATAATTCATCAGCACGCAAAAAGGGCGATATTTCCATACCACCCTTTAATTATTAACCCGTATTAAATTTTTATACTAATGTGCAATATATGAAATTTTGTTAGCTTTCAGATATTCTTCGGCATATGTGCCTTTTACACATTTCACGTTGACTTTTTCACAGCCGTCAAACGCTCCGACGGCAATGTATTCAACGCTCTTTGGCAAAACTACGGTTTTAAGATTTTTGCAATTTTCAAATGCTTTTATATCTATGGCTTTCGTGCCGTCAGGAATTACGATTTCCTTTAAATCTGTGTTTGAAAATGCTTTCACTCCTATTTCCTGTAATTTTTCAGGTAACTTGATGTTTTCAAGGCTTGTGCAGTCAGCAAATGTCATATCTTCAATCTTCATCACATTTTGAGGTATATTTATATCAGTAAGATTATCGCAGCCTTCAAATGCTCCCCATTCGATATATGACACTGTTTCGGGAATTTCTATACCTTTCAACTCTTTGTTGTTTTTAAAGGCATCCGCTCCGATTCCCTCTACCGTCACACCTTCAAGTTCCTTTGGTATTACCGCATATTCGCCGAGATTATCCGCAGCTTTCAGAACAGCTTTCTCATTATGAACGGCATATGTCGCATATGATGAAGCGAATGCACTGATTTGAGTCATCATAACTATAAGCATAAGCGCCGCAACTAACATTTTCTTCTTCATATTTGACACTCCCTTTCATTCATTTCCTGTTCTCTTTATAAGTCTATTATACGCCGTATGAATATTTATTACAACAACAACAGACTTACAAAATTGTTTAAATGATTTAAGAAGTTGTTACAAATTGTTACAAAAAATTTTGTTTTATTTTGCATTCAAAAATACACCAAATTTGCGAAACCAAATCAAAGAAAAATATCAAATATTCCGTTCAAAAACGTTCAAAACAATATTATACAAAAAATCAGAGCAAGCTGTATACAGCTTGCTCTGATGTGGTGGGAGAGGATGGATTCGAACCATCGAAGTCGAAGACAACAGATTTACAGTCTGCCCCCTTTGGCCGCTCGGGAACTCTCCCATGTGTTAGGGATAAACAAAAGCTTATCCCTGTTTGTGGAGCTGGTGATGGGACTCGAACCCGCGACCTGCTGATTACAAATCAGCTGCTCTACCAATTGAGCTACACCAGCATATTAAATTTTATCCCTACCCCTTAGGGGTAAAAAACCACTTTATATGAAGTGGTTTTTGGTGGGAGAGGATGGATTCGAACCATCGAAGTCGAAGACAACAGATTTACAGTCTGCCCCCTTTGGCCGCTCGGGAACTCTCCCATGTGTTAGGGATAAACAAAAGCTTATCCCTGTTTGTGGAGCTGGTGATGGGACTCGAACCCGCGACCTGCTGATTACAAATCAGCTGCTCTACCAATTGAGCTACACCAGCATCATATTTAAGAACATTATTTAAAAAGTGGTGGGAGTTACAGGGCTCGAACCTGTGACATCCTGCTTGTAAGGCAGACGCTCTCCCAGCTGAGCTAAACTCCCATACTTTTTGGTCGGGATGACAGGATTCGAACCTGCGGCCCTCTGGTCCCAAACCAGATGCGCTACCAAACTGCGCTACATCCCGACGTATGTTCTCTGACGTTTTGCTCTCGCCAAACGACTTGTATATAATAGCAAAGATATTTGGTTTTGTAAACCTCGATTACAGTCGATTATGTTTGTTTTTTGCTAATTTTACTTTTGTATTCTCATTTTTACGTTCATTTTCTACTTTATTCATATTTTTTATAAAATTATAAATAACATAGAAAACAAGCACCAATCCGCCGTAACCGCAAAGTCTGTAAGCTGTATTTATAATTTTAGAAAAACCCGCACCGCTCATAGCAACCGCAATTACAGTCATAAAGAATACAACAACATTCTTCCCTATTTTTCTGCTTGCTATGTCAAGTACGTTAAATCCGTTTGATACGTCTGTGGTAATGACCGCAAAGAAAAGCATTGTTCCGTAAATCGCCCCAAACACTTTGTTTTGTCTGAGAGCCATTGTGAGCATAGGTATTTCTCCGAGATTTATTTTGCCGTAATATATTTCAAGCACAGTCCATATAAGTAACATCATAACAAACAGCACCACTCCGGACATAACGCTTGCCAGTGCCGCATCTTTCCTGTCCTGCAAGAAACGGCTCATACCCGCAAGAATTGCACCTGTTGTTATAAGATTGTATCCGGCATATGAAATACTTGAAACAGTCATTTTAACTTCATTTGAAAAAACTTGATGTTCTCGAAATCTCAATATATAGAAACAACAAAAAATGATACCGAAAATTATTATTGCACCCAAAATCGAATTTATACCCATAATTTTTTTATTGTTCATAAAAAATATCATTCCGCATACTGCATTAAAAATAATTGCACCGAATATTTTTTTAATTCCGAACAATATAAAAAACATTTCCCCTGCACACGCCGTCATAACGCATACTGTGGATATTGCAAAAAGTAAAGTTATAATTTCGACAATTTTTCTTATATTATGTCTAAAAAAATTGTTCAGATAATCCGAATAAGTTTCTATATTTTTTTCTACACACACCGATAAAACCGCATACGCAAACACCGAAAAAATAACGCACGAAAGCAATACACCTATAATGCTGTATTTTCCGTATTTCACAAAAAAGCTTATAATCTCCTGTCCCGACGCAAAACCTGCACCGATAACAGCCGCCACATAACCGCATACGACGCTTAAAACATTCCGTATATTTCTCATAGCCTCACCCCCTAAGAAAATTTATGCAAAAAAACAGTGCGGTATTCAAATACCGCACTTAAATTTCTTATTAAATTATTTTTTGATTATTTTTCAATAGAAAGAATTTTAAATTCTATCTCACCGCCGGGAGTGTTTGCCTTTACAGTTTCGCCTGCCGCTCTGTTAAGACAAGCCGCACCGATAGGTGATTCGTATGATAACTTGTTCTTGTAAGGATCCGCCTCTGTTGAACCGACGATTGTGTACTTTTCTTCACCGCCGAATATTGCAAGAACAACCTTTGAACCCGGAGTTACAACGTCTGACTTGATTTCTTCATCGTCAATAACTCTTGCATATTTAAGCATATATTCGATTTCGTTAATTCTTGCCTCTACTTCTGCCTGTTCATTTTTTGCTTCATCATATTCGGCATTTTCCGAAAGGTCACCAAATGAACGAGCCTCTTTAATTTTTTCGGATACTTCTTTTCTTGTAACATTTTTTAAAGTATCAAGTTCGTTTTCAAGTTCCAATTTACCTTCTCGTGTTAAAACAAATTCCTTTTCATCAGCCATTTTATGTCATTCCTCTCTTATTTTCACTTACGATTTAACTATTATAACTTTTTTTAAGTGAATTGTCAAGTTGTATTGGGATTTTAACGCTAATTTGTGCCACCCCAACACAACTAAACACTCGTAGAGGAGATCATAGTTCTACCACTTTTGTGCTTTCTCAACAGGTGACCAACGGTCGACCCTACAAAAATATATGAATATTGACGTTAGAGTTACAACAATCACATATGCTTCGTACCGGCGACCATTGGTCGCCGGTACGTACTCTCACTTCAATCACAATGAATTTAATTCAAAATTATGGGCAAGCTAATAAAAAGGAGTGATTTTTTTGAATTTTCTCACTTTAAAAGAGGACTTTTACAAGCGGTACGAAACATCAGGCAAATTTCTTCACTACACCTCATACGGCGCATTATGCACACTTCTCGGACATACAGATATACCCACAGCACCGTCGTTATGCTGTACATTATCAATGCGAGTTGAAATGTTCGCACGAAAAAGCTGCGGCAACTATGTAAAAATCGAAAACACCACCACAGACAAATGTCTGCAATACCCTTTCGGCACGTCCACAGACCTTTTTAAAGGCAAAACAAAATTCTTTGCCGAGTTAATACATGCACTTGAAAACAGCGGTTTAAAAGGTGCAGAAATACTGTACAATAACACGATACCGAATTTTATATCCTCAAAACACGCTTTTTCGGCTGCACTGATAAAATCACTTATGCAAGTAAGTGATATAGAACTCACCCATCTTGAAACCGCCGCAATATGTGCATTAAGCGACGATTTAACGCCTTATCTCGCCGTACTTTTTTCTAAAAAAGGCTACTGTACACTTATGAACAGTGGTGAGCCGAAAAACCTGCCGTTGCCGCTTTCCGGCTACAAAATTCTTACTGCGCACTGCACAGAACCGTTAAGCAACCATTCAAAGCACATTAAATATGCTATGTCCGAAATACGAAGATTATACCCTCACGTCAATTCAATATCAGACTTGACGCCCGAAATACTGAGCACCGCAAAATCATCGTTCAAAAACAGCAAAGCGACTAAATATATGTATCACCTATCCACCGAAAATACACGCATTAATACCGTTTCCGCCGCATTAAAACGATGTGATATAAAAACACTTTTCCGCGAAATAAACAATTCGGAACAATCCATGGAACGTTTTTGGGATATTGGCACAGAACATAAGTTCCTTGCAAATACTGCACGCAATACAGACGGCATAGCCGCCGCAAGATGTCAGGATAAAGGTATTTGGGCAATCGTTGAAGAAGATAAGGTCGATTATGCAATAAATATGATTAAAAGCGATTTTGAAAACACAATCGGCTATAAACCGACTTTTTGTGTATGTGACACTTTTTAAACAAAAAAAGAGTCTGTCAATAGAATGTCGACAGACTCTTTCGGTTTAGCCGTTCATTTTCTTAAGAAACTTTTCATGTGCCGCTCTAAGTTCAACAGCCATTGCTTCAGGAGCAGTTGTGTTACAGTGAGCCCAAGCACCTGTTTCAGAAGATGCGTTATACTTAATCTTATCTGCACTTCTCATCGGCGGATAGAATGCGATATGGAAGTGGTAATAATCAGATACATCTTCACCGTTTACAGGGTTTTGATACATACACATCATATAAGGGAACTTATAATCAAACAAACTGTCAAATGTACCTGTTGTTTCCTTTAATATCTTTGCAAGATTTGTCTTTTCACTGTCTGTAAGCTGTGACAAATTCTGTACGTGACGCTTTGCAGCTATGTACATACCGTAAGGATATTCGCTGAAGAATGGTAGGAATGTAACGAAATCTTCGTTTTCCATAATAATTCTGTCACCGCAGTTCATTTCATCTTCAAGCATATCGCAGATTAGACAGTTATGTGTTTCGTCAAAATGTTCCTTACATGATTCCATTTCAAGCTGTAATTTCTTCGGAATTACAGAATAACCGTAAATCTGACCGTGAGGGTGAGGCATTGTAACACCTACAACGTCACCTCTGTTTTCAAAAATAAATACATACTTAATCTTTTCGTCCTTGCTTATTTCAACAAATCTTTCTGTCCACAAATCAACAAGTTCTCTGATATGGTCAACAGGAAGTTCCGGCAATGTTACAGTATGCTCCGGTGAGTACAAAATAACTTCGCACTTGCCGTATGCCGGCTTTGTCTTGTAAATTCTTGTTTCAACATCATCCGGTACAGGCGGATTTTGTGAAAGTGCAGGGAAATCATTATCATATTCATACACTGTAAAGTGGTCAGGAACCTTTCCCGAACCCGGACAGAACGGACACCAATCCTTTGGCATCTGAGGTCTGTTCTGACGGTGTGATGCAATCATTACCCAATCCTTTATTAGTGGGTTCCAACGTAATTCAGCCATTAAATTTTTCCTCCTTGAAATTCATATAATACTATTTTACACCTATTTTCATTGTCAGTCAATACCAAAATCACGCAAGTTCAAGTGTGAACGTGAATTTTGTATATTTAACCGTTGAGCCTTCCTTTGTATCAACACTTTCAACCCAAACGTTTTGCTTATGCAATGTCATAATATTTTTTACAAACGACAAACCCAGTCCAGCACCGCTCTTTTCGTTTACGCGTGACTTATCGGTTTTATAGAAACGATTGAAAATATTGCTCAAATCCGCACCGCTTATTCCGTCACCGAAATTACCTACGCAAAATCTCGCTCTGCCGTCCTCAATCCATGTTCTTATACCGATTGTCGTATTCGGATAACTGAATTTTATCGCATTGTCAAGCAAGTTTATGACAACGCGTTTTATCGCGTCTTTATCTGCTATAACTTTCAAAATGTCATCTTCAAAATCAACATTAAGTTCAAGATTTTTCTCGTCAATTCTGTTACATAAACCGATTATACAAATCCTTGTAAGCTCGTTCAAATCAAATTCAGACACATCAAGTTTATATTCGCTTGACGACATTTTTGACATTTCAAGCATATCATTAACCATTTTCGTAAGACGTTTTGATTCGTCAAGCACAATTTTAAGGTATTCCTTTTCTTTTTCGGGCGGAATTGTACCGTCCAAAATGCCCTCGATAAATCCCGAAATACTCGTCATCGGAGTTCTGAGTTCGTGCGATACGTCGCTTATAAACTCACTTCTTGTATCCTCCAAAGCCTCTATGGAATCCGCCATAAAGTTAAAACTTGACGCAAGCTGTCCTATTTCATCGGTGCTTGTTACCTCAACACGTTTGTCAAACTTACCTGACGCAATTCCCCTTGCAGCCTTATTAATCTCCTCTATCGGTTTCGAGATTTTCTTAGACTGCATATACACAAGCACAAATGCTGCCAACACAGAAAACAGTGATGCAACAACAACCATCATAAACAACTCAAGCGTCGTTTTTCTTATATCAAAAATGCCTGTCACATAAAATGACGCTCCGACAATACCTCCCTGATATTTAATCGGTACACCTATAACCATCATTTTATTTTTATACGAACCGTTTAATGTGCTGTATTTCTTTACAATATTTCCGTTTGTTACAATATGTACAAGTTCGTCCGGAACGGTCGCGGAACTTGTTGTACTTTCCAAAACTTCACCGTTTGAATTAGTTACTATAATATCCGAGTTCAAAAAGCTGCCCCACGACCTTAAAAGCTGTTTATATGCCGCTCTTGCACGATAATCGGTATCTTCTATTTGCAGTGATCCTGTCCAATACTCCAAATTCTGCGATACGCTTATAACGTTATTCATATGAGTGCTTATTGCAAAATGATTTACAAATATACCGACCGTAACCGCAACCGACGTAAAAACAAGCATAAGTATTATAGCATACGTCCAAAACAAACGTCCCAAAATACTCTTAAACATTATCTTACCTCGAATTTATAACCTACGCCCCATACGGTTTTCAGCTGCCAATTTGCCTCAACGCCCTCAAGTTTTTCTCTAAGTCTTTTTATATGAACGTCAACTGTACGCGAATCACCGAAATAATCAAATCCCCATACCTCTTCCAAAAGCTGTTCACGCGTGAACACTCTGTTCGGGTTTGACGCAAGGAAATACAAAAGTTCAAGTTCTTTCGGCGGCACTTCAACTATATTTCCGTTTATTTTAAGTTCGTAGTTTGAAAGGTTTATTGTAAGGTTAGGGAAAACAATTTCTTTTTCCGCATTTGATTCCTTTGTATCACTTCTTCTCAACACAGCCTTAACTCTTGCAAGAAGTTCTTTCGGCTCAAAAGGCTTAACCATATAATCGTCCGCACCGAGTTCCAAACCAAGCACCTTATCAAATGTTTCGCCTTTTGCGGTAAGCATTATAATAGGAATATTACTTACGCGTCTGATTTCACGGCACACCTGCCATCCGTCCATTTCAGGCATCATAACATCAAGAATTACAATAGCCGGCGCCTCTGACTTAAAAAGTTCGACGGCTTTTTTACCGTTGTTTGCGGTAACGGTATCAAAACCCTCTTTGTCCATATAAAGTTTTATAAGTTCTACTATATGCTCATCGTCATCTACTATAAGTACCTTATTGTTAGCCATTATTTTGTCCTCCTGTTTTTTCATCTTAATATGATACATTTATTATACCATAAACCGAAAAAATAATAAAGAGTATTGCGAAAATGTTTTAAATGTTATATAATAAATTCATAAAATTTTCACAAATTGGTGTCGAATATATTTTCAGGCACTACGAAAGGACGAAAAACATAATGAAACTTGGAATCGTAGGCTTACCTAACGTAGGTAAATCAACATTATTTAATGCAATAACTCAGGCAGGTGCAGAATCGGCAAACTATCCGTTCTGTACGATTGAGCCGAATGTCGGTATAGTTGACGTTCCTGACGAACGTCTTGACAAACTTGCAGAAATGTATCACCCTAAGAAAGTTACTCACGCCTATATCGAATTTGTTGACATAGCAGGTCTTGTAAAAGGTGCTTCAAAGGGTGAGGGTCTTGGAAACAAGTTCTTATCTCACATTCGTGAGGTTGACGCTATTGTTCACGTTGTACGTTGTTTTGAGGATGCAAACATCACTCACGTTGACGGTTCAATCGACCCTATCCGTGATATTGAAACTATCAGTCTTGAACTTATTTTCTCTGATATTGAAATGATTGAGAGAAGAATTGACCGTACAAAGAAAGCTATGAAGGGCGACAAGTCACTTGCAACAGAGCTTGCACTTTTGGAAAGAGTTAAAGCGACTTTGGAAGAAGGACTTCCTGCAAGAAGTATTGAATACACAGACGATGAAATGGCTGTAATGAAAGAAATTTCGCTTATTTCAATGAAGCCTGTTATCTATGCCGCAAACGTTGCGGAGGACGATTTCTCAAAAGGTATCGAAAACAACGAATTTGTAAACAGAGTTAAAGAGCTTGCCGAAAAAGAGGGTTCACAGGTTATGCCTGTAAGTGCAAGAATAGAAGAAGAAATTTCTCAGCTTGACGGTGATGAAAAGGCAATGTTCCTTGAAGAACTTAATATGAGCGAATCGGGTCTTGACAGACTTATCAAAGCAAGCTATACATTGCTTGGTCTTATCAGTTACCTTACAGCTGGTGAACCTGAAGTTCGTGCATGGACTATCACAAAGGGTACAAAAGCACCTCAGGCGGCAGGTAAAATTCATACAGACTTTGAACGCGGCTTTATTCGTGCGGAAGTTGTTCACTATGACGACCTTATGGAATGCGGAAGTATGACAGCCGCTAAGGAAAAAGGTCTTGTAAGAAGCGAGGGTAAAGACTACGTTATGAAAGACGGAGATATTGTTTTGTTTAGGTTTAATGTATGATGAATACGATTTTACTTTTATATGCCGAGCTTTTATTTGCTCGGCATATTTCGTAAAACAAATGTAACTAAAGGAGGTTAATCACTTGGTATTAAGCGTCATTTTTTCAATATTGTTTTTTTTGACAACTGCATTATTTCTAATAAAATTCATATCGCAATTAGGAATAACTTTACCTAACAACAAAATTTTTTCATATATTTGTACTGACAAATCGCCTGTAACTCAAAAATCAGAAATATCAAATAAAGAATATTTAAAAATTTTTATTTTTGCATTTCTGTTTAGAGTAGCAATTTTCATTGTTGCATATCTTGCCAAAGGTATTTTTTCCGAATCGCAGTTGAGTTTTATGGATTACTGTAACTCTTGGAATTTATGGGATGCCCCTCACTATATAGAAATTGCTCAACAAGGATATGCCAATCATATTGAGGACGGACAATACTTAATGCTTGTATTCTTTCCGCTCTATCCTATACTGATAAAATTTTTTACACTTATTATACAAAACTATATTATATCTGCACTGCTCGTATCATTTTTAGCATATTCATTCGGGTGTGTGCTGATGTACAACCTTGTTGCAATAGACTATAATAAATCAATAGCAAAGAAAAGTATTATTTTTCTTTCTGTTTCGCCATTTGCATTTTTCTTTGGCGGTATAGTTACAGAAAGTACATTTTTCTTAATAATAATCGCTACATTTCTTGCGATACGAAAGCACAATTATCTAATAGCCGGTATTTTAGGTATTTTTGCTTCACTTACCCGATCGGTAGGTGTACTTATGATTATACCCGCCGCTATTGAGTGGATACAAGATGTTAAACCTTTATCGCTTATTAAAGAAAAACAAACTAAAGAACTATCAAAAAATATATTGAAAGTAATTCCTATATTACTTATTCCAATAGGAACACTGATTTACCTTTTGGTTAATTACAATGTCACAGGTGATCCATTTGCATTTCTCACATATCAAAAAGAGCATTGGTCACAAGGGCTTCAATTTTTCGGTAAAACAATTAAACTTATGTCAGGATATGCTTTTGGCGATGATCTAAGCTTAGCCGTATCTATTTTTATACCCGGTTTAGTTTCGGTATTTATTGCTATAATAGCTGCTGCATACGGAATAAGACGCACTCGCTTAATGTATATAGCATTTTTGCTGTTCTACATTATGTACAATTCCGGTGCAACATGGCCGCTTAGTATATGTCGTTATATTATGTGTTCATTCCCAGCTTATTGGATTTTAGCAGAATTTACCGAACGTCATAAAGAAACGGAAATTCCGATTATTGTACTTATGACTGTATGTTTCGGCATATATCTTGTCGGATACATAACAGTTCATCAAATTATGTAAACAAACACAGAGGTGATTTAATTGTTAGGAGTTATTTATTATTTGCTTTTTCTTATCATCGGATTTATTTACAGTTCGATGTTCTTCAAAGAAAAAGATATTTATTACAAACTATGGTCGGGACTTGTTTTCGGAAATATAATACTTATGGCAGGAATTATTCCGTTTGCCTTGATTTTTAAATTCACATACATAAGCCACATACTTTTACTTATTGCGGCGATTATACCGATAGTTGTATTGGGAATTAAGCACAAAGACGTTGTGCAAAGTATTTTTTCTGAGAAAACAGTATATTTAAAAAAGCATCTTTTATGCAAAGAAAACGTGGTTATATCAAATAAGATTTTTCTGTTTTTGATTATACCTGTCACACTGTTAATATGCTTGCTTATGGTAAACCATATCCTTGCACCTTATGCCAACAGTGCTGTAAGTTCGGGACAGTCTACATACGGTGACTTACAAATGCACCTTGGATTTGTTACATCAATAGCCGAACAAAAATCATTTCCGCCGGAATACTGTTTCCTTTCGGGAACAAGATTAAACTATCCGTTCCTTATTGATTCGCTTTCTTCAAGCCTGTATATGTTCGGTTGTCCGCTTAGAATTGCCGTACTTATTCCAAGCTTTATATTTGCACTTTGTATAGTAATGGGATTTTACATTCTTTCATTCTCCCTTACCAAGAGTACAACCGTATCTGTCATTGCAACATTGTTCTTCTTCTTAAACGGCGGATTTGGTTTTGCGTATTTCTTTGAGAGTGCAAAAGAAGACCCGTCAAACTTTACAAAGTTCTTTACGGAATACTACCAGACACCGACAAACTATAATGAACACAATATACGTTGGTCAAATGTCATTTGCGATATGATTATACCACAAAGAACAACAATGGCTGGTTGGTGCGTAATCCTGTTTGAACTTGAAATGCTTGTAAATGCGGTAAAGAATAAAAAGACATCTTATTTCATTATTCTCGGAGTTGTCGCCGGCTGTATGCCGATGATACACACACATTCATTGCTTGCACTCGGAATTATAAGTGCCGGAATGTTCTTCCTTTATCTTTACGATGAAAAAGACAAGAAAAGCTATATTATGCGTTGGATATACTTCGGAGGCATCACTCTTGTACTTGCTATGCCACAGCTTTTCTTCTGGACATTCTCACAAACTTCAGGAAACAGTTCATTTCTAAGATATTCCTTTAACTGGGTAAATGAAGCTGATCCGTATTTATGGTTCTACATCAAGAATTGGGGGATTCCTTTCTTGTTTATTATCCCTGCATTTTTCAATACATCAAAGGATAATAAAAAATTGGTGCTTAGCTGCGGATTGTTGTTCTTAATCGCCGAACTTATATTGTTCCAGCCTAACGATTATGATAACAACAAACTGTTCTACATAGCATATATGATTGCGGTAATCATTGTTTCGGAATATCTTGTACTTATTTATAATAAACTTAAAGGTATCAACTTACGTGGTTTCCTTGCGGCATTGGTTATTATTTCCGCTACGCTGTCAGGAGTTATGACAATTATCCGCGAATATCACTCAGGTGCAATGTATCAGACATATAGTGCCGCTGATATTGAAGTTTCTGAATATATTAAAGACAACACCGACGCAAACGGTGTGTTTATGACAAGTACAAATCACATTAACCCTGTAGTTTCACTTGCCGGAAGAACAATATATGTAGGTTCTTCGTTGTATGTGCATTTCCACGGGTTCGGAGAAGAATACACTAAAAGAAGTGAAGAATTAAAAACGGCATATGAGGGTTCTTCTCAACAGTTAAAGTCATTTGCAGATGAAAACAACATTTCATATATTTATGTAGGAAATAGCGAAAAACAAGATTTCAATATAAATTACAATTCACTTTCACAGTTTGAAAAAATATATGATGAAAATTCAATACAGATATATAAAGTAAAATAAAAGCAAAAGCAGACAAAATTTATGATTTTGTCTGCTTTATTTTTAACAATTTAGCATTTTCCCGCACTTTTGCAAACTTCCTTAATAGGACATACCGCACATTTAGGGTTTCTTGCCGTACATACCGCACGACCGTGTGCCACAAACTGATGGCACATTCTAAGCTGATAATCCGGCGGTACAATCTTTTTCAAGTCCATTTCGACTTTTGTAGGATCGTCGTTCGTTGTAAGACCTATACGCTTTGCAATTCGCTTACAGTGCGTATCAACCACAACGGCAGGCTTACCGAATATATCGCCAAGTACAAGGTTTGCTGTTTTTCTGCCCGTTCCGGCAAGACTTGTCAAGTCCTCCATTGTATCGGGCACTTCCCCGCCGTAAACGTCAATAAGCCTTTGACAGCACAAGATTATATTTTTTGCCTTATTACGGTAAAATCCCGCAGATTTTATATCTTCACAAAGCTCGTCATAATCCGCATTAGCAAAATCTTCTGCATTTCTATACTTTTTAAAAAGTGTTTCGGTAATTATATTAACTCTTGCGTCGGTACATTGTGCCGACATTTGAGTGGCAATAAGCATTTCAAGCGGTGTTGTGTAATTAAGCGAACATTTGACATCGGGATATGCCTTGTCCAAAAGCTCTCGCAATTTCAAAACTCGTTCTTTCTTCGTCAAAGAAATCACCTCAATTCAATTTTTCTGATAAGTACATTATATAATTTTTCGTAAAAAATTGCAACAAAGACTTGCACTTTTATTAAATAACATATATAATATTACATAAAGTTGTTTTCAACTCAACACTTTTTATACGAAAGGAAATGGGAAAATGGAAAAATACGAAAAGATGAAATCTTTTGATCCGGAAATTTATGCGGCAATTCAAGATGAAACAAATCGTCAGAACAATAAAATTGAACTTATTGCGTCTGAAAACTTTGTATCGGAAAGAATTATGGAGGCTAACGGCTCACCGCTTACAAACAAATATGCAGAGGGTTATCCGGGAAAACGTTACTACGGCGGTTGCGAACACGTTGACGTTGTAGAAACACTTGCTATCGAAAGAGCAAAAGAATTATTCGGTGCAGACTTTGCAAATGTTCAGGCACACTCAGGTGCACAGGCAAATATGGCTGTATTCTTTGCACTTCTTACACCGGGCGACACAGTTCTTTCAATGAGCCTTGCTCACGGCGGTCACCTTAGTCACGGAAGTCCTGTTAATATGTCCGGTAAGTATTTTAACATTGTACCTTACGGTGTTACAGAAGATACTAACACAATAGATTATGACGAAGTAAGACGTATAGCACTTGAATGTAAGCCAAAACTTATCCTTGCAGGTGCGTCAGCTTACCCAAGAATTATTGATTTTAAGAAATTTGCTGATATTGCAAGCGAAGTCGGTGCATACTTTATGGTTGATATGGCACATATCGCAGGTCTTGTTGCAGCAGGTTGCCATCCGTCACCAATGCCGTATGCAGACGTTGTTACTACAACAACTCACAAGACTCTAAGAGGTCCTCGTGGCGGTCTTATTCTTACAAATAACGAAGAAATCGCTGTTAAGATTAATAAGGCTATCTTCCCGGGTATTCAAGGCGGTCCTCTAATGCACACAATCGCAGCTAAGGCAGTATGCTTTAAAGAGGCACTTGACCCAAGCTTTAAGACATACGCAGAACAGGTTGTTAAAAATGCGTCAGTTCTTGCAGATACACTTATGGCAGAAGGCTTTAAACTTGTAAGCGGCGGTACTGATAACCACCTTATGCTTGTAAACCTTACAGATACAGGCGTTACAGGTAAAGAAGCTGAAAAAATGCTTGACGAAGTCGGTATTACAGTAAATAAAAACGCAATTCCGTTTGATACAAAGAGTCCGTTCGTTACAAGCGGTATCAGAATCGGTACTCCTGCCTCAACTTCAAGAGGTTTTAAAGAAGAAGATATGGTCGAAGTCGGTAAACTTATCGCTATGACAATCAAAGACTTTGAAAATAATAAAGAAGAAGTTAAGACAAGAGTTAAGGCTCTTTGCGATAAATACCCACTTTACAGATAAACCTATCGATCCTGTCACAAAAATATCGACAGCTCCAAAAGATTATTATGCGGATTTTGATATTTTTTCAAAATCCGCTATTTTTCTATTGACAAATATAAATTAATGTGGTATTATAGTATCTGTTAATGGCTCGTTGGTCAAGCGGTTAAGACTCCGGCCTCTCACGCCGGCAACGAGGGTTCGATTCCCTCACGAGTCACCAAATTTTACAATCACAAAAAACCGTATAAATGCTTGAATATCAAGTGTTTATGCGGTTTTTTAGTGTTTTTATAAATAAAATCAATGTGATAAAATGTTATAAAAAGTGGTAAAATATTATACTTTTTTATTAGTCAGTCAAAAATATTGTGGTATAATATCACGACATATATTGCCTTACACGACCGCTGATTCGTTGCCACCTGTTAATGTTGATATGAAATCATTGTAAAACTCCTCTGTCGTATTATTTATAACAACCGCTCCCATATCACGAACATTTTCTATTATCACGCCGTCATAGCCTTGACTTTTAGCTTTTTCAGCTATTTCACGCGTTGTATTTCCTAATTTGTCGTCTAACTCATTCCACATATGTCCTTTTGTGTCTATAACATATGGTTTTTTTATTGCAAGATAAACCTCGTATAATTGCTGATTATCAGATTGAGCATAGCTATTTGATGTCACCTTGCTATCAGAAAAAAACAATGAAATTTTATCGTCAGACATTTTAGGGTCGAACACATAAAAGCCCCCCTTATCCGTTCCATGATACACTACTTTAGGGGTGCCGTCCTCATTTATGACTTTACTTGCTTTACTCGAGTTATTTTCCCAATCTCCAAACCAATTTTTAAAATTGTCGGATTTAATCTGCACATTAGTAGTATTGTTTTCGCCGGTATCAAGGTTACTGCTATCTAAACTCTTTAATGAGAATTTTCCTTGTGTTCTGTCTTTTTCTGAGTCCCTTCTACCATTCTCATATACTCTCTGAATCTCCTTCTGTGTTCCTTCATTCTTCGACATAAAGCCGTCAATTCTTCTTTTGTCAGCTTTCTTTCTGTACTGTCTGATAAGTTCTCGTGTTTCTCTTTCTGTAAGTCCGTTTCTTGATATTTCACGTCTTATCCCCTCGCTTTCTGCAAAATTTCTAATCTTTTCAATTCCGAATTGTTTAAGCTTTTCCCAAGTTTCATCTGTAGTAATCATTTTTTCGGACATATCCTGCCCTGTGGTCATTGCATAATATCCAACAACTTTACCACCGTTATCCTCTATAAATCCTTCAAGCCCTTTAAATGTTCTTCCTGTTGTAGAGTTATCATATATAAGCAAAAAAGATTTACCTTTAATATCATTATAGCTTATGTCACTTGATATGTCAAACTCAGACTGCCCGTCTGGCTTTGTCGATACAAATATACTGTCCTCTTTTGCTGACATTACTCCTGTTTTACGAATATTTTCGGCATTGTCTTTGGAAGTGTTATGATACACATACGCATAACCGTTTTCGTCTACCTTGCCACCGACATTCCGAATTTCTTCTATTGTGTCATAAGCATTTAGCAAATCGTCACCCATAAGACGATTTTCGATTTTGTCATAATCGCTTTCTTTTATCGAATATTTGACACTTTCAGATAATGCGCTTTTAGGTCTTTTTGTATTATATTTTTCCAATACATCTCGAGGCAATGTATCTGCGAAATTCTCCTTGACAATATCGAGAAAATCTGATACACTTATTTCGGAGGAACCTTTAGATAGGGGAGTTTCTTTTGAGGCGAACCCTGCTCCGTTAGGAGACTGGTTCTTCTTTTTTGTTCTCACCGCATAAACAACATCTAAAGGTTCTATTTTTTGAACTTCGTAATTATTTACGATTATTCTTGTAGGATAGTAGTTACCTTTATCGTCTATTCCTATCCCCATTAATACATACCCACCAAGCGTATTATTTCTCGGTTTCAGTTCATTCACCTTTATAGCATTTTCTAATACATCCCCAATTTTAGTGGTTACTTTAGCCGTATCTTTTGAATTTCTCATAAGTCCATGTCTTAAAGCATCTTTCCCCACAAGGATATTTTTGTCTATATCTTTTACATAAATAAAAGATGTATTCTCTGTATTATGTAAATTATTTTTATCTCTTACATTGTTCATTGCCTTTGCAAATATATCCGCTCTATTAATCTTGCCATCTGAATTTATTGGCAAATCTTCCACCAATTTTGTAACCGGCATATCAGCTTTTTGAGCTAATTTATTATATGTATACCAATTAATAATTCCTCTTTTTTTAAATTTAGTTGCCCTATTGATTGTATCGCCGCAACATCTTTTTCGTCTATATTAGAGTTTTCATTGTCTGAATTGTCCTTTAACGAAAACTTTGTTTTGTTTGTACCTTTCCCATTCTCCCAAAATACAATGTCTGCATTGAGATTAGGTTTCATGCTTTCAGGGAATGTATTAAGCCTTTCTTCTTTGCTCATACTTTGTCTTGCCTTAACGTCGTCAGCCTCGATTTCACCTGCGCTTTGGTTTCTGTTTTTGCTATCAGGGCTTTCACCGACTGCAAATTCCTCTCGCACTTGTATTGCGTGTTGTACTTCGTGAATGAGTGATTTTAATTTTTCTTGTATATGTCATGCCATTATCTTTAACAGGTACTCCCGAATTTTGATATGCCGTTATAACAAAAGAAGAACAATCATAATGCGGTCTCCATCGGTACAAGGTGCTACTTGATGGATATTCCAATAAATTTATGACTGCTTGGACAGAACCTAAGCGTTCATATTCTTTTAATGCAATTTCTATCTGTTCTTTTGTATACATTTATTTTACTCCTTTATGAGTCCAAGAATATGTCCGCACCACCTCCTTTCTCAATTTCTCTGTCAAGTTTCTTTTTACATTTTTTATGCAAATATGCTATATAGTTTTGTTTATATATCCTTTGTCAATGAGTTTCACAACAATTTTTCCTTGCGATTGTTCCCTTTTCGTCACTTTCGCAATCTTTCTCTATCTTGCTGTGAATTTCACCTTGTTTTTGTTACTTAACAGGAATGTCCTTATTTTGTAGATTATTCATCAACTTTTTTTATAATTCTAAAGCAAAGTTGACAAATAGTCTACATTATGATATATTAATAATGACAATAAATGTTTAGACAGGAAGTGATATTTTATGGAATTATATAAGAGAATAAAAGCACGCAGAGAAAAACTCGGAATGTCACAAGAAGAACTTGCAACTAAGTTAGGGTATAAATCCCGTTCAACTATAAATAAAATTGAAATGGGCAAAAATGATATAACTCAATCAAAAATCATAGCTTTTGCCAATGCACTTCAAACAACTCCAAGCTACTTAATGGGACTGGACGAACACGAAACGGAAATATATACAGATGATAAATTTCCAAATCCGAATATAACAGAGGACTACACAACATTCCCCGTTATAGGTGACATAGCGAAAGGATATAATCATATCACTATTGAATCATGGAACGGAGATAAAGTCGATATTCCTAATTCATATTTAAAAGGACATACTCCGAAAGATTTCTTTGTACTGTGCATTAAGGGTGACAGTATGTATCCTCAATATCAAGACGGCGATAAAGTATTAATCTTACGTCAAAGCACCGTTAATTATAGTGGTGATGTCGGAGCAGTGATATACAATGACGAAATATCAACATTAAAAAAAATCGAGTTTGTAGAAGATGAAGATTGGTTGAGGTTAGTTCCTGTCAATCCGAATGTTCCGCCAATATTAATTGCGGGTGAAGAATTAAAACACTGCCGAATAATGGGTGTTCCTAAATTGTTGATTAGAGAAATGTAACTTTAATTTGAAAGGTATGCCCGCCTAACTGCAAAAATATAGCTATTAAAGAAAAACTTTAATAACTGTGTTGACGCTATAACCGATTGACGTTGAACAATATCTAAATTACTTTGTCAGCTGAGATTATTCCTCTGACTATTAGGAGAAAACAATGCAAAATAAAACAAAACTATTTAAAACAGCAATATGTATTATAACCACGTTAATATTAATTTTCGGGACTATTCCCTGTGGTGCGGTTTTATCGGACGAATCAAACGCACCAACTTTCACAAATCTTGTTGTATTTATGAAATTTTCTGACGAGGACGAATTTATCAACAACACTTATGCCGACACAACTGTCCGCAACATTTTAGACAATACATATAATAAAAGTGTATATAATGTCGCTGACTATTTCAAAACAGTAAGCGGCGGGAAAATGAATATGCAAACGCTTTATCTTTTTGACAACAACAATTCGCTCACACTTTCAAAGCCACGCGGTTATTATGCCGAAAAAGATGACCAAAACCCTTACGGCTACGAGAGTGGAGAAGAAAATTCCAGAATGTATGAACTACAGACTGATTGGGCGAATACAATTTCAAACGCAATCACGAACGGAAACAAACCAAAAGATATAGAAGAAAATCAATATAATTTTGCCGATCTTGACCGAAACCGTGACGGAAAAATTGATTTAATTACTGTGATTTACAAAAATACAACGCAAAATATTTCGGTTGGTTGGAATTCACCTCTTTGGGACTATCACTCATATTCAAATATGATTTCAGTGCAAGAAGGAGTTAATACTTATCAGAGTGGAGAATATTTACAGCTAACGTGCAACTACGAAAACGTAAACGGACTTGTGCTTTATCGCGGTGAGGATAATCTGCCTATTTTACCGACAGGTAAAATATGTCATGAGACCATGCACGCACTTGGCTTGAAAGACTTGTACCGCTCCAACCAAACAAGCGCGGTGTATTATATGTCACTGATGGCAAAACATCTAACCCCTATCGGACAGTATATTTCCGTTAAAGAACGCGAATCTCTCGGTTGGCTTGACAATAATCAAATTAAAACCATTGATAAAAACGGTACATACACACTCTACCCTGCCTCAGCTCAAAATGAAGTTGTTGCATATAAACGAGATTTGCCGAACGGAAAAACTCTTTATTTGGAATATCGTCAATTCGATGACAATGGTAACAAATATGATACAAAAAACAAGAAACTCTATTCGTGCAATACCGGTGACTTGATAAAAGGTGTAACACTTAAGAGTGGAATGATTTGCTATCTTGCTAACACAGGTGTACGTTTTCCCTCAAATATAAGCACTACAGGCGTTAACTGGAATATGCAGGTTGTTTCTAACGGTCAATATTCAACTATGTCAGATTGTGCAGTCGGTGACGGCGAAGAACTTTATATTGGTAACGACATATTTGTTTATGTAACAAATATGTCAGCAGATAAATTAGAGTTTGAAATTAGCGGAATTGCAGAAACAACCCCTACTCCGACTTTGACTCCGAGTCCTACTCCGAGTCCCACTCCGACTCCTACTCCGACTCCTACTCCTACTATAAATCCCACTCCAACCGTGAGTCCGAGTCCTATTCCGAGTCCTATTCCGAGTCCTACTCCTACTGCGACTCCACGTCCTACTCATACAACGAGTCCGACAGCAACTCCGACAATAACTCCGACCACGAGTCCGACAGCTACTCCACATCCGACCCCGACAATAACTCCGACAGCAACTCCTACTGCAACTCCAAAACCTACATTAAATCCTACTGCAACTCCGACAGCGAGTCCGACACTAATTCCGACTTCTACCCCAAAACCTACACCACGTCCGACTGCGACTACAAATCCGACAATAACTCCTGCAACAAGTCCAACTGCTACAACGTGTCCTACACATGATATTAACTGCAACATTGAAGGCAACAATATATCTGTTAAACTTACAAACAGCACTTTAGGCGGAATTATCTTAATTTCTGAATTTAATTCGGACGGCAAATTATTACGTTGTACTACCCATTCACCACAGGAGAATATAAGTGTTTCCCTACTTTCTGAAACTCATACCGTAAAAGTTATGTGGTGGAATTCTCTAAACAATCTTGTTCCAATCACCGACTCAAAAACGGTAACGAAATAGTCCAATATATCGCCCCTACATCCACTGTTGACAATCAATACAATATTTGCTGCCGATAGAAGATGTAGTGGGTGGGACGTTTTGGACGTGTCAGGCGTGGTTACACTGTTTGTAGCAGTCGCTTCTCAATAATCTACATCTTATTTTTATTGACAGCATTATTTTTATATTATATAATACCAACAGAACCGGAGGCATATACGGACTTTGACGGTGAAATATCACCGTCTGCCCGCGCCAAAGGTTCTTTTTTGTACACAAAAACGGAGCAAAAATGCTCCGTTTATCTTCTAAATGTATCTTTTATTTTTTTTACCAATCCCACACATCTGCCGTTACGCAGCTCGTCCATAAATTCGGCTTGTTTTTCCACATACCAAAGTTTTGACGAATCCATACACTTAACCGTCTTAACCGTATCCGCAATCATCACAAATGCAATTACGCACGTCATAATATGTAACGCCGGTAAACTCACGCTGCCAATCATATCAATCGTCACCGGTGCAATAAGCTTAATAAGTGCAACGGTAAATGTACCGAACGCAATTCCGCCTATAAGGCAAACACGTCCGTTTATATTACCGGGCCAACCTGTATAATCCCACCATCTCTTATGAAACAGCGTTTCCAAAAGCCACGATACAAAATATTCAAGCGAGCAGGTAACCACCATTCCCGCAAAAAACAGTATCAAAGGATTTTCAATCCATCCAAGCAATATCAAATCAAGCATTGCTCCCATACCGTATATAGGGCAAAAGCAAGTGCTTAAAAAGCCGCTGTTTACAAATTTTCTTTGTTGTATGCTGTAATATACCGTTTCATAAGCCCAGCCAATAAAGCTAAATACCGCAAAGCACAAGAAATATTGGCAAAAACTCATCATTTACCCCCCCTTATTTAAATCTTTCCTTATACAATTCAGCATAGTCCCCCGTAATCTTTGTATTTATCTTTCTGTACGCTTCTTTTTTAAATGTTTCATAAAGAGAACAATATTTATCCGCCAAACATACTATCCACCCTTCTCGGCAAGTCGGCGGAATTACAGTAAGCGGGAACATATGCTTTTTTATAATATCGCGTTCTGTATCGGTCAAATCAAAATCTCTGTCAGCATTTCTAAGAGCCGTCATAGGATGAGTAAAACCGTGTATTCTTCTCTCCTTTTCGCCGTCATGCCAATCATATAAGAAATAATCGTGCAGCAATGCTCCTCTTATAAGGTCACGCTTTTTGTACTTTATACCGAAAAACTCGGCAATTTTAATACTGTAATACGCAACTGCAATCGTATGCAAAAGGCACGAAGTGTCACCGTGCTGAGTAAACTTTTCCATACGTCTTAAATGCGATTTTTGTGACAAATTATGCAAACAATACAAAACTGAATTCATTTATTCTACCGCCTTTTTTAATTTACACATAGCCTTCTTTACCTATTATTATAATCACTGACATTTAATATGTCAATATATCTGCCATCAAATTTATAAAATTTTAATATTACGCAAAAAACAAGCGATTTTCATCGCTTGTTTTTCATCTTATTGAGCTATTATTATACGAATTCTGCCACCCAAAGTCTGTGCCTTATCGTAATAAGCAGTAAGCTTATAATTTCCGTTTATAGCATCATCAAGTGTTATCTTCAAATATTTATTAACATCTGTCTTATGATATACAATCACCTTATCACTAAGCAAATATGTTTGATTATTGATTTTCGCCTCTGTACGTGTAAGCGAAGTTATATTGCTTGGATACGATGAAAGCTGACGCATACTTTCAATACCTGTCTGATTCATACTGAATCTGTGCGGACCTCTTACATTTGTTGAGAATGCAGTCGCATATGTGTTTTGAGTACCGTCTATATCAATAGTATATGTATGAGTTGTCGAATCAGCAGCAGTGATTACACCATACTTATAAGCGTCACCTGTTATATCTTTCAATATAAGCTCGTCAATCTCACCGGCTTTATTCTTTGAATAATACAATACGCTTGAAGATTTAATCGTAACACCGTCAAGACGCTGCGGATAAATTCTTGTGTACATTGCTAAGTCATCGCTTGCAGTTCCGGCAGTGTCAAGAATCTTCACATCGTCTGCAAGGGTATAATCGCCAAATTTATTCTTTTCGGAATTAAACTTACCGCTTACGTTGTCATACCCCTTTGCTCTTGAAAGACTTGCTTTACCGTTTGTAAATGATACATTTACTACAGCACATTTAAGTGAACTGCAATCTGATGAAGTCGCATATTCATTTACTGTTCCGTCAGGTGTAACAACTTTCGCATAGTAACTTGAATATACTGTATTATCAGGCTTTGTGAAATCTTTTTTGCCTGTTTCCGTAACAAATCCTACTGTTGTGTGTGAAGATGTGCTTTCACTTCCGCCGACAACTCCGGCTACTTCGCCGTTTCTGCCAAGAAGAAGTGTTACGGTATCACCGTACTTAAATGTTCCGCTTGATGAAAGTGCATTAAATGCGTCTACACTTTCAACAGAATACTCTTTACCTGAAATTGTAACGCTTGTCGGCGAATCCTTTGTCGGTGACGCCTTTTCGTACACGCCTGTAACTTTATCCGTATAAGCAAGCACCATATTCAAATCTTTACAATAGTAAATAATATCGTTAAGCTGAATTTCCGACGCGTCAACCTTATTACCGCTTCTCATTACTGTTGTCGAACCGTTTGTATCGAAGTTCACGATCCAATTTGAATTTGTAACCTTGACCGGTCCTTCCATATTACCCTTTTCATAGCTTACGTAATCAACATTACTTCCGTCCATCTTGACATAAAGAATGTCGCCCATTGCCATTTCATTCTTTACAGCACCGTATGTACTCTTATTCTTATCTTTGTAACAAGTTGTGCCGTCTGTTATATCAATCTGTTCAAAACTGCCGTTTTTATAACATATAACTGCATCTGAAAGAAGTGAATAGATTACATATTTATCAAAGCTGTCCGTACCTGTTTCGCTGTCTTTTGCAACAAGCATTGCATAGTCAACAGAACCGTTTGAATTTTTAAACAGCTTGAATGTATCGCCTTTTTCGGCTTGCATTGCGGCATTTTCGTATGTAAGTGCCTGTGACTTGTAATATGTAGTTGTGTTTGAATTGATGTTATACATATCGCCGTCAAGAATTATATCTGAACCGATTACGTTTGAAACGGTGTATTCTTCAACTTGCTGGTCACGCGGTGTAAATGACACAAAATCTTCATCGTTCTTTACGACAATATCGCCTTTTCTGCCGACATAATCACTGTTAAAATTACCGTCAAATTCAAATGTTCCGGCTGTTGTATAGATTTTATCAGTACCAAGTGAGCTGTCCTCGTTGTGTGACGCAATAATCGTAACACCCTCAATAACTTTACTGTCAAACACTGAAGTTATAAGTTTGCTTTGATTATCTTTGATTTTTGTGTCAAGTGTGTTGTAAATAAGTCTTGCAACTTGACGCCTTGTAAGTGCCTCGCCTTGCTCGGCATTTACGTTCTTTGTAATTTCAAGACTGTTTGCAAGCCCCATTTGACCGTAAGGCCATGAATCACCGAAATCCTGTGTTGTGTATCCAAGCACCTTTAATACCATTGTAAGTGCCTCTTCATATGATACCGTATTGTCAGGTCTGAATGTTGAATCAACATATCCCTCTGCAATTCCGGCTGATACAGCGGCCTTTATGTAAGGTGCTGACCAGTGAGTATATGTAACATCTTTAAAAGGTGATACTTTTAAACCTGTTGCTACTGTATCTTTGTAGCTTGATGACGCTACTGCAATTTTCGCAAATTCCGCTCTTGATACATTGTCATCAAGTCTTAAATTTCCGTCATCATCGCCGACCATTATATTAAGTTCCGACAAAAGCGACATAATATCTTCGTCATTGTTCCAGTCTGCCAATACAGGCAAAGTCGATAATGACATAGCCGCCGCCAAAACAAAAGAAATTATTTTCTTCATAACTTACTTCCTTTCCGTATATGTTATAAATCCGAGAAAATCTCAGTCCGAGAGAAAATCATTTGCATTGCTGAGTTATCAATCATAACGTAACGCATCTATCGGATTTAATTTGGCAGCTTTTTTAGCAGGCATATAGCCGAAGAACACACCTATCATCGCCGAAACCGTAAACGATACTACAATAGATGTCGAGGTCGGTAATATATCCATCCCCAAAAGTTTACCTGCCAGTATTGCCAAAAGCGAGCCTACAATAATACCGATTACACCGCCCAAACAACTAAGCATACCCGCCTCAATAACGAATTGAGAAAGTATATCTTTCTGCTTTGCACCAAGCGATTTTCTGATACCTATTTCCCTTGTACGTTCCGTAACCGACACAAGCATAATATTCATAATACCGATACCGGCAACAACAAGCGATATAGCCGCGATTGCGATAAGCATAAGTTCCATTTTATCAAGAATATCGGTTACACTGTCTGCCATAGACTTCATTGATGTTACAGTATAGTAATCACTGTCGCCTATATCTTTATCACAAAGTGCTTCTAAAAGCAAAACCGCTTCCTCAACCTTTTCCTGGTCAACCGCATAGACAACATAGCTGCTTACGGTTGATGTACGGTTTGTGTATGACGCCAAAGTGTACGGTATATACACACAGTTATCCGAAGAATTTTCTGTCGAGTCGTCCTGTTCTTCAAGTATTCCGACAACTTCATACGGCGTACCCGTTATTTGAATAGACTTACCGAGTGCGTCACCGCCGAAAACTTCTTTTGCTATATAAGTACCGATAACGCAGACTTTCTGCTTTCTCTCAACGTCAACATATGTAAGCTCACGTCCGTATGTAATATTATACTTTTTCATTCCGAGATAGTATTCGTTTACACCTGTTGCCTGTGTTGAAATTGTATCACTGCCGTTTTTTATAAATGCAGGCATTGAAACTGTCGGTGACTGACCTGCAATAATATCGGAATGTTCTTCCGCAAGCTGTTCCATTTCTTCAGGCTTTACTTCCTTTGTCGCGGAACGGTCTTGAATTGAAACATTGATTGATTCAATCCCCATTTCTTCAAATGCGTCCGTTATTTCCGATGTCATTCCCGACATAAGACTTACTAGCGCAATAACCGCCGTAATACCGATTATAATACCGAGCATTGTAAGTATTGAACGCATTTTGTTGCCGACAATACTTGACATTGCCATCTGAAAACATTTCCAAATACTCATAATCAAGTCGCCCCCTTTGCTCTTTCATCTTCGGGAGCCTCTTCTCCGGCACCGTGCTGATTCATTACTGTTACGTCACCCTCTGCCGGGCCGTCATAAACGATACGTCCGTCTGTTATACGAATGATACGTTTTGCTTTTGCCGCTATCGAGTTATCGTGAGTGATAAGAATAATCGTATTACCCTCCGCATTAAGTTTCTGCAAAAACAGCATTACTTCACGACCTGTACGCGAGTCAAGCGCACCAGTAGGCTCATCGGCAAGGATTACCGACGGATTGCCTGCTAAAGCTCTTGCTATTGACACTCTCTGTTGCTGACCACCCGAAAGCTGTGTCGGGTGGTTTTTCGCTTTTGATTTAAGTCCTACTCTGTCAAGTGAAGCAAGTGCTCTTTTCTCTTGTTCCGCGTCGCTAAGTCCCGCATACAAAAGCGGCAGTTCAACGTTTTCCAATACTGTTAATTTCGGCAGTAAGTTATATTGCTGAAATATAAATCCAAGCATTTTATTTCTTACATCAGCCAATTCATCTTGACTGTAATTATTAATTTCTCGTCCGTTTAATCTGTAAACACCCTTTGTTGCCACGTCAAGGCAACCTATAATATTCATACAAGTAGATTTACCACTACCCGACTGACCTACTATCGCAACAAATTCGCCTTTGTTTATGGTAAGAGATATTCCGTCAAGTGCGTGAACTTCCGTATCACCCATATGATAAATCTTATAAACATCTTTCATTTCTACCAATGGAGGCATTTTACTTCACCTCCGCTTTATCTTCCGCCCGGCATTCCGCCACCGCCGCCGGACATACCTCCGCCGCCTGGCATTCCGCCGCCACCGGACATTCCTCCGCCTGACATTCCTCCGCCTGACATTCCTCCGCCTGACATTCCTCCGCCGGGCATTCCGCCCATATTGCCATTAGGAACTACATACATTTCTTGAGCATTTTGAACACCGAATGACGCATTCGCACTTGACGATTCTGTGTCAAGCGTTCTTACCCGGTCTTTTTCTGTTAAACCCGACTTGATTTCGATATAGTCTGTATCGTTAATTCCTGTTTCAACCTGAATTGCACGGTAACCGTCCGGTACATCTATATTAGTAGGTACACTTTCTTTAGCTGCCGAATTTTCATCCGATTTATCACCGTTCGGTGTATCGCCGCTTACAACAGGCATACCGCTTGACTGTGGCTTACTGTCTTTATTTTCGGCTTGTTTTCCGTCATCAGCTTTCTTGCCGTCCGGTTTACCCGATTTATCTTTATTACCCTTTATAATATCCGTAACATCATTTTCGTGAGTTGTTCCGTCGTCCTTTACAAATACGATATTGCCTCTGTTTACACTGTTTACAGGTACAGCAATTACATCATCAGCCTCCTCGACAACGATTTCAGCGTTTACATTCATACCCGGCAACAAATCTCCGTAATTTTCTATTTGAATTTCGATAGTGTATGTTGTTACACCGTTTTCGTTTACACCGTCTACAGGAACTTTTGTAACCACACCTTCAAATTCACCCTCTACCGCGTCTGCCGTAACAGTAGCTTTTTGACCTGTCTTAACAAGCGCTATTTCCGTTTCGTCAACGTCAATAGAGAATTTAACGCTTGACAAATCATAAATTACACAAAGCGGATCTGTTGCATTTGAAGAATCTATCGTATCGCCTGCTTTTGAGTTTTTCTTAACGACTGTACCCTCAATCGGAGCTTCTACAACATAATCGTCAACTGCGTCCTGTGCTTTTTCTATACCAAGTTCGGCATCGTCAAGTGCAAGCTGTGCGTTCTTTATGCTTGAATCCTGTGAGAAAGTATCATTTTGCAATACTTGCTTTTCAAGTGCCAAAACCGCATCATTATATGAAAGCTGTGCATTGCTCATTGTCGAGTTTTGATTATCATACTTAACATATCCGACTTTTTGACCGCTGTAAACAGAATCTCCTACCGCAATATTAAGATTTTCAAGTGTGCCTGATGCTGTTGATGTGATTGTTCCCTCGCTTACATATTCAAACTGTGCCGTATTTGCACAAGCAACTCCGTTTATTTCCGCACTGCCGTAATCATTTGTTGTAAGTGCGCCCGGATTTGTGACTTCAACCGTTACATACACAACTTTAGCGTGTGCGTCTGTTGAAACGGCTGACGATGATTTTTCTTTAACAGTTCCGTAAATCGTATCGCCCGAACCTATAACAGATACTGTTGCGGCTGCGCCTGTCTGAATACTTTCGGCATCAACTTCATTAAACGGTATTCTCAGTTTCATATAAGAATCGTCATACAATGTTGCAACCGTTGCACCGGCATTGATATGGTCACCTTCTTTTACGGATAATTCTTTAACTTTACCTGCTGAATTTGACTGTATGTATTGATTGTTTTTAGTATCGTTAAGCGAATTTAATGCCTTTGTCACTGCATTTTGTGCAGACTTTGTACCGATATTGTTTGAAGAAACGGTCTGTGCCTTTTGCTTTACTGCGTCAACATATGCCTGTTGTGCTTTTGCAAGTGCATTTTTTGCCGTACTCAAAGAATTTTGAGCGTCACTGTCCTCAAATTGATAAAGCTTATCACCTTTCTTAACAACGTCACCCTCTTTGAACGTATCACTTGTTATATCGCCCGACTTGATAGTTGTTACTTTATACGAATCATTCGGCTCGATAGATGATGAACCTGTGATTGTATTTGTGATAGTACGACGTTCAACCGGCGAATCGGTATACATAACTTTTACGGCACTGTTGTTTTTGGACTTTATAATAAGTCCCGAACATATGCCTGCAAGTATTGCTATTACAAGAATAATTATAAGTAATTTCTTTCCTATCTTAAACTTACCGATAAAGAACTTCTTGTTTTGCTTGTCATATCCAATGAATTTCTTTTTCGGTTTCTTTTCTTCATCACTGTTGTCATCATCATCTGAAAATCCAGATATTTCTTCAAAAGTGAGTTCGTCTGCATTTGTATCTTCTGTGTTAGATACTTCTGCTTCACTTTCCAAAAGCTTTTGCTCCTTTTCAGAAGTAAAATCTCCCATATTTCTTGCCTCCTGCACCTTTATATTTTTAACTTATCTGCTCTGCTACTTTAGTTAATTTATCGCAAAACATTTTAAGGTCTGCTTCATCTACATCTCTGAAACATTCCTGTAAGTTTCTGATTATAACTTTCCTTTGATTTTCATATGCTTTTCTGCCCTCGTCAGTAAGAACTATATAACTCTTACGCTTATCGGTTGTATCCGATATACTTTTAACCAAGTTTTTTTTCTTCAAAGCCTTTATGCTTTGAGAAATAGCCGCCTTACTGACTTTTAAAATGTCACTCATCATAGTGACCGTCATCATTTTTCCGTCATTTGCGGACTGAGTAAGTAAATTCAACATCATATAATCGCCCCTTGACATTTCCTCAAAAGGACACTTTGAAAGAAACCACAGCTTTATCCTGCTTACGATTTCCCAACATTGAAGAAACATTTCTTCTTTCACCGTGTATCCCCCCACACACCGTAATATTAAATTTTGTTAATTTACTTAACCATTTTACCACCACAATTATTCAAAGTCAACATTTACACTTTTGATACAATATGAATTTACACTTTATTCACATTTCATTTGAATATTATTAACTTTTAGTATATAATAACTGTATCATAATTATACGAGGTGATATTAAGTGAAAAAAACATATATTGATACGGCTATGGAACGTATCGCACCTGATTTAATACTTAAAGGCGGAAACGTTGTCGATGTTTTTTCCGGCAGAGTTATTAAAGCTGATGTTATAATAAAAGACGGTATTATCTGCGGTGTCGGTTCATACAGCGGTGAAAACGAACAAGACGTTTCCGGCAAATATATTATGCCGGGTTTTATTGATTCGCACGTTCATATTGAATCATCTATGACGCAGCCGTCCGAATATGCAAAGGCAGTTATGCCTCACGGTATTACAACCGTTATTGCCGATCCTCACGAAATAACAAACGTATGCGGTGAAGACGGTCTTGAATTTATGTTAAAGTCTGCGAAAAATATTCCGCTTGACGTAAATCTTATGTTGCCGTCATGTGTACCTGCAACACCTTTTGAACATACAGGTGCTAATCTTGACGCAAAAACCACTCAAAAACTTGCGCCTAAATTCTTCGGTATCGGTGAAATGATGAACTATCCCGGTATTGTTTCAGGTGATGATGAAACGCTCGGTAAGCTATGTCTTGACATCGTTGACGGTCACGCACCTTTGCTTTCGGGTCATGAGCTTGACGCATATGCAAGTGCCGGTATAAAAACCGACCATGAATGCAGTGTCATTGAAGAAATGACCGAAAAGATAAGCAAAGGTATGTATATTCTTCTTCGTGAGGGTACCCTTTCGCTTGACGTTGCCAAGCTTATCAAGGGCGTAACCCCTTATACGTTAAGACGTTGTGCGTTTTGTACCGATGACAGATTTGTCGGCGAAATTATTCGTGACGGCAGTATCGACCACTGTATCAGAAAAGCCGTTTCACTCGGTCTTAGCAATATTGACGCAATCATTATGGCTACGCTTAATGCTTGTGAAATGTACGGTATGAAGAATAAAGGTGCAATCGCTCCGTCATACGTTGCCGATATTGTCGTTGCCGATGATTTGAATTTAAGTTCAATATCACAAGTCTATAAAAACGGCAAACTTGTATGCGAAAACGGTAAAGCATTGTTTGAATGCGAAACAGTTGACAATTCAAAAGTTACAAATACCGTTCATCTGCCGAAAATATCAGACGACTTCTTCAAGACTGATGTTAAAGACAAATTTGACGCTATTGAACTTATACCCGAAAGTATTATCACAAAAAAGGTTACTGTATCGTATTCCGACAGCCTTTCTAAAGTATGCGTTATCGAACGTCATCATAATTTAGGTACAAAGGGTATCGGATTTGTAACCAATTACGGAATTACAAACGGTGCTATCGCCACTTCTATCGGTCACGACAGCCATAACGTAATCGTTATCGGTGATAATGACAGCGATATGGCACTTGCCGTAAATACTCTCGGTACAAGCGGCGGTATTGCAGTTTGTTCAGAGGGTAAAGTTATCGCATCAATGACTCTTGATATTGCGGGACTTATGTCCGTAAAATCAGCCGATGAAGTTACAAGAGAACACGATAACCTTTACAGCGCCGCAAAAGTACTTAATATAACAGATAAAATCGATCCGTTTTTGTCACTTGCATTTTTGCCGCTACCGGTAATCCCTGAAGTTCGTATTACCGATTCGGGACTTTTCGATGTTATTAATTTTAAATTTGTGGAATGATGTTTTATTTCTCAGGGGCGATCATTGGTCGCCCTTTTTCTGTTCCTCTATCACCACCCCTCAGTCGACTCTGTCGACAGCTCCCCTCTATGGGAGCCTTACTTGCCTCTCCTTGAGGAGAGGTGGCACGCAGTGTCGGTGTAGTGGCTTTGTAGTTGCCTTATTTATTAATTTGTTGCACCTGTGTCGGTTGTGTCATCCGTTGTTTTTTGTCTGTGACCGCCGCCGAAACCCGAATTTGACTTTGTTCCTATCTTCGTTATACTGCTTTCAATTTCGGCACTTCCGACTTCTTCACCGCTTGCGTAAACCGTATACATTTCACCTGTTTTAAGTTTATCCGATGAGTACACAATCTTACTTCCGCCTTTAACGGCTGTATACTCAGCGATTGTCTTACCGTTTGAATCAGTTATCTTAACTTCATCACCCGTGGAAATCTGTGAAGTTGTGTATGCCAAAATTACGTTTTGAGCAGAGTAACTGTTCGGACTTTCGTCCATACCGCTGCCGCTTACACCTATAATTGTACCGCCGTTTACTATAAACGCACCGTCTGTATCAAAAGCACTTTCTGCACCCGTTGCCTGTGCGTCAACCGTAATAGTACCGCCATTGATGAACAATGAACCGTTTGAATCAATACCGTCTGCGTCGGCAACTATTTTAATATTACCGCCGTTGATTTGAATATGATGTTCACTGTCCTGTTCATTACCCTCGGCTTGTTGCATATTCGGCGGTGTCATTTGTCCGCTGTTTTGGTCGCTTGACATTTCCGGCGGTGTCATTTGATTACCGTCCTGTCCGTTCGGCATTTCCGGCGGTGTCATTTGTCCGCCGTTCTGTCCGTTTGTCATTTCCGGCGGTGTCATTTGATTACCGCCCTGTCCGTTACTGTTTCGTCTGCCAATTTGACCTCTGCCGCCCTGCTGACCGCCTTGCATATTAGTACCGCCGCCGAAACCGCCGTTTTGATTTGCACCTGTACCTCCTGAATTCAATCCGTCATCACTTGCAGTTATGTCAATATTACCGCCGTTTATCGTCAAAATCTTCTTACTTTCAATACCCTCGGTTGATTTTGTTATCGTTATATCACCGTCATCAATCGTTACATCACCATGACATGATATACCTTTTTTACTCTCCGACGATAAATTAAGTGTACTGCCCGTAATATTTATATCAGACGTACAATGAATAGCATGGTCTGTTGAATTAACTGTAACTTCACCGCCCGATATATCAAGCATCCAATCCGCTTTTATACCTTTGCTTGAAGTATCGTCACTGTCGTCACTTTCTTCTGTTTGCGTAAATTGATTATTATTCATTTGTTCACGCATTGATTGAATTTCATCATCTGTCATTTGTAACGAATCTTTCATTTCAACTCGACCGCCGAAGTCATTAGATGTACTTGTCTTAACCTCGCCTGTTGTCGTAACATTCACTTCACCGTCCGATATATCAAGTATTTCTTCTGCTTGAAGTCCGTCACCCTCTGCAGTAACATTTACAGTACCTCCGCTTATCGCAAGTGTGTCATTTGCATGAATACCGTCATTTTTTGCATTTACGGTAATATTTCCGTTACCGATTTCAATGCTGTTACTGCTGAAAATACCGTGATTATAATTTCCGTTTACGGTAAGTGCGCCACTGCCCTTAATTTCAAGATTATCTCTTGATGTTATACAGCCTTTTTCATTTTCATCACCGCTTGTGTAATTTTCCCCGTCCGTCAAAGTATTTTCGGTGTTGTCCGTCAAAGTGATATAAGCCTTGTCGGCATTCTTTACATATACAGCCGAACCGTTTTTATTTGTAAGACTCATACCCGACAAACGAAGTTTAACTTTTTCTTCGGTGTCAATAACAATTTGACCGTCATCAAGTGTGCCTGTGACTTCAAAGTCACCGCCCTTTGAAATTGTTATAATGTTATCCGATACGCTTATACCGTCACCTGTAACTTCGACATTGTCAAGATCAACCGTTCCTGTGTTGTTTTTCCAAGACTCGTCCTCATCATCTTGCGGAATGGTTATTGTAACTGTGTTGTTCTTTTCATTCCACTCAACATCAAGTCCGAGCATATCGCTTATTGCACGAATCGGAACAAGTGTTCTTCCGTCCTCGATTATAGGTGAAACATCAAATGAATATGTTTCGTCATTCTTAGTCATATCACTGCTGCCGATAGTCATTTGTATAGTCTTTGACTTTTTCTTTGCGGTTATCGTCTGTGTGTCGCTGTCCCATTTAACCTTTGCACCGAATGTTTCAAATATGGTACGCATAGGAACCATTACTCTGTCATCTACGATTTCAGGCTGAACGTCAAAGCTGATATTTTCACCGTCATATGTAACCGTAATATCATTGCTCTTTGCCAAAACACATCCGCTGCCGATTGTTGCGGTAATTGCAACTACTGCTGCTATACTTATCATCTTTTTCTTTAATCCGATATTCATTTTTATTACCCCTTTCCTTTATGTTGATTTCATTATACATTTAGTTTCTTAAATAAACCTTAAAGGAAGAATTTTATTTATGAATATTTTGTTAATAAAAAAAATGGCTACAAATATGTAGCCATCTCAAATTGCAGACAAAACCATAATGGTTTTGTCTACTTTATTTTAGAGTGTTTGAGGTGCTAACCTCATTGAAAATCATTTCTGGCGACCTGTGCGGCAGAAATGGCTTAAAATCTAAAGTTTCGACT
>ERZ791923.333-NODE-333-length-74750-cov-8.349970_pt1 | contig 74750 bp, 56 predicted proteins | sample MGYA00510133_ERZ791923 | MGnify/ENA primary metagenome ERZ791923 (study PRJEB30046, sample SAMN00792106) | human gut metagenome | study: EMG produced TPA metagenomics assembly of the A metagenome-wide association study of gut microbiota in type 2... | reverse complement strand
ATCTATAACGATAATAATCTTTATAAAATTTTTATTTATGATGTGAAGTTTGATGATGGTAGTAGCGAGCCAAGATATATCGTTTTTGGAAAAAATAGTTCTGTTACAGATTCTCACTACAATGAGACTAAAAAAACTGAAGATTCTTATTATAATTCATATTATGATTTAGCCGAAAACAAAAATAACAGGCCTGATGATGAGAAACTAAAAAAGACGGAAGAAAAAATAGATATATTGATAGAAGAATTTAAAGATAAGTATCCAAGAGCAGCCAATGCATTCCAGAGATATAGAGATAATACCGGTACTATTCTTAATTTTGGAGAAGTTAAAAGCATATTTGATATAGAGAATCAAAGCAATCTACGAAATCTACAAATTCAAAGATGCATGGATGCTTCTGAAAACTATATTACTAATGATTTGACAAATGTTAAAATGGCATTTGAAAATTATTATGCTACCACAATAGGAACAGGTAGTTTGACAGATCTATCAAGTGACCAATGGGATTGGTATGCTGCAGCCAATTCTGTAAGTATAGGGGTTAAATCCACTACAACTAAGTCTGGGAACCAGTATACTATGTTAACAACTTTTAGTTTAAGAGATTATTACGACTGGGGAAATGATACATTTTACTTTCCAAGTCTTAAAGTTCCGTCAATAAAAGAACAAGATTTAAAAGATTTGCATTATTGTGGACGTGCAAAAAATTTTGAAAGTATTGGCGATAATTATATTGTAAAAACTGTTTGGAACGAAAATCAAAGTGTTGACCAGGCAACCATAACAGTTGTTTCTTACTAGATCGTGGAGGACATTTATCAATGAAGAGAAAAATAATAATTGTAGTACTTGTTCTGCTTTGCTTTGTTAGTATTATTTTAGGCGTTTATTTCATAGTTCACAATAATTCATCGGATAAGTATACGCTTGAAAGTATTCGCTATGAGTATTTGAATTCAGACAGAAAAGTTGTTGCTGCCGTTAATGATGTTGATATTACAAACAAAGAACTGTGCTTAATTCAATATTCAAGCCATACAAATAAACCGCTTGAAAAGGCTATTGAGCAAAAGGCGATTGTTCAATTGGCAGAGGCTGATAGCTTTTCACTAAGCGAGTCGGAAGAAAATAAGGAAATCGAATATATAACTACACAATATGAAAAATTAAATTTGCCGGATAATGAAGAAAACAATGCCTTTTGCGATGCTCTGATTAAAGAGCATTTAGAAATGACTACCTCTGTCAAATACCAATACCATATACAAAAACAGATTATGCGTCAAAGTTTCAGTAGTGATAATAAAGCTATAAATGAAAAATATGAAAAATATAAGTCGATTTATAAAGAATGGGAGGATGGAGGCAAGGAAAATTCAAAGTTATATAAAAAAATATGGTCATTAAGAGAGGAGATAGCTCAAGATTATATTGATTATAGAATAGATCAAATCCAAATTGAAAAATACTAATTACTAAAAGCTCGATAGAAAACTGAACTGCCCCAGATTGTGCAGATAGTACAAAAAAGAAAGCCTAAGGTAAAGTAATTAAATTTTAAGCAACAAACTGATTTCGTTTTTCAAGCGGAGTCAGTTTTGTTTTAGTTTGAATACGGTAATTGTTGTAGAAGTTGATGTATTCGGATATGATGAGGCGAGCCTCATCATGTCCGGAAAGTTTCACTCTGTGAGATTGTAAAATAAAGTGTGTAAGTTAGAAAAAACTTGCACACTTTTTTGAATTTTTAAAAGAGTGTGCTACAATGAAAGAAAGAACAAAAAGGAATGAGCCAACGGGATATTGTCGAAACGATAGAGGATATCTATGGCTTTGAAATCTCTCACGAAACGATATCACAAATTACGGATTGCGTTTTAGATGAGCTGGGTGACTGGCAGAACAGACCTCTGAAAAGGATTTACACGTTTTTATTCGTTGACTGTATGTATGTCACAATCAGAAAAGAGTATGAAAGCAAGAATTACGCAGTATATACGATATTAGGCTATGATACAGACGGAGAAAAGGACATTTTAGGCTTATGGCTTAATGAAAGCGAAAGTAAACATACGTGGATGCAGATATTTGACGAACTGAAAACAAGAGGCGTAGAAGATGTGCTGTTTATCAGTATGGATGGTGTATCAGGACTTGAGGAAGGTGCAAAAGCAATTTTCAAGGATGTAGAGCAGCTTTTCGCTTACGGCAGTGCAGTAAGAAAAGTTATGTACACCACCAATGCTGTTGAAAGCATCAATTCAAGCTTCAGAAAGGTTACCAAAAAAGGTGCATTTCCAAATGAAAATGCATTGCTAAAATTGCTCTATCTCAGAATTACGGAGCTTTACAAAAAAATGGAACGGCAGCAAGGTTCAGAACTGGGCTATGGTCAGAAATCAGCTTGCAACCAACAACATAACGACCTTCCCATCTGCCGTCTTTTCGTTTATAAATACTGCTTCCATATTTGGAGATTTGATTTACTCCTTTCACTTTAAAATAAGAATAAATTTCACATAATTGTTTTGAGATAAATTAACTGTATTTGAATAGAAAAAACTAAACATTTATATTAGTTGACCTATAGATAAAAATGTGATATTATACTATTGTAAATAAGTATGTGTAGATGTAATAGTTCTACGAAAAACCAATTAAAGTTATGTTAACTTGACCTAATATGAATTGCAAGTAAAAAAGCGATCTGTTTATTACAGAACGCTTTAGTTTTTTTGATGGCTACCTTTGCATTTTTGATGGATAAACAATATAAAAGGACAAACTTAAAATGAGGGTTTAAAGTTTTATTACTTTAAGCTCTCTTTATTTTTTGAATGTCTCTCAAATTTTTGCTCATTTCAATTCGTGTTACGATTTTGATTTAAGCGATGTCTCTCAAAAGTCTCAGTCATAAATGCCCTAAATCGCACTAAAATGACTTTGGAATTTTGAAATTAGCCGTCTCTTAAAATCTCTCAAAAGCTCTCACAAGATTTTGAGGCAAAGAAAAAATGCCCAAATACCACCGTAAAAAGCAGTATTCGGGCATAAAAAAGCCTCGGAACATGAATGTTCCGAGGTATTGGCAGAGGTATAAGGATTCGAACCTTAAATGACGGAGTCAGAGTCCGGAGTGTTACCGTTACACTATACCTCTATATATTTCAGTTGGCAAAGCAGTTTCGCATTGCTGAATAATATTAGCACATTCGGAAGAGGTTGTCAAGAAAAAATGAGAATTTCTCAACAAAAAATTCGGATCATCGCCGCGGCGACGATCCGCTGCGTTTGCAAATGGCAAATTCTTTGTGCATTGATGCGGCTTTTGGTGCAGTGCCTTGCATAACCGCCGGATTTTCGCTATACTGAAACAGGAAATACCGGCGGGCAGTGGAATCTTTATTTTTGCAGCGCGGCCAGCTCTTTTTTCATAGCAGAGAGGAGCACCTTGTTGTCTTTGCTGTTTGAGGTGATCACCACATCGCAGGTATAGCCTGCGGCGCGTATATAGAACTCCTGCTGGAAGCGGCCGGTGCGCAACTGGAGAGCGCCGGTGCGCTGGGCGCAAATGTCCGTGTACTTCATGGCCAGACTGGTCTTCATGTCCGAGCGGGTGTATTCGCCGCCGCGGATGGTGGGTTTGGCGTCGAAAAACGCCGTAGCGTTCTGCTGTTCCTCAGAGGTCAGGCGCAGGGTGTACTGCACGGTGCCGGTGTCGTATTCATCTGTGCGGGTGTAGTTGCCGTCCGCCTTTTGCAGGCTTTCCTCTACTAAGGCGCTGTCCACCGTAGACGGAAAGTTGGAGGCGATCATCACCTGGGCAGGAGGAAAGTTGTTGTCTGCCGTGTAGTAAACGGCAAAGTACGCCACACTGCCGGCCAAGAGCAGCAGCGGGATCAGCAGAAAAATGCGCTTGCCAAGTTTTAAGAACCAAACGGTCAGCCCAATGGCTGCCAGAACAAGAACCACAAAAACCACAAAAAATACATTCCAAATCATAAACAGACCTCGTTTGCAAGAGTAACTCTATTATATCTTGCTTTGTCTTGTAGGTCAACAGTAAGTTGGAGGATCGGTCATGAATGTGCAGGTCAACGGCGTGATATTATACTATGAAAAGCAGGGCAGCGGGCCGCCGCTGGTGCTGCTCCACGGCAATGGGGAGGATGGACGCATTTTTGACCGTACCGCAGAAGTATTGGCCCCTCATTACACCGTCTACACCATTGACAGCCGCTGCCACGGCAAAAGCAGCCGCAATGTGCCCCTAAGTTATGACTTAATGGCGGCAGACGTGCTGGCATTTTCAAAAGCATTAAAGTTGGAAAAGCCGGTGATCTGCGGCTTTTCGGATGGGGGTATCGTGGCGCTGCTGGCAGCAATCCGGGCGCCGGAATTGCCCGGTGCGCTGATCGCCTGCGGCGCCAATACCACCCCGGCAGGGCTGAAGTGGCCGGTGCGCCTGGGTATGGCGCTTCGTTACCTGGTGTGCCGGGAACCGCGGACCAAAATGATGCTCTGTCAGCCCCAGATCTCCCCGGCTATGCTAGAGCGTATTCAGGTGCCAACACTGGTGTTGTGCGGCGCCCACGATATGATCCGCCCGGCAGACAGCCGCGCTATTGCCGCCGCCATTCCCGGCGCCCGGTTGCAAGAATTGCCCCATGAGGGCCACGGTACTTATATCGTCCACAGTCCTAAACTGGCCCACCTGGTGCTGGCATTTCTGCGATCCCTGTGAAGTGCTCCCTGCCTGCGACGGGAATGGATAAGGATTGCGATTGATTTTAGGCGTAAAACAGCAGCCATCGGCTTTTGGTCGATGGCTGCTGCTTTTTTATATTATTGATTTTGCTTTTTGGCTTTATGCTTTTTAATGACTTTTACCAGTACAATGATAACCGCGGTCAGCGCCGCCAGGCCGGCAATGCCGCCGCACAGTGCGGGAATAAAAACACTCTTATATTCATAATAGCCATGCTCTCGGATATAGGGGTTCTTCACTGTATAATCCATCAGCTTGTCGGCGGGGATCACCTGGGTTTGGAACGTAGTCAGGTTGCTTTCATCCAGGTCAATGGTGCGCACGCCCCGGTAATTGCCGTAGCTGTAAAAGGTGACGGCAGGCGCAGCCAACAGGCGAATGCCTTTATATGTACCGGCGTAGTCGTTCACATGGTCGTGGCCAAAGATCGCGCCTAAAATATCGCCCTGCTTGACCCAACTGTCCAGCTGGCCGTCATTGGCGGTATTGGCGGGGCAGGGACCCTCGTTCAGGTGGCCGGCGTCGATGTAATCCGGGTTGGTCACATAATACTGTCTGGTATGGTTGGCATTGCCTCGCACGGCGCCTTTGGTACCCTTGGACACTTCGGTAAACATATTGTACACCTCCGGCACCACAATATGCTGGAACAGCAGAGAGGGGACGGGCTTGCCGCCGTTCTCCGCCTTTAAGGCGTTAGAGGTGCGCTCGTACCAGTCGATCTGGTCCTTGTGCACATAGCCGTAGCCGCCGCCCTCGCTTTCGTCCGTATAAGGATTGGAGTCCATAAACCACAGATTAAAAACGGTTTTGTTCCCGGCGGTGTTGAGAATGGGCAGATTGTAGTTGCCCACGCCGGTCATTTCCTCACCGTCCACCGCCATACAGTATTCGTAGGCTTGGAACCAGGCCATCAGTTGCTTTTTGGCCTGCTCTTCGGTCATGCCGTTTTGCTCGTCACACAGCCCCTCGTGGTCATGGTTGCCGAACACCAGGGCAAAGGGGATCTTGCGGTCGTTAATGGCTTTGCCCACAATATCCACCGCCGCCTTGGTCTCCTCCGGGGTGACCCCCTTCCACCAACCGGCAATGTTGTCACCGGTCAGGGCGATAAAGTCCGGCTTCGTTTGGTCAATGGCGTTATTCATCAGGTCCACGGTGGCCTGCTGGGGGGTGTTGGTGTCTTGAATATCGGATAAGATTAAAATTTTGAATTTGCCGTTTTTGAATTGCAGGGGCGCGCCGGCCGTGTTGTCCGCAGCCAGTGCCGTAAAGGGCATGGTGCCCAAAATCAGCAGGGCGGTCAACAGGGCTGTCAGGGCGTTACGCAGGGTTTTCATCTTTGGGTTCCTCCTTATCTGTTTTCTTTTTCTTTTTGAATTTGGCCAGCAACTTTTCCGCCTTGGCCCACTCGGCCTCCGCCTTGTCGGCGTCCGCTTCCAGTCGCTCTTCCATATTGTAGTTCATAATATTGCAGCCGCACTTTGGGCATTCCGGCTTTAAGTAGAATACGCTTAGCTTGGCACCGCACTTGGGGCATTTGTTTTCCATAAGCTCCTCCTTATTCTGCGTCTGCGGCAGCGCCGGTCAGGTTTTCTCTCCGCTGTGCCAGCTCCCGGTGGATGGTGTCCAGCTTTTCGCCCTCCAGGTCGTAGAAAATAAACGGGATCAGGGACAACAGATTCAGCACGGCGGGAATGATGGTCACAATGGCCCAAAGCAGGAAACGGGTATTCAACTCGCCGCCCTCCGGCAGCACCATATCCTGGTTCACCTGTTGCAGTCCGATCACCGGGATCAGCGCTGCGGACACGGCGGTGGCCAAAGAGCCGGTGAGCTTACTGACGAAAGTGAGCAGAGAGAAAGAGGTGCCTTCGCTGCGCTCCTTGGTTTTCCATTCCATATAGTCCACCGTGTCGCCGATCATTTTGGTGGGGATCACCATTTTTATGCTGCTTATGGCGGAGTTGAACACGCCCCACACCATCATCAGCGGCACGATCACCCGGGGATCACGATACCAGTGGGCGCCGATCAGGAAGATGGCGCTGGATACCACAGCCTTGACGATCACTGCGCGAATGACGATCTGCTTGGAGGTCCAGCGCCGTTCCAGCGCCGGAATAAAGGTATAGGCCAAAAATCCGGTAATAGTGCCGGGAATACCGGCCACAATGGACAGACTGGCGCTGCCCAGGGTAAAGAGATAAAAATACTGGGTAAAGGCGTCTGCAATGCTCTCCACCGTGCCCAGCACATTGGAGCATACGATCAGCAGCAGCGGCTTGTTTTTTACCAGGCACTTAAAGCAGTCGGAGATTTTTGGCTCCTCGCTTTGCTGCATTACCCGCTCTTTGGTGCACAGCCCGGCCAGGGAGAACAGACCCATACCGAATGTGCCGGCCACAATGCCCAAGATAAAGAACAGCTGCCGCATATCCATGCCGATCTTGCCGCTCTTTTGCAGGTCAATGAAGATGGAGATAACCGGACCCACCAGGCCGCCGATGGCACCGGAGATCAGACGGGCCGAGGTAATGACCCGGCTGCGATCCTTGGGGTTCGGCGAGATGGCTGCCGACATTCCCCAAAAGGGAATATCACCAATGGTGTAAAAGAACTCCCAAATGAAATAGGTGATACACATGTAGACGATCTTGGCGGTGGTAGACTCCACCCCGCGCAAAAACTCCGCGCCGCCGAAAAAGAGAATGGTGGCGGCACCCAGCGGAATGGGTACAAACAGCAGATAAGGCCGCAGCTTACCGTAGCGGGTACGGGTCTTGTCTACAATGGTGCCCATGATCGGGTCGTTCATGGTGTCCCAGATTCCCATAAAGAAGATCATCAGCGACACGGCCTGGCCGGGTATGCCGAATACAGTGACCAGGAAAAAGGTCAGCTGCATACGCACCAAGTTGTAGCCGATCACCTGGCCGCCGTTGGCAACGCCGTAGATCAAGGTTTCGCGAACGCCTACATAGCGTCGCTCTTTCAGTTCCGTTTGTTCCATAGCATATCCCCCTTCTTTTCATGAATGGAAACGGTTTGTATTCTTGCCCGCCACAGGCGGTAATTTATGCTTTAGGTGCCAGGCAGTTCTCTGTAAACCGCTCCAGCGCCAACTGATAGGCAGTAGGGTCGGTGTAGTAGCTCCTGGCGTGGACGGCTGCCGGTACGGTCAGCTTTGCCTTTTCCGTGGGGCAGGCGTTATAGAGTTGGTCCCGCATAAAGAAAGGCACAAAGTCGTCCTTCTTGCCGTGGATAAACAGTACCGGCACCCGGGCTTTGGCTACTGCCGCAATCGGCGCAGCTTGGCGGAAGGAATAGCCGGCAAACAGCTTGCAGTATAGATTGCAAATGTGCAGAATGGGAAAGGGCGGCAGATGGAACGAGGTGCGCAGTTGGTAGCGGAATTCCGCCCAGGCGCTGGTGTAAGCGCAGTCGGCAATGATGCCTTTTACTTGCTCCGGATTTACCTTGTCGCTCATCATCAGCACCGTGGCACCGCCCATGGATACCCCAAGCAAAAATACCGGCATCTCCGGGTAATAGGTCTTGGCGTAATCCAGCCAAAGCAGGGTATCTCGGCTCTCGTGGGTGCCGTAGCCCATATATTTGCCGTCGCTTTCGCCGCAACCCCGATGATCCGGGAACAGCACCGTGTAGCCCTTTTTATATAGATAAGGCGCCATTAGGGCAAATTCGCCGGAGCCGCTGCTGCGTGCGCCGTGGCAGGCGATCAGTAGGCGGCCGTTGGGCTTCTCCGGGGTCAGCACTTTGGCTGCCAGTCGTGCACCATCCGGCGTGTGCAGTTCCACCGATCGAATCGGCAGCTGCGAAAAAGCTGCCACGGCAGCGTTGTTCTTTTTTTCATACGCGTCCGGCATGGCGTTGCCGGCAATGCGGTCTGTGATCCAGCGGGGTATGGACACGGTTTTGCGCCATACCAGCTGGTTAAAAATAAAGCCGCATACGAAAAACAGCAGCACCACCGCTGCGGCGGTCACTGCCAACAGAATGCCGATTGCTTTCATATTTTTTCTCCATCAGCCGTCGTGCTGGCTGGGTAGGCATGCGTGGCGAATTTCGCGCGTAAACGGCCAATGCCATCATAACTCATATTGCACAAAAAATCAAGTTGTTTACAATATATTTTGTATAAAATGTCAACACCAGGCTTGCAATTTGTGCACTTTGCTAAGTTTTTGATTTGCAATCCCAAACGGTTGTACGGCTTTACGTAGTGGGATCTTTTGGGTGGAAAGTGGGAGAATTGCCATTGCTCCGTGCGGTGAGGTATGGTATAGTGTAGATACTTATTAAAAAGGATCCGGAGGGCAAAAAATGATCTATTATTTAGAAGAAAATCGCATTTTTGTGCTGGAGACGGAGAATACCCACTATGTGTTCGGCATTGACCCGGCAGGGTATAATCGGCATTTACACTGGGGTGCCAAGTGTGACCCGGCGGATTATGCTTTTGCGGAGATCGGAGACGAAAACTCCAATCATTCCAGGCTGGACGAATACCGCCAGGAGCTGACACCCTTTGGCTCCACCATGTACCGCACCTGTGACCTGAAGGCGCAGTTTGCAGACGGCTGCCGGGAGGTGGCGCTGCGCTACACCGGCTATCGGCTGGAGGACGATACCCTGCGGGTTGCGTTTGCGGATGCGTACTATCCCTTGCAGGTGCGCCTGGGCTATCAAGTGTATCCGGGGCTGGATATGATTAAGCGCTGGGTGGAGGTGGAAAACACCGGCACGGTACCCATTCGTTTTGAGCGGCTGTTTAGCGCCGGGTTCTCTCTGCCCGGTATGGACCCATACACTTTTGAGAATACCAACGGTGCTTGGGGCGGTGAATTCCTGCCCTGCCGCACGGTGCTGGATGGGGGCAATTTGGTGTATGAGAGCCACCGTGGCGCGTCCAATCATAATCAGTCACCGTATTTTATCGCCCACCGCGGTGCCACGGAGACCCGGGGCGCAGTGTACTTTGGCTCCCTGGCGTACAGCGGCAATTTTAAGGTGATCGCCGGTCGGGATCTGTACGGTATTACCCGGGTGAGTCTGGGTATGAACGACTTTGATTTTTCGCACACTTTAGAGCCGGGGGCGCACTTTGAGACCCCGCCGGTGTATTGCGGCAAGACGGAGGGATTGGGCGAAATGTCTCGCCAAATGAACCGCTTTTGCTTGGAACACCTGTTGCCGTCCCGATTCCGGGCAGAGACGCTGCCGGTGCTGTACAATTCCTGGGAGGCCACGGAATTTAATGTGAATGTGGCGGATCAGACCCGCTTGGCGGAGATCGCCGCCAAGATCGGGGTGGAACTGTTTGTGATGGATGACGGTTGGTTCGGCGCTCGCAACAACGACCGTGCCGGGCTGGGGGACTGGTTTGTGAACCCGGAGAAATTCCCCGGCGGCCTGGACGAACTGATCGGCAATGTAAACGCCCTGGGTATGGATTTCGGTCTGTGGGTGGAGCCGGAGATGGTGAACCCGGACAGTGATCTTTACCGTGCCCACCCGGACTGGACCTATCACTTCCCACACCGTCACGCAGATGAGTTGCGCCATCAGCTGGTGCTGAATATGACCCGCAGCGATGTGCAGGCGTATATTTTAGATTGCCTGGATCGGCTGCTGACGGATCACAATATCCGCTATATCAAGTGGGATATGAACCGGCCGTTCTCCCAGGTTGGGGCGGAGAATTTGGCGGATCCCAAAATGTATTCTTATCTGCATACCATGGCAGTGTACCGGATCGTAGACGAACTGAAGCGCCGTCACCCGGCGGTGCAGTTTGAAAGCTGTGCCTCCGGCGGCGGTCGGTGCGACCTGGGAGCCATCAGTCACTTTGACCAGGTGTGGACCAGCGACAATACAGACGGCATTGACCGGATGACCATACAAAAAGGCTATTCCATGCTTCACCCCATCAAGACCATGCGAGCGTGGGTAACGGATATTGCCGGGATCAACAAGCCCTGCTCCCTGGACTTCCGCTTCCATGTCGCCATGCAGGGGGCACTGGGCCTGGGCGGTAATTTGGAGAAGTACAGTCCGGAAGAGCTGGAGATCTGCCGCCGCAATGTGGCGCTGTATAAAGAGATCCGCCCGCTGGTGCAGTTCGGCGACCTGTATCGGATCCTGGACGCGGATCGGGACGAGGTGCTTTGCAACCAGTATGTCAGCCGGGACAAAATGCAGGCGGTCTTGTTCCTGAGTGCCCGGGGCACCCGGTTCTTTAAAAAGAAGATGAACCTGCGCTTTGCGGGCTTGGCGCCGGATAGGGCGTATGCTTTTACATTGGACGGCGTGGCGTATAAGAAAGGCGGCGCCTTCCTCATGGAAGTGGGTTTGCCCGTCTATGTGCGTGGTGCCGATTATAATCAAATCGTCCGCTTGACCGCAGTAGAATAAGTGAAAAAGAACAGAAAAAGACCGGGTATTGCCGGCGTCTAACAGGCGCGGGTGTTTACTCGGTCTTTTATTTCTGTATTCCGATTTTAGTGCCAGCCGTCACAGTAGTCTTTGTTGTGGGCGATGTAGGCGTCGGTCAGGGCGCAGGCCAGGGAATAGCTGTTTACCAGCGGGTGCAGGGTCAGGGCCTGCACGGCGGCGGCGCGGCTTTTCTCCCGAATGGCTTTGGAGGCCAGACGCTCATAGTTCTTTACCCGGCGGATCAGCTCCAGATTTTGCTCGTCTACGGCGCCGATCCGATGGGGCGTGCAGCCCTTTGGCCCCACCTCACAGGTGACCTCCACTACATCGTCCGGTCGCAGGCCGTCAATAGCGTTGCCGTTTGGCACGCACAGGATCATGGGGCCGGTTTGGCCGCTTTGGGCGTTTTCTATGAATTTCAGCGCCACACCGGCGTAGCCGCCGTCGTCTTCTTCATAAATATTAAAGTGCCAGGGCTGGCTGCGTTTCTCGCCGGTCTCGCTGGCCATATAGCTGCCCTCTCGCATACCGTACCATTTATTGAATACCGCCAGGCAGCCTTCAAAGTCGTTTTCAATATCCATTTGGCGCAGCTGGGCGGTCATTTGCCGGTTGATGTCCAAAATCTGTTCACCACGGGTCTGGGGCGCTTTCAGAATATTGGCCACCGCCTGTTCCCGGTAGTAGAAGTAGTAGAGATATTCGTTGAGCACCGCGCCCCGATCCCGCAGCAGTTCTTTGGAGAAGTAGCGCATATCGCTGTTCTTGTAGGCGTCATCGTTCTCGATCAGATCGTGCAGAATCTCTTTGCCGTTTATGGTGATGCTTTTGAAGTAGGACAGGTGGTTGAGCCCGTACACTTCGCCGGTAATGTTCGCCGGGTTCGCCCCGTACAGCAGGGCAAAGGAGCGGAGCATGCCGGAGGGCGCGTCGCAAATGCCGTAGGTGAAATCGTAGCCCATATCCCGCAGGGTTTGGGACACGACCCCGGCCGGATTTGTAAAGTTGAACACCTTTACGCCCGGTTTCGCATATTTTTTAATCAGCTCGCAGTAGGCAGCCAGCGCCGGTACGCTGCGCATGGCAAAGGACAGCCCGGCAGCGCCGGTGGTTTCTTGCCCCAGTACCCCGTGATCCAGGGCAATGCGCTCGTCCTTGGCGCGCATTTCATCCTGCCCCACCCGAATGGTGGTGATTACATAGTCCGCGTCCTGTGCCGCTTCCACCGGGTCGGCAGTGAGGGAAAAACGCATTTCCGGGCACAGCAGGCGCGCTACATGCGCCGCCATACCGCCGTAGATGCGCAGCTTTTCCTCGTCATTGTCCATAAAACACAGTTCGTCGATCCCCAGCCGCTTTGCCTTTTGGGCAATGCTTTTTGCCAGGAACATGGAGCGCACACCGCCTCCGCCAAGTACCGTGATCTTCATAGAACCCCTCCTGTATTCCCGCGCGCTCGCGCCAAATTTCCAATCTTATAGTACCCAATTCACCGCCCCTTTGTCAAGATGCAATCTCCGCTCTTCCAAACCCGGGCATACAAAAACGCACAGACAAACTGCCTGTGCGTCAAAGTGATGGAAATAAAGGCGTTATCTGCGCAGCCAAATACATGGGCGTACGCCGCCACTGGAATAAAACACCGGGATGCCGTGGGTCAAGACGGTGCCGTTACTGTGCACGCTGGCTGTGGCCAGCCCATGCTTGCCGGGGGAGCGCAACCACCACCAGGACTGGTGGCGATTGTCCTCAAACAGTCCATTTTCCACCGCGTGGGGCGTGCCGGTGGCGCTTCTCTGGTCGCTGCTTTTGAATAATTGCTCAACTTGCGCAATGGAGAGTATAAATACACTGTCATTGGTGGTCCTGCCCGGGTCGGTGCTGTACAAGGGATTGCCCTCTGCCTGTACATCGCAGGCGATAATATCTGCTTTTTCCTCCGCAGTAAAGGCTGTGTGGTAGAATTCGCCGTTGAGCCATTTGCGCAGGGTGGATCTTTCCCAGGTGGTTTCCTGCTTTTCATCGCTGTTGTAGGGAAGGGTTTCGATAATTTGGTCTGTGATCATCAGCAGCGCGTTGTCGTCCTGCTTAAGCACGCGCCAGTGGATTGGGGCACCTTTGTATGTGCCGTAATCCATATAGTCGATGTGATCCGTCATTTTTGGCTCTCCTGTTATTTCAGTGCTTTGCATTTTTTGTTTCTTGCATCAATCTGTGCCAGTACCGTATCGGCAGCGCTTTGCGCGGAAAGTGTATCGCCGCTGTGCACTGCGGCAGAGAATGCGGCAAAGGTGGCTTGGATTTGACTGTCCGCTTGTTGTAACGCCGGCGTGGACATGGGATCGGAATAGCGAACGGCGGTATAGACTTTCTCGGCCAAGGCTTTGGTCTGTGGCGTTTTGCACTGATCCATCAGCACCTCTGCGTCAACAGTGAGGGATTTGATGAAAGCGGTCTGTTCTTTGATCTGTTGGCCTTTTTGCTCAACAACCTCCGCCGCGGCGGTAGATTTTACAATGGCAACGGCATAGTAAGTGAAAATGCAAACATCAATAACCACGCCGATCCAGTAAGGAATGACCGGAACAGCCATCACCAATGCACCGGCGATCACAGATATCACCAAAGCGGTGAACGAAAGCTTGACCACTGGATAGCGAAGAAAGATCCTATCCGTATGATCGCTTCTAAAGAAGAAAATGCTGCATACCAGATTGCCGATGAAAACCAGGTTGATAAAAGCATAGCTGATCCAAAATGCCGGGCGCAAGGCGGCAAGACCGACAGTGGCACCGGCGGCAGTAAAGGTGATCGCTTGGAATGCAAGAAAGAGAATAGCCCAACAAATGCCGTAATACTTAAAATAAGGTTTCATACGCACACCTCCTATAAAATGCTGGTCAGCAGCTGCTGTTTCAGTTGCGCGAATTCCTGGTCAGAGAGCATATTGGCGTCTTTCATCATTTGCAACTTTTGCAACTTGGCTTGAAAAGCTGTCATATCGTCCGATGGCACGGGTTGCTGCGGTTGCGGAGAGCCGGCACTGTCTAAGGCACCGTTTACCGCATTGCCTACTAGGCCGCCAACGGCGCCGCCTACCCCGGCCATGGCGCCAAGTCCAACTCCCATATTGGTGAATTGGCCGGTCGCTTCATTTTTGGCTACATCTTGCGCCACATCAAAACCGCGCTCTTGCTGGTAGGTGTAGCCCTCCTGCGCACGCTTGGTGGCCATGGCTTGGGAGGCAATCACGGTCTTTTGTGCCTCGGTCTCCGCGTCGATCACCTGGGTCTGCTGGCGAATTCTGGCCTCCGTAATATCTGCATATTGACGAAAATACAGGCTTTTGAATTTTTCGTAGGTCGGTTCGCCGTCCGGCTTGACTACGGTGGTCAGGAAAAAGCGCTCCAGTGCAATGCCGTAATCGTCAAAATCCGGCTGCAGCAGTTTCATCAATGCCGCTGACAATTCATTCAGATGAGCGTCAATTTCAAAAATATTGATCTTTTGCTGCTGGATGACTTGAGCAATATAGGATTTGACCCGGGTCATCAAAAAGGCGCGGAAGTAGCGGGTCAGTCCGGCCTGACCGAGAAAATCCTCTGTACCTACCAGTTTAATAAGCAGCTTGCGGGAGTCGCTGACCCGTAGGCTCATTTCGCCGCTGGCGCCAATGGCAAGGGGAAAGTTGAAAGTGGGTTCCATGAATTGCACTTTGCTGTCTGTGCCCCACTTAATGGCCATCTGCTCAGTTTTGTTGATAAAATAGACCTCGCAGTGGAACGGCGTTTGCCCACCGGTGGGTATGTTCAGCGCTTTGCCGATCAGGGGGATGTTTTGTGTCTCCAGCGTGTAGCGACCGGGGCCGAACAGATCCAGCGCCTGGCCGTTCATCATAAAGATTGCTTCTTGACTTTCGTGTACGATCAGTTGCGTCAGTGCGTTAAAATCCTCGCACGGATGCTTCCAGATGAAGGTGGTGTTGTCGCCTTCATATTTGATAATATCTGCGATTTTTACCATAAAGTGCCTCCTTTTTCTTACTTGGTATTGACCCACATAGCCGGTCGAATACCGTAATCATCCTCTTCGTCGTTTCCAAATGTATTGATACTGCCATCACTGGCAACTAAGGAAATACGAAAATTGGTATTCCCCTGTGTGCGCAGGCACCAGGCCTTTGCGCTGCCGTCTTTGTTTTTGCAAATGCGCGCTTCGTCTGAGGGGAAATACTTTTTTGCCTCATCTATGGAGAGCAGGAAAATGCGGTCGCTGGTATTTTTACCGCTGCTTTGGTCATATTCCGTATTCTTTTTGTTTTTGACTTTGGTGACCAGTATGCGCTTTTTCTCTGTGTCATCAAAGGACTTTTTATAGAAATTGCCACCCAGCCATTTGCGAATGGCGCTTTTATCCCAGGTGACATCATGCTTTTTGTCAAACGGCTTTTCCGTTAATATGTACTTGGAGACCAGCAGCGTTTTGTTTTTGTCTTTGTTTTTGCTCAGTACGATCCATTCAATGGGTTTGCCGTCATAGGTGCCGAGTGTGATGGTATCGCCCTTTTTGGCGGTTTTCAGCCGGGCGAATTGCTGGGCTTTGTATTGGTTGTAAATGGCTTTCATTTGGTCGCCGCTATCCTTGTACTTGGCAATGGACGCGTACTTTTCATATGCGCCAATGTATTTTTGCTGTGCCGTAAGGGCTTTGGCCTGTTGATAGATACATTCATTTTGCTTGGCACTGGCGTCTTTGTAGTTGCTGCTTCGGTGCAGCAGCAGACCATAGGCTTTGTATGCTCCGTCGTAATCGCCGCTTTCTAACAACTTTTCTGCACGGTCGTACTGTACGGCGTTGCTGATGGGAAAGGAGACTGCACAGATGGCGCTTGTGAGTATGATGACCAGGATCATCAGGTTCTTCATGCTAATACCAATAGCCTTTGGGGGCTTTTGCACGATTTGATTTTCTGGTCTTCTTTGAAGTCGCATTTTACTCACCGTCCTTTCGTTTCATCTGGTTCTTCAAGCAATTCTGTGAGTACGGTTTCTATGTTTGCATTTTTGTTTGGCTTATCAATTTCCGGGATCTCAAAGGAATTCTCTGTGCGACCTACGGATTCTCCACGGATTTTCCGCACCGTATTGTTCGCTGCTTCTAAATCATCTTTTGCCATGGCAAGTTCTTTACCGATTTGATTTTGTTCTGCGCAGATACGATCACTCTCGTGCTGAGATTTGGTTAGGATTGCTTGGATATTTGCAACATTAAATTGATGTGCATCCATATCCTTGCCTGTTCGGATCAATGCGATAATGTGAAAAATAAAAGGAAAAAGAAAACTTAGAATGATTTCGGTTGTTTTTCGATTTTTGGTATAGTTTGTAGAATACTCTAAGTACTGTATCCATAGTATGATGAATACCACATTGAGGCAAAAGTAAAGGACGACCATGGCAGAACCGAAGGTGTTTGCCTGGTCTGAATAGGAAACCATAGAAAGACAAGCCAGACAGCCTGTGATCCAGTTGCAAAGTGTGACGATCAGAAGCGCTTTCGTTTTCTTTAAATTGCCTGCTGTTTCACGCAGAGTTTGGTACGCTCGCTCAGTCTGTCGGCTGTTGTTTATATTTTTTAAATCTAATTGAGCACGCCTGTTATTTAAGTCTGTAATGGTTGTGCGCTGGTTTGCAATTTTTGTGTTTTGCTCCTCCAGTAGGGATAGTTGGTGATTGCATTCATTTGCTTTATCGGCGGCATCTTTGTAATCGCCTAAAAGATCAAAGGTAAGCCGGGCTTTTTCGTATTTGCATTGCTCCAAGTCTCGGCACGCATTTTGATATTGTGCTTCAGTTCTCAGATCCAGAAAAGCGTCCAACCGGGCTTTCTGCTTTTCATTGGCAAATTCGACTGCGTTGAAAAAGTCCGCGTCCAGCGGAACAACTTTATTCAACTCGGAAGTCTCCGCTTGCAGTCTGTCAAAGGAGAGGTACTCCCCGGCAGCCAAGAATTTGCAAAGATAGGCATCTGTGTTTTTCGGCTCCAGATCCAGTACTTTTTCCGCATACTGGTTGGCTTTTTTCCAGTTGCCGTCTTCCAAAAAAATGTAGGCGCGCTCCAGCAGCGGCTTGGCTTTTTCGCCGGCCGTTTGTACCGCTCGCTCCTGTGTTTGCAGTGCCGGTGCGCTTGCTGCCAAGACTTTTTTGACGCCCCGAACCAAGTCCTGTAAAAAACCGATCTTGCCCATATCCTGCGCTTGCAGATAGGTAAACTCCTCCGGCATGTCATAGGGCGACATATCCTTGTAGCAGGGGATCAACGCCTTGGTGCTGTCCTGCTTCGCAATGGAGAGATATCGGTCCCATTCATTTTTGACCCAGGGGGCGTTCATGTTCTCTGGCGACAGGCTCACCACCAGCATCACTTTGGCAGAGTGCAGGGCAGCATAAATGTACGGTTCATAAGCCGTGCCGATTTTGTCCTCCAGCGTAATGCGAGAGAAGAAGACCCGCAGCCCCTCATGACTTAGTGCGTCGTAGATCTTTTGGGCATATACGCTGTCATGGGTACGCGCACCGGTGCCGTCCGTTTCTTTATAACAGATGAATACATCGTAGGGCTTTTCCTCTTTGGAAATGGTAGAGATGTTCTTTTGTATGGTGTCAATTTGTGCTGCCTCTGTTTCAAAAATATCTCTTTGGTAGCCGTTTGCGCACCGGATGGCGTTTAAGTAATCCTCGTCGCGCAAAATCGATTTGGTTTGGAATCGATTGACGGTTGGTACTCTTTTATGGCTTTTGGGATCCTCTACATATTCGATGCCATAGCGGCACAGTACAATGGACCAATAGGCTTCGGCATCCGTATCGTCTGTTGCAAGGACCATTTCATAAATGCCCATGGCTTTGTCAAATTCGTTGTTCCGCCAAAAATAATTGGCCCGTTCAAACATAGCGACTCGTTTTTCATCGCCCAATTTGGGGAGGGTCTGCTTTGTGCCGCAATAGGCGCAAGTGCAGACCGATGCGCCGTCTGTTACATTCAGGTCGCCGCCGCACATTTTGCATTTGAATATTGCCATTTTTCTTCTCCGTTTCACAGAGGCTTTTGGCAGCGTGTTGCATTTTAGCAGGATGTGATAAAATAACGCCAGAAAGCCTATAATATTTCTTTTTTATTCTACTACACGAGCAGCAGGCTTGTCAATCGGTTTGAAGCGCTGCTTTTTGAGTGTACAAATTTGCGTACACTTCTTGTATAATGTGTATTCTGTTTACAGGTATCAATATAAAAGCCACAAACCTTTTGCGCTGTGCGGTAAGGCTTGTGGCTGTGTTGGATATAGTCACCAAAAAATTAGTATTACAGCTTCTCCAGCAAGGGGAGCAGGTCCGGCAGGCGGTGGATCTGGTATTCTACGGTGCCGTCGGTGGGGAGGGGCAGGTGGTTCGGGTTGTACCAGCAGGTGTGCATACCGGCGATTTTGCCGCCCAGCATATCGGAGGTCAGACTGTCGCCCAGCATCAGGCTCTCGCTGCGCTTTACCCCCGGCAGGCTGGCAAAGCAGGCATCGAAAAAGCCGGGCTGTGGCTTATTGGCGCCCAGGTACTCGGAGATAAACACCCGGTCCAGCAGAGGCAAAATGCCGCTGCTTTTCAGCCGCCCTTCCTGTACCCAGCCGGTGCCGTTGGAGGCCAGACACAGGGTATAGCGCCCATGGAGGGCGGAGAGCAGTTTTTCTGCTCCGGGGAGAAAGAAATGGCGGCTGCTCAGCCGTTCCATATAGTAGCGGTTCACTTCCTCCCGATCCAGGTCGCTGCCCAGGTGAGTCAGCAGCAGGTCAAAGCGGCGGTAGCCGATCTCCGATCGTTGCACTTTGCCTTGCTCCAGCAACTTCCACTGGGCGTCGTTACCGGCACTGTACAGAGCCAAAATCTCATCTGAATAGGGCAGGGTGTAGTGGCGCATGGTTTCCTCCAGTGCCACTTGTTCCGCCTGCTGAAAGCTGAACAGCGTATCGTCTAAATCTAAAAAAATCGTGGTGATCATAGCGAGCTCCTTTGGCTCCAGTATAGCACAGCTGCCGCAGGGTGTGCAAGTCCCAAAAAACGGACGGTCGCTTGTATGCAAGCACATTTTATGATATGCTTTTTACCAAGGAGGTAGAGGAATGGATGCAATCAATTTGATTTTATTTGCGGTGCTTTTTGTGCTGCAGGTGGCGATCCTCATTTTGCTGCTGCGCCGCCGCAGTGGGGATGCAGGGCACCAAACGGAGCTGCTGGCGCGGCAGCTGCAAGCCCAGGACAATGAGCGCCGTGCCCAAATAGAGCGGTTGGAAACGGCAGTGCAGACTCTGCGGGAGGATAACTACCGTCAGCAGGTGAAGCTGCTGGAGCTGGTCCAGAACCAAAGCGACAGCCAAACCCGGCGGTTGGGTGCCTTTATGGCAGAGATGCAAAAGAGCAATGAGCAAAAACTGGACCAAATGCGTCAAACGGTGGACGAAAAACTCACCGGCACCCTGAACACACGGCTGAATGCCTCGTTCCAGACTGTGTCCCAGCAGCTGGAGAGCGTGTACAAGAGCCTGGGCGAAATGCAAAAGCTGTCCTCCGGTGTAACGGAAAGCGTCAACGGGTTGAATCGGGTGCTTACCAATGTAAAGAGCCGAGGCACCTGGGCGGAGGTGCAGCTGGGCAATATTTTAGACCAGACGGTGCCGGGTATGTATGACACCAATGTGGCCACCAATCCCAAGTATAACGGTCGCGTAGAGTTTGCGGTGCGGATCCCGGCGGCGGACGGCAGCGGGCACGCCTGGTTGCCCATTGATTCCAAATTTCCTATGGAGGATTATGCACGCTTGACCGCAGCGGCTCAGGCCGGGGATCGACAAGGTATGGAAAGTGCCCAAAAGGCGCTGGAGCAGCGGGTGCGTGACGAGGCCAAGCTGGTGCGTCAGTACATTTCTGCTCCGGAGACCACACCCTTTGCGGTGCTGTATTTGGCCACCGAGGGGCTGTATGCGCAGATTTTGGGCAGTCGCAGCGGACTGGCGGAGAAGCTGCAGCAGCAGGGCATTTTGCTGGCCGGGCCCACCACGGTGACAGCGCTGCTTAATGCGCTGGCGATGGGCTTTCGCACCCTGGCCATCAACCGCAAAGCCACGGAGGTGTGGCAGGTGTTGGGCGCTGCTAAAATGCAGTATGAGAAGTTTGGAGACTTGCTGCAAAAGGCACGCAAAAAGGTGGATGAGGCCGGCAAGGTGCTGGACGAGGCGGATCACCGTAACCACATCATTCAAAAGCATCTGCGCCGGGTGGAGACCCTGGACGACCCGACGGCAGCGGAAGCGGTACCGGAATTATTTGACTGAACAAACCCGATAAAAAGGGCGCCTGCTTACAGCAGACGCCCTTTTGCTTTACGCATACGCTTTGATAATTTCCCGTATCATACGAACATTGTCCTTGGTGTGCAGGGCGTTTGGAGCCTTGTATTCCAGCAAACAGCAGGGAATGTGCAGCTTTTTGTGTACCCAACCGATGGCGTAGCCTTCGTTTGCGGCATAGACGCCGTCTTTCATTTTGTTTAAGTGCAGGGTGCGATTGACGATTTGGCACAGCTTTTTGGTGCCTAAGGTTTCGTTAAGCCAGCCGTGGGCATTGATGTACACATTGGGCTTGCTGCGGAGAATAAAGTCTCGCAGGGCACGGGTCTCTTTGCCCTTAAACGGACCGAAATCCCGGTTTATATCAATATGCGCGGCGGTGCAGCGCCCAAAGGCATTCTTGCCGGAGCGTTGTGCGTTTTTGCCGGCAATGGCACCGTCCGGATTGGCGCAGGGTACAATAACCAATCGGTAATTGCCCAATTCCTTCGGGTGGGAAGCAAAGTGGGCGATCAAGTGGTTGGCAATGGCAGTCAGACGCTGCCCGTCTCTGGCATAATCGTCCTCAAAGCCGTGGATGGCAAAGTCAATAAACAGCGTCTTTTTGTACTTGCCGTTTGTCGGGGTGATGATATAGCCTTCCAAATTGCGATTTTGTACGGATTTGCCATAAACCACTTGGGTCACATGGTTGTGGTCTAAGGCCAACTGTGCGGCATTTGCATTCAGCGGCAGTGCCTTGTTTTGTACGCGAACGGTAATTCGTGCCGTAACACCATTATAGGTGCGTACGGTCAGTTGGGTTTTGCCTTTGGATTTGCCGGTAATATAGCCTTGTTTGTTGACTGTGGCTATGGCAGAATCCCGGGTTTTGTATGTAACGGTGTAGGCTGCGGTGCCACGGGCAAATTGCAGCTTTATCTTATGGTTGTTGGCGCCCTTTTGGATAACCACATCGCCGCCTTTGACGGCTAACTTGGTGGGTGCGGCCTTAACCGTAACGGTGCAAGCGGCGGTTTGGCGTCCGTAACGCACGGTCACTTTGGCTGTACCGATTTTCTTGGCGGTAACCACGCCGGATTTGCTAACGGCCAGTACGCTTGTGTCTGCTGAGCGATAGGTGCAGTCGGTAGGGTGGATACGAGAATTATTGAATTGAATACAAGCGGCTTTTTCGCCTAAGCCCAGCGCAACGGTGGTGCGCTTTAATGTTAGATTTTCTGCAGCATAGGCTGTGCAGGTGTTACTGAGCAAAAACATAAGCAGCAATAGTGCTGCCGCTATGGAAGTGCGGTGCTTCATAACAGAATCTCCTTCTTTTCTGATTTGGCAGCGACCCGGGTGCCACTACTGTAACAGTGTATCATTTCTTGCAAAGTGTGACAAGTTGTTTGCGCTTTTTGCCGTATTTTAATATTTGCGTTTATACGCTGCGGTTTTGTGTACGGCAAAGTGCTGCAAAATTGTGCCGCAAATGCAAAAAAATTTGTTTTTGCGTTTATTGCACCGCTTTAGACTTTGTGGTAAAATAAAATCGAGGTATTTGATTATGGAGCATCTTTGGAAACAGAATCTGCGGCAGATTGAGCCGTATGTGCCCGGGGAGCAAAGCAGCGACCCGGATCGGATCAAGCTCAATGCCAATGAGAACCCGTATCCACCGGCCCCCGGCGTGGAGGCGGTGCTGCGCAGTTACGACCCGGCAGCGCTGTGCCTGTACCCGGACGCCAACGCCCGGCTGCTCAAGGCGTCCATTGCCCGCCACTACGGCGTGGCGCCGGAGCAGGTATTTGTGGGCAACGGTTCGGATGATGTGCTGGCACTGGCATTTCAGTCCTTTTTTAACAGCGACAAGCCCATTGCCTTTCCGGATATTACTTACAGCTTTTACCCGGTGTGGTGCCGGCTGTTTCACATTCCTTTTGTGACCTACCCGCTGACGGCGGATTTTCGCATTGATCCGGCGGATTACGCGGCGCCTAACGGCGGCGTGGTGCTGCCCAATCCCAATGCCCCCACCTCTATCGGTGAGGACCTGCCCTTTGTGCAGGCGCTCTTGGAGGGCAACCGGGATGCTGTGGTGATTATTGATGAGGCCTATGCGGACTTTGGCGGCGTCAGCGCCGTGCCGCTGCTGGCGGACTATCCCAATTTGCTGGTGTGCGGCACATTTTCAAAATCCCGCTCTCTGGCAGGGCTGCGGCTGGGCTTTGCCATCGGCAGCCCAGAGCTGATCAGTGTGTTGGAAGCAGTGAAGAATTCCTACAACAGCTACACGGTGGACAATTTGTCTCTGCTGTGCGGTGCGGCTGCTATGGATGATGAGGCGTATTTTGCTAAGACCACGGCGGCGGTGATAACCACCCGGGAGCGGGTGCGCCGGGCGCTGGAGCAGATGGGCTTTTCCGTATTGCCCTCCCGCACCAACTTCCTTTTTGCAACGAAGGACGGCGCGTCTATGCGGGAACTGTTCCTCTATTTGAAGCAAAGACATATTTACATTCGCTATTTTGATCTGCCGCGGATTGACAATTATGTGCGTATTACCATCGGTACCGACGCGCAGATGGACGCATTTTTGCAGGGAACGGAGGCTTTTTTGCGTGGAGAATAAAAAAGTTGCGCTGATCTTCTTGTATTTTATCGGTGCCATTCAGCTGGTGGCCGGTGTGTACACCCAGCTGGTGGGGTTGTTTCATTGGGACTTTATGTCCCTGTTCCCGGTGGTGGAGATGGGCACCCAGCAGATCTTGTATTTGAATTTGCTGGCGGTGTTCCTGGTGACCACGCTGATCCATATTGTGGTGGCGGCACTGGTGAATGACGGCAGCTACGGTCCACTTGATGTGCTGCGGGCTTGCCCGCCGCTGACCGTCGTGGTGCCGCTGGTGCTCTTTGGCATTTCCATTTATACCACTCTGGGCGCTACCTCGGCGGGGGAGCGGGTGTTCTGCCTGGCTGTGTCCGCTTTGTATATTCTTGCCTGCTATATCAGCGTGGGCTGCATTGCCGCTGTGCGAGATATGGAAGATTAAACAAAAAAACAGACAGGAAAGGACCTCTGTGTGCCAAACACAGAGGTCCTTTTTATGCTTTATTTACCGAGAAAGAGTACCAACAGAAGTGCCACTACGGCAATACCGCCCAAGGCGGCAAAAATTTTAACTGCTCGGGAAATTGCGTCGTACACATTGGTGGGCATGATTTGGAAGAAAGCAAAATGCAGCGGCTCTTGCAGCTTTTTGCCTACCAAGTCCCGGTAGCGCAGATCTTGGGTGGACAGGCTGCCGTCCCGGTGCAGCACAATGGTGCGCACACCTCGATCCAGTCCCGGGCCGTACACATGGAACCCGGCACCTTGGGTGTAGCCCACATCAATGCCGCGAATGTCACCGTGGAAGGCGTTGTTGTGGTCGTGGCCAAAGTACAGACCCTTTACATCGCCCTTTTCGCAGAAGGCGTCAAACTCGCCGCTGTTCTCCTGGGGATCAGCAGGCGACTCTTTCATAAAGCCCGCTTTGTCTACCCGCTTTCTGTTCAGCACAAACCACTCCTTGGCGTGGGTGCGGAAGCCCTGTACCGCGCCTTTGGTGGACTTTTTCACCTGCGTGAGCAGATCAAACACCTCACACACGGGAATGTGCTGAATAACAACGGAGGGAATGGTGTGGCCATACTGTTTTTCATAACTGTCGCGTACGCCCCGATACCAGTCAATCTGGTTTTGGTGCACATGGTCGTAGCCCACTTTCAGGCTGGAATGGCTGTCGATCAGGTAAAGCAGATAGCCGGGTCGGTCGCCGTCGGCGATCTCCAGTACGCAGTTGCCCACACCGTCCACGCCGGGGGTATCCTCCCCGATAAAACCGGGGATCTCTTTGTAGATTTCAAACTGGGCACGGTTGTCCAGCCCCACCTGCCGATCGTGATTGCCAAAGCAGATGGCAAAGGGCAGATGCCGCTCCACCACCGGGGCGGTCAACTCTTTCAGCACCCGGCGCACCTGGTTTACATCACCGTGGAACCCGCGCCCCCAGATCTGGTCACCGCTGTATACCACCAGGTCCGGCTCCTCTCGATCCAAGGCGGCGTTGATCAGCGCCAAGGTGTCCGGGCTGACCTTGCGGCCCTCTTGCGTATCTGCAATTTGCAGGATCTTAAAGGTGTCGTTCTTGAATGTCAACTTCATATTTATTCTCCGTTCTCAGGAATTTTGCCTTTTTTCTAATTTTAACACAAGAAAGCCTTGACGGCAACGCTTTTTCAAATTATAATATGAAGTGCTGTTACGGCAAGTACATCCGCCCGTGGCGAAGCTGGATATCGCAGCAGATTCCGATTCTGAAGGCCGGGGGTTCGAATCCCTCCGGGCGGACCATAAACGCGGCAAGCGTCTTTACGATGCTTGCCGCGTTTTATTTTTTTGCCACTTTCCGGTGCGTGTATCGGCAAAAAAAGTACACGATAATAGCGCCGACAGGCTGGACAGCTTTGTAAATAGCCGGGTTGATTCTTTTCCATTATATATAAGAGAGTTCTTGATTTCATTCGGAAGCTATGTTATACTGAGTATGAACGAACGGTCAGTAAAGTTAGAAACGAATAACTATAGATTTTGAAAAACTGACCGGGTGCCGTTCTTGCCGATTTTGCCCCCATTTTTGAATTTTGAACGGAGGTAAGAAGATGAAAACAGGAAAAAAACAACTCACAGGTACACTTTTGGCGCTTTGTGCCGCTCTATTGGTGCTTTGCATCGTGCTTGCCATAGGATGGAGCAAGACGGCAAAAGCCGACACCACACTGCCGGAGGTGCGGAACAACGGCACGGCGGTTCAGTGGAAATACAGAGATGAAACCGATTGGCGCGACCTTGTGGCGCTTACCGAACTTACGGGTGCTGCCGGAGAAAACGGAAAGAACGGCACAGACGGTAAAGACGGCTCTAACGGCACCGACGGTAAGAACGGAATAAATGGTACGAACGGCAAAGATGGTATGAACGGCGTTGACGGCAGGGACGGAGCCAACGGCGAGAATGGCACCGACGGTAAGAACGGAATAAACGGTGCGAACGGCAAAGATGGTATGAACGGCGTTGACGGTACAGACGGGCAAAACGGTATCGACGGTAAAGACGGAGCCAACGGTAAAGACGGCATTAACGGCAAAAACATAGAAGTACAAAGAGCAACGGAATACATCCAGTGGCGTTACGAGGGCGGCGAGTGGCAGAACCTTGTGGCGATCGCCGATATAGAGGGCCCTGCCGGACAGAAAGGCACAGACGGAGCAAATGGAAAAACTCCGGAATTTCGCGTAAGCGAAAATATCCTGCAATGGCGCTATGTCGGCGACGAAATATGGCTGAACCTTTACGACCTGACCGCATTAAAAGGTGCGGATGGCAGAGACGGCGTTGACGGCAAGGATGGTATAAACGGTAAAGACGGCGCCGCCGGTAAGGACGGCACCAACGGGCAAAACGGTAGGGACGGCAAAGACGGTAAAACACCTTTTATCGGCGAAAACGGCAACTGGTGGATCGGAGACATCGACACCGCCGTAAAAGCCGCAGGCATTGACGGCACAGACGGTGTTGACGGCGACAAGGGCGAAAAGGGCGACCCCGGCGAAAAAGGCGACAAAGGCGACAAGGGCGACAAGGGTGACAAAGGCGACAAAGGCGACCCCGGTCAGAACGGCGGAAGCCTCGGGTACTTTGCAGCAAACGGCAGAGTATACAGTTGGGGAACACCGCTTCCGTTCAATGTAAAAAAAGAAAGCGGAGATTTGATCTCCTATGACGCATCAAGCAAAACAATCACCCTTTCAAAAGGTCACACATACAGTATGGTGTTCAGCGGAACGGTTATGATCAGCGCTAACGGTAACTATAAGTTGTGCGGTGCATCACTCATTGACGGATATAACAGTTCTGAAATGATGCTTGAGACGCGAACCTATGTGAGTATGATAGATGACGGTCAAGGTGCAAGACTTGGTATGTCGTATAACACGATATACCGTTCCGAAGCGGATATTGCTTTGACATTTCAATATACAAATATGCTCTTCCAGAATACCAATTTTACCGAAAGTCAGTACAACATAACCATTATTGCTCTTGACTGAGCCGACCTATACGAAAACGGAGGTAGCAAGAAATGAAAAAACGAATACTTAGTATCCTGCTCGCCCTATGTATGCTGTTCTGCCTTGTGCCGACTACGGCGTTTGCCGCGGACTGCGCGGAGGATCTGGTAGACCCCGTGATCTGGATTCACCTCAGTTCTGATGGCGGCGGCTACTATGACGTTCTAAATGGTACATGGACGGCGTCGGATTTCTTCCAGCCGGGCAAGGCGCCAAAGGGAGCGAAAATCACTGCGGTCACGCCGCCTACTTCTCCCTCCATTCCGGTTAGTGTGAATGTAAACAGCGACGGTACGCTGAACTGCACGAAAACCGAAAACACCACGGAACCAGTACCCAAATCAGAGACCTATACCGTCACCATCATCAGCGATGACTACGCGCCCATTTCCGCTCCGCTGACCGTGCGCCAGTATCTCAATGCAGGCTTTAGGGGACCGGTCTATTTCGATGATGAGTTGCTCTACGGAGATACCTATACTTACACGTGCCGGGTGAATAACCCCGGTGAAAACGGCGTCTGGTCCGCGCTGATACAGGACCCCCAGATGTTTGAAATTTATAAAGAGACCACCGACACCACCAGCGAACCGGGGAAGTCTATCTACACCGTCCACATCCGAGCCATCAAGGCAGGCGCACGCATAACTTGTATCGACTTTCTGTATGTTTCCGATACAACAATGGCATCGTCTAAAGTTTCCAGGGGGGCTGTCACCGGCGGTGCTGTCCGTACGCGCCCCCTCACCGTGACGGCTGGCAGCGCAACCATCACCGAGGGCAATGCGCTGCCAACAGACCTTGTGACCTGTACCGGCCTGCTGAACAGCGAAGGACGCAAGGACGACCGGGATACCGTGCTGGACAATGCTCTGGGCTACCAACTGCTTGACGCAAACAACGAGGAAGTCACGGCGGCCACGGCACGCAATATGCCCGGAACCTACACTGTTGTTCCCGCTGCCACCCTCAAATCCGGCTGGGGCGAGCGGTATTCGCTTAACAAGGTCAGCGGCACGCTGACGGTGGAAAATCAGCCTGACGAGCAGTTTACCCTCGCCCCCGGCGGCAGATACTATTTCGACCTTTCGGCGATGAATATTCCCGGAACGGCAAACGGCGGAAACTCAGATGGTGCGGTTTCTTTGCCGGATACGTCGCTGCACTATGTTCCCTTTACCTATGTGGGAACGATAGAAGCCTACAAACTCACGTCTGCGACGGCAACCACCGAGGAGTATGCACAGCAGAACAAATATCCCCACAGCCTGTTTGTGGCGGACTATGCCGTAACGCATACGATTAGCTGGGGTGGCCTGAATGACGAAGGTCTGATTTTCGGCAAAAATTATGCCAGCGGCGGCGTGGACTATACCCTGCGCGCACCGTCTGTGGGAAGTAACTCTACAGGCTCGGGTGAGTCCCAACACGACACGCCGTCAAATAATGAATGGGACAGGATACTGGACAAGAACAGCGGATATATCCAAAACTGGAATAAAATGTATTCGTGGGGACAGGATACTTCCTCTGCCGCCGAGTCGTTCCGGGCGTACCGTGGGTACAACTCGGCCCGCTTCTGGTATTACACCTCGTCCTCGTTTCGGAACGTCTACCTCGGTTTCCGCCCCGTGCTTGAAGTCCTGAACCCCGGCACGCTGGGCGCTGACGGGCTGAAAGCCGTTACCCTCGACCTTGGCGGCGGCAAGCTGGGTGATAGCTCCGAGGATATTCAAATCATCGTGAAAAACGGCAGCGCATTTACCGCCCCTGCGTCCGACGGCCTGACCCGCCCGGACGGAAATACAGGCAGCTACTTCATGTGGCTTGGCAGCGACGGCAAGCTCTACGCGCCCGGTGCCAGTGTTCCGGCTGAGGTGACGAAACTGACGGCGCAGTGGACAGTCCCGACCTATGCCGTCACACTGCACCCCAACGGCAGCACCATCAACAGCGGCAATGTCACCGGATACACCTATGGCGTGGGCGCAACACTCCCGACAGCCGACGATATGACCTATACAGGCCACACGTTCAAGGGCTGGTATGACAACGAAAATCTGACCGGCTCTCCTGTTACGGCAATCGGCGGTACAGAAACGGGCAATAAGGAATATTGGGCGAAGTGGGAGATCAATCAATATACCATCACAGTCAAACCCGAAAACGGCAAAGCGGATATTACCATAACGCAGGACTACGGCACGAATATTACCGCCCCTGCCGACCCGACAAGAGAGGGCTACACCTTTATGGGTTGGGATCAGGAAATTCCCAAGACCATGCCTGCCGAGAATATAACGCTTAAAGCACGGTGGAAAGACATTGAAAAGCCCACGGGCGAAATTGTCATAGGCACCAACAAATGGCAGGAATTCCTGAATAAAATCACCTTCGGTCTGTTCTTTAAGGACACGCAAACGGTGACGATAAACGCCGCCGACAACAGCGGAACCGTGTTTGTCTCCTATTTGGTGACCGATCAGGATCTTTCCGAGGCGGAACTTCAATCTCTTGTATTCAGCGGGTACGAGGAGCCGTTCCGCATAGACCGAAGCGGGGAATATATTGTTTATGCAATGCTTGTTGACGCGAACCTGAATATAACATACCTTCGTTCCGACCGCGTAACAGTTGACAATGTTCAGCCGGTCATCGTCGGCATAGAAAACGGCAAGACCTACTGTGAAGCACAGACGGTCACCGTTGACGAAAAGTATGTGGACACTGTTACCGTAAACGGCACGGAGGTCACGCTTGACAAAAACAACAGCTTTGTTCTCTCTCCGGCGGACGGCGAACAGAAAATCATGGTCACCGACAAGGCCGGCAACACCGCCGAAATGACCGTAACGGTCAACGACGGGCATACCGGCGGCAAGGCGACCTGCACCGAAAGGGCGGTTTGCGAAGTCTGCGGAAAGGCTTACGGAGAGCCTGACCCGAAGAACCACACCAACCTCCAGCATATTTCCGCAAAGGCGGCGACAAAGACTGCCGGGGGCAATATCGAGTATTGGTACTGTGAAGACTGCGGCAAGTATTTTGCCGATGCCGCGGCTACCAAAGAGATCAAACAGGCAGATACCGTAACGGCCAAACTGTCGGGCGCTGCCAAATCACCCCAAACCGGTGGGGACAGCGGCGTTGTGACCGTATTGCTGCTAAGCGGCGGTGCGTTCATCTGCTTGGTATCCCGCCGGAAAAAGCACATCCACACCGTGTAAACTACACAACTCATTGCACAAAAAGAGCAGACATCATGTCTGCTCTTTTTAATACCCGGCAGGAAAGCCCTTTGCGCTCTTTACAGAGAACGATGGGTATGGTAAAATGCAGGGGAGGTGAGCAAAATGTATGAACCCAGCGAAACACGCTACGAGACAATGCCCTATAACCGGTGCGGCAAAAGCGGTCTGCGGCTGCCGGCGCTGTCTGTGGGGCTGTGGCAGAACTTTGGCGTGAACAACGATTACGATACCATGAAAGAGATCATCCTGACAGCCTTTGACCATGGGGTGACCCATTTTGACCTGGCGAATAATTACGGGCCGGAGCCGGGGCGGGCAGAGATCAACTTCGGTCGCATATTCAAGGAAAATCTGCGCCCTTACCGGGATCAGCTGATTATCAGCACCAAGGCCGGGTATGAGATGTGGCCGGGCCCCTACGGTGGTCGGGGCGGCAGCCGCAAGTACCTGACTGCTTCCCTGGACCAGAGCTTGCAGCGGATGGGGCTGGAGTATGTGGATATTTTTTACCACCACTGCATGACCCCGGACACGCCGCTGAAGGAGACGGCTCTGTGCCTGGCGGATCTGGTGCGCCGGGGCAAGACCCTGTATGTGGGTATGAGCAATTATGACGGCAAGACCATGCACCGTATGTACCACAAGTGCGACGATGTGCAAGCGCCCTTTGTCATCAACCAAAATCGCTATTCCATCTTTGACCGCACGGTGGAGAAAAACAAGCTGCTGAAAGAAGCCCGGGACAAGGGCAAAGGCGTGATCTGCTTTTCGCCGCTGGCCCAGGGGCAACTGTCGGATAAATACGCCAAAGGCATCCCGGAGGGCGCCCGCCTGTTTGGCAACGATAAGCTGCAAGCCCATGTGGGTTATGATCAGCACCGTGCCCAGCAGATTGAAAAGCTCTATCAGCTGGCAAAAGACCGGGGCGAGACCCTTTCTCAGCTGGCAATCCAGTGGCTGTGGCAGCAAAAGGGGGTCACCTCCGTGCTGGTGGGCGTGCACTCCAAGGCGCAACTGCTGGAGAATTTGGCTGCGCTGGAACAGCCTCCCCTTAGCGAGGCGGACCTGATCCGTATTGACTCTTACAGCAAATAGCAGCACTTTATACAGAATAAGTAAAACAAAAGGAACGCGACTGACAGTCGGGTTCCTTTTCGTTTGACAGTGCCGACGGAATATGCTACCCTTTTACCAAGAACGGCGGGCGGCAGCCCGTGATTTGGAGAGAAAAGAATGCCCTATATGCAAATGACAGAGGAGCAATTCAAGGTTCCTGTGCTGAAAAATGTGATCTATGCCCTGCGCCTGGTGTGGCAGACGGACAAGCGCCTGCTCATCGGCTATCTATTGCAAGAGGGGCTGTATGCGGTGTTTTCCCGCTATTTGCAGAATATTTTGTTCTTAAAGATCCTGCTGGATGTGATCACCGGCAGCGGCAACTTTCGCACTTATGTGGGGGAGCTGGCGGCGTTTGCCCTTTTGGCGCTGGTGGTGAAGGTGGCCCAGTGGGAGGGTATGCGCATGGAGAAGTGCGCGACCAAGCGGGTGCTGAAGTTGCTGAACGACCGGATTTTTGAAAAGGCGCTGTCTGTGGATGTGGCCTGTTATGAGAACCCGGAATTCTACGACAAATATCAGCGGGCAACCATGGTGACCACCAATAGCTTTTTTGACCTGATCTGCTTTGATTTTTCTGCCTTTGTGGCGGATGTGGTGGCGCTGGTGTGCGTGATGGCCACCGTGGCGGCGGTGCACCCGCTGTATCTGCTGTTTTTGGTGCCGGTGTTCTTTGTGTTCGCCGTAGAGGTGTATAAGAGCAAGTGCGTCTATCGGCGGGATATGTCCATGACCGCCAACAAACGAATGCAAGCCTATGTGCAGCGCACGGTGTACCTGCGAGAGTACGCCAAGGATATGCGCACCTCCAATATCTTTGCCGTGATGGTTCGGCGTATGGAGGCGGCCACCAAGGCCAATGTGCGCATTCTGAGGGACTACGGCGTGCGGCTGTTTTTGTACAGCGTAGTCAGCAGCCTGCTTGGTGAGCTGCTGCCGGTGCTGGGCACTTATGCCTTTGCCTGCCACAGCTTTGTGCAGGGCAGCGGGCTGACCGTGTCCGGCTTTAGCGTGGTGGCCTCCGGCATTAACGCGGTGCGGGAGTCTACTCTGGACACCACCGAGTGCTTTGACGAAATGACTTTGATGGCGTTGTATTTTCAGAATTTGCGGGAGTTTTTGGATTATCAGCCCCAGGTGGTATCCGGTCCTCTGCCGGTGCCGCCGCTGGAGACGCTGGAATTTTGCCATGTGGACTTTACCTACCCGGGCACCGATCGACGGGTGCTCCACGATGTGAACTTTACCCTGCGGCAGGGCGAGACCCTGGCGGTGGTGGGCATTAACGGCGCCGGCAAATCCACGCTGGTCAAGCTGCTGCTGCGGCTTTACGATCCTACCGGCGGCCAAATTCTCTATAACGGCAAGCCGCTGCCGGAATATGACCTGGAGCAGCTGCGGGCTGCCTTTGGCACCGTGTTCCAGGATTATAAAAACTTTGCCCTGTCTGTCAACGAGAATGTGATCGGCCACGCTTGTACCCCGGCGGAAAAAGCTCTGGCAGAGCAGGCGCTGCGCCACAGCGGTGTGTGGGACAAAATTGCCTCGCTGCCCCGGGGGGCGGACACGGTGCTGACCCGAGAATTTGACGACGCAGGCACCGGGCTGTCCGGCGGCGAAAATCAAAAGGTGTCCACCGCCCGGCTGTTTGCCCGGGACTTCCAGATCGCCGTGCTGGACGAGCCAAGCTCCGCCCTGGATCCGGTGGCGGAGTATAAAATGTATGAGAATTTGCTGCAAGTGACAGAGAACAAGACGGTGATCTTTATCTCGCACCGGCTGTCCAGCGCGGTGCTCAGCGACCGCATTTTGGTGCTGGCCGACGGTCAGGTGCAGGAGAGCGGCTCCCACCGGCAGCTGATGGAGCAAAACGGACTGTATGCGGATATGTTCCGCCTGCAAGCCTCCGGTTACAAGCAGGAAGGGGGTGCCGTCGGTGCGCAAGCCTAAGCATGCGGGAGAGCACTCCATGTTTTCCAATTTGTTCTACTTTTTGCGGCTGCTGTTTGCAGCCTCCCCGGCGCTGGTGATCGGCGAGCTGGCATGGGGCGTGCTGACGGTGCTGCCCGGCCAGCTGGTCAGCGTGCTGGGGGTTAAGTATGTGATCGACATTGTCACCTCCGGTGGGGACTTAAAGCGGCTGTACGCCGTGGTGGCCGTTGTGGTGGCGCTGCTTGCGCTGTGCCGGCTGGCGTCCTATTTGTATCGGGAGTTCTTTTGGAATGTGCAAAGGGAGAAAGCCTATTACCGGCTGAATCGGCGGCTGTATGCTAAGGCGGCGGAGCTGGACCTGGCGTCTTATGATGACCCGGAATTTTATAACCGCTTTATTCTGACCATTGAGTCCTCCGGCGACAACATCCAAAACCTGCTGGGCCTGGTGCGCCGGTACTTTGGCAACTTGATCTCGCTGATTGCCATTTCCTCTGTGCTGCTGACCATTGACCCGCTGTGTTTGGTGATTATTTTGGCGTCTATTTTGCTGTTTTTGCCCCTAAGTAAGGCCATTAGCAACTTGCAGGTGCAACGCCAGGTGGAGAACACCCGCTATCATCGGCGATCAGACTACTTCCAGCGGCTGTTTTACTTGCAGGATTACGCCAAAGAGGTGCGTATGAACGGCATTGCGCCTCTGCTTATGGAGCGCTACGACCAAGCGGCGGAGGATGTGATCGCCTGCCAAAAGAAATATTACGGCAAGATCACTCGCCGCTATCTGCTCCAGGAGACCGGCGTGCAGGTGCTGGGCTTTATGTTTGTGCTGCCCATGTATCTAGGCTACCTGGTGCTGGTGCGCCACCAGATCAGCCCCGGGGATTTTGTGGCCAGCTTTAACGGCGCCTATGCCATCGCCATGAGCCTGAATTTCCTCACCGTGTGGGGCGTTGCCCAGTTTGACGAGCGGGCCAAGCTGATCGAGAAGTACCGGGCCTTTCTCCACGCCGAACCCACCATTCGGGACGGAGCGCAGGCGGCGCCCAAGCGTCGGTCCGGCGAGATCAAGCTGGAACACCTGACCTTTACTTATCCCGGTGGGGCGGCGCCTGTTTTGCAGGATATTAACCTGACGATTCACCCGGGGGAGAAGATCGCCCTGGTAGGCTACAACGGCGCCGGTAAGACCACCTTGACCAATTTGCTGCTGCGGCTGTATGAGCCCTCCGGTGGGCGGATCCTGATTGGTGGGCAAGACATTCGGGACTGCACCCTGCAAAGCCATCGGGATCGGTTTGCGGCGGTGTTCCAGGACTTCCAGCTGTTTGCCTGTCGGGTAGGGGAGAATGTGGCGCTCAGTCCGCAGTTTGACCCGGAGCGGGTGCGCCGTGCGCTGGACCACAGCGGCTTTCAGCGACCTTTGCCCCGGGGCGTGGACACCCAGCTGCTGCGGGAGTTCGACGATGACGGACTGATGCTTTCCGGCGGCGAGAGCCAAAAGGTGGCGGTGGCGCGGGCATTTTACAAGGACTGCCCCTTTGTGATCCTGGATGAGCCCTCTGCCAACTTGGACCCGGTGGCGGAATACCAGCTGAACCGGGCTATGCTGGAGGCTGCCCGGGATAAGACGGTGATCTTTATTTCTCACCGGTTGTCCACCACGGTGCAGGCGGATAAAATTTATGTGATGGAGCAGGGTCGGATCATAGAGAGCGGCTCGCACAGTGAACTGATGGCGGCAGACGGCACCTATGCTTATATGTTCCGCCTGCAAGCGGAGAAGTATAAGAACGCCAAAAGTGAATAACGATAAAAAAGCGAACGATTTTTATATCGTTCGCTTTTGTGTTGCTAAAAGATGTTGCCCACCGTTACCTTGCTGTTGTCGTAGATCTCTGCCAGTTCCGTTTGGCACTGGCGAATGGTAGGGCGCAGATCGTTGCTTTCGTCCCCAGCCAAGGGTTGCAGGGTGCCCAGGGTTACCCCTGCCTCTTGTAAAGCGCGGTGCTCCATGAGCACGCACAGGGTGGGGTAGCGGGCGGTCCAAATGTTTTGCAGTTGGCGGGCCTTGCGTTCTGCCTCCGGGTAATTCTCTTCTGCGGCGGCTGCGTCCATGCTTTGCAGTAGGGTCTCCATATTCTCAAAGGTGGTCTTGACCGTGTGCTGTTCAAAGATACACAGCCCTGCCACCAGCAGCAAAAACAAAATGGCAAACCAAGTGCGCTTCACTTTTTTCTCTCCTTTTTTACGGCAAAGACGGTGCCGCTGTCATCTATGGTCACCACCAGCTGTTCACCGGGGCGCAGTCTCTCCTTTTGCAGCGCCTTGGCAATGGCTGCTGTGTCCTGCACTTGGTCACCGAAATATTCCGGCACAATGTGACCGTCGGTGACTACGGGTATGGGAAAGCCGTTGTCCGGCGTCGGTACGCCCAACTGTTTGGGGGTCACCGGACTTTCCTCCGTACGCAGCCGCACGGACAGGCTGCCGTTGGTCTCTACCACCGCTTCCTCCACGGTGGACAGATCAAATACATCCTTTTGGCGCAGGGCGTCTATCAAGTCGTCTACGGTAAAGCGCAGGCGACGCATTTGCTTTTGATCCGGTTTGCCGTGGCGTATGAGAAAGATGGGTCGCCCTTGCAGCAGGTTTCGCAGCCGCAGGCTTTTCATGGACGCCACGGAGGCGAGAATTTCCAGACTTACCAGTAGCAGCATGGGCAAAAAGGCGTTGGCCAGGGGCATGGTGTTGTCTTGTAGGGGAATGGAGGCAATCTGGCTCACCAATATGGTAATGACCAGCTCGTGGGGGTTCAGCTCGCCGATCTGGCGCTTGCCCATGATCCGCATAGCCAGAATGACGGTAAAGTAGATCAGCAGTGCGCGAATAAGAGTTACTGTCATTTCAATCACCGGTTGTATTTTGTGAATAAATCCTCCGGTTATGCCAAAATTAGTACGGGTGATAGAAATTGGAAAACCTTAGGCGCCAATATAACGATAATGTACAGAAATTTAAGGCGGACTTTGCGGACTGCTCGGATTTTTTGCTCAAGGAGGCGGAAACCGGCGGTCGCAAGTGCTTTTTCGCTGTGATGGACGGATTGGTGGATTCTTTGCAGCTGGGGCAGATGATTATGGGACCGGTGCTGGGGGCGCAGGTGGAGGCTCGCACGCCGGGCGAGCAGTTTCGCCAGCTGATGCGCACCTGCGTGCAGTCGGTAGAGCTGAAAGAGGCAGAGACCTTCGAGGATGCTTACTATTATTTGATGAGCGGCTTTTGCGTGTTTGTGTTGGACGGCTGTCCCCGGGCTATGGTCATGGGTATTCAGGGTTGGACCAAGCGCAGTACCGACGAGCCGGAGAGCGAAAGCAATGTGCGCGGCGCCAAAGAGTGCTTTGTGGAGTCTGTGAACGACAACAAGGCGCTGCTGCGCAAGCGCATGAAAACCCATCACTTAAAGCTGCGCCAAATCCAGCTGGGCACCGCCGCCCCAACCCCGGTGGTACTGGCTTTTTTGGATGACCGTGCCGCGGCGGAATTGGTGAATGCGGTGGAGCAGCGGCTAAAGGACGCGCATTTGAACACGGTGGCGGATTACGGTGAACTGGTGCCCTTTTTAGACACAAATATGCGTTCCTTTTTCTCTGCCGTAGGCACCACGGAGCGCCCGGATGTGTTGGCGTCCAAGCTTTATGAGGGCCGGGTGGCGGTACTGGTGGAGGGTACGCCCTTTGTACTTTATGTGCCGTATCTTTTCAGTGATAATTTTCAGTCTTTGGATGATTATGATTATCCGCCGTTCTTCGGCGGCTTTGTGCGGCTGTTGAAGTATTTCAGTTTTGGCATTTCCGTGTTTTTGCCCGGGGTGTATGTGGCGCTGGGCACTTTTCATCAAGAACTGATTCCCACCAACTTGCTGTTTACCATTGCGTCGGCAGAGTTCCGTACCCCGCTGTCCCTGATGAATGAGGCCATTATGACCCTGATCTTTTATGAAATCATGCGGGAGGCGGGGCTGCGGTTGCCCAAGGTCGTCGGCCACGCGGTGTCTATCATCGGCGCCATTGTTATCGGTGAGGCCACCGTGTCTGCCGGGCTGATCGGCGCGCCTATTTTGGTGATTATCGCCATTACCGCCATTGCCTCTTATGTGGCGTTTCCGCTGTATGACAGCGTGTCGGTGCTGCGGCTCTTGTTTATCCTGGCCGGGGGACTCACCGGACTTTACGGTTTGATGCTGGGCATGGCGGCGCTGTTTGTGAATATTTGCAGTCTCAGCCCCTACGGTGTGCCGTACGCCGCCCCCATCGCACCGCTGAATGTGCGCTCCCTGGGCGATGTGTTTTATCGGGAAAGTTGGACCAAGCTGGCCCGCCGCCGGGTGCGGGTACAGGATCTGCGGGGTGCGCATATTGACCAGTGTGAATAACAGCAAAATTTCTTCGTTCAGTCTGTTTGCCATGCTGTATATCAGCCGCCTGGTGGTGAGCCTGACCCATGTGCAGTCTATTATGGCAGGTAAGTTGTCTACCCAAATGCTGATGAGCGTGGGGGTAGCGCTGGTGCTTTCCCTGTTGTTTGCGGTGCCCGCGCTTCTTTGTGTGCAGCGGGACTGCTCACCGTTGGCGCACAGAACGATGGGCACTCTTTATGCCTGTAATTTTATCTTTTTGGCGGGGATCAATGTGAGCCGCTTTGCCTACTTCGCCTCTGCCCGGTTGAATCCGGAGGCCAAAAGTTGGGGATTTGCCTTGCTGATTCTTCTATTTGCGGTGTATGGGGCGTTGGTTGGGCTGCAAGGCTTGTCTCGTTTTTCCGGCTTCGCCTTTTGCCTGATTGTGCTTGTGGTAGCGGTGGTGCTGGGCTTTAATGTGCTGCACTTCCAATGGTTCAGCCTGTTTCCGCCAGGCAGCAATACCGTGGGTGAAGTGGTGCGAAACGGCGTGGTGCTGTCTGCCAATACGGCAGAGATTACGATCTTTTTGGTGCTGGCGGATCGGGTGGTCATCGGCGGACGTCGTTTTGGTGCCTTTTATGGCGCTATGGGGTGTTCGTACCTGACTACGAGCCTGCTGTTTCTCTTTGCCATCGGCGTGATGGGGGACGCGGCCGGGTTACAGGCGTTTCCGATTTATACCCTCTCTCAGCTGGCAGGCAGCGGCTCAATGGTGCGGATGGATGCGCTGTATACCGGCTTTTGGATCTTTGCTATCTTTATTAAGGCGGCACTGCTGATTTATTGTGCGGCAGTGACCCTGCCGGGCAGCGGTGGGTACAAGGGCAAGTGCCTGGGCGCCGGTTTGGCGGCCTTTGCCGTCAGTTGTGCGCTGGGACGGTTGATGACTGTGGGTCAGCACTCGCCGTTGATCACAGTGGTGCCCTTTGCAGTGTTTTCTTCTCTCATTCCCTTGGTGTGGCTGCTGGGGCACAGAAAGGCGCGTGGTACAAATGAGACGAATAATTAAGCTACTTCTTTGTTTTTTGTTGGTGTCGGCCATACTGTGCGGCTGCTCCGGGCGGCGCACCCTGAGCAATTTGGCGGTGGTGGAGGGCATGAGCATTGACCGGGCGGCCAATGGAGTGTCCGTCTCGGTGCAGACCTTGAATATGACCAAGAGCGGCAACGGCTCAGAGGCGCTGTCCGGCAATATTACCATCAATACCGCAGAGAGCGGCACCGGTATCTCCCAGGCTCTGTCTAAACTGTCCGAGGACTTGTCCCGCAATTTGTTTTTAGGACAAAACAAGATTACGGTGTTCAGCAGCAGCGTGGCACGGCACGGGGTGGGCGACAATATGGATTACTTTGTGCGCAGCGCCGCCAGTCGGCCGGATGTGCTGCTGTGCGTGGCAGACGGTAACGCCAAGGCGCTGTTGGAGAGTAAGGAAGACGACGCTTTGGTGCCCAGCGCAAATATGGTGCACCTGTTGCAGAATGGGCAGGATAGCGGTATGGGCGCGGTGGTGTCCGTTAATGACGCGCTGCGCCGCTTTGCCAGTCCTACCTCGGATATTTATTTGCCGCTGTTAAAGAAAGCGGGCACACATACGGCTTTTGAAGGGTTGGCGCTGTTTGATGGGGGCAAGATGACCGCCACGGCGGATATGGACGATACTTTCGGCATCCTCCTGATGAACGGTAAGATTAAAAGCGGACTGCTAACCCTGCAAAATGACAAGCTGGGGCATATCGGGGTGGAACTGGTGTCCTGCAAGGTGAGGGCACGGAGCGCCATGGAGAACGGGCGACCGGTGTTTCGGGTAACGGTGCGAACGCAGTTGATGCTGGATGAAGTGCAAAAGGGCTATATCAGTACCATAGATAATCGCGCCATTTCCGTCATAGAGCACCTGGCGGAGCTAAAGCTGGTGGACCTGTGCACCGGGGCTTACGCCTGCTTGCAGGCCGCCGGATGCGACGGCGTGCAGGTTGGGGCGCGGCTGGCAATGTCAGACCCGGCGGGGTATGCAGCGGTTAAAGCGGACTGGAATCGAGCGTTCTCTGCCTCGGTGATTCAGGCTGTCTGCCACTGCCGGATTACGAAAATTAACGATAATTCCATCAGAGAATAGGTGCCGTCAGCACCGCAGAGTGGAGCAGGCTTACCAGATCACTGCTGCCTTGGGTGTGAAATGCGGCGAACATGGGCACCCCGAATGTGAGCAAAAACAGCAGAGCAAACAGGATCAATACTTTTTTCAAAGCGGATCTCTCCTTTCAGATAACTTGACATTTGTCTATTATAATTGTATAATGATTGTTCTAAATGTATGTTTGAAAGGAGCGATTTTGTGGCTTCCAATTATATTTCGCCCATCTCCATGGACGCACTGTCCAATTTGTGTCAGGAGCTGGGGAAGAATAACTATATCAATGCCCACGATTTTGAACGCTATCAGGTAAAGCGGGGCCTGCGCAACAGCGACGGCACCGGCGTGATGGCCGGATTGACCCGTATCTGCTCGGTAGAGGGCTACTATATTCTGGACGGCGAGCGGATTCCTACGGACGGCAAGTTGTCTTACCGTGGTTATGACATTCGTGATTTGGTGGACAACTGCATTGCCGAGGACCGCTTTGGCTATGAGGAAGTGGTGTGGCTGCTGCTGTTTGGCAATCTGCCCACTGCCAATCAGCTGTATTCTCTCCGCGAGGTGCTGTCCGAGTGCCGGGCACTGCCGGACGAGTTTGTGGAAGATGTGATTATGAAGCACGCCTCCAAGGATATTATGAACAAGATGGCGCGCTGCATTTTGTCCCTTTACTCTTTTGATGAGAACCCGGACGATACCTCCATTCCCAATGTGCTGCGTCAGTCCTTGCAGCTGATCGCTCAGACCCCGACCATTATGAACAGCGCCTATCAGATCAAGCGCCGTACATTCTACAACAAGACCATGTTCCTGCACCCGATCAATAAGGAGCAGACCATGGCGGAGTACATTTTAAATCAGCTGCGGGTGGACAAGACTTTTACCCGCGAAGAGGCCAAGCTGCTGGACATTTGCTTAATGCTCCATGCGGACCACGGCGGCGGTAACAACTCTACCTTCTCTACCCGTGTGCTTACCTCCAGCGGTACGGATACGTATTCGGCCATTACGGCCGGCTTCGGCTCCCTGAAAGGTCCTCGCCATGGCGGCGCCAACATTCGGGTGACGCACATGATGGAGGACATTATTGCCCATGTGGCAGACCCCACCAAGCCGGAGCAGGTGAAAGATTACCTGGTTAAAATCCTGAATAAAGAAGCCGGTGACGGCTCCGGTTTGATCTACGGTATGGGTCACGCAGTCTATACCAAATCAGATCCTCGCGCGGTGATCTTAAAATCCAATGCCCGCAAGCTGGCTTATGAGGCCGGATTTGAAAAAGAGTTTAAAACCTTGGAGAATGTGGAGATGCTGACCCCGGAGGTGTTTGCCGAGGTAAAGGGCGACGACAAGGTTATGTGCGCCAATGTAGATCTGTACTCCGGTTTGGTTTACAAGGTGCTGAAGATCCCGGAGGATCTGTTTACCCCGCTGTTTGCCACCGCCCGTATTGCCGGTTGGTGTGCCCATCGGCTGGAGGAACTGATTTCCGGCGGCCGAATTATGCGTCCGGCATACAAGAGCGTGTCCAACGCCAGAACGTACATTGCCCCGGCGGACCGAGAGGTTCAGGGCTGATTTTGAACGAAAGAGGAGCGAAAAAGTGCGTACCAGACCCCAACTGATCCCTTGGATTCTGACTTTTGCGATCACCGGGGCGGCGGTGGTATTGCGCTTTGTTCAGCTCCTCCTTTTTACGGACAGCAGTACCGGGCGGGTCACGGCTGCCGGTGCGCCGTTGACTTATGGGCTGTATGCTTTGCTGCTGTGTGCCGGTGTGTGTTGCACTGTGTGTGCCCTGCACCAAAGCCATACGGCAGTGGCGGTGGCTGCAAACGGCGGCAGCCGCAGGCTGACCGTTGTGTCATATCTGGTGTCTGTGGCGTTCTTTTTTGATTTTATTTACCGCTGCTTTTTGTGCTACGACTTGGCGGACGGTGCGGTTTATTTACAGTGGAATGACCTGGTCAGCGAAGGGCTGACGGCACTGTTTGCTTTACTCAGCTGCTCCTACTATTTTGTTGTAGGGCGCAGCTATGGGGGCGGACGGTATGATTTTCGCGCTTTCCGCTTTTTTCACTTTGTGCCGGCGCTGTGGGGGCTTTGCCGGTTGCTAACCATTTTAGCTAAGATGGTCAGTGTGCTGGTAGATACCCAGACGGTGTGTGAGGTGTTGTTTTTGGTGGCGCTGCTGCTGTTTCTCTTTTCCTTTGCAACGGCGGTGGTTACCTCCCGCCATGCAGGGCGTGCGGTGGTGTTCTTTGGCCTGCTGGTGTTTGTGTGCGGCTGTGTGCTGGCATTGCCCGGACTGTCCGTACTGTTTACCGGGCATCGGGGTCTGTTGAACGGCAGCATGTATTTCGGCCCGGCGGATTTATTGCTGGGTGTGTTCGCCTTGGCTTTTGTGCAGGATCTGCGCCGTCGCAGCGCAGCGGATTAGGAGCGTGCCTTTGTTTTTTGCAACTCTAAAGACCGTGGCCGGTCAGGTACTGATGCTGTACCTGATCTCTCTGATCGGCTTTGTGACGGATAAGTTGGGCGTGTTTCGCCAGGCGGACGCCAAGCGAGTGATCGACCTGCTGTTTAATATCGTGCTGCCCATTGCCATTATTTATACATTTATGACCATGGCGTACACCCCGGACCATGTGCGGGGTATTCTTTTGGCGTTTGTGTGCGCCTTTGCCACTCACCTGGTGGGCGGCGTGCTGGGACAGCTGTGCTTTCGCCACCGCAGTCCCATGGAGCGGGGCGTGTACCGCTACGGTATGCTGTTCTCCAACGCCAGCTTTTTGGCGCTGCCTTTGGCTCTGGCAGTGATTGGCTCGGAGGGCGTGTTCTACTGCTCCGTTTATGTGGCTGTTTTTAATGTGGTGGCCTTTACCTACGGCATTTATGAGATCAGCGGCCATACCGCCAAGATCGACCTGCGCCGGTTGGTGCTGAATCCCGGCTCCATGGCGGTGCTCATCGGGCTGCCGCTGTTCTTTTTGCAGCCCAGTCTGCCCCAGGTGATCCTGCGGCCCATGGAGATGGTGGGCAACTGTAATTCGCCCTTGGCCATGATGATTTTCGGCACCTTTCTTGCCAATGCGGACTGGAAGCGTATGTTCGCCAAAAAGGAGCTGTACTTTTGCTCCCTGATGCGTCTGGCAGTGATCCCTCTGTGTATGGTGGGGCTGTTTTACCTGTGCGGTGTGCGGGGTGATCTGCTGATCGCTATGGTCATCTCCGCCTCTGCCCCCACGGCGACCAATACGGCTATGTATGCGGCCAAGTACGACAATGACGCCGCCTTGGGCAGCGAGTTGGCCGCCCAGTCCTCGCTGTTTTCCATTGTTACTATGCCGGTTGTGGTGGCACTGGCAGCGGTGATTTAACCCCCAAAAAGGTGAAATTTGTCTAAATAAGTACAAATTGTAAATTTTATTTGAAGTAATAATACAGATAGTTGTAAAGTTGCGAACCAAGGCGTATAATAGGAAGCATTAACGGAAAGGATGGATGTTTATATGAAGCTGGTTATGGCTGTAATTTCCAATAAAGATGTTTCCAAAGTTTTGGATGCGATTACGAAGGAGGGCTTTTCCTCCTCCCGCATCTCCACCACCGGTCAGTTCTTGGCCGATGGGCACACCACGCTGTTTATCGGCACGGAGGATCACAAGGTGGAGCAGCTGTTCGATGTGCTGGGCAAGCATGTGACCAAGCGGGTGGTGCGCCAAGCGGGCGTGGCCAGCACGCTGGAAGGCTCGTTGCTGCGCCAGCCGGTGGACGTGGAGGAATACGGCGCTGTGGCGTTTGTGATCAATGTGGACGAGTTCCGCAAATTGTAAAGGCAAGTATGGAATTTAAGCACTTTCTCGGGAATGAAAAAATCAAGGCGCAGCTGTCTGCATTGGTAGACGGCGGCCGCCTGCCCCACGCCGTGGTGCTGGAGGGGGAGAGCGGTCTGGGTAAGCGCACGCTGGCCGGTGAACTGGCTGCGGCATTGGTGTGCCGGGGCGAGCACCGCCCTTGCGACAGCTGCCCCCAGTGCCACAAGGCTCGTGCCGGGGTGCACCCGGATATTTTGGTCTATGCCCCGGAGGGGGGCGCCCGTTCGTTCCATAAAAAGACGGTGGATCAAATTGTGGGCGATGTGTATATGACCCCCAACGAGGCGGATTATAAGATCTACATATTGGTTAACGCCCATTTGATGAGCGTGCAGGCTCAGAATGCCATTTTGAAAGTGCTGGAGGAACCGCCGGCTTATGTGCGGTTCATTTTAACGGTGGAGAACAAGAGCGCTCTGCTGCCCACGGTGCTGTCCCGCAGTGTGGTGTTTCGGTTGGAGGGCGTGCCGGTAGAGATCGGCGCGGATTATATTTTGCAGCGGCAGCCGGAGGCGGACCCGGATCGGGTGCGCCAGGCGTTGCAGCTGTGGAACGGCAACATCGGAAAGGCCATGGAGAGCCTGGAGGACGGCGAGGCCGCCAAGTACAGCGCCTTGTCCGCAGAACTGTGCCGCGCGCTGGTGGCGGAGAATGAGTATGCGCTCATTTGCGCCTGTGCACCCCTGCAAAAGGACAGGCAGGCGGTACTGAATATCTGCGGGGTGCTGCGGGATCTGTTTCGGGACGCATTGGTGCTGGACAGCGGCGCCGATCTGCTTTCCGGCAGCGATGAAATCCCCCGGCTGCTTGGATCCAAATGTACAAGAAAACAACTGCTGCAACTGGTATCTGTGGCAGAGGACACTTATCAGCGGACGCTGCAAAATGCCAATAACGCCCTGCTGATCACAAAATTTTGCGCCGATTTGCGCCAGGCGATCGGCCGTTAGGAGGATAGATTATGACAAAAGTGGTAGGCGTTCGGTTTAAGGACACCGGCAAAACATATTATTTTGACCCCAAGGGGTTGGAGATTAAGAAAGGCGACCTGGTGGTGGTAGAGACCGCCCGAGGTATGGAATGCGGCGTCGCCCAGTATGCGCCCAAAGAGGTGGCGGAGAATGAGGTCACTGCACCCCTCAAGCCGGTACTGCGTATTGCCACCGCCAGAGACAAGCAAATTCTGGAAGAAAATAAAGAAAAAGAGAAGCGCGCCTACGAGGTGTGCCTGCAAAAGATCGAGAAACACAAGCTGGATATGAACCTGACCGAGGTGGAATACGCCTTTGACGGGTCCAAGATTCTGTTTTATTTTACCGCGGACGGCCGTGTGGACTTTAGAGAGCTGGTCAAGGATCTGGCCTCCACTTTCCATACCCGTATTGAGCTGCGCCAGATCGGCGTGCGAGACGAGGCCAAGATGCTGGGCGGTCTGGGCGTGTGCGGACGGCCGTTTTGCTGCTCCACCTTCCTGAATGACTTCCACTCCGTGTCTATCAAAATGGCCAAGGAGCAGGGACTGAGCCTGTCCCCCTCTAAGATCAGCGGCACTTGCGGGCGGCTGATGTGCTGCCTGAAATATGAGCAGAACTCTTATGAATACCTGGCAAAGATTACTCCCCGTTGCGGCACCGTGGTGGACTGCAGAGAGGGTCGAGGTACGGTGGTAGACGCTGCGCTGCTCACCGGCAAGCTGAAAGTGCAGCTGGATAATGCGCCGGAGGGCGCACCGGTGATCGTCAATCGGGAAGAAGTGCGCGTAGTGCGTGCGCCCCGTCGCGGCGGCAAAAATGAGAAAAAAGCGGACAAGCCCGCCCAGGCGGAGAAGTAAGGCAAGACTAATTTTTTAGAATTCACTTGCATTTTCAAATCAATGCTGTTATATTTAGGTTGAGAAACATACAGGAGGTGTTTATCATGGCATATCAGATTTCTGATGATTGTATTTCCTGCGGTGCTTGCGCAGCAGAGTGTCCGGTTTCCGCCATCTCCGAGGGTGACGGCAAATTTGTAATTGACGCTGACGTTTGCATTGAGTGCGGTGCGTGCGAGGCAACCTGCCCCGTGGGTGCGCCTGCCCAGGCATAAGCGGATTTTGTAGATTTTTCTGCTTTTGTACAAACAAAAAGGAACACGCCGAGAGCTTTAGCTTTGGGCGTGTCTTTTTTTGTCCGCTTGCCAAAGCGGGGCGGTAGGTATATAATAAGCGCAAAGACCCGGGCACGGCCCGGTAGTGGGAGAGCCTATGAACGAGACGGTTATGCCTTTGGCAGAGCACATGCAAATCGTGGTCAGTGACCGCCACACCTTTGGTACGGACGCCGTGGTGCTGGCGGATTTTGCCCGTATTCGCCGCCGGGATTGGGCGCTGGATTTGGGTACAGGTTGCGGAATTATTCCGCTGCTTTGGCTGCGAGATGCCCGGCAAAGTCCGGTGGCGTGCCTGGATATTCAGGACCGGGCGGTACGGCAGGTGCAGCAATCCATTGCGCTGAATCATTTGGAAGAGCGGCTAACCGTGCAGCAGGCAGATCTGCGAGATCATCGGCAGTTGTACCCGGCGGGCAGCTTTACTCTGGTGAGTATGAACCCGCCGTACAAGCCGGTGGACACGGGCATTTTGTCTCCGGAGCCGTGGGATCAAATTGCCCGGCACGAGGTGTGCTGCACCTTGGAGGACGCCTGTGCGGCAGCGGGCTATCTGTTGCAGTTCGGCGGGCGGTTTTGCATTTGCCATCGGCCGGAACGGCTGGCGGATATTGTAACGGCTATGCGTGCCCATGATTTGGAGCCTAAGCGGCTGCGGCTGGTGCAGCACCGGGAGGGAGAGGCACCCTTTTTGCTGCTGATGGAGGGGCGCAAGGGCGCCAAGCCGTACTTAACGGCAGAGCCTACGCTGATTTTGGAAAGCCCGGCGGGCCAGGCGGAAATGGGAAGAATATACGGCGCATATTTTGAAGGAGGCGCAAAGTGAGCGGTACTTTATATGTGGTGGGCACGCCCATCGGGAATTTAAGCGACTGGTCGCCCCGGGCGGTTGACACCCTGGGGACTGTGGATTTTATTGCAGCAGAGGACACCCGGGTGACCTTAAAGCTGCTGAATCATTTTGGTATCAAAAAAGAGATGGTCAGCTATTATGAGCACAACCGTCGGGAGCGGGGCGAGATCATCACTGCCCGCATTGCGGCGGGGGAGGACTGCGCCATTGTAACGGACGCGGGTATGCCTGCCATTTCGGATCCGGGGCAGGATCTGGTGCACCTGTGCCACTTGCAGGGTATTCCGGTGGTGTCCGTGCCCGGACCGGTGGCTTTTGCCACAGCGCTGGCGGTGTCCGGTATGGAGAGCGGGCGCTTTACCTTTGAGGGCTTTTTGTCCGTCAATAAAAAATCCCGCCGGGACCACCTGGAGGAGCTTAAGGACGAGAAGCGCACCATGATTTTTTATGAGGCGCCCCATAAGTTTATCAACACCATTGGGGATCTGCACCGGGTGCTGGGTGACCGGGAGATCGCCATTGTGCGGGAACTGACCAAGGTGCATGAGCAGGTGGTGCGTACCACCTTGGCACAGGCGGAGAAAGACTATACGGAAAATAAGATCAAAGGGGAGATCGTGCTGATCGTGGCCGGCAAAAAGGCCGAGCCAACGGACGCCATCACCTTTGACCAGGCGGTGGAACAGGCCCGTGCGCTGGTGGAGAAAGGCGCTTCCGTCAACGCTGCCGCCAAGGAGATTGCCGCGGTAACCCCGTACAAAAAAGGCGATCTCTATAAGGCGTTGCTGTGAGTGGGTGTAATGCCTGCCCCCGCCGGTGCGGTGTTGACCGTACCACGGCCGTGGGCGCCTGTGGTGTGGGCGCTGCCTTTCGGGTGGCGCGTATGGCGCTGCACGCCTGGGAGGAGCCGTGTATCAGCGGCAAATCCGGCAGCGGAGCAATCTTCTTTTCCGGCTGTCCGCTGAAGTGCGTGTTTTGCCAGAATATGGAGATCAGCCGGGGCTGCAAGGGCGTGGACCTAACCGAGGACCAGCTGATCGCCGGTATGCAGCGGCTGATTGACGCCGGGGCGCAGAATATCAATTTGGTCAGCCCCACCCAGTACGCACCGGCCTTGGCGCGGCTGCTGCGCCGATGGAAGCCCCCGGTGCCGGTGGTGTACAACACCGGCGGCTATGAGCGATTAGAGACCCTGCGGCAGCTGGAGGGACTGATAGATATTTATTTGCCGGATTTTAAGTACACCCGCCCGGCCAAGGCGGCGGCTTACAGCGCTGCGCCGGACTATGTGGAGCGTGTGGGCCCGGCGCTGCTGGAAATGCGCCGCCAGGTACAGGACCGGTGGGACGGGGATAAAATGCTGTCCGGTATGATCGTGCGCCATTTGATTTTGCCGGGCAATACCAATTCGGCCATTGAAGTGCTGAACTGGCTGCACAGCCATTTGCCGGGTACCTATGTGTCCCTGATGGCACAGTACACCCCTATGCCGGGGCTGGAGCGCTACCCGGAGCTGACGCGCGCCATCACCCGCCGGGAGTACGACAAGGTGGTGGATCATGCCCTGGCGCTGGGTATGGATCATGTGTTTTTGCAGCAGCGCAGCGCGGCAGGTAAAGATTTTATTCCGGCATTTGATTTTACCGGCATTGTGTGATAGAATACAGTTAGGCGCTGTGCGCCGAAAAGTGTAAAAACGAGGGAATGTGCAAATGAAGAAATTTTTCCAGGAGTTTAAGGCATTCATTTCCCGCGGCAATGTGATGGACCTGGCCGTCGGCGTGATCATCGGTTCCGCTTTTACCGGCGTGGTTACCGCTTTGACGGACTCGATCATCAAACCACTGCTCAATTGTATCGGCGGAGCGGAGATCCAGGGCAAGATCCATCTGCTGGGAGATAATTATTTGGACTACGGCGCGTTTTTGTCCGCTGTGGTGAATTTCCTGATTATGGCGCTGATCATCTTTTGTATTGTCAAGGGACTGAATAAGCTGTCAGACGCAGTGAAGCACGCCACCCATGAGAAAGAGGCTCAGGCGGCAACCACCACCAAGGTCTGCCCCTACTGCAAGAGCGAGATCCACATTGCTGCCACCCGCTGTCCCCACTGCACCTCGGTGCTGGAGGACGAAAAGGCAGAGTAACGACAGCTAAAACTGAATATGTAGCGATAATAATTTTACATAGAATCAGCAGGCATTGCCTGCGTTAAGGGGGATTTTTCTATGAAAACGAAAGCGTATACTTATCCCAGCGCCAGCGCGCTGGCCACCATCCATGCCTGGCAGTGGTATCCGGAGGACGGCAATGTGAAGGCCGTGCTGCTGCTCCACCACGGTATGGCTGAGCACTGCGGCCGCTACGGCGACTTTTTGCAGGCCTTTGCGGATATGGGTTATGCGGTCTTTATGCACGATATGCTGGGCCACGGTCAGTCCTGCGAAACGCCGGAGGACAGGGGGTTCTTTGGCGATAAGGACGGGTACAATGCTCTGCTGCAAGATGTGCGGCGGCTGTATGACATTGCCCGGGGCGAGTATCCGGACAAGAAGCTGGTTATTGCCGGCCATTCGATGGGCAGCTTTATTATGCGGTGCTTTACCGCCCGCTACCCGGATCTGGACTATGCGGCGGCCATTTATGTGGGCACCGGCGGGCCGAATCCGCTGGCAAATATCAGCGTGGCGGTGACCAATATACTGGGCGCCGTTAAGGGTAAGCGTTACCGCTCCAAGTGGCTGGAGAATACCGGCTTTAAGGGCTATAACGATCATTTTGAGGGTCGCACTTCTGTGGACTGGCTCAGCCGAGATACCGCGTCGGTGGATGATTATATTGCAGACGATGCCTGCGGTTTTACCTTTACTGTGGCCGCCTACGGCGATCTGGGACGGCTGATGTTGGAGTGCGGCAGTAAGGACTGGTATGCCCGCGTACCAAAGGATCTGCCGATTCTATTTGTGTCCGGCCAGGAGGATCCGGTGAGCAATTACGGCGCCGGTATTCGAGCGGTCAGCGACCGGCTGAAGGCCACCGGCCACACCCGGGTGCAGGTTCTTTTGTATCCCGGTGCCCGGCACGAGATCCTGCGAGAGACCAACAGCCCGGAGGTGTACCGGGATATAGACGCCTTTATTACCAAAGCGGTTTTGCAGGCGAAATAAACACTGAAAAAACAGCCGAGGACTTGTATTTTGCAGGTCCTCGGCTTTCTCTTGCCTTTTTTGCCACGATCGGGTATAATCAAATTGGAATAGAGGCTTTTGTTTTATCGGGAGGTATGGGTATGAAAAGAATGCGTTTGCTATCTCTTTTGCTGGCGCTGGTGCTGGTGTGTACCGCTATGCCGGTTACGGCTGCGGCTGCCGATGGACTGGCAAGTACTACCGTCTGTACGACCCATACAGTCCATACCGAGGGGCAGAGCGCAGAGGACTGTACCGGCCTGGCTCCGTACCTGGCTCCGGACGGTACCGCTTGGGCGGCGGTGGGGGACGATACCACGAAGGTCAAGACCTGGCACTGCTTCCAGCAGGATATAGATGCGGCGCTGACGGATGCGCTGCACCGTATGCTCCGGCGAGAGACTGCTTTTACCATGTATATTGCGGTGGAAAAAAGCGATTACGACCCCACCACCGACAATCTTCAGACGGCGCTGTATGAGCGGCTGCGAAGCAACGCCCTGGCAGAGAAAGTGGGTACCATTGAGGGCGGCGATTTTTTGGACGCCCAGATCCAGGACTTCCGGCAAGATGATTTGAAAATCTCTTGGCTCAATGTGGAGGGCTATGACGACTGGAACGGCCCGGTGGCCTTTTATGAGGTGCACTGCACTTTCAAATATTGCGACACGGTGCAGCAAATGGAGATCCTGCGCCAAGCGGCGAAAAAGTGGAACCAACTGTTTGTTACCGATAATCCCACCATTGCGGCGGAGAAGGATACAAACCGCCGCCAGTACCTGATCGTCAAGACCATTTATGACTTTTTGGCGGAGAACACGGTGTACAACACCGCTGCCTATGAGAATTTTATGAATCATCAAGTGACCAACTGGTACGCCCACACCGCCTACGCAGCGTTCTTCGGCCTTACAGGGCAGGGGGCTGCGGATTTGGACAGCACCGGCTACGATTGGTCCGTGCGGCAAAAAAACAGCCTGACGGTGATCGGCACCACCGGCCAGGGCAAGGCCGTGTGCGAGGGCTACGCGGCGCTGTTTTACTACCTGTGCCGCTTAAACGGCATTGCCTGCAACACGGTGATGGGCAGCAAAATGGTGCGCAATGAGAACACCGGGGAACTACAAAAGGATATGCACGCCTGGAACTTTGTGTATTTGGATGACGGCACCGGCAGCGGCTACCAATGGTATCAGGTGGACGCCACCTTTGCCGCCTCCAACAACCTGCGGTTCCCGGGTTTTATCAATTATTACTATTTTCTTTGTGGGTCGAAAAATGCATACTTCACTTTGGAAAACGACCATCAGCAGTTGGACGATACCAAATCGTACCCGCTGCTGTCTGCGACGGACTACCGCTTTGCCTCTACCGGTGAGGATCTGTCCGATTTTGACGGACAGGGCTATATGGTGCTGATGCGTCGCGGTGCCGAAGGCCAAATACGGGATTCTATTCTGATTCAACGGGCGGCGGACGGCAGCTGTGCCTATTTTAAGGCGCAGACGGACGGCAACGGTACGGTGCTGACGGACGAGAACGGGCAAGCCAAGGTGACCCCTCTGCCGGACGGCACCGGGCTGGATTATGTCGGCGAGGAAGGCGAATTCTCTCTGCTGATTCCGGGCTATGTGTTTGGTCGGGAGTACACCACCGTGTATGAGACCGGCGACGATCGTTACGCGCCGGGACAGCACACCATTATTGCCACGGACGGTACTGCACAGCTTTCTTGCCCCTTTTACCTCAACAAGATTGATGTAACCAAGGAAAAGAACCAGATCGAACTGCACAATCTGGATAAAAACGGTGCCATTACTTATAATGTTTGCCCCATTCAGGTGGATGTGCATGTGGTGGATGGCTACGGCCATACTGCGGTGCGGGATAAGGACTACACCGTATCGTTCCTCGATGAGAACGGCACACAGGTGGATACCCTGTCCGAGCCCGGCAAGTACACCATCGTGTTGGATTTTTCTATCAGCGACCGTTATACCGGCAAGCTGAAGGGGAACGGTACCAACCGGCTGCGGTTTGAAATTGCCAAGCTGCCCATGAACCGGGCAGGCTTTGGCGATGTGCAGGCGCCGTACTCCGGCAAGAGCATTGCAGATGTGATGTCTGCCATGACCTTTGTCGGCACCACCACAGACGGCAAGCCTTATAAAAAGACGTTCAAAGAGGGCGAGGACTACACCCTCACATACAACGGCTCCACGGTGCATGCCGGAAGCGGCACCTATACCGTGACGGCACTGGAAGGATCCAAGTACCTGACCGGCAGTGCGACCTATACGTATACCATCGCCCCGGCGTCTATTGCCGGGTACGGCGGGTCGGATATTTGTACGTCGGTGACCTATAACGGCAGTGCCCAGCGCCCCGGTACCGCTTGGTTTGACAGTCAAAGCGGTTTAAAGTCCGGTCGGGACTATACGGTGGTCCGTTACAGTGCCAATACCAATGCTGGTACCGCCAATGTGACGGTGCAGGGCAAGGGTGACTATACCGGTACGGCTGTGCTGCACTTTAAGATCAATCAAAAATCCCTGAACGACAGGGATGTGTCTGTTCGGTGTACCCCTACCGCCAAGGGCGCCACAATCAAGGCAACCTATAAGGGCAAGACCTTGCGGCAGAACAAGGATTACACCGTGTCCATTGCCACCAGAGGCACCACCCGCACGGTAACGGTGCAGGGCAAGGGCAACTTTAACAGCAGGCGGCAATTTAAGATCCATGTGCATGCCTATAAGTGCACCGCCAAAAAAGCGGCCACCTACTTTGCCACCGGGTATAAGAAATATAAGTGCACCGCTTGCGGCGCCAAAAAGACGGAAAAGCTGGCACAGCGGAAACCGGCGATCGCATCGCTGAAAAGCAGCAAAAAAGGCCGGCTGACCGTAAAGTGGAAGAAGGGCAGTGGCATTAGCGGTTACCAGATCAGCTATTCCACTTCGTCCAAATTCACCAAATCCACCACCAAGTCGGTAACGATAACCAAGGCGGGCACCACCGCCAAGACCCTAACAAAACTCAAAAGCAAGAAAAAGTATTATGTGCGTATTCGGGTGTATAAAAAGCAAAAGGGCGGCAAGCTGTACGGCGCCTGGTCCCCGGTAAAAAGTACCAAAGTGCGGTAATTTGACTTTGTTTTCTCTTTGTGTTATAGTGAGGCCGAATAAACAACCCAAACGAGGTGTGATATGAAACAAAAATGTAAATCTCTGTTTTGCGCTCTGTTGTGCCTGGTGCTGATGTGCGCTACCGTGTTACCGGTATGGGCAGCCACTACGGCGCCGGCGTTTGGCACCGATGTGTCTCAGCATAACGGAAAAGGTGTGGATTACCCCGCATGGAAGAATGCAGGCAAGACCTTTACTATGATCCGTATGAGCTACGGCAACGACCACCTGGATCCGCAGTTTTGGAATAATGTGAACGCGGCGGAGGCAGCGGGCGTGCCCTTTGGCGTGTACCATTACAGCTATGCGTTCAATACCAAGGAGGCCACGATTGAGGCCAATTATGTTAAGAGCGTGTTGGCTCAGATGAAGGGCAAGTACAAGTATTTTGTGCTGCCGGTGGCTTATGACCTGGAGGATCAGCTGATCCTGGACAACAGCAACAAAAAGACCATTATTCAGCACGCCATTACTTTTTGCGACGCCATTCGCGCAGCGGGCTACACCCCGATGGTTTACGCCAACCTGAATTGGTTTGCCAATTATTTGAATGTGCAGACGCTGCATAGCAAGGGCTATAAGCTGTGGTACGCCAACTGGCAGCCAAAAACCACTGATTTTTCCGCCCCGGTGCAGATTGGCAAAACCGGCGTGTATGCGGATATTTGGCAGTATGCCGAGGGCGATATGGACGCCGGCGTGCCGGATTATAATGTGTTGTGGGATTTTAAAGCGCTGGCTCATGTTTACTCCGGTAAGGTGATTGCGCAGCCCACTTGCACCGCCTATGGCAAGACAAAATATACCTGTACCCAATGCGGCGATAGCTACACCGTGGCGAATATAAAGCCGAAGGGACACCAGAACAAATCCCAACTGACCAAAGCCACCACCGCTAAGGACGGCCAAACCTACAAAAAGTGCACCGTTTGCGGCGCAGTCACCGGCAAGACGGTGATCCCTAAAGCATCTAATATCAAGCTGAGCAAAACCGCTTACACCTATAACGGCAAGGTGCAGCGCCCCGGCGTGACCGTGAAAAACAGCAAGGGCAAAGCCCTGAAGAATGGTACGGATTATAAAATCAGCTACCCAAAGGGTATGAAAAATGTGGGCAAATACACCGTAAAAGTGACCCTCAAGGGCAATTACAGCGGGACAAAGAGCCTGACCTACAATATCAATCCCAAGGGCACCGGCGTATCTAAAGTCACCGCTGCCAAAAAAGGCTTTAAGGTCACTTGGAAAAAGCAGACGACCCAAACCACCGGCTACCAGGTGCAGTATAGTACCAGCAGCAAGTTTAAGAGCGCCAAGACGGTGACGGTGAGCAAAAATAAGACCACTTCTAAGAGTGTGAGCAAGCTGTCCGCCAAGAAGAAGTATTATGTGCGGGTACGCACTTATAAGACCGTCAAGGTGAACGGCAAAAATGTAAAGCTCTACTCCGGGTGGAGTAAGGCCAAAAGCGTGACCACCAAGAAATAAGCATTCTTGTCATTGCCGCCCGCCAATCCCTCTGCGGCTACGCCGCTTCCCCCTTTGCAAGGGGGACAAAGATATTGAAACCAATTTGCCTCCCTTGTAAAGGGAGGTGGCTGCGAGTTTGCGAGCAGACGGAGGGATTACACGGCGGGAGCAAGCCCCCGCCCTACGAATTACCCAATAAACACAAGCCCCCGCATTTTCACAAATGCGGGGGCTATTTGCTGTACTCAATAAGTCACACTAAATCTCGATGAATTCGTTAAACACGGCGGTCATTTTTTTGCTGATCTCCAGGTCAGTCCTTGGCTGCTGCGGCTTCTTCTTTGTCCAGCTGTTCGGAGGTCTTGTTGTAGATAAAGTCGATCAGCTGCTTTTTATTCTCCTCTTTATTGATGGCGATGATGGAGTTGCCGTTGATGGTGTCATACCACCAAGTGTCCGGAAAAGGTACCCGGGCCTGGTGGGTGCTGGTGGCGCAGCTGCCGGCCTTGGCCACAAAGCTGCACAGTTCGCCCTTGGTCATATCCGTCTCAATATACGGGGCGGCGTTGCTGGCCATTTTATACAGGGTAAAGGGGTTGGAGGACTTCATTTTCTTAATAATGGCGTTCATCACCGTGCGCTGGCGCTTGGTGCGTACAAAGTCCGTGTCGATCTTGCGAATGCGGCAGTAGGCCAGGGCCTGCTTGCCGGTCAGGTTGTGCTTGCCGGCCTCTAACTTCACATTGCCGTAGCGCTTGGGGTGGCCGGTGACCTCCTTGGCCTCCGCCTTGGTAACCTTCACTTCTACGCCGCCAATGGCGTCCACCAGTACCTGGAACATCTCAAAATCCGCGACCACATAGTTGTCGATCTTTACGCCGAAGTTGTATTCAATGGTGTCTACCACGCCGCTGTAACCGCCGTACTGGCAGGCGGCGTTCAGCCGTTGACTCATATCCTTGCAGGGGATATACACCCAGGTGTCTCGCAAAAAGGAGGTCATCTTAATGGTGTGGTGCACAGAGTCCACGGAAATCAGCATCATGGTGTCACTGCGGGAGGCGCTGGCCTTGTCTTTGGGTCTGGCGTCTACGCCCAACAGCAGCACATTCTTTACCCGCGGGTCGCTCTTTAGATTCGATGCTGTCACATATTCATTTTCTTTGTGCGCATGATAGGTGATCTTGCCCAGCACGCCGGTGGCGCAGCCCACAAAAATGAAAATCAGCGCCAGCAGCACGCAAAAGATACTCAGCCCCACTTTTGCCTTTTTACTGCCCTTGCCTTTTTTTGGCGGCTTGCCGTGCTTGTCGGTGGGGGTATGGCTGCGGCCCGCGGTGCGGGGATCACGGCTTGTCCGCTCCCGGTGGTGGACAAGCGTGGGCGTAGGCGTGTTGCTCCGGTCCGTATAAAAATCTGCCGGGCGCTCGCTCTCAAACCGGCGGGGCGGCGCCGGTGGCTCTATGTAACCGTTTGGGTCATAGTCGTTCTTTTGGTTGTACGGTGCCGAGGGGGCGTAGGGGTCCCGATAGTCGCAAGGGTTGATCCCGCTTTCGTCCTGCCGGTCAATCACATCCCGCTGCCGACGGTTAAAATCCAGGTCCACTTCTGGGTCCAAATGCCGGTCTTCCTCCGGCACCGTGCGGTCCAGGGCGTCGTTCTCCCGCCGACGGCGGGGGTCAAAGCCTTCCTGTTCAAATCTGGGCATTCCGATTACCTGCCTTTCTTTGCTCCATAGTATTACAAAAAGAACAGAAATGCAAGACCTGTTCTGTAAATTCTTGCCCGGCAGAAAAACAGTTGACATTCCCCGGTGCTATGGATTAAAATGGAGAGGATGAGCCGGGCAGGCAGTTGCGCGCAGGTTACTGCGTGAGGAAAGTCCGAGCAGCACAGAGCAGGATAACGGCTAACGGCCGCCGGGGGCGACCCTAGGGAAAGTGCAACAGAAATAAACCGCCGCTTTTGCGGTAAGGATGGAAAGGCGAGGTAAGAGCTCACCGAGGGGGTGGAGACATTCCCTGCCATGTAAACCCTATCCGCTGCAACATCGACTGAAGGGTTGTTTGCTCGACACAAAACTTCGAAGGATGGCTGGAGCGCACGGGCAACCGTGCGTCGAGATAGATAATTGCCCAAGACAGAACTCGGCTTACGCCCGACTCATCGCATTTTTTGATTTGTATTTGAGGTGTGCCTATGCTGGTGAATATGCGTGATCTGCTGGCGGATGCCCGTGTCGGCGGCTATGCCGTTGGCTCCTTCTCCGTTGCCAATATGGAGATGGTGCTGGGTGTGCTACAAGCGGCAGAGGAACTGCGCGCCCCGGTGATCCTCCAGATTGCGGAGGTGCGGCTGCGCCAGTCGCCGCTGGAGCTGATCGGCCCCTTGATGGTGGCCGCTGCCCGGCAGGCAAGCGTGCCGGTGGCGGTGCACTTTGACCACGGCAAAACGGAGCAGAAGATCGGCCAGGCGCTGGAGCTGGGCTTTACCTCCGTGATGTTTGACGGCTCTCATTTGCCGCTGGATGAGAATATAGCGGAGACCTGCCGCATTATAGAGATGGCCCGCCCTTACGGTGCTGCCGTGGAGGCGGAGATCGGCTGTGTAGGCGGTTCGGAGGATGGCTCTGAGGAGATCGCTATGCATTGTACGGACCCGGCGGACGCGGTGCGCTTTGAGCAGGAAACCGGGGTGGACGCTCTGGCCATCGCCATCGGTAACGCCCACGGCAATTATAAGGCCACGCCCAAGCTGCGGTTTGATATTTTGGCGCAGGTGGCCGAGGATACCCACACGCCCTTGGTGCTCCATGGCGGCACCGGCATTTCGCCGGAGGATTTCCGCCGCTGTGCGCAGACAGGGATCCAAAAGATCAACATTGCCACGGCCACTTTTGACAGCGTGGAGCAGACGGTGCGGGGCGCTTACGACGCCGGTGCCATCGGCGGTTACTACGATCTGCAAGGGGCAGAGGTGCAGGGGGCGTATAAGAACGCCCACCGTCACATTTTGATTTTTGGCACAGACGGCAAGGCATAAACCTGTCGGCTGCGCATAAATTTATGGAGAGGGAACTATGAAGTACATTGAATTTGACAGAACCAAACCGCTGGATTTTATCCCCATCGGCCGCATTGCCATTGATTTTAACCCCACGGATATGTATAAGCCGCTGTCCCAGTCGTCTAACTTTAACAAGTATGTAGGCGGCTCTCCGGCCAATATTGCCGTAGGTCTGGCCCGGCTGGGCTGCAAGGTGGGCTTTTGCGGCTGTGTGTCTGCCGACCAGTTTGGGGACTATGTGGTGGAGTATTTCCAAAATGAGGGGATCGACACCTCCCATGTGACCCGAGCCAAGAACGGCGAGTGCATTGGTCTGACTTTTACGGAAATTCTGTCTAAAGAGCAGTCCTCCATCTTAATGTACCGGGATAATGTGGCAGATTTTTGCCTGGCGCCGGAGGATATTGACGAGGCGTATATTGCTTCTGCTAAGGCCATTGTGATCAGCGGTACGGCGCTGGCCAAGTCTCCGTCCAGAGAGGCCTGCTTAAAGGCCATGATGCTGGCCCAGAAAAACAATGTGCGCATTATCTTTGACATCGACTATCGGGCGTACACCTGGCAGTCCAAGGACGAGATTGCTGTGTATTACAGCTTAGTGGCTCGCGGTGCGGATATTATTATGGGCTCTCGTGAGGAATTTGATCTGATGGAGGGCATTGTGGGCGTAAAAGGCTCTGACCCGGAGAGCGCCCGCTACTGGCAGTCCTTTGGTGCGACGATTTGCGTCATTAAGCACGGCAAAGACGGCTCCACCGCCTACACCAACGACGGCAATTATTACTCCATTAAGCCCTTCCCGGCGGTGGTGCTCAAGGGCTTTGGCGGCGGCGACGGCTACGGCTCCGCTTTTCTGTACAGCCTGCTGCAAGGCAAAGAGATGATCGAGTGCCTGGAGTTCGGCTCCGCCTCGGCCTCTATGCTCATCTCCGCCCACAGCTGCTCGGACGCTATGCCCACCGCAGAGGCAGTGGCGGCCTTTATTAAGAAAAGCAAGGAAGAATACGGCGAAATGGTGGCTCGCGCCTGACGAACCGCCACCCGGAATCAAAAACAGACTCGTATGTAGTGATCCTATATACGGGTCTTTTTATTTTCAAATGGGAGGTTCTGCAATGCAGGCATACAGATGGACGGCAGAGCGGGTGCTGCGGGAGCTGAACAGCGCCCCCGGCGGGCTGAGCCGCAAACAGGCGGCTGCCCGGCTGGCAAAACATGGCGAAAACCGGCTGGCGCGGAAAAAGGGCGACAGCCTGTGGCAGCGGTTTATGCTGCAATTATCCGACCCGATGATCCTGGTGCTGCTGGCGGCGGCCGCCGTGTCTGCGGTGCTGTGTGTCGTGCACCGGGAATTCCCGGCGGATGTGCTGATCATTATGACCGTGGTGACGGTGAATGCCGTCTTAGGTGTGGTGCAGGAGAGCAAGGCGGAAAAGGCCATTGCCGCCTTGCAGGAGATGACTCCGGCCACCTCTCGGGTGCTGCGGGGCGGGGCAGAGTGTACCGTGCCCAGCCGCTCTCTGGTGCCCGGCGATGTGGTGTTGCTGTCTGCCGGTGACCGTATTCCTGCAGACTGCCGGGTGCTGGAGAGCATTGGCCTGCGGGTGGAGGAATCTGCCCTTACCGGCGAGTCTCAGCCGGTGGAAAAATCCGCGGCCCCTTTGCCGGACGATGGGCAGGCGCTGCCGCCCTCCGCTTGCAGCAATTTGGTATTTATGGGTGCCAATGTGGTGTACGGTCGGGGGCGTGCTGTGGTGATTGCCACCGGTATGGACACGCAAATGGGACGCATTGCCCACGCCCTGAACACCGCCGGACAGAACGCCACGCCTCTGCAAAAGAAATTGACCCAGCTGTCTAAAATTTTGTCCCTGCTGGTGCTGGCCATCTGTGCCGGGATCTTTGCGTTAGATGTAGGGCGCAGTTTACTGGCAGGCGGGCTGACCTTTAGCGGCGCGCTGTCCACCTTTATGGTGGCGGTATCCCTGGCGGTGGCTGCCATTCCGGAGGGGCTGGCAGCGGTGGTGACGATTGTGCTGTCCATCGGCGTGACCAAAATGAGCCGTCGCCACGCAGTGATCCGGCGACTGACGGCGGTGGAGACCCTGGGCTGTACGCAGGTGATCTGCTCGGACAAAACCGGCACGCTGACTCAAAATAAAATGACCGTTACCGCCCGCACCGGTGTGCCGCCGGAGCAACTTATGACCGCTATGACGCTGTGTTCGGATGCCCACCGAGCCGAGGACCGTATAGAGGGTGAACCCACAGAGGTGGCGCTGGTGCAGGACGCGGCAGACCTGGGGTTGGAAAAGGCGGCGCTGGAACGGCAGTACCCCCGGGTGGGTGAACTGCCCTTTGACTCTGCCCGCAAGATGATGACGACACTCCACCGCACCCCGGACGGCGTGGTGCAGTACACCAAGGGTGCGCCGGATGTGGTACTGAAGCGGTGCACCCACACCTGGCAGCAGGGGAGGGCGGTACCCTTGACTGAGGATCTGCGCCGCCGGATCCTGGACGAAAATCGGCGTATGGCAGACCGGGCGCTACGGGTGCTTTGTGCTGCAACCAGGCAGTACCCGTCCCTGCCGTCTACCCGGTCGCCGGAGGCACTGGAACAGGGGCTTTGCTACCTGGGGCTGGTGGGTATGATGGATCCGGTGCGCCCGGAGGCGGTGGCGGCCATTGCCGCTTGTCGCCAAGCGGGCATTCGTCCGGTGATGATCACCGGCGATCATCGGGATACTGCCGCAGCCATTGCCCGGCAGCTGGGGATCTTGGAGCCGGAGGGGGAGGTGCTCACCGGCGCCCAGCTGAGCCAAATGGACGATCGGGCGTTGGACAATGCCGTTGCCCGGTGCAGTGTGTTTGCCCGGGTGCAGCCGGAGCATAAGGTGCGTATTGTAGAGGCCTTTCACCGGCAGGGGGCTGTGACTGCCATGACCGGCGACGGGGTCAACGACGCCCCGGCCATTCAGGCGGCGGATATTGGCGTAGGTATGGGCATGACCGGCACGGATGTGACCAAGAATGTGGCGGATATGGTACTGACGGACGACAATTTTGCCACCATTGTGGCGGCCGTGGAGGAGGGCCGCCGGGTGTATGACAATATCCGCAAGTCTATTCAGTTTTTGCTGTCTTCTAACTTGGCAGAGGTGCTCACCATTTTGGTGGCCACTCTGCTGGGCTTTACCATTTTGGAGCCGGTGCACCTTCTGTGGATCAATTTGATCACCGATTGCTTCCCGGCGCTGGCACTGGGTATGGAGCGGGGCGAGCCGGAGATCATGCACCGTCGCCCTCGAGATCCAAAGGACGGCATTTTTGCCGGGGGTATGGGCTTCGATGTGGCCTGGCAGGGACTGTTGGTAACGGCGGTGACCCTGCTGGCCTACTTCAGCGGTCTGCTGCTTACCTGCCCGGTACAAATGGACTGGGCGGCACTGGTACATATTACGGACCCGCTGGCCCATAAAACCGGCATGACCATGGCGTTTTTTACCCTGTCTATGGCAGAAATCTTCCATAGCTTTAATATGCGCTCGCGTCGGGCCAGTCTGTTCTCTATGGGGCAAAACGGCTATTTGTGGGGTGCCATGGTGCTGTCTTTGGTGCTGTCCACGGTGGTGCTGTATGTGCCGGCGTTGGCTGCGGCCTTTGATTTTGTTCCTCTGTCCGGTACAGCCTACGGTGTGTCAATGGTGCTGGCACTGGCGGTGATCCCGGTGGTGGAACTGGTCAAGGCAGTGCAGCGGGCCGCCCATCGTTAAATCTGCAAAAAAAGTGCGGCAGGCAAGGAATTTTGCCCGCCGCCTTTTTCATTTTAACACTTCCTTTTCCCGTGGTTTTATGCTATGATAAAGGACGGTGATTTGGGTGCAACTCAAAAAGAATGACGAGATTCAACTGAATATAACCGCCCTGACTTCCGAGGGCAGCGCCATCGGGCGCAAGGACGGTGTGCCGGTGTTTGTGCGTGGCGGCGTGCCCGGCGATGTGGTTACGGCGCATATCATTAAAGCCAAAAAGAACTATGCCGTGGCCCGGCTGCAACAGGTGCTGGAGCCATCGCCTCATCGGGTGGAGAGCGACTGCCCGGTGTCTGCCCAGTGCGGCGGCTGTGCCTTTCGCACGGTGGATTATGCAGAAGAACTGCGATTTAAGCAGCAGCGGATTGATGACGCTTTTCAGCGGATCGGCCACCTGGATTTGCAGGTGGAGGGCGTGCTGGCAGCGCCCGATACCGTGCGCTATCGCAATAAAGCCCAGTACCCGGTGCAGCTGCAAGACGGCCGACCGGTAGCCGGTTTTTATGCCTATAAAAGCCACCGTGTGGTGCCTACCGGAGATTGCCTGCTCCAGTGTGCGGATTTTTCCGCCGGTGTGGCGGCTTGCCTGCAATGGGCGGAAGAATATCAAATTTCCGTATATAATGAGGAGACCGGCACCGGCCTGCTGCGCCACTTGTATTTCCGCAAGGGCCAGGCTACCGGCCAGGTGCTGGCTTGTATTGTGATCAACGGCACGGATCTGCCCGGCGGGGACGCACTTTGCGCCGCCTTGCGTGCCGCTGTGCCCGGTTTGGTGGGCGTGGTGCTAAACAGCAACACTCGGCGCACCAATGTGATTTTGGGTGACTGGGATCGGGTGCTTTGGGGCAAGGGCGAACTGCTGGACAAGCTGTGCGGCAAGACCTTTGCCATCGGCCCCCATGCTTTTTATCAAGTCAACCACGACCAATGTGAACGCTTGTATGCGCTGGCCGGTGATTTTGCGGGCTTGACCGGCGACCAGGTGCTGCTGGATCTGTACTGCGGCGTGGGCACCATCGGCCTGACTTTAGCGGATCGCTGCCGCCGGTTGATCGGCGTGGAGGTGGTTCCCCAGGCGGTGGAGAACGCCCGGGAGAATGCCCGGCGCAACGGTATTGAGAATGCAGAATTCCTGTGTGCGGATGCAGCCGGTGCGGCAACGCAGCTGGCGTCCCAGGGCGTGCGCCCGGATGTGGCCATCGTAGACCCACCACGCAAGGGCTGCGCGCCGGAGGTGTTCGCCGCTATTGACAAAATGGGCATTGAGCGGCTGGTGTATGTGTCCTGTGACCCGGCAACCTTGGCACGGGACTTGGCGCTTTTGGCCACCATGGGCTACACCGCCCGCCGCGCCTGCGGCGTGGACCTGTTCCCTCGCACCTCCCATGTTGAGACGGTAGTTTTGCTGTCAAGAGTGCAAGTAAAGTGAGAACAGATTACGGAGAACCATACGATAGTTGTCCAAGAAGACGAGCCATAGGCGAAGTCTGATTGGCGACAGCGAACCGCGGAGACGGTAGCTGGGAGTCAAGGTAATAGGCGAGATGTCTGAATAAACCATTTGGATTAAGAAAGGACTATTATCATGAACAAAGCAAAAGATGCTATTAGCATCGATCCAACAAAATATGTTGTACTTGATGTTGAAACGAACGGTCTTTCATCTGTTAGAGATGACTTGTTATCAATCTCTATTTACAAGCCAGATACGGGTGAATCTTATAACCGCTTTCTGCCCTTAGAGTTAAATACATCCGTTGTTACAACGGAAATTAATGGTATTAAAACCGAAGATTTAAATGGGTTCTTGCCATTAACGCAGGCTGAGGTTGATGAAATCATCAAAGTGTTTGAGTTAAGAGAACGAACTATTCTTACGTATGGAAGTTTAGATGAGAAATTCATCGTAAAGTATTTTCAAAGACACCAGTTGCAAGGCATAGACTATTTTGCCTTTTATAACTTTAAGCATGAGATTATTTCTTCAAAGTTTTCGGAAGGTAACATCACAAAAGATAATCTGTGTAATCTGTATGGTATTGATAATGTTCAGAGTGTCCACTCTGGTAGTAACGATTGCATTCTGGAATGGCAACTCTTTGAGAGGATGAATGGTCATAGACTGTTGATAACTAACAATTCGGTGTTTGAATTCAACGATCAATATATTGTTCCGGCAAGCTACATTACGACATACCCAAACATGAAGTATTATTTGCCATCACTTCCGAAAATAACTTGTGAGAGTCTGGTTGCCTTTTCATTACCAATTTCTGCAGCCAAGCTAAGGAAGTTCCCAACAAATTTCAACGGAATGATTGTAGAGCATCTTATCAATTCGTTGCTTCGTGTTCAAAAGGTAGACTCAACTAAGGAGTTGCTTGAAAATAAAAAGAAACTGACCTTTCTTGGTAAGTTACCAACAACTATTGATGTTGTGCCGATGGTATTTAATCCCGATGGGTCAGTGACATCAACTAGGAAACAGGATAAGAAATTGGAAAAAGAAATCAATGCTAATATTAAAATGCTAAAGGCGGTAATTGAACCATTACTTGAATTCATTGCTAATGATATATTTGCAGGAAAGCAAGTTAAATCTCAAGAGTTAATGGTACACTCGGAACAGAAAGTGTTAGCGCTTTGTGATCTTTCTTCAGAAGATGCTGTTCTTGAAATAAAGACAACTTCTTTCTTAAGCATTCAGAGCTATGCTGAACAGCTTTATTATGAAGCCAATGGAAGAAAATGTTATGTGTTACAAACAAATTGGAGCGAGTTTCCTAAGACATTATCTTATGATGTTTATGAAGTGCGGTTTACTGTTCAGGAATATGTAGATCCTAAAGTTGCACGATTTGAAAAAGCTAAACAGAAGATTGAAACAGATAATGTTTCCCTGTTGGCATTTACCGATGTTAAAACTCCAGTAAAACTCAAATGTAAAAAATGCGGCAATGAATGGAGCATGAGTTATAATTTGGCATTAAAAAACAGACCGTGTCCTGAATGCGTAGTTAAAGTCTCTAAAGCACCTAAAGCACAGACAGGCAAATAGAGTCTCTAGAGAAATATGCGCAGAATTAGCAGGAAGAGAAAAGGCTTCAGCATATAGCGTATGAAAATGCTACTAAGGAGAAGAAAATCGCCTACAAAAGATTGAATGTGAAATTTGGAAGAAAGGATTGCTAGGGAAGCGCTTCTAGGTGGTAAAATAGAGAACTATTGATAGCAACCGGGACAGGAGCAGTCAGTCGATTTGTTTCCGAGAACGAACGGGGGCAACCTGACATCAATACTGTTCACTCGTCCCATGTTGAGACCGTGGTGTTGGTGGAGAAGAATGGATGAATTTCTGTACACAGACCGATTTAATATGATTTGAATAAAATGATGTAAGCGTTGAACGCAGATTGCTTGACGAAAGGACGAGGTAAATGAAACTGAAAGACGGTATGGTGCTGGGGCATGTGGATGGCGAGGATTTTGCCATTGCTACCGGCAAGGCCATGAAGCACTTTAACGGTGTGATCCACAACAATCCCACGGCGGCATTTTTGTTTGAGCTGCTCCAGACGGAGCAGACGGAGGACAGCCTGGTGGCGGCGCTCACGGAGAAATACGATGTAGACGCAGACACCGCTCGGGCGGATGTGCGTGAAATGCTGGATACCTTGCGGGCTGCCGGGGTGCTGGACTGAGTATGCAGACGATCACCGGAGATCTTTTGCAGGACAGTCTGCTGCACCTGCTCTATTGTGCTTTAAAAGAGGAAAAACCGGCGCTGCCTACGGATTTGAACTGGGAGGCGCTGTTGCAGTTGGCCAATCGCCAGCAGGTATACAACACCGTGCTGCCGGTGCTGGAAAAGGCGGCGGTGCTGCCGCCGGAGCAGCTGCAGCGTTGGAACGACTATCGCTTAACGGAGCTGCAGCGTACCCTGTATGTGAACAGCCAGCGACAAGCCGTTTGTGCGGATTTGGAGGTGCAGAACATTCGTTATATGTTCTTAAAAGGCTTGGTTCTGCGGGCGCTTTATCCCCAGACCATGATGCGCCAAATGAGCGATAATGATATTCTGTTCGACCCCGATCGGCGCGGCGATCTGGCCAAGATCATGCGTGTGCACCAGTTCACCTTAACGGTGGCTACGGACAAGTCAGATGATTACTACAAAGAACCCAACTGCCTGATCGAGTTCCATCGGGAGTTGTTTAACCACGCCGATTTGCAAACTGCCTTTCCGGCAGCGCTGGTGTGGCAACATGCGGTGCCGGACCCGGATCATCCCTGCTGCTACCGTATGTCCCCGGAGGATAATTATCTGTTCACTCTTGGCCATATGTACAAGCACTATATTATGGAGGGCTGCGGCGTTCGATTCCTTTGCGATATGTATTTGCTGCGCGCCAAGCAGCCGCAGATGAATATGAAATATGTGGAGTCTATGGTGGCGAAGATGAGGATCTCCTCCTTTCACCAAACGGTGATCGGTTTGGCAGAGGCTGTGTTTGCCGGCGGCGAACTGACTGACGACGGCCGGCAACTGTTGAGCGATATGTTTTCCGGTTCCGTTTACGGCAAGGGCAAGACCATGGCGGAGAAAGTGGACGAGCACGGCGGCAAAGGACGCTATATTCTCTCTCGCCTGTTTCCAAAAGTATCCATTATGAAAAACACCTACCCGGTGCTGGAAAAATGCCCCGTTTTGCTGCCTTTCTATTATCTTGTGCGGTTGTTCAGCCGCCTGCGGCATCGAAAAAAAGAAATTCGCAGCGAGGTTCGCCAGCTAAAGAACAGCAAAGGGGATCGGCCGTGATAAACGTACTTTTTGTAGGTCTGGGCGGCTTTGTGGGTGCAATACTGCGCTATCTGCTTGGACTGATCCCGGTGCGCCAAACGCCTTTTCCCATTATCACCCTGTGCATCAACGTGCTGGGCGCCTTTGGAATTGGGCTGCTGGCCGCATTGTGTGAAAGGCATAAAATCAATTCCCAGCCGCTGCTGCTGTTTTTGAAGGTGGGGCTTTGCGGCGGGTTTACCACATTTTCCACCTTCTCGTTGGAGACCTATGACCTGCTGAGCAGCGGGCACACGGCACCGGCGATCTTGTATGCGCTGCTGAGCGTAGGCTTGTGCCTGCTGGCCATCTTCGGAGCCCGGGCGCTGATTCATTGACTTTCGGAGGAAGACCATTGGCTGTAAAGAAAGAGAACATTCGCAATTTTTCCATCATTGCCCACATTGACCACGGCAAGTCCACTTTGGCGGACCGACTGTTGGAGCTGACCAGCTCTGTGCAGCAGCGGGATATGCAGGAGCAAATTCTCGATGATATGGACCTGGAGCGGGAGCGAGGCATTACCATTAAGGCGCATGCAGTGACGCTGGGCTATGACGCCAAAAACGGCGAGCACTACGAGTTTAACTTGATCGACACCCCCGGCCATGTAGACTTTAACTACGAGGTCAGCCGCTCGCTGGCGGCTTGCGAGGGCGCTATCTTGATTGTGGACGCCTCTCAAGGCGTAGAGGCGCAGACCCTTGCCAACACCTACCTGGCTTTGGATCACGACCTGGACATTATGCCGGTGATCAACAAGATTGACCTGCCGGCAGCGGACCCGGAGCGGGTGGCCCAGGAGGTGGAAGAAGTGGTGGGCATTCCCTGTATGGACGCCCCCCGCGTGTCTGCCAAGACCGGGCAGAATGTGGAGGAGGTGCTGGAGCGAATTGTGACGGAGATCCGCCCGCCGGTTGCCAACGACAATGCACCCCTGCGCGCGCTGATCTTTGACTCGGTTTATGACAGCTACCGTGGCGTGATTGTGTATGTGCGCGTCATGGACGGCAAAATCAAGGCCGGCGATACCATGCGTATGATGGCCACCGGTGCCCAGTTTACCGTGGTGGAGGTGGGTCGTATGCGGGCCACTTCCATGGAGAATACCGGCGTGCTCTCCTCCGGCGAGGTAGGCTATATTACCGCGTCCATCAAAACCGTTTCCGACGCCCGGGTGGGCGATACCATCACTTTGGCAAATGCGCCGGCAGCGGAGCCGCTACCCGGTTACCGTAAGGTGAACCCAATGGTGTTCTGCGGTGTGTACCCGGCAGACGGTGCGGATTATGAGGCCCTGCGAGACGCGCTGGAGAAGCTGCAGCTGAATGACGCGTCCTTAAGCTATGAGCCGGAGACGTCCGGCGCCCTGGGCTTTGGCTTTCGCTGCGGCTTTTTGGGTCTCCTGCATTTGGAGATCATTGAGGAGCGCCTGGAGCGAGAGTACAACCTGGATCTGATTACCACCGTGCCCTCGGTGATCTACAAGATCCACATGACCGACGGCACCATGGTGGAGATCGACAATCCCACCAATTACCCGGATCCGTCCCTGATTGACTACTGCGAGGAGCCGTTTGCGGACTGCAATATTTATGTACCCAGCGAGTTTGTGGGCACCATTATGGATATGTGCCAGGATCGGCGGGGGATCTTTAAGAATATGAGCTATATCACTCCGGATCGGGTAGATATTCATTACGAGCTGCCGCTAAATGAAATTATCTATGATTTCTTTGACGCACTCAAATCCCGCACCCGTGGCTACGCTTCTTTCGATTATGAGATCAAGGAATACCGCCGCTCGGATTTGGTGAAGGTGGATGTGCTGCTCAATGGCGATACCATCGACGCGCTGAGCTTTATTATCCACCGGGACAAGGCTTACCAGCGGGGACGCCGCATTGCGGAGAAGCTCAAGGAGCATATCCCGCGGCATTTGTTTGAGATACCGGTGCAGGTGGCTATCGGTGGCAAGGTCATTGCCCGCGAGACGGTAAAGGCCCTGCGCAAGGATGTGTTGGCCAAGTGCTACGGCGGCGATGTGACCCGTAAGAAAAAGCTGCTGGAAAAGCAGAAAGAGGGCAAAAAGCGTATGCGCCAGTTCGGTCAGGTGGAGGTGCCCCAGGAGGCTTTCCTGGCAGTGCTCAAACTATCCTCCGACGACGAGTAAAGCAGAAATATAAAAAATCCCACCCGATACAGGTGTTGCCTGCTCGGGCGGGATTTTTTGCGTTTGTCAAGTGCTTTTGTGCAACCTGTCCAAAAATGTGGACTTAAACTTGACAAAATAGGCAAGAATATGCAAAAATTGTTTACTTTCTTAATTGTTTGTGTTATGATGCAAATGTTGAAGGCAATAAAAAAGACCTGCAAAAATGCAGGTCTTGCTCACACACTGTGAGGTTGCCGCAACGGCAACGAGTTGAATCAATTGGTATTTGAACGCATAGTGTAAATCTCATAAGGTCTTGAGACAACTTGATATTAACACGAAATGTTCCACTTGTCAATAGGTCAACTGAAAATTTTGATGAAAAAAGAAAAGGAGCGAGTTTATGGAACAAGGGACAAAACGCGGAGATTACTATTTAGGTCTGGATATGGGTACAGACTCGGTAGGCTGGGCTGTAACAGATATGGATTACCGTATTCCTAAGTTTAAGGGCAATGCCATGTGGGGTGTGCGCCTGTTTGATGAGAGCAACACGGCGGAGGAGCGGCGGCTGTTTCGCATCAGTCGGCGGCGTACCCAGCGGCGTCGGGAGCGGCTGGATCTGCTAGAGATGCTGTTTGACGGTCCGGTGAGTACCAAGGATCCGGCTTTCTTCCAGCGGTTGCGGGAGAGCGATCTGTATGCAGAGGATAAAACCACCAATACACCCTTTGCTGTGTTTGCGGATACGGATTATACGGACACAGACTATCATCGCCAATTCCCCACCATTTATCATCTGCGTAACGCGCTTTTGCATGAGGATGGCCCATACGATGTGCGTCTGGTGTTTTTGGCGGTGCATCATATTATCAAAAATCGCGGTCATTTTCTGTTTGACTCCTTAGGAGAGGCGCAAAACTTTGGTTCGATTTACGGTGCGTTTCGGGATTATTTGCAAGAAGAATATGAATGTGCAGTAGAATGCACGGACGAAAAAGCCTTTGGCGCCGTGCTCAAGGACAAGTCTTTGTCTAAGTCCAGAAAGACTGCGGCGGCAGCAGAACTGTTCGGTGTAACAAAAAAGAGCGCTCCCCAGTTGTATGCCTGCCTGGCACTGGCCTGCGGCGCTACGGTGAAGCTGAAGGACCTGTTTAACGATGACACTTTGGCCGAGGCGGAAAAACCTAGCATCGCTTTTACCGGCAGCTATGAGGACAACGAGCCGGAGTACCAGTCTCTTTTGGAAGAACGGTTCGATTTGGTGGTGCGGATCAAGGCCCTATATGATTGGGCTATTTTGGATGAGATCTTGGCCGGACATCAGTATCTGTGCGAGGCCAAAGTGGCCACCTATGAGCAGCACAAGACGGATTTGCAGCGGCTGAAAACCTATGTGAAGACCTATCGTTCGGAACTGTACAAAAAGATTTTTAAGCTGAGCAGCAAGGACGACAACTATGTGGCCTATTCCGGTCATATCAAGGAAAATGGTCACACCGGCGTGCTGGAAAAGACTTGTAATCAAGAGGCTTTTTGCGCCTATTTGAAAAAGACGCTGGGCGACAATGGGGACCCGGCGTATGCGGATATGTTCGCCGCCATTGAAAATGGCACTTTTATGCCCAAGCAGGTATCTAAGGACAACGGCGTGATTCCTATGCAGTTGCAGAAAAAAGAACTGGAAGGTATTTTAGACCGGGCGCAGAGATATTTGCCGTTTTTAACAGAAAAGGATGAGACCGGCCTGACTGTGCGAGAAAAAATCATTTCCCTTTGCGAGCATCGTATTCCGTACTATGTTGGCCCGCTGAACAAGCATAGTAAAAAAGCCTGGATCGTGCGGAAAGAGGGGAAAATCTATCCCTGGAATTTTGATCAAGTGGTGGATTTGGATCGCAGCGCAGAGGCATTTATTGAGAATTTGACCAGCAAGTGCACCTATTTGCCCCAGTACGATGTGATCCCCAAGTATTCTTTGTTGTACACCAAGTTTATGGTGCTCAACGAGCTAAACAATTTAACGCTGGACGGCCAGCGTGTTGAGGTCAAACTGAAGCAGGAGATTTACCGGGACCTGTTTGAAAAGCGCGGCAAAGTCACCGGCAAGGGACTGAAAAACTATTTGCAGTCCCGGGGTATTGCCTATGAGGTGATGGGTGGCTTTGATGAAAACTTTAAGGCCAGTCTAAAGCCTTGGCAGGATCTGGCGCCTTATGATTTGACCTATGATGAGAAGGAAGAAGTTGTACGCTTAATTACGATCTTTGGCGACGATAAAAAGTTGCTGAAAAAGCGGCTGCGAGATCTGTTTGGCGATCGACTGACTGAAACAGAGCGGGGCAAACTGGCTCGATTGAAGTACACCGGCTGGAGCCGCCTGTCTCGGGAATTTCTGACCCAGGTGGCGTGCACCGACAAGAATACCGGCGAGGTGACCAATATTATTTCCGCGTTGTGGGATACCAACCTGAACTTAATGCAGCTGCTGTATAGTGAGGACTATATGCCCACATTTGGGGAGCAGGTCGCAGCATGTAATCAGTTCGATAAGGATGTTTCCCTGCGCCAAATGGTGGAGGATCTGTATGTTTCACCTAAAGTAAAGCGACCTATTTACCAGTCGTTGCTGATCGCTCGCGAGATCGAAAAGATCCAAAAGTGCCCGCCGAAGAAAATCTTTATTGAGGTGGCGCGAGGAGAAGAAAAGAAAGAACGCAAAAAGTCCAGAAAAGCCCAACTGTTGGAGCTGTACCAAAGCTGCAAAAAGGAATATGCAGACCTGTATGCTCAACTGGAGGGGACCGAGGAGGACAGATTGCGCAGCGATAAGCTTTACCTATATTATACCCAAATGGGCCGGTGCATGTATACCGGCGAGCATATTGACCTGAACAGTTTGCTGAGTGGCAATGTTTATGATATTGACCATATTTTTCCGCGCTCTAAGGTAAAGGACGATAGTCTGAATAACCGAGTGTTGGTGAAGAAGGTGGACAATGCAAAGAAAACGGATGTGTACCCTCTGGATCGAGAAACGCAGGCCAAAATGCACGGCTTTTGGCAGCTGCTTTTGTCTAAAAACTTGATCAGCAAGGTTAAATACCAACGCCTGATCCGGACGACGCCCTTGACCGATGAAGAACTGGGTGCCTTTATCTCCCGCCAACTGGTAGAGACCCGTCAATCCACCAAGGCGGTTGCCCAAATTATGGAGCAGCTATATGACAAAGAGCAGACAGAGATCGTGTATGTAAAGGCTGCGCTGGCTTCCGATTTTCGCCATACCTATGATATGCTTAAGTGCCGTGAGGTCAACGACTTCCACCACGCTAAGGACGCGTACTTGAATGTGGTGGTGGGCAATGTTTACAATGTACGGTGCACCCATAATCTGCGCAATTTCATCCGCGGCTTGCAGGAGAACGGCCCGCGGGGCTACAGTATGAATGCCATGTTCAAGTGGGATATTCCCGGCGCCTGGGTAGCAGAGGGCGGCGAACTCCAGAAAACACAAACCAAGAGCCTGGAGGTTGTAAAACAAATGATGGCCAAGAACAATATTCGCTATACCCGGTATGCGTTTTGCCAGCACGGTGGTTTGTTTGACCAGATGCCGGTGAAGAAGGGTAAGGGCCAAATCCCGCTAAAGCAGGATGGACCCAAAAGCGATATGGCCAAGTACGGTGCATATAACAGGGCTATGTCCAAATATTTTGCCCTGGTTTCTTATTCGGACAAAAAGGGCAAAGAGGTGCGCCAGTTGGTGCCTATTGATGCAGTAACGGAAAAGGCTTATTTGGCAGATCCGGACGGGTATGTAAGCAGTTATGTAGGTGCTCCGGCGAAAGTACTGATTCCGTGCGTGAAGTACAACGCCTGCCTGTCTTTTGACGGTTTCCGGATGCATATTAGTCAAAAATCGGGAAACCAACTTGGATATAAGCCAGCCATGCAGCTGGTAGTCAGCTATGAACAGGAAGAGTATGTGCGCAATATTACTAAATATTTAAGCCAAAACAAAGACCGTCCGTTGAACAAGTATGACGGGATTTCGGCTGAAGAAAATGTAGCACTGTTTGACGCATTAGTGGATAAAATGAGTAATTCCATTTTGAGTTTGCGCTTCGGCGATATGGGTGCCAAGATTGCCAATAAAAGAGAAGTCTTTTGTGCATTGACTCCGGAAGAACAGTGTGTAGTATTAGCAGAGGTGTTAAAAATTCTTCACGACAATGTAATGATGGGCGATTTGACTTTGATTGGGTTAGCAAAAAATGCGGGAAAGTTGCAGACGAATGTAAAACTATCCGAAATCAAAGGCGTAACCTCAGTCAAACTCATTCACCAATCCATTACCGGCTTGTTTGAGCAGCAGGTAGAACTGTTGCCGTAAGGAGGGCTTGCCATGAGTTGGCGCGTTGTGGTGGTGACCAAGTCCGCCAAGTTGGAGTACAGTATGGAGTACCTGGTGGTGCGGGATGCAGAGAGCACCACCAAGGTGCACCTTGGTGACATTTCGGTACTCTTGATCGAGAATACCGCCTGTGCGATCACCACCGCTTTGATGAGCCAGCTGCTGCAGCATAAGATCAAGGTGATTTTTTGTGATGAGAAACGCAATCCCTGCGGCGAATTGACGGCCTATTACGGCTGCCATGATTGCAGCCAAAAGCTCAAGGATCAGCTTAGCTGGACCCGGGACGCTAAACAGTTGATTTGGACCGCCATTGTGGGCGAAAAAATCAAGAACCAAATGTTGGTGCTCCGCGCGGTCCAGTCCCCGCGGGCAGATCAGCTCTGCCGGTATTTGGACGAACTGGAGTTTGGGGACCGGACCAATCGAGAGGGTCATGCGGCCAAGGTGTATTTTAATGCCCTTTTTGGTTCCCATTTCAGCCGCAGTGACGACTGTCCCACCAACGCGGCATTAAATTATGGGTATAGCTTGATTTTATCCTGTTTTAACCGCGAGGTGGTGGCAGCCGGGTATTTGACTCAGCTGGGCTTGTTCCATGACAATATGTTCAATACTTATAATTTAAGCTGCGATTTAATGGAGCCTTTCCGCCCATTGGTAGATGCGTGCGTACATAAGTTAGCGCCCAAGCAGTTTGAAAAGGCGGAGAAAGTGGCCGTTTTGTCCATCTTAAATCAAGAGGTGCAGTTGGACGGCCGGGTGCAAACAGTGCTCAATGCCATTCGCCTGTATGCAGCCAGCGTGTTCCGCGCTTTGGCTGCCCAGGATGTGGCAGAAATTCATTTCCCGGTAGCTGCGTATGAGTTATAGATTTATGCGAGTGATTGTGTTTTTTGATTTGCCGGTAAAGACTGCCCAGGACCGGCGAGAGTATGCCCGTTTTCGCAAGAAGTTGGTTAAGAGCGGTTTTGTGATGATGCAGCAGTCGGTGTACTCCAAGATCGCTTTGAACCAAAATAACGCAGCCGGTATTTGCGCCGGGGTGCGGAAGTGCAAGCCCCCGGCCGGCGTGGTGCAGATCTTGACCGTAACGGAGAAACAGTATGCCAAGATGGAACTGGTGATTGGCTGCAACGACAGCAATGTGGTGGCCACGGATGAAAGGTTGCTGATTTTATGAGGATCGCTTTGGACTATTTTCCGGAGCCGTTGGCTTTTGAAAACCAAACGGCCATAGTTTTGACGCTGGAAAATAAAACGGTTTTTCGCCGGGTGGTCAACGCCTTTTTAGAGGATTGTGCAGATGAAGTGTTGACCTTTTCCCAGGAGTGGAAGCCTTTTGCTTTCTCCAAACAAGGGCTTTATATTGCGAATCTATTGCAGCCGGATGCGGATGCCAAAAAGTTGATGAATCATGTGGCATCTGCTATGGAACAGACACTCAACACCGAGCTGGCAGAGTCTTTGGCGCTTGTGCGCCAGGACTTATTGCAGTTAGGAGATGCACTTACCGCCCGGTTTGATTATGATGTAGCCTACCAGGATGATTTAGAAGCGGCTGCCGTTGTGAAGCTTTTGCAGTTCCGTTTGCGGCGGGAAGAAAGTACAGCAGCCGAGCGCCTGGCGCGATTTTTGATTTTAACTTCCCGGTATTTACGGGTGCGTATTTTTGCTATATCCAATTTGTATTTATATTTTGAGTCGGAGGAGGTGAGCCAGCTGCTACATACTCTCTCTTTGCATCAAATTCGGATTTTAGACTTAGAGTGCCAGGCACCGGCGTGCGTAGATGTGCGCGCCAAACTCTATGTGCTGGATCGGGATTTGTGCGCCCTTGACAATTCCGTTTTGCCATAGTACTATGGTACTAGATCTTGTGGATTTGCCCTGCGCTGTATAGTGGGCGCAGCTTATTTGAGGTTTGAGAATAGTGTAAATTCATAAGGTAGTAAAACGGTAGCACCTGTTCAAGAATCACCGGAGGGTTTGAGAATAGTGTAAATTCATAAGGTAGTAAAACCTTATGGTTGATAAAGAC